>Ga0255182_1000290_pt1 | contig 38503 bp, 31 predicted proteins | sample Atl_UVDOM_RepA_8_FD_188420 | JGI IMG/M metagenome (GOLD analysis project Ga0255182, IMG submission 188420) | Freshwater microbial communities from Altamaha River, Georgia, United States - Atl_UVDOM_RepA_8d | ecosystem: Environmental > Aquatic > Freshwater > River | place: USA: Georgia...
CGGTGGTCGCTCCTGGAGTCGAGAAATGTCCGCCCGTCACGGGCACGAACGCGTCGTGCATTCTATCGGGGGCCGCCGGTGACAGACAGCGTGCGCGTGCTGCTCGCCCTGGCGCTGATCGCGCTGTCGGTTGCGACCTTCGGCGCCTTCGCGCTGCGCTGCGCCGCGCGCGAACCCGAGTTGCTCGCCGCCGGCTTCGACCGCGCGCACGCGCTGGCCGGCGCGGCGGTCGCCGAGGCGCGAGCCTGGCATGCGTTGTGGCTCGACACCGAATCCCTGCTCGCGCGCTCCCGGCGCGCCTTCGACCAGGGCCACCCCGCCAACGCACGCCTGTTCGTCGCGCGCGCCCGGCGCGAGGCGCGGCTTGCGGTGAACCAGGCGCGGGTCGAGGCGGCACGCTACTTCCTCGAGCACGGCGCGGGCGATCTCCCCGCCGCGAGCGGGGCGCGCCTCGCCGCGCTGGTGCGTGCACACGACGGCGCCGCCGCGTACGCGCTCGCGCGGCGACTGGGCGCCGGGGACCCCCGGTGATTCGCTGGTCCGCCACCGCCCTGCGGCGCGGCCTCGTGGTCCTCATCGACGTCTACGAGCGTTTCGAGGCGCAGCGAGGCACCGAGATCGCGGCGTCCCTCGCCTTCACGTCCATTCTCGCGCTGGTGCCGCTGCTGGTCGTCGTGTTCGGTGCGCTGTCGTTGTTCCCGGCGTTCGACGGCTGGCAGGGCGCCATCCAGGATTTCGTGTTCCGCAATTTCGTGCCGGCCATGGGCGAGCAGGTACAGGCCTACCTCGTCGAGTTCACCGCGAAAGCCCGGCAGCTGCAGTCGATAGGCATCGCCTTCCTGATCGTCACGGTGCTGATGATGATGTCGACGATCGAGCAGACCTTCAACGTGATCTGGGGCGTCGAGCGACGGCGTCCCTTCGCCCTGCGCTTCCTCGTCTACTGGGCGGTGCTGACGCTCGGCCCGATGTTCGTCGGCGCCGGCATCATCGGCACCTCGGCGCTGGTGTCGATGCCCCTGTTCCAGGCGGGCGTCGGCGCCGCCGAGTTCTCGACACACCTGCTGCACTGGTTGCCGCTGCTCGCCTCCTGCGCGGCCTTCGTGCTGTGCTACAAGCTCATCCCTTTCTGCTCCGTGCGTTTCCGTCACGCCGCCATCGGCGGGGGCACCGCGGCCGTGCTGTTCGAGACCGCGAAGCATCTCTTCGCGCTGTACGTGACGCGCTTCCCGACCCAGCAGGCGGTGTACGGTGCGTTCGCGACGGTGCCGATTTTCCTCGTGTGGGTCTACCTGTCATGGACCATCGTGCTGCTGGGCGCGCAGCTGACGCACAGCCTGGCGGTCGCGCCGGGGCCGCGCGCCCTGCCGCGCGACGACTGGCGGGCCGGCGACCTCTACTGCGCCTGGCGCCTCCTGCGCCAGCTGTTCCGCGCGCAGCGTCGCGGCGGGACGCTCAGCGACGACGCGCTGCGCGCCGCGGAGCCGCTGCTGGATCACGCACGGATGAACGAAGTCCTCGGCAAGCTCGACGCCGCCCGCTGGGTCGCGCGCGACGCGCGCTACGAGTGGGTGCTGCTGCGGGACCTGGACGCCGTGACCCTGGCCGAGCTGGCGCGGATGCTGCCGGACGGCCCCCCGGTCCCGGACGAGGCGACGGGGCTCGAGCCGGAGGACGAGCACCTGCGCGCCCTGCTCGCCGCGCAGGCGGCACAGTCGGCGGTCCTGCTCGGCAGGCCGCTGGCCAGCCTGCTCGCCGCGCCGGACGCTGCGGGCTGACATGCGGGCGCGGCGCTACCTCGTCGAAGGACGCGTGCAGGGCGTGTTCTACCGCGCCTCGACGCGTGACGAAGCGCTGCGTCTCGGCCTCGACGGCTGGGTGCGCAACCTGCCGGACGGCCGAGTCGAGGCCTGGGCCATCGGGCCCCTGGCGACGCTCGCCGAGTTCGAGGCCTGGCTGCGGCGCGGTCCGCAGCGCGCGCGGGTCACCGCGCTCGCGATCGTCGAGGAAGCGCTGCCCGATCCCGCGCCACGCGGTTTCGAAATCCGGTGAGGCCGTCGCGGCGGGCGTTCCCGGCCGCGCGCGCGGCGACCGTCGCGCTGTTCGCAGGCCTTGCCCTGCTGTTCCTGCTGGCGGGCGCGCGCGAATGCTACAACGGGCTGCTCGCCGATTCCTACGTCTACCTCGCGGCCGCCGAGCAGTTCGGGCGCCTGCTGTCCGCCGATGCCGGCTTGCTGCGGCACGTCTTCACGGCCTATCCGTTTCCCCCGCTCTTTCCGCTGCTGCTGGGGCTCGCGGGCGGTGGTGTCGACGACCCGTCGTGGACCTTCGGCTGCTGCGCGCTGCTCCTCGCCGCGGCCGTGGCGCTGTTCCAGCGCTGGCTTTGCGCCGTCGGGGTGCCGCTGGCGGGGGCGGTGGCGACCGCGCTGTGCTTCGCGCTGCTGCCGGTGAGCCTGCGCACGGCGATGGGTGTGCTGAGCGAGCCGCCGTTCATGGCGCTGCTGCTCGGCGCGGGGATCCTGCTCGCGCCGCGCGCGCCGCCACCCTTGCACTGGTACGCCGCGGCGCTGCTGGCCGGCCTGTCTCCACTCGTGCGCACCGTCGGCGTCGTCGCGGTGGCGGCCTTCGTCGCCTGCTGGGCGCTGCGGCGCGCGTGGCGCGCGTCACCCTGGGCCCCGCTGCTCGCGCTGCTGCCCGCGCTGGCCTGGTACGGCGCGAAGCGGCTCATGGCCCTGCAGGGCTATCCGCTTGCGCGGGTGTTCGGGCGCGAGTTCCCGGCGCAACTCGTCGAGAACCTGCGGGGCCTTGCGCATCACGGCGTCGAGGCCTTCGATGCGCTGGGCCGCGACTTCAGCGCGTGGACGCTCGTGGCCCTGCTGCTCGTCGCGGTGACCGTGCTCGCGCACCGCGCGCGGCGCGCGGAGTTCGACGCGTTGCTGGTGCTTGGCTACCTGCCGGTGCTGCTGTCGTGGCCGTATCCCGACCACGCCGCGCGCCTGCTCTACGTCGTCCTGCCCTTCGTCCTCGGTCACGCCCTGCTCGGCCTGCTTGCGCTGGGCCGGTGGTGTGCCGGTCTGCGGGCCGCGTGGGCCGGCTGGGTGCTGCCCGCGCTGCTGTGCCTGATGCTGCTGCCGGGAAGCCTGGCCCTGTTGCGCGAACTGTGGGTGCATCGCACGGGTGACGCGGCGCTGCTGGCCAGGGCGCCCGCGAGCCACATCGCGGGCCGCGGCGCACTGCGCGCCGCGCGCTTCGAGGCGCGGCTGGACGAGTTCATGCGCCGTCACTTGCATGAAGTGCCGCCCGAGGCCTGCGTGGCGTCCATCGTGCCGCAGCGGGTGCTGCTGTACGGCGCGCGTCGCGGGGTCGATCTCGCGAACGTCGTGGCGGCCGGCGGCTCGCTGGAGGCCGCGCTCGCCGACTGTCCCTATGTGCTGATGGTCGCCGCGCTGCCGTTCCCGCGCGTGCGCGGCATCGACGGCATGTATCCGTTCCGGCAGGTGTCGTCGCGCATGGAGGTCATCGCCTTCGAGCGCGACGTGCAGGACGATCCGCAGAGTCCGCTGGTGGCGATGCTGGCGCGGGTGCATTGAGGAGGGCGGACTGCCGGGCGCGCGCGGCGCCCGGCAGTCGCGCGGGGCATCAGCCGCCGGCGTAGCGTTTGATGATCTGCTTGCCCAGCGCCATCATGTGGACCTGGTCCGGACCATCCGCCTGGCGGCACCAGCGCGCGTAGTTGAAGGCTTCGGCCATGAAGTAGTCGCCGGTCAAGCCGCCCGCGCCGTGGATTTGCATGCAGCGGTCGATCACCGTCTGCGCCATCAGCGGCACGGTGATCTTGGTCGCGGCGATCATGTCCATCGCTTCCTTGGCGCCGACCTCGTCCATCTTCTGCGCCGTCTTCATCGTCAGCAGGCGGGCCTGCTCGATTTCGCTGAAGCTCTTCGCGACGTCCTCGCGAATCGACTGGTGCTCGGCGAGCTTCTTCCCGAAGGTCGTGCGGCTGACGCTGCGGCGGCACGCATACTCGAGCGCGCGCTGCGCGCAGCCGATGAGCCGCATGCAGTGATGGATGCGGCCCGGCCCGAGGCGGCCCTGCGCGATCTCGAAGCCGCGGCCCTCGCCGAGCAGGATGTTCTCGGCCGGCACGCGCACGTTGTCGAAGACGACCTCGGCATGGCCGATCGGCGCGTCGTCGTAGCCGAGCGTCGTCAGCGGGCGGACGATTTTCACGCCCGGGGTGTCCTTGGGCACCAGCACCTGGCTCTGCTGCAGGTGGCGGTTCGGGTTGTCCGGGTCGGACTTGCCCATCACGATGAGAATCTTGCTGCGCTCGTACATAGCGTTCGTGATGAACCACTTGCGGCCGTTGATCACGTACTCGTCGCCGTCGCGACGGATCGAGGTCTGCACGTTCGTCGCGTCGCTCGACGCGACGTCGGGCTCGGTCATCGCGTAGCAGGAGCGGATTTCACCCGCGAGCAGCGGCTTGAGCCAGCGCTCCTGCTGCGCGGGCGTGCCGTATTTCATGAACACTTCCATGTTGCCGGTGTCCGGCGCGTTGCAGTTGAAGACCTCGGGGCTCCACATCACGCGGCCCATGGTTTCGGCCAGCGGTGCGTACTGCACGTTGGTCAGGCCACCGTGATTGGCCGGGACGAACAGGTTCCACAGGCCGACGGCGCGCGCCTTCGCCTTCAGTTCCTCCATCAGCGGCACCGTCGAGAAGCGGTTCGGCAGCGCGTTCAGCTGCTCGTGGTAGCGCTCCTCGTTCGGGTAGATGTGCTCGTCCATGAAAGCCTGCAGGCGATCCTGTAGGCCGGCCGGGTCGTCGAAGAGTTTTTCGTGCATGGGCTTCATTCCGGTTCGGGGTGAGACGATGGCGCGCGGCGCGCGACGATGGCGCCGATTATACGGCCATCGACGGGCAGGCCGCGCCCGGGCCATCGAGGCCGCGCGCAAGCCCCGTGCGGCGGGCCGGATGTGCGCGTTACAAACCGGGATCATCCGCGACATGCGCCCGTTACCGTGACCCGCGAGCATGCATGCCGTCGCGTCCGGACCGGCGCGAGCACATCCACACGCTGGAGATCGTCCTCATGAACACACGTTTCACCGCCACGATTCTCTTCATGGTCCTCTGCGCTGCCGACGCCCGAGCGGACCGCTTCGCGCCGTGGGCCACGATGCCGCGCCCCGCGCCGGGGTCCGCGGCCCTCGCGTCGGACGCGAACCGCGGCCGCTTCGACGGCTACGGCCCGTGGGTCGACGTTCGCGCCTGAGCACCTCGCAGGTCCGGCGCGGGCCCCGTGGCCCGCGCGCCTGCACCGCGCGGAGACCGCCATGAGTCCCACACCCGATCCCGGCCTGCTCACGAACATCCTCTTCGCCCTGGTGCTCGCGTGCGCCGCCGTCCCGGCCCCGCAGCCCGGCCCCGGCCACGACGCGCGCCCGGCGGCCGACCGGCACGGCCAGGTCCCCGCCTTCCTCCGGCTGCGCCGCTGAAGCAGGGTCTGCCGCGCCGCCGATCTCCGTCTGTCCGACAGCGCGCGCGGCAGGCGCCGATTAGGGTTTAGCGCTGCATCGGACAGCGTGGCGGGAGGCGGGCATGAGCGGCGCCGTGTCGATACTGGTAGTGGAGGACGACCCCGATATCCGCGAACTCGTCGCGGACTACCTTGCGGGCCAGGGCTACGCGGTGCGCGCGGCGGAGAACGGCGCCCAGGCCCGTGCGGCCGTGCTCGACCGCCTGCCCGATCTGGTCGTGCTGGACCTCGGCCTGCCGGACGAGGACGGCCTCGGCATCGCCCGGCACCTGCGCGAACAGCACGATCTCGCGATCATCATGATCTCCGGGGCGAACGAACCCATCGACCGCATCGTCGGTCTCGAGGTCGGCTCCGACGATTACCTGACCAAGCCTTTCGACATGCGCGAATTGCGCGCGCGCATCAAGAACGTGCTGCGCCGCTACCAGATCGCGCGCATCGACAGGCCCGCGACGGTCGCCAGCACCCGCATCCGCGTCGGCCGCGCGGAATTCGATCTCGAGACCCGGCAGCTGTTCGACAACACCGGCGAGGAGGTGCCGCTGACACTCTCCGAATACGAGCTGCTGAAGGTGTTCGTCGACCGGCCACGCCGGCCCCTGTCACGCGACCAGATCATGAGCCTCACGCGCAACCGCGACTGCGAACCGTTCGACCGCAGCATCGACATCTGCGTCGCGCGCCTGCGCCGGAAGATCGAGCCCGACCCTGCGCGGCCGGAACACATCAAGACCGTGCGCGGCGTCGGTTACATGTTCATCCCGCCGCCCCGCTGATCTCCGTGTTTGCGGCCGGTTTCATTTGTTGTGGCTGTGTAACAGGCCACGGCGGCCCGCGCGATGGCCACTAGAATCCAGCGCAGGCAAGCTCGAATCACGGCGAGGCCACCGATGAACCAGCGGGTATTAAGCCCCGACCCGCCCTTCGAACGGGTGCTGTTCGAGGTGGCGAGCCGCCTCTCCGGGGCGATCGGCACGCAGGTGTACGAGGAGGTCGCGCGCGCGGCCGCAGCCCTCGTCGGCGCGGACATGGCGGTCGTCGGCTTCTACGAGCCGTCCTGCGAGGACGGCATCATCATGACCGCCGCGGTGTGGCAGGACGGCCGTCTCGTGCCGAACTTCTCGTACCCCTTGCGCGGCACGCCGTGCTGCGACGTCGTGGGCCGCGTGTTCCTCTATTTCCGCACCGGCGTCAGCCTGCACTACCCGGATCCCCAGATCGTTGCCGCCGGCATCGAGGGCTATGCGGCGTTTCCGCTGGTCGGCACCGACAACCGTGCGCTGGGCCTGATCGCGACCCTTTCGCGGCAACCCATCGAGCAGCCGCGCCGCGTCGAGACGGTGCTGCGTCTGCTGGCCGAGCGGGTCGTCGCCGAGGTGGAGCGCTCCGGCGCGCGCGCGGCGCTCAGCGCCGCGGAGGCGAGCTACCAGGCGATCTTCGATGCCGCGGAGGACCCGGTGTTCGTCCATGACTGGGACTCGATGCGCGTGCTCGACGTCAATCGCAAGGCCTGTGAAGTGTATGGCTACGCGCGCGAGGAACTCCTGGGGATAGGACTCGAGCAGATCAGCGCCGGCACGCGGCCCCACACGCTCGAGGACGCGCTGCGGTGGATCGAGCTCGCCAAGCGCGAAGGCTTCGCGCAGTTCGAGTGGTTGCGCCGCCATCGCGACGGCAGCCTGCACTGGGACGAGGTCCGCCTGAAGGCCGCAACCATCGGCGGCGCGCGTCGCATCCTCGCGTTCACGCGCGAAATCACCGACCGCAAGGCCGCCGAGGAAGCGCTGCGTGCCAGCGAGGCGCTCTATCGCTCGATCTTCGATGCCTCGGTAGACGGGCTCGCGCTGCTGACGCCCGACGGCGTGTTCGTCGACGTCAACGCGGCGATGCAGTCGATGAGCGGTTTCACGCGGGAGGATCTCGTCGGCCACAATGCCGTCGAGTTCCTGCCGCCGCAGCACCGCGCGGCGGGTCGTGACTTCATCCGGGCGGTGCTCGACGAGGGCTACGCGCAGGCCGAGCAGAAAACCCGGCGCAAGAACGGCGTCGAACTCCGCCTCGAGCCGCGCGGCGTGCCGGTGGTCTACGACGGCCGCCCCCACCTGCTCGTCATCGTGCGCGACATCACCGAGGCGCGCATGCGCCAACGCGCCCTCGAGCGCAGCGAAGATCGCCTGCGCGCAACCGTCGACGCCGCGCTCGACTGCATCGTCACGCTGGACGAGACGGGCGTGATCCTCGATTTCAACCCGGCGAGCGAGCGCTGCTTCGGCTTGCCGCGCGAACGCGCCCTCGGCCGCCCGTTCGTCGACCTCATCGTGGCGCCCTCGATGCGCGCGCAGTTCCGCGCGGCGTTTGCCGGTTTCCAGGCCGACGTCGATGCGCCGCCCAGCGCGCGGCGGTTCACGCTCGCGTGCCGTCGCGCCGACGGCGGGCTCGTGCAGATGGAACTCGCCATCGGCGCCGCGGCGAGCGCCGCGGGCACGGTGTTCATCGCCTACATGCACGATCTCACGCCGCGCCTGGAGATGGAGCGCACGCGCGCGGAACTCGAGCGCCAGCTGCGCCAGGCCCAGAAGATGGAAGCCATCGGCCAGCTGACCGGCGGGATCGCGCACGACTTCAACAACATCCTGACCAGCGTGATCGGCTACATCGGCCTCGCGCTCGACCACGGCGAGGTCTCCGCCGATCCGGCGCTTCGCCGCTACCTCGAGCGGGCGCGGCGCTCGGGCGACCGTGCCCGCGACCTGATCCAGCAGATGCTGACCTACACGCGCGGCACGCGCGGCGAGCCGCAGGCCGTCGAGATCGACGAACTGGTGGAGGAAGTGGTGACCCTGCTCGACGCGACCCTGCCGTCGACGATAGAACTCGACCTCGAACTCCAGCGCGGCCTGCCGCCGGTGCTCGTCGACCCGGTGCAGGCGGCGCAGGCCCTGATGAACCTGTGCATCAATGCGCGCGACGCGATGGCCGGCCAGGGCCTGCTGACGATCCGCGGCGCCCTGCTGGCGCCGGCAGGCCTGCGCTGCACGTCCTGCAACGAGCTGATCGACGGGCCGCACGTGCAGCTGTCCGTCGCCGATACCGGCAGCGGCATCCCGCCGCAGCTGCTGGAGCGGATATTCGAGCCGTTTTTCTCGACCAAGCCGACCGGCAAGGGCAGCGGCATGGGCCTTGCGACGACGCACGGCATCCTGCACCAGCACGGTGGGCACGTCGTCGTCGACAGCGCGCCGGGGGAGGGCACCTGCTTCAGCCTGCTGCTGCCGCCGGTGGCCCGCGGCGCGCGGTCCGGCGGCGGCCAGCCAGCGGTCCTGCCCGAAGCGACCGCGGCTCGCCTTCGCGGTCGCGTGCTGCTGGTCGACGACAACCCGTCGGTCGTCGAGTTCATGCAGGACCTGCTCCGCGGCTGGGGCCTCGAGGTTGCCGCCTGGCGCGACAGCGAGGCCGCCTTGGCCGCCTTCGCCGACGATGCGCGGGCCTTCGACCTTGCGTTGCTCGACCAGACGATGCCGCGCCCGAGGGGAGAAACTTCAAACCCCTTGGCCGAGCGGCTCTTTGAAATATTGGCTTCGTGGACGGAATATCTGAAGAATGGCATGCCTTCCAGTGGCGCGGACCGTGCGGCAGCCCTGCCATGATTGGGTAGCGGGTCGAGAAGCCTACCTGTGCCGCGATCTCGGCGGTGGAACGGCCATCGCCAGCCGCGAGTAGTCCACGATGCGCCGTTCCACGGGATCGTACGCCGCTGGCGCGATGGGCTCGGTTGTGGGTAGGAAGTTGGCTTTTCCACCCCTCCGGCCTCTAGGCCCCCTGGCGCGCCCAGGGCCGCCCGTGTGGCGCTACCGGGCGCGCCAAGGGCCGAACGGCGGGGCCGTCCTTTCTGGCCACGGATTCTGGCCAGCGCCCTGACGTGGCCAGAATCAAAATGCTGAGAATCCGCATGGTTACATGGTTTCCGCGGCTGGCTTATTGGCCATCGTCGTCACCGTGGCCAGAAACGCCGGGCTTGAGGCTGAACCTGCGGGCCCGCGTCTCTCCGGTCGCCACGATCCGGCCCGACGTGACGAGATCCTCGAGCGCGCGTCGGAAGGTCCGCTCAGGAATCTCAGGTCCAACCCGTCGCCAGATGTCGGCCTTCGACGAGTCCGGGAAGCGATCGAGGTCCTCGAGGATGAGCGCGCGCAGCCGGTGCGGCTGAACGCGCGTGAGCGTCGTGAGTGCGTCGAGTCCGGCCTCGCGGAGGAGCGCGGGCGGCACAAAGTAGCGCGTGGCGCTCGTGCGGCCGGTCTGTTCGATGAGCCCCCAGTCGAGGAGCCGACCGAGCCAGGAGCGCAGCGCGCTCGCATCCACCAGCTCCAGCTTCTGGGCAAGTTCGGCGGCCGCGATGCTCTCGGCTTGCGCAATGAGCGCGAAGGTGATGCGCTCGCGTTGCGTAAGCTGGTACCGCTTGTCGGCCTCGACGAGCAGCTTGATGACGCCGGGCTGCACCACGCGGCGAGGGATCGTGACGTGAACCGAGTCGGTCCCCTCGGTGATGGTCGGTACCTTGCGCCCTGTCGCGAGGAGCCGCTCGAAGAGCAAGTCGATGCCGCTGCCCTCTCGCTCCATCAGCTTGAGGTCGTGGAAGATGTGCGCGAGCCCGTCGTTTCGGCGTCGGCTCTCATGGAGGATATTCTGCGGAGTGACGCCGATGGGGAGCCGGCCCGGGTTCACGACCTCGAGGCGGTCCGGGTGCAGGCTCAGGTAGATGTCACCCCGCTGCGTGTACGGGCGGTGGACGAACGCGTTGACGAGTAGCTCGCGGACGACGAGCTCGTCGTAAGCCGGCAGCTTCGTGCGCAGCATGCCGTCGGGCAGCTCGTAGCTCTCGCGGAAGTCGGACACCTCGGACCAGATGGCGTCGATCAGATCGATGGGCGACTGCGTGCGGTCGTCCCAGCTCCACTTCGCGACCTTCACCTCGCGCTCGTCGTACTTGATGGCCTGCACGATCGGCGCGCTCCCGAGACTCGCGCGAGCGTGCCTGTCACCGACGAGCAGGATGCCGAGATTCGTCAGCACGTCCCCCTTCGCGAGCCCGTAGTGCGTGAGTAGCTCGTCGTCGGTCTTCTCCTTCACCGACGGCTTCACACGGTCCGACGCGCGGAGCCCAACGCAAAGGCTCGCGACCTTCGCGGCGTCGGCGCTCACCCTCGGGACACGCAGCGAGGTCATCTCCTCCCACGGCGTAGCCGGGCGCTCGTTCGCGAGGCGCATCACGTCGTCGCCGACGATCGGTCGGCACGTGTCACCGACGCGGAGGAAGTAGCGGCCGTCGCTCGTCGAAGCGATGCCCGTCGCGCGCGGGATGGTGAGCGCGATGTACTCGCCACCGTTCTCGTGGCACTTTAGCTCCGGCACCACCTGCACGTTCACGGTCAGCTCGCCGACGCGCTTGCGGATGCGGTCGAGCATCGCGGGCTCGACGCGCTGGTCGGCGGGCGGCGCGTCGGTGTCGTCCTCGATGCCGAGGAGGAGCGTGCCACCCGCCGCGTTGGCGAAGCAGACGCAGGCCTGTGCGAGCTCGCCGAAATCGGGCTTTGCGCCCGTGACGAGGCGCAGCGATTTGCGGTCGAGCATGTGGGACTCGCGGGTGGTCATGGGCTCCTCGGTGCCTCGAAGTCGCGGTGCGTGGCCAAGCCGTAAAGGACTCTGACCGTGCACACCTACCGTACGGCGCTCCGCAGCCCGTATAGCTTCTGCATCTGATGGATAAACTGCGTCTGTCCGCCGTAGCTGGGGTGCCGGACCTGAACGACATCGCGCGCGCCCGTCATGCGATGCGCGACATGGGCCGCATCATTGCCGATGGCGATCAAGCGGCGGGGCTGGAGCAGCCGGATGAGTTGAAGCAGCAATTCCTCCCCTGCGCGTCGCTCTGCCGAATTGTGAGAACGGTTCGTGAAAGGATCGTCTGATTCATGAGGATGCAAGGGGAAGACGTTCCACAGAAAGACGGGAGCGTCGATGCGCTCGAGAACACCCCAGATAACAGCAGCAGTCCGTTCCGCCACCGCTTGCCCTTTTGTCGGGCGCTCGGCTGCAATGCCCCAGCGGGCCGCATGCGCCTGGATATGCACGTCGTCGGTCAGGGCAAGGCCCGTCCGTCTGCCGCCACGATAGCCGAGATCGCGGCCAATCCAAATGGCGTCTATCTCGACATCAATCGCCGCTTGCAGAATCGCGGCCAGAACTTTTGTCCGGGTCTTCGGCGCTCCAGGCGCGTCGTGAATGGGGCATCGGTCCGCGTACGGATTGAAGGTATCTTCAAACTCCAAGTCGCACAGCGCGCTCACAAAATCGCCGGGCTTCACGTTTTGGCTCCCCCCATTGGCGGCTGGTAGCTCAGTTTGCGGCTCTTTCGGTCGCCAATGATCGTACCGCCTTGGTTGGCCCGGACCTGCCGGAAGACTTGATATCCCTGAAGGATCGCGTCCTCCCACAGCTTCAGTGGGCACTGCTCCACTTCGTAGCCATTGACGAACTGCTGGATCGTTTTCAGCATGTCGAACGAGATGGTCTTCTGATTCTCAAAGAATCCAAGCTGTTTTGCCCTGGAAAAAATCCATGCTGTCAGCCCTTCCTCGACGACGATGGCGCGTCCGCTGTCTTGGGCTTCATCGACCTTTGGATCGCTCTTGCGCTTGTGCTTGATGAGGGCGCGAAACGTCGGCGACCAATGCAGCACGGCAGCGTGCGCAAAATGAAAGACGTCGTGAAAGCGGTATCCGTCTTCGTCTCGGATGTTGTCCGTTAGCGGGTCGCCGATGAAGACGCCCTTCCACTGCATATAAGTCTTGCCGCTCTTGCGCTGCGTGATCGACAACTCGAAATAATCGGGAATGCGCTCTTCCTCGTCGAACGTGGAATCGAACGTCGGCAGCATGTTCGAGTCCGGCGCAAGGAAACGCCCTCGCGTCTTGGCGGCGTTGTACTCGGCGATCTTTGCGAAGGTCATGCCTGCCGCTTGCAAGGCTTTGAGATAGCTGTTCACGAACGGAACGAGTGCCGCCTTGGGATCGCGTGCCTTCCTGGCCAACGAGAGCAACGCCGCTGCGGCTTCGCCAAGTTCAAGAAGGGCCGCATCGAGTGCCGGCGCCGCTTCTACTCGGCTAGCGATGGCAACAGGCCATTCCGGAGTATCAGTGGCTGCAAGCACCTGTGTGTAACTGCCCGCTGCAATGGCCTCGGAAAAGACCGCGTCGATGTTGATCTTGATCCGCCTGCATAGTGCGGCGAGATACCAAAGGGCATCGCCGAATTCCTCGATGACCGCATGCCGGTAGCCCACGAATGCCTCGCCTTCGCGGTGAAGCTTCTTCGCGGTGGCCATGATGCTTCCGACTTCGCCAAACAAGCCCAATAGCACAGGCTGTAAGTCGTCAAGCGGCAATCTATCTGTCGGCTCAACCTGCCGAGCGTATTCGGCCAGCGATATTGAACGCGCCTCTTTATCCAACGGAGCCCCTCTTGCTTTTCCTACTCCCTACGCACTTCTTGTCCAGTCGAGCGGATCGCCGCAATAACCCTTCTGATCGAGCGAACGCAGCCACGCGACGAATTCCTTGACCATCTTCTCAGGGAAGCCGTTTTTGTGGCCCCTCTTGCCGCAGATGTCGAAGCCCTGAAAACTGCGAAACTTCTTCGGGATCGTAGGGCCGCTGCCGCCCCAATAGATGAAGTCATCGCTGACAAGCATTCTGTCGGTCTGCGTGTCGTTGGCTATATTCCGGCTATTTGGAGTTCCATCCGGCAAGCTGTGATGCGAGTCCACCTGCACCCAGCGTTTGGTCTGTCTGTTCCGGTGGTAGATGTTGTCTCCAAACCCCTGCTTCTTGCTGCCTCTAAGATTGGGCCGCTTGGCCTGAAAGCGGGCATCCTTCCAGTACTGATCGAAAGTAAGCGCGTCGGTGACTCGCATGGCATACACAAGGTGCCCCTCGCGCCCGCGCGTCTTCGAGCCCGTGCCTATGACCCAATCGCCTATGGCTGCTGCCTTACGTACTTTGGGCTTGCAGGTGGCCAGTGTGCAGAAGCCATAAAACGGATTCGGAGCGAAGCCGTAATCTCGTGCGACTACGTAGGAGTACAGTCTCAGGTTTCCGTCCTCCCTAACATGCGTATCGCTTGATAGGGCGGTATTCCTTCAACTTACCCTGACAGTCGTAGGATGCGTTCGAGGTTCCGGTGATCGCATCGACGATACTCTCGCCGTGCCACCCTACAACAGCATCTCCATACTTTTCGAGCGATTCCGGCAATTCGCACTCGTTTGAGCCGCGTTCCCACACACCAACGATGCGCTTGCCAATCTGGTTAGCGTAGTCAATCTCCCAGTTGACCCACCAATGATCCTTCGTGTCAGGTGTCACGTAGACGACTAGGACGCTCGCCCACTCGATACGCGGTTTCAAAATATGGTTCTTGATGTATTCCGGGTCAGTAGCTTTGTTGGGCTTATCGGAATTGATTGAGCCGTCGCGGACTTCCAAGCCGTGCCTTGCCGTGAGGGCCTTCAGGTCCTTTAATCCATCATCATCCTCATGAATGTGGCTGATGAAGACGTTCTTGATTTCGTTGGCCATGGCATTTCCTGTTCCCTTGACCCCAGAAACCCTTTATATAATGGAAACTTATAACTGGCAATTGTGAAAAGGCCGAGGTGCGGAATGCTCCCGCCGGTTCTTGAGATTTACGTCGTCTGGCATCCCCTAGATGCGCGCGGACGGGCGATTTGCGAGGAATTCGTCGATCATTTTCACGGCACCATCTTCTCGGGGCTGATCGGCGGAGCCGTCGAGGTGTACGCGCGGAGCGCCGGGTGGCGCATGGCGGACGACGCACCCCGTCCGATTCTTTTTGCTGCTGACGAATCCTCACCGGGCGGGCGTCCCGCGCAGTTTGTCGCTGTGGTCCCAATCCTTGGCAACGAGATGGCTGCCGCCGTTCAGCAGAACACAGGACCGTGGCTGGAGTACCTGCAAGCAGTGAGTCTTGCACGAACTGCAGAACCGGACCGTATCGGCGTGTTCCCCTATCGGCTAGACAACGGGGCAACCAATGGAACGGCCCTAGGTGATATGTTCACTCAGCATTACCAGTGCATTGCGGCTAATCCCGTGAAAGAGGGAGACACGGAAAAGTCACTGCGCTGCCGTGATCTCGCGCAGGGCATAGCGCAGTTGCTTTCTCAGGCGGTCAATGAGCGCCTGACCGTCTTCATCAGTCACACGAAGCGAAATACTCCGGGGGAAACAGAAAACGTCGAGGCGTTGATAGCGACCGTTCGCCAGATTATTAGCGAAACGCGCCTCAGCGACTTCTTCGATGCAAACGACCTTCAGCCCGGACAAGACTGGGACGCGGAACTGCGGAACAAGGCCGCAACGAGCGCGCTGCTTGCGTTGCGGACGGATTTGTACCCGAGCCGGGAATGGTGCCAGCGCGAAGTGTTGATCGCCAAACGCGCAGGGATGCCGGTCATCATCGTGGATGCGTTGGGCGAAGCGGAAGAACGTGGATCATTTCTCATGGACCACGTACCTCGTGTGCCCGCCCGGATGGAAAACGGGCGCTGGAGGAAAGCAGACATCTATCGTGCCCTCAACCTGCTCGTCGATGAATTCCTGAAGCGTGCGCTCTGGGGCCGTCAACGGGAGTTGGCGCGGAATGAGGTCACGTTCAATGTTGCGTGGTGGGCGCCGCATGCACCGGAGCCGATCACGCTGGCGAAATGGCTGGACGATGAACGGCGGGCGGGGCGTCTCGTGGCAAATGGAAACTTGATCGTATTGCATCCCGATCCTCCTCTCGGACCGGAAGAGAGGAACACGCTGCAAGAGTTGCTTTCGCTTGCCGGTATCAACGCCAGGCTTGATGTTATGACGCCGCGTCTGCTCGCCGCGCGGGGTGGATGAGTCATGAGCAACGGGAAACCCTCCTTGCTACCGCCCAATGCCCTTGCCGGAATCCGGCTCGGCATATCGGTTTCCGAAAGCCCCGATCTGGCGCGGCTCGGGCTTCTCGAAAGCCATTTCCGCATGGGATTGGGGGAGATCGCCCGTTGCGTTCTCGTATCCGGCGGCCAGCTTGCATATGGCGGGCACCTTCAGCTCGCCGGCTACACCTCGTTTCTTGTGCAAGAACTGGAACGGTACAGCCGCCGGAATCGACCGCTGCGGGTTTGTCTCGCATGGAGCGAGCATCGGCGCATGACGCTCACCGCGCTCAAAGCGGAGAAGCAGCGGCTCGGCCTCTATGGGGAGATCGTGTGTCTTGATGCGGATGGGGCCGAAGCTGATCCGGCAACTGGCCGAACTGAAACACCACCAGAGCCGGAAGATGATGCCGTTCTGCGGCGAAGTCTCACAGGATTGCGTCGTTACATGACCGAGAATACGCATGGCCGGATTCTGATCGGCGGCAAGCGCGAAGGCTTCCAGGGCGACATGCCGGGGTTGCTTGAGGAAACACTGTTTGCGGTTGAGCGGAGCCAGCCCATTTATCTGGCCGGAGGCTTTGGCGGCATCACGTTAGACATTGCCGTGGCACTTGGCGTCGATGACGGCAAATGGTTCCCGGCGCTGCCCAATGCCCTCGCTATGGATGGACGTATCGTCAATGGAATGACCCAGTTGGTCGAGGCGGCAAGAACGACTGGCTGCAAGAGCCTCGATAATGGACTCACACCGGCAGAGAATCAGCGGCTTGCGGCATGCCACAGACCAAGCGAAATTGCGGCTCTGGTCAGCCTCGGCCTAGGTCGTAGGTTTGCTGCCGCTCGTCCAAATGGCTGACGTGCCACGTCGGGCGCTCTTCGACAAGTATCGAGTCACCCAGCCTTCCCTAACCGCGTCAGAACCTTCCGATCTTAAGCAACGGGCTAGGCGATGCTGCGGATACAACGAGGGTTAGGGATCGGCGGGCGCGGCTGAGAGCCACGTACAGTTTGCACCTTGCAGCATCCGTGCCTGGGAAATGGGCCTTGTCGCACGGGATAAGCAGCGCGTTGTCGCATTCGAGGCCCTTCGCCTTGTGAATCGTGGTTATAGATTTCGAGGGCGGCATTGGCCGCGCATAGGAACGCCGACGGTTTATCTCGCCAAGCCCGTCTTCGGGCGCGGCGAAGTGTTCAAGCTTTATCGCGTCGCGGAATTCGTTCCTGTAGTCGATGCAGACATCCGTAAATCCGGGTGTCTTGTCTTCGACCAGCTCTGCCAATCGTTTCAGACATTTCGCCACGCCCTCATGGTTCGGCTCGGCGAGAATGTAACGGGCCAACTCCTGAATGAGCGCGGGCTTCCCCGTCGCGGCTTTCTGGCAGCCTTCCGCGATCTCCTGGATGAATCGGTCGCCGTGACTGGAGCGGCTGAACCCCTTGCAGACTTCTTCGATGAAGGCGACGGCGGCGCCTGCCACTGCAGGGGCCTCTCCGGCCTTCTGCGTCAGAGTCGTGGCCAACTTGCCGAGCGGCTCGCGAGTATGCCCTTCCCAGATTGGGAGTCGGCGGTTCCAGAAGGCCCTGAGTGCATCGACCGTAGCGTTCTGGCTGCTGAGAACAAGGATGCTCTGGGCGGAATTGACGATGCTATCGACCGGACGCCTGTGGTCACGGGACAGGCCGTAGCCGGTTCTGCTGTGCGCCGTATTCTCGGCGACGATCACGCTGAGGCCGGACGGCAGACTACCAGAAAGGTCTATGAGGCCGCCGCTCCTGAGGCTCTCGCGGGCCTGCAATATCCAGTCTCCGAGATCGGGCGATCCGTCGCGCCAGCGGTGCGGATGCTTGAGTACGTCCGAGACGCCGGAGGATTTCAGTGCATCCCATTGCTCCCGGCTCGTCGCGACGGCTTTCTTGCCTCTGCCGTAGATCGCCTGCATGGGGTCGCCGAACACCCGCAAACGTGAACCCGCTCTGTGTAACGCCATGACGATGCCGTGTTGATCGGCGTGGGAGTCCTGATGCTCGTCGGCGATGATGACGGGATAGCGGTCCGCGAGCGCGGCAGCGATCATCGGCTTCGCTTCGAGGAGACTGGCGACGCGCGTGCCGAGTTGCTTGAATCCATCGTTGCCCTGCTGACGCGCCCATGCGGACGGATCAGGCGGAAGGTCGAGGGATTTGTGATAGACCGTGGCGGCTTGCACGGCGAGCGAGTCGATCGTTTTGATTTCGAGTTTGCCGGAGACGGCACTCGTCCCCTTCGCAAACTGCGCGCAGGCGGAATGCGTGTGCGTCAGGATCAGCGTCCGTCCGCGTGACGATGCCAGCGCCGCGCGGCGCGCGTAGTTCGCGCCCTGATACGTCTTCCCGCATCCGGCGGGGGCCTCGATGACGACAAGGGGTTCGGAGGAATCGAGCAGCGCGGCAACGTCCTTATCGCTCATGGATCAAAGGTCGTCGCTCACGGGCTGCCCGACGAAGTTGCGGACGGCATTGATAAACGGCATCACCGTGGGTTTGAGCTGCGGCCAGACGCCGAGGGTCTCCGCCTTCTGCGCCAGTTCTCGTCCGCCCTCTACGGATTTGAACCACTGCTTGCCGTGCTTCTTCCAGGTCTTCGCTTGTCCCTCCGGCGCGCCTTCTGGATCGCCGCTCGCGGCGGCGATGATGACCGCACGGAGACTACTCCCACCCTTGGCGACAATCGCTTCGAGGCTTTTGTCGTCGATCCCCAATCGGTCGGCGAGCGTCTTCTGGCGCTCCGGGTCGTAGACGCCGTCCTCGTCCTTAATCAGCTCCGTGAGCTTGCCGTCCTCGACAAGTTTGATAACGCTTGCTTCCGTGCTGCCGGACTCCCACTGAAACAGCAAGTCGCCCATCTTCTCCTTGAGCGCTTTCCACCGGGCTGGGTCTTCAGTTGTGAAATCAACAAAGCCAGCGAATTTGAGGCCGCCGTTGCTCATGGCTTCGAGAAGGCCAAGGACGGTCGGCGTTCCCTGGCCGTCGCAGACACGGATGCCGTGGTCGCGCGGGCTTCCCTTGATCGCCTGCTCAAGGAAATACGAGACAAAGCCGAGTTCCGTCGGGCCTTCGGAGATGACGGCAAGCCGGGCAAGAAACGTCTCGGGATCGCGCTCCTGCTGCCGCTTTATCTTTTCTTGTGGAAGCTCACCGATATTTCCTTTCGGGTCGAGATACCAGAGCGTGCTGTTGGTCGCCGCGTTGATGGCAACGGCGCTGTGAGTCGTGATGAAGGTCTGCGTCGATTCCGATTGCAGGGATTCGATGAGCTTCCGCACGCGGTACGGTTCGAGGCCGCGCTCCGCTTCGTCGATGACGGCAATCCGCGTCCTGGTCTGGGTCGCGGCGGCGATTTGCAGCGTCGCCATGCGCCGCGTGCCCGCACCCCAGCTGGCGAGCGGCAGCGCCGTCGCTTCCGGGTTCTCCGGCAGCTTCTTCGATGCGAGCAGACCGATCAGCGCGCCGATGGAGATTCCCTGCGCGCTTGTCAGGCCGAGTTCCAATCCGCTGGGAAGCAGCCCCTCGCGCAAGGCGTCGTCGAGCCGCTGGAGCGATTTCTTCGCGTCATCGCTCAATTCCTCGCCGAGATTGATCTCGGCGATCTTCTTCCCGATCCTCGGCTTGAAACCCTGATCGGCAAGGAGCCGGTCGAGCGCCGAGCCGTAAACGAGCCGCAAGTCGCGGTCGTTGCGGTCGTCGCTGCCAAGCCGGACGACGCCGATGGCGCGCCTGACGGCGGCGGACAGAACCTCAACATCATCGTTGGGCTGAACGATCTCCCAGACCAGCTCCATTTCCGGCGTGCCGCGGACCTGGAACCGGTACACCGGAACTTCTGGCGTCGGGATGTCGTCGCTTTCTCCATCGGAGACGAGCGGCGCGATAGCTTCTTTCCCGTTCCATTCCCACGGCCAGTTGAATTTCTGCTGCTGGCTTATCTCCGTCGAAGCCGGAAGCGACAGGACGGCCTGGATAGTGAATCCGGGATTGCCCTCGCGGCAGTGATAGTCGGATTCGGAAACGACGGCGGCGTTGGACGGGTTGAGCAGCAGCGCAATCGCATCGAGGATCGTGCTCTTGCCGACATCGCCGCCGCCGAGAATGGCATTGAGGCCCGGCGCAGGATTCCACCTGAGGGACTTGATGCCGCGAAACCGCTCAATCGTGAGCTGGCGGATGATCGCCGTGTCAGGAGCGGGGCTGACGGCGGGTTTGGCTGGCGCGGCGGCGGTCTTGGTTGCTTTCTTTGCCATGGTTCTTTGCTGTTCTTAATTCTTCCAGGTCCGCGCCCAAGAAAATCATGCTGTTGCGACGGCACGCTCGCGGCTGTTGTCCGCGCGGCCCAAGCGTTCGGTGCTTTCTGCATCAGTTCTACCTTGCCCGAACCATTGATCGAGAGCCGAGGGTATCAGGGCATCGAGTTCTTCCGCCGTGACGGCTTGAAGTGAGCGTGCGGCGTCCAGCTTTCCCTGCAACGTATCGAGCTTCGCGACAATCTCGGTCTGTTGGTGAACCGAAAGTTGCGCAGGAAACGGAACGGCTTCGACGATGGGCTGGGAAATCTTCTTCATCGTCGGGCTAGTGCCTTTCGCAGAACCTTTGATGTAGTCGCGCACCAGCGTCGATTGAAGCCAGTACCAGACGAAGCGCGTATCGGCGGCACGCTTATCAAGCGTCAGCTTCATGATGAGATCAGGATAAATACACGGGCTTGGCTCGCCGGAGTGAATCGCAGCGTGACCGACAAGCTCTGGGGTATTGCTCCTTGTCATTAGAAGGTCGCCTGCGGATGCCCAGTAGTGAGCGTCGGCGCGCGTCGGCAGACTTGTGCGCTTGTAGGCACTCGGATTGAAGCGCCAACCTGTAATTGCGGAGAGCGTTAGAACAGGAATGCCGTCGCTAGTGTTATCGCAGACAGGCGACCAGCCGTTGCGCGGCGATCCATCGAGCACATTCCGAAGCGTTCCACTCGGAGCCACCGAACCTAGGATTGCATCCCGCGCCTTCACGGTTAGGGCGGAAAATTCTTCGCTTGCTGATACTCGGACAGCCGACGCCTCGGAGACCTTGGCTGCAAGTCTCTCGAAGAAGTCTGCGATTCGGTTCTGCTCGGGGAGGGATGGGAGCGGAATTTCAAGGTCGAGAAAGCGCGGCGGATTAAGCGTGAGTTTGGAGAGCGCCGCAGATCCAGTAGACATGACTCTTGCCTGATCCCAGACGCCGGGATGCCGGAAAAACCAAGTCAAGTACCTGTCGGAGACGCGGGTTCTATCCAGCTCGTATGTCGGGAACTTGTCGGAGACGAACATGCCGTCGAGTTCGGGCGGGACTATCCCGAACGTGCCCTTCCAGGCGAACAACTTGTTGTAGATCACGTCTCCTGTCTTGATGACGAAGTGGCTCTTCTTCGCGATGGCCATAGCATGCTTGAGTTCGCGGTGAAACGGGCCTTGTCCGTAAAGGCGCATCCCCACCAGATTCGCGTCCTCATCGGCAGCAAGGTGATAGGGCCGTGAGTTTGGCCGCATGATCTGCCGGAAAGGCACTCTGAGCGCGCTTGCGGTCATCGTGGCGCACTCACGAGGTCTTTGATCTCGCGCATGAGTTCGGCAAGACGGAGTTCTTTTTGCAGTATGTCTTCCGCCAGCTTGTCTGGAGGCGTATGAAGGAAGTCAACTTTCGCGCGGGGATTCAGCCGATCCAGGTCAAAGCCTGCTTCTGCAAGTTCTGATGCCGAAACGGTCCAAGCCTGATCGTTTTCGCGGCGCTTGACCCACCAAGCGATGCAAGGCGAGAACTCCTCAAACTGGAGCGGCATTGTCTTTGTGTAGTTCTTGCGGCCCTCGGGGAGCGGAAGCTCGTAGTACCAGACTTCCTTGGTTGGCCCGGAGCGATCGAAGAAAAGGATGTTTGTCGGTATAGGCGTGTAAGGGGAGAAAACGCCGTTCGGCAGTCGCACGATTGTATGAAGGTTGAACTCCTTGAGCAGCTCCTCCTTGATGCGGGCGCAGATGCCGTCGCCGGAAAGAGTTCCGTTCGGCACGACGACGGCAGCACGCGCGGGCCTTCTGCTCGGCGTCGGCTGGCGCTTCAATTTGCGCATGATGAGTTGCAAGAACAGCAGCGCCGTTTCGGAAGTCTGGCGGTCGTCTGGGAAGTTTCCCTGGATACCTTTCTCTTCCTCGCCGCCAAATGGCGGATTGGTCAGGATCACATCGACGCGCTCTTTCTCGCCGATCTCGGAGAGCTTGAAGCGCAGCGCGTTGCCGGGGTCGATCTGGGGTGCGTCGAGGCCGTGCAGCAGCAGATTCATCTGGCACAGAAGATAAGGAAGCGACTTCGGCTCGCAACCTGTCAGGGTTTCGGACTGGAGACGCTTGCGGTCGGCGACGGTCTTGACCTGCTTTTCAAGGTAGTTATACGCCTCCACCAGAAACCCGCCCGTGCCGCTCGCGGGGTCGAGCACGGTTTCGCCGAGGCGCGGGTCGGTGACTTCCACCATGAAGCGCACGACGGCGCGCGGCGTGTAGAACTCGCCCGAGTCTCCCGCCGCGTCGCGCATCTCGCGCAGCATGGATTCATAGAGCGCGCCCAGCGTGTGCAGCTCGTCGGACGACGTGAAATGAATCCCGCCGACCTTGTTCACAATATCGCGGAGCAGATAACCGCTCTTCATGCGGTTATCGACGCCTTTGAACACGGTGGCGATCACGTCGCGGCGGTTATCGCCGTTGGAGCTTGAAAGCCCGCGCAAGTAGGCGAACAGCCCCGGCCCCTTCATACCGTCAGCGCGGACGGCCTCATCGTTGTTGATGAAGGCAAGAAGCTCGTCGCCGGTGATGCCTTGAGGGTCGGCAGCCCAATCGCGCCAGCGATAGGGCTTGTCGATGGCGGGCTTGAACTTTTCGCCCGCGAGCTTGGCCTCTTCCTCGCGCTGCTGTTCGAGATCGTCGAGGAACTTGAGGAACATGATCCAGGTGAGGAGCGGCAAACGGTCGAGGTCGCCGTTCAATCCCTTGTCCTTGCGCATGATGTCGCGGGCGCTCTTGAGGAGGCTACCGAGCATCTGCGAGGTCGTCATCGGGGCGGCGGCTTTGCCGCTCTTCTTAGCTTTGGCCATAGAGGAGTCCTTGCAGGTCGTTTACGGCTTGCCGGAGTTGCTCCGCGCCGCCGAAGAGCTTGATGATTTCGGCGGGCTGACCGTGGGTTGAAATCGGCGGAACCTTGAGCACGTCCGGCAGGACGAACTGCGCGTCTCCGTGCTCCGCATACTTTTCCAGTAGCTCGTCGAGTATCTGACGGGCTTCGGGGGAGAACTTCTCGAAGTAGTCCTTGCGCTCGGACTTGAGCCGCTGCGCCCGCTCCCGGCGGGTGCGCAGCGGCGCGTTGAAAGCGAGATGACAGAGAAGATCAAAGGGATCGGCCTCAGGCTGTCCGGTCTGTTCGGCAAGAAGCGCGAAGTCGATACCGCGCTCGGACAGAGCCGCGATGATTTCGGCACGCTGCGTGGCGTTCGACCAGCGCGAGCGCAGGTCGGCGGAAGTGGGCGCAAGGGAGCGGACGCTCTCCGCCGCGTAATCGGTGTAGCGGACAACACGAAGCTGGCGTCCGTTGGGGTCGAGCTCATGCACCAGATGAGCGACGATCTCGACCTGGCCGCCGTCGAAGTAGAACTTGCGCGGCACCTCATCGCCCGGCGGCTCGATGATGCCAGCCGGCTCATAGACTCCGGGTTCTTCCGCAACCTTGAAGACCGTGTCTGTCGCCGCTGTGGCATTGCCCTCATCATCCACTTGATCTTCGGTGACAAGGACCGGGTCACCGTCAAATTCCGGGTCGGCGAACATGCGGGTCGCCGATCCGGTGTAGTCGAGGATGTTGAACCAGAGCTTGCCGTAATCGTCGCGCAGGCGCGTACCGCGCCCGATGATCTGCTTGAACTCGCTCATGGAGCCGACGATGCGCGCAAGGACGACATTCTTGCAGGTAGGCGCATCGACGCCGGTCGTGAGGAGCTGCGAAGAGGTCAGGATAACGGGCGTCTTCTTCTCAAGGTCCTGGAAGTTGGATAGATGCCCGCGCCCGATGGCTCCCTCGTCCGCCGTCACCCGGCAAACATAGTCAGGGTGCTGCGCCACAAGGTCGGCGTTGAGGTTGACCAGGGCTTCGCGCATTTCCGAGGCGTGTTCCTGGTCCACGCAAAACACGATGGTCTTGGCGAAGCGGTCATTGGCCTTGAGAAAGGCCGTCAGATGGTGGGCTATCGCCTGCGTGCGGGCGCGCAGGGCGATCACCCGCTCAAAGTCCTTGGTCTGGTATTCGTCGTCCGGGATCGCCCGCCCGTAGCGGTCGCGTTCGTCAGTTGAGGGCCTCCAGCCCGCTGCATCCCATTGTGTCACCACGCGATGCACGCGGTAGGGAGCGAGGAAGCCGTCGTCGATGCCTTGCCGGAGGCTGTATTCGTAGAGGGGGTTGCCGAAGTAGAGATACGTGTCGCGGCTCTCTTCGCGCAGCGGCGTCGCCGTCATGCCGAGCTGATACGCGGGCTTGAAATGTTCCAGTATGACGCGCCACGAGCTGTCGTCGCGGGCGCTGCCCCGGTGACATTCATCCACGATCACGAGGTCGAAGAAGTCCGGCGGATAGTCGCGGAACAATCCGGCGCGGCGCTCGTCTTCGGCGAGCGCCTGGTAGATGGCGAAATACATTTCGCGGCTCTTGATGATTTCGCCGGATTCGATCTTGTGCCGGGCGTCGCCAAACGGACTGAAGTCCTTGTCCTTCGGGTCGTCGATCAGGATGTTGCGGTCGGCAAGGAAGAGGATGCGGGGCTTGCGGTGCTCGCCGGTGGCGTTCCAGCGGCTCGACCAGAGCTTCCAGCAAATCTGGAACGCCACAGTCGTCTTGCCCGTGCCAGTCGCCATCGTCAGGAGAAGGCGGCGCTTCCCGCCCAGGATGGCTTCGACAGTACGGTTGATGGCGATTTGCTGATAGTAGCGCGGCGTCTTACCACCGACGGTGTTGTAGGGGGCGAGTAGATGCTCCACCTGCGCGGGGGCCGTGATCTTGCTCCCGGTCTGATACCGCTGCCAAAGGTCTTCGGGTTTGGGGAAGTCCGGGATGCGAGTTTCCGTGCCCTGGAAGTAGTCGATCTCGATGATGTCCTTGCCGTTGGTGGCGTAGGCAAACTTCAGGCCCAGCATTTCGGCGTAGGTCCGTGCCTGCTGGACAGCATCGGCGGCGGACTTGTAGCTGGCCTTGGCCTCGACCACGGCGAGCGGAAAGTCGCGGGTGTAGCGCAGGAGGTAATCGACCCGTTTTGGGGGCTTGCGGACGAAGCCCTTGCCGACGGGGATGACGCGGCCATCGGTGACGGTCCGCTGCTCGGCGATGGAACAGGGATCGTTGTCCCACCCCGCCGCCTGGAGCTTGGGCACCACGAATTTGCGGCATGTGTCGGCTTCGTTGCTCATGGCTCGTCCCGTGAGAGATTCCGAGCGCGGGGGCGCGTTGTGCCGTGGCGGCTCTTGTGCTCCTTGACGTACTGGCGCATGAATTCCCGGATGACTTGTGCGGCGGGCTTTTCGTCGTCGCGGCAGACATCCAGGAATTGATCCCGAAGCTCGCGCTCCACCCGAATCCGAAAGCCCACGTCTTTTTTCATTGTCGGACAAGTGTATCCAATGGATACACATTGGCATAGCGAAAAATGTGCACCAAGTCTCGCTTTTGCCTTACTGCCAGCCTAATGGGACGCTGCCGGGGCTAGGCAGCCCTTGGCTCGATGGTGTGCAGGGGAAATATTCCTCCTGCCGGCAAGGTCCAGGGGGAGAACGGAAGCCTTTCTGGCGCGCGTCCAACCCGCGCAGGAAGAACTGATGGGGGAACCTGCGCCAGCGAAGAGGAGCGTTCTGTGCTCCCGCTCGAAGAGCATCAGAGCTTGGACCATAGCTATATGCGGGCCGTCACTGCCGGCCGCAGTGACGGCCCGCGCCTCTGCCGCAACAATCCGGGTTGGCGCAGCGTCCTATTGAGTGATGCAGCCGTGACGATGCCCCGTCATGCTGTCATCGCCGTGAGCCTGCCGGTGGGCCTGAACACCGGATAACTGGCGCAGGGCACCAGCGTCAGGTCGCGCGAAGTACCCCTTCGCCGGCGCCGTACCCATCCGGCTGCCCAGGAGCGCAGGTTCCTACAAGCGCTCATCCCCAGACAGGGAGGAACCAGCCGGCACGCCCCGGTTCCGTCATGCGTGCTGCCCCGATCCCTCGGGGTGGAACCACAATTCTCTTTCCAGTCATCAACCCACAGGAGGTATTCATCACCGCGATCCGCCCGATTGTCCATCGCAATCCCCCTGCCCGATCTCCCCACAGGGAGTACGGCAGGCGCCTCATTCGAGGCAACAGGTGACTCTCTGCACCTGGCCCTTGCCCTTCGGGGATCTCGCATCGGCGAGTTGGCAATAACACTGACCGGATGGACTCAGAGAAACAGACCGCTAGAGCATTCGATGGACGATCTCACGTACAGCCTGCGACAGCTCTGCCAGCGCAACCGCGATGGAAGTCATGCGACGCAGGCCGATCGGCAAGGGGTGCTGACCCTGGCCAGCCGCCAATTGCGCGAAGCCGGGTTCAAGCAGATGCGCGCTACATCGCTGAAGGGCAAGCATGTCCAGGCGTTGCTGAATCGCTGGCAGACAGAAGGCTTATCGGCCGGCACCCTCAAGAACCGCCTGGCGCATCTGCGCTGGTGGGCGGAGAAGGTGGGCAAAGCAGGCACGATTCCCGCCGACAACGCGCATCTGGGCATCCCGGATCGGCGCTTCGTGACGCAGGAGAACAAGGCCAAAGAGCTGGGTGACGGACTGGACCGCATTCGCGATCCGCATGTGCGCATGAGCCTGGCGTTGCAGCAGGCGTTCGGCTTGCGGCGCGAGGAATCCATCAAGTTCCAGCCTCACTATGCCAACCGTGGCGACTGCCTCGTGCTCAAAGGCTCTTGGACCAAAGGCGGCCGTCCCCGGACGATACCGATTACTAGGCCGGAGCAGCGCGCCGTGCTCGATGCCGCGCGCCGGCTGGCCGGAACCGGATCGCTCATTCCCGCGCAGAAGACCTACATCCAGCAACGCCAAACCTACGATGGGCAGTGCAAGGCGGCGGGCTTGAGCCACATGCACGGGCTGCGGCACCGCTATGCTCAAGCGCGATATGAACAACTGACCGGGTGGAAGGCGCCCGCGGCGGGCGGACCTCCCGCACGAACTCTTGATCCGGCACAACGCGAGACTGATATCAGCGCCCGCCAGACGATCAGCAGAGAGTTGGGCCATGAACGCACGCAGATCACGACGGTATACCTCGGCAGATAGCGGCGTCATGCCCTGAACGCGGACCGTCTCGCGTCCTCGGTCCAAAAGGAACGGATCGCAGCGCAAAAGGATCAGAGCAAGGGTTGGTGCAAGGGCGAAGGGACAGGGATTAAGGGGAATGGCCCTATCCGAAAAGGCCGCTGGTTCAAAAGGCCAAATCTACGAAACGGGCAATTGCCGTGATCGTATTGTGGGTTGCGGCGATTCGATGCCGGCACCGAAGCTCCGAGCATGCGCTCGCCACCCCTGCCCAGACTGGAGCCAAGCCCTCTGGCACAGGCGGCCACGGGCGCTCGCGCTTCCAAGGAAGACCTCCGCGAGTATCTTCCTTACCTCGGCGACACGAATCTCTCCGAGAACCAGAAGATCGAACTGTTGCAAGCCCTTTGGTCGATCATGTCGGCCTGCGTCGATCTGGCGTTTGGTGCAGACCCCGTACAGCAAGCCCTACCTCTGCCAGCGGCCGGCCAGGACACGGACGACTCCATCGCCTCCCCGGCCAAGTCGGCAGGACAAGAGTAGCTGTACCCCAGCTCAGGATTACGTTAAAAACGGGACTCACTGGCTAACAGGAATCCAAGGCCGTGATAGACAGAAAAGCCATCATCTACTGCCGCGTGTCCAACAAAAAGCAGAAGCACGATGGCGATGGGCTGCACAGCCAAGAGCATCGCTGCCGGGACTACGCGGCTGCTCGCGGCTATCAGGTCGAAGCAGTATTCCACGATGATGTCTCCGGCGGCGGCGACTTCATGAATCGCCCCGGCATGGTCGCCATGCTCCGGTTCCTGAAGAAGCGCAGGCAAGAAGATTGTGTCGTCATCTTCGATGACCTGAAGCGCTTTGCGAGAGACACGATCTTTCACTTGAAGCTGCGGCAAGAACTGGCGGCTTACAACGCAACCGTGGAGTGCCTCAACTTCAAGTTCGAAGACACGCCCGAAGGCCAGTTCGTCGAAACCGTGATCGCCGCGCAGGGTCAGTTGGAGCGCTTGCAGAATCGACGTCAGACCTTGCAGAAGATGAAGGCGCGCGTGGAGCGTGGCTATTACGTATTCGCCGTCCCGGTCGGCTACCGCTACGAGAAAGTAGGCAGTCATGGCAGGCTGCTGGTGCGCAATGAACCGCTGGCCTCCATCGTGCAGGAAGCCCTCGAAGGCTATGCCAGCGGACGGTTCCAGCTCCAAGCCGAGGTGAAGCGTTTCCTGGAAACGCAGCCGGCGTTTCCGAAGACGCGCGGCGGCATCGTGCGGAATCAGGAAGTCACGAGACTGCTCACGAGACCGGTCTACGCGGGCTACGTCGAAGCCCCCAATTGGGGAATCTCGCTGCGCAAGGGCCATCATGAACCATTGATCAGCTTCGAGCGGTTCCAAACGATTCGAGATCGCCTCACAGGTCATGCCCGCACGCCGGCACGCAAGAATCTGGATGCGGACTTTCCCTTGCGCGGCGCCGTCGTCTGCGGCCACTGCAACACGCCGCTCACGGCCTGCTGGGCGAAGGGCAAATATTCACTGTATCCGTACTACTTCTGCCCCAAGCGCGGCTGCGAGGGTTATGCAAAGACCGTCCGGCGCGAAATCATCGAAGGACAATTCGAGACGATCCTCCAGCGTGTGCAGCCATCGAAAGAAGTATTCGCCGCCGCCCGCGCGATGTTCAAGACGCTTTGGGACCGCCGTCTCGCCGCAGGCCACGAGGCCAAGCGTGCGCTGGAAGCGGACCTTTCCACGATCGAACGTCAGGTCGATCAGTTCCTCAACCGCATCGCCGATACGGACACGCCCTCGGTCATCGCCGCCTACGAGAACCGCATCCGGGCGCTGGAGGAACGAAAGCTCGTCGTGTCAGAACGAATCGCGAATTGCGGGCGGCCGCTACCCGACTTCGACGAGGCACTTAAAACTTCGCTCGGCTTTCTCGCAAGCCCTTATCAGTTCTGGCATTCGGAGCGGCTGGAGGACAAGAGAGCGGTGCTGAAGCTCGCCTTCACCGGCCGGCTGGCCTACACACGAGACGAGGGACTTAAAACTCCCGAAGTGAGCTTGCCGTTCAAGGTCTTGAACGATTTTCGGAATGGGAAAAGCAAAATGGCGCGCCTGAGCGGCATCGAACTCGCCGCACGCATGCTCGAGCTGCGGCCGGACCTGCCGGTCGTGATCCACACCGGCCACAGCGACGCGATCACCGAGGAGAGCGTGCGCGCCGCGGGTGTCCGCGCGCTGCTGCGCAAGCCTATCGACGATGCGCGCCTGCGCGCGGTGCTCCTGAAGGAACTCGGCGCGCCCGGCCTTGCCACCGGGAACACCGGGGGCGAGTGACTCGGCTCGTGCCGCCGGCGCGCCGCGTCCCTCCGACGGGGCGGGCGCTTACCATCCGCTTACAAACCGGCAACATCGAGCAATCGTCGTGTTACGCGCATGGCCCAGACTCTCTTCCAACGCGGTAGGGAATGGTTCCGCTACCGCTCGCCAAACAGCGAAGGAGAGCCAGCATGAGCATCACGAATTCAGAACGCTACGCGACCATCGCCACTGTCGTCGGCACGATCGCCGGCTGGGCCTGGGTCGTGTCGGTCCTGTCCAACGCGCTCGTCTATCCCGGGATCGTCTGAGCGTGCGCCGACCGGCGCCGGCCGTCGCGCCGGCGCCCGGGCGGGTCTCTCTCAGCGCTTGACCGCGCGCGTCATGAGGTAGTGCTGGCGCACGACATTCTGGCGCAGGTACTGCGCGATCAGGGACTCGAATTCGGCGCGGAACGCGGCCAGCCTGGCCGGCTCCTCCTGCAGCGCCGCGACGAGCTTGATGACCGGCGCCGCGGTCGCTTCGAACGTCAGCCGGTAGTGCGCGGGACTCAGCGCGGGCGTCGCGAGGAGGTCGCGCTCGAACACGATGTCGCGCACCGCGTCGCCGAGACGCTCGCGGACCATCGTTTCGTTGCCCCAGTCGGTCGTCGGTGGCACGCCGGCAGGTGGCGGCAGGTAGCGGCTGACGAGCCCGAACATCCGGCCGGTGAACATGTCGGGCGGCCAGGTCGCGAAGGCGATGCGGCCACCCGGCTTCAGCACGCGCAGCATCTCGGCCAGGGCCATGGCCGGTCGCGGCGCGAACATGTGTCCGAACTGGCTCAGCACGACATCGAACTCCCCGTCGGCATAGGGCAGCGCTTCCACGTCCCCTTCCGTGAACTCGATGTCCACGTCGGCCGTCGCCGCGTTGAGCCGGGCGCGATCGAGCAGCGCGGGCGAGAGATCCAGTCCTCGCACCCGCGCGCCGCAGCGTGCCGCGGTGACGGCCACGACCCCCGTGCCACAGGCCACATCGAGCACCTGCTCGCCGGCCGCGACGCCCGCGAACTGCACGAGCTGGGCCGCCGGCGGCGTGGTGATGGTCTCCAGCGGCGCGAACAGCGCCCAGCCTTCGCGCTGCGCGGCCTTGAACGCTGCAAATGGATCGTTACTCATGTTCAGCTCCTCGGGTTTTCTTCATCGTCGCTTGGGATGGTGCGCAGTCGTCCTGCTCAGTCGGTGGCCAGCAGCCGGTAGAGACTGCCGACGACGCTCGGCGCGTAATGACCGGGCGTGACGGTGGTGGCGAGCGCCGCCTTCGCCCGCCAGCCGGTGCAGTGACCCGGCGCGAGCAGGCGCGGCGCGATCAGTTCGCGGAGGTCACGCGCCGTGGCCTCGATGCGCTGCTCCATGATTTTACCTGCCAGGTGGTAGCCGCCCAGCACAAGATCGACCGGCACGTCCGGGAACTGCTCCCGCGCGGCGAGGCAGGCGTTGACGATGCCGGCGTGGGAGCACGCCGACATCACGGTGATGCCGCGCCCGCGCACGTGGGCCGCGAGATAGCGCTCATCCATGATCAGCGGGTCCGCCTCGAGGCGTCCGTCGCGGAAAGAGTGGTGGCCGGCCAGCCCGGTCTCGTAGGCCGTCACGCGCGGAATCGCGCCGCTGCCGAAGAAGAAGCCACCGCCGACGAGGTGGGCGTCAGCCGCTTTGAGGATCTCGCCACCGGCCGCGGCGATGGCGTCGAAGTCAGGCTCCGTCGGCAGCAGCACCAGCGTGCCGTTGGCGGCCATCAGCCCGCGCTGGTCCGGGCGGTCCGGATGCAGATCGACGACCAGCGGCGCCGCCGCGCCGGCCGCGGCGCGGGCGGCGGCGATGGCGGCCACGACCTGCGGCAGTCCGCCGCTGTGGTCGTAGTGCCAGTGCGACAGGAACACGCACTCGATGCGCGCGAGGTCGATGGCGAGCCGCGCGGCATTGGCCAGCCACACGTCGGGGTAGGGGCCGACATCGAACAGCACCGTGCGGGTTTCGCCGCCGCGGCGGCCGGTCGCGAGTACCGAAAACCCGTGGCAGGCGCAGCACAGCTGGTCGAACACGACCTTGCATTCATGGCCGTCGTGCACGCGGTCGGGCGCGCTGCGTGCGAGCAGGTGCATGACTTCGGGGATCTGCGGCACGCCGTCGTCGACACTGGACAGCGTGTCGGTCTCGTTGTCGACGACGACCAGCAGGTCCAGTGCGTCGAGCGCGGGCAGCGCCGCTGCGGGATCTGACATCGGGTTTCCTCCGGATGGATGAGCGCGCGGGCGGCCGCGCCAGCGAAGTGTAGCGGACGCGCGGGCGACGATGCCGTGCAGGTTTGCCCCTCGCGCCGGACTTGCTAGGCTGGCCCTTCCTCAGCCACAGCGAAGCCAAGCCCATGCGCTACGACCTCGTCATCCGGCACGGCATGATCGTCGACGGTTCCGGCGGCACCGCCTATCCGGCGGATGTCGGCGTCGCCGATGGCCGCATCGCGACGATTGGCCGCATCAATGGCGCGGCCCGGCGCACGATCGACGCCAGCGGCCTCGTCGTCACGCCGGGCTTCGTCGACGGCCACACCCACATGGACGCGCAGGTGTTCTGGGACCCGATCGGCGCGTCGTCGTGCTACCACGGCGTGACCACCGCGATCATGGGCAACTGCGGCTTCACGCTCGCGCCCTGCGCGGCGGCGGACGCGGACTTCGTGTTCCGCAATCTCGAGCGCGCCGAAGACCTGCCGCGCGAGGCGATGCTCGCCGGCATCGACTGGCGCTGGGAAACCTTCGCCGAGTTCCTCGACGTCGTCGACGCACTGCCCAAGGGCATCAACTACGGCGGCTACATCGGCCATTCCGCGCTGCGCACCTGGGCGATGGGCGAGCGGGCGTTTTCGGAACAGGCGAGCGACGACGAACTGCGGCGCATGCGGCACGAGCTGCAGTCGGCGCTGCGCGCCGGCGCGATCGGCTTCTCGACCTCGCGCACCTACAACCACCTGACCTCCGACGACCGCCCGGTCGCGAGCCGCGTCGCGTCCTGGGACGAGGTCCGCTCGCTCGTCAACGCGATGGGCGAGACCGGCGCCGGCATTTTCGAGATCGCGAGCGAGACCCCGGGTCGCAAGCCCGAACGCCAGCGCGACTACTTCGAGCGCCTGGTCAAGCTGACCGTCGAATCGGGCCGCCCGCTGACCTTCGGCATGTTCAGCACGCGCATCGCGCCCGAGGTGTGGCGGCCGTTCTACGAGGTCGCGAACGAGGCGGCGCGCGCAGGCGGGCGCATTTTCGTCCAGGCGCACAGCCGGCATCTCTCGACGCTGATGTCGTTCAAGACCCACACGCCCTTCGATGCCTGGGAAGGCTGGCGCGAGCTGCGCGCGAAGCCGCTCGACGAGCAGAAGGGCCTGTTGCGCGATCCGGCGTGGAAGCGGCGGCTCGTCGAAGTCGCGAACCGGCCCTACGAGGGGCCGGCCATCGTCGGCGCCGAGGCGCGGCCTCCCGAATGGGACTGGGTGTGGCTGGTCAACGACATCGGCGACGAGGAGCGCATGGACGAGGTCGCCCGCCGGCGGGGCGTCGACCCGGTGACCGCGATGATCGACATCGCGCTCGAACGCGACTTCGACGTCTTCTTCCGCCAGCCGCTGGCGAACGAGGACCAGGACCACGTGCTGGAGATGATGCGCCATCCGCGCAGCGTCGTGACCTTCTCGGATTCCGGCGCGCACGTCGCGCAGATCATGGATTCCTCGCTGCAGACGCACCTGATCTCGCATTGGGTGCGCGAGAAGCAGGCCTTCACGCTGGAGGAAGCCGTGCGTCTCGTGACCTACGACACCGCGACCGCGTGGGGCCTGCACGATCGCGGGCTGGTGCGCGAAGGCATGAACGCCGACCTGCTCGTGTTCGATCCGGCCACGCTGTCGCCGCTGATGCCCGAGGTCGTGCACGACCTGCCGGCCGGCGCGAAGCGCCTCGTGCAGAAGTCGCGCGGCATCCTGGCCACGATCGTCAACGGCGAGGTGCTGCTCGAGGACGGCGTGCATACCGGCGCGCTGCCGGGGCGGCTGGCGCGGGGGCCGCTGGCACGCAGGGGGTGAGCTTCACTTCTCCCGCGCCGGCGACATTGGCAGGTGCGCCGTGTCCGAGGTCGGGGACGCGATTGGATCCTTGAACCGGTGTCAGTGCAGTCAGCGCATTTTCGCTCCACCCGCTGTTGGGCTTCCTGCGTCAGCCCAACCTACGCCCGAGCACAGATGTGACCACGAGACAGCCCGGGGTGCGAGAGGCGAAGAGCGGCATCCAGGCGTCGCTGGCCCTGCCTCAGCTGAACTGCCGCACGAGATCCCGCGCGATGACCATGCGCTGGACCTGCGAGGTGCCCTCGTAGATCTGCAGCAGTTTCGCGTCGCGCATCAGCTTCTCGACGACGAAATCCTGGGTGTAGCCGTAGCCGCCGAAGACCTGCACGGCGTCGGTGGTCGCCCGCATCGCGGCGTCGCCACCGAAGGCCTTGGCGCAGGCGCTGTGGCTGCCACGCAGGTTGCCGGCGTCCACTTCGCGCGCCGCTTCGAGGCAGAGCAGGCGCGTGGCCTGGTAGGCGATTTCCATGTCGGCGAGCATTGCCGACACCATCTGGTGGTTGACGATGGCTTCACCGAAAGTCTTGCGCTGCATCGCGTAGCGCACCGATTCGTCGCGCGCGCGGCGGATCACGCCCGCCGCGCCGGCCGCGATCCACGGCCGCGAACGGTCGAAGGTGGCCATCGCGAGTTTGAAGCCGTGGCCCGGGCCCGCGATGCGGTTCGCGAGCGGCACTTCGACGTCTTCCAGCACCACGTCGCCCGTGTGCGAGCAGCGCTGGCCGAGCTTGTGGATGAGGCTGTCCCAGCGCAGGCCGGGCGTTCCCGCTTCGACCACGAAGGCCGAGATGCCCTGGTGTCCGCGGCTGCCGTGCTCGCGGGCGAACACGACGTAGAAATCGGCGACGTCCGCGTTCGTGATCCAGCGCTTGCGGCCATTCAGCACGCAGGCGTCGCCGCGGACGATGTAGCGCGTGGACAGGTTCGCGACGTCGGAGCCCGCGTCGGGCTCCGAGCAGGCGAACGCCGCGAAGCGGGGCTCGGCCGTCAGCAGCGACAGGTACCTGCGTCGCGCGGTGTCGTTGTCGCAGAGCATCAGCGGCAGCGCCGCGAGGCTGTTGGCGACCGCCGACGTGCCGATGCCGAGGCAGCCGTAGTTGATTTCCTCGAGGACCAGGGCGTGGTCGTGGCACGACAGGCCCGCGCCGCCGACGTCCTCCGGGAGTTCGAGATTCAGCAGGCCCTGCTCCCACAGCTCGCGCAGCACGGCGTGCGGGAACTCCGCCGTGCGATCGAGGGCCTGGTCGAGGCGCGGTTCGACGATGCGCGCATGCACGTAGCGACGCGCCGACTCGACCATCATGCGTTGCTGTTCGTTCAGGGCTGACATGCGTTGTGTCTCCTGCGCGTCGGCCGCCTTCGCGTGGCTCAGGTCCGCGGCAGTTTGCCGAGAATCAGCGACACGGCCTCCTCGATGGGGATGTCCTGCGCCTCGTCGTCGGTGCGCGCCTTGTATTCGAGCGTCCCCTTGTCGAGGCCCCGGTCGCTGATGACGAGGCGATACGGCACGCCGATCAGCTCCAGGTCCGCGAACATCACGCCCGGGCGCTCGTTCTTGTCGTAGAAGAGGACGTCGATGCCGGCGTCGGCGAGGCGCTTGTAGAGCGCTTCCGCCGCCTCGCGCAGGCGCTCGGACTTGTGCATGTGGATCGGCGCCACCGCGACCGCGAAGGGCGCGATCGAGACCGGGAACACGATGCCCTTGTCGTCGTGGTTCTGCTCGATCGCCGAGGCGACGATGCGTGACACGCCGATGCCGTAGCAGCCCATCGTCATCGTCACCGAATTGCCCTTCTCGTCGAGCACCGCGGCCTTCATCGCCTCGCTGTACTTCGTGCCGAGCTGGAAGATGTGGCCGACCTCGATGCCGCGCTTGATCTCGAGCACGCCGTTGCCGTCCGGGCTCGGGTCGCCGGCGACCACGTTGCGCAGGTCCGCGACCTGCGGTTCCGGGAGGTCCCGGCCCCAGTTGACGCCGCGCAGGTGCTTGCCGGCGACGTTCGCGCCGCAAACGAAATCCGCGACGTGGGCCGCCGCGTGGTCGACCAGCATCGGCACCTGGATGCCGACCGGACCCAGGGTGCCCGGGCCGCAGCCGAACGCGGCCTCGATCTCGTGCGCCTTCGCGAAGCGCAGCGGGTGGGCGACGCCGGGCAGGGCCTGGGCCTTCACCGCGTTCAGCTCGTGGTCGCCGCGCACCACCAGTGCGATGAGGCCGCCGTCCTCGCCGCCGACGATCAGGGTCTTCAGCACGCGGTCCGGCGCCACGCCGAGGAAAGTCGCGACTTCCTCGACCGAGTGCTGGGTCGGCGTGTCGGCCTCTGCCAGCGTCTCGGCCGGCGCGGGGCGCGTGCCGGCCGGGATCGGCGCGGGCACCAGTTCGACGTTCGCGGCGAAGTCGCCGGTGGTCGAGAACGCGATGAGGTCCTCGCCGGAATCGGCGAGGACGTGGAATTCGTGCGACTTCGAGCCGCCGATGTTGCCGGTGTCGGCCAGCACGGCGCGCCAGGACAGGCCGATGCGGTCGAAGATGCGCGAATAGGTCGCGTACATCTGCTGGTAGGTTTCCTCCAGCGACGCGCGGTCGATATGGAAGGAGTAGGCGTCCTTCATCAGGAATTCGCGGGCGCGCATGATGCCGAAGCGCGGCCGCACCTCGTCCCGGAACTTGGTCTGGATCTGGTAGAAGTTCGCCGGCAGCTGCTTGTAGCTCTTGATCTCGCGGCGGATGAGGTCGGTGATGACCTCCTCGTGGGTCGGACCGAGGCAGAACGGCCGGTCGTGGCGGTCGGACAGGCGCAGCAACTCCGGCCCGTACTTGTCCCAGCGGCCGGATTCCTGCCACAGCTCCGCCGGCAGCACTCCCGACATCAGCACCTCCTGGGCGCCGGCGCGGTCCATTTCGTCGCGGACGATGGCCTCGACCTTGCGCAGGACCCGCAGGCCCAGCGGCAGCCAGGTGTAGATGCCGGACGCCAGCTGCCGGATCATGCCGGCGCGCAGCATCAGTTGATGGCTGATGACTTCCGCATCGGCCGGGGATTCGCGCAGGGTGGGCAGGAGCAGGTTCGAGATTCGCATGGGCTTCGCTTCAATCCGGGAAGGGGGGCATTCTCAGCGAAAAACCGCGCGGAGGAAAACGTGAATTTGCGGAAACTGCGGGTTTCCGCCTTGAACCGGCCGCCAAATCAAATTATCGTGCCAGCCCCCTCCGGACCGTGGCGCCCGCGCCCGGTCCCTCCCGGGACGAACGCCGAGCCGGGGCTCACGAGGCCCGGGCGACGAGCCGCCGCATCCCTCCGCTACCGCGGGGGTCGAAGCGCGGGTCGCGGCACTTGCTGCAACATAGTGAGGAACAAGCCATGAGCGAGAAATTGCGGGGCGCCGAAATCTTCGTGCGCGCCCTGATCGATGAAGGCGTCGAGTTCGTGTTCGGCTACCCCGGCGGGGCCGTGCTGCACATCTACGACGAACTCTACAAGCAGGACACCCTGAAGCACATCCTGGTCCGGCACGAGCAGGGCGCGACCCACGCCGCCGACGGCTATGCGCGCGCCACCGGCAAGCCGGGTGTCGTGCTCGTGACCTCCGGTCCCGGCGCGACGAACGCCGTCACCGGCATCGCGACGGCCTACATGGACTCGATCCCGCTGGTGGTCTTCACCGGCCAGGTGCCGACGCACCTGATCGGCAACGACGCCTTCCAGGAAGTCGATTCGATCGGCATCACGCGCCCCTGCGTGAAGCACAACTTCCTCGTCGAGCGCGTCGAGGACCTCGCGGTCACCATCAAGAAAGCCTTCTTCGTCGCGACTTCGGGCCGGCCGGGGCCGGTGGTGGTGGACATTCCGAAGGACGTCACCGCGAACGTCACGGAGTACCAGTACCCGGAAACGGTCGACATCCGCTCCTACAAGCCGAACACCCGCGGCCACCCGGGCCAGATCAAGAAGGCCGCGCAGCTGATCATGGGCGCCGAACGGCCGATGATCTACACGGGCGGCGGCGTCATTCTCGACAACGCGGCGAACGAGCTGACCCAGTTCGCGCGCCTGCTCGGCTACCCGGTGACGAACACGCTGATGGGCCTCGGCGCCTATCCGGCGACCGACCCGCAGTTCATCGGCATGCTCGGCATGCACGGCACCTACGAGTCGAACATGGCGATGCACCACTGCGACGTGCTGATCGCCATCGGCGCGCGCTTCGACGACCGCGTCACCGGCGACCTCGCGAAGTTCTGCCCGTACGCGAAGATCGTCCACATCGACATCGACCCGGCGTCGATTTCGAAGAACGTGCGCGTCGACGTGCCGATCGTCGGTGGCGTGACCAACGTGCTGTCCGAGCTGAACCGCCAGCTGCAGGAAGCGAACGTGCAGCCGGTCGACCGCCAGAACAACGCGTGGTGGAAGCAGATCCGCGAGTGGCAGAAGCTCGACTGCCTGCGCTACGACAAGACCAGCAAGCTGATCAAGCCGCAGGCGGTGATCGAGGCGCTGTGGCGCGAGACCAAGGGCGACGCCTACATCACGTCGGACGTCGGCCAGCACCAGATGTGGGCGGCGCAGTTCTACAAGTTCGACCAGCCGCGACGCTGGATCAACTCCGGCGGCCTCGGCACGATGGGCTTCGGCCTGCCGTCGGCGATGGGCGTGCAGCTTGCCTTCCCCGACGCCCAGGTCGCCTGCGTCACCGGTGAGGCGAGCTTCGTGATGTGCGTGCAGGAACTGTCGACCTGCCTGCAGTACGACCTGCCGATCAAGATCGTCAGCCTCAACAACCGCTACATGGGCATGGTGCGGCAGTGGCAGGAGTTCTTCTACGACCGCCGCTACTCGCATTCCTACATGGACGCGCTGCCCGACTTCGTGAAGCTTGCCGAGGCCTTCGGCCACGTGGGCATGCGCATCGAGAAGCCGGAGGATGTCGAGGGCGCGCTGCACGAGGCGTTCGCGATGAAGAACCGGCTGGTGCTGATGGACTTCATCACCGACCAGTCCGAGAACGTCTACCCGATGATCGCGGCCGGCAAGGGGCAGCACGAAATGCACCTCGCGCCGTCCACCGCCAGTGACCGGGAGCTTGCGTGATGCGGCACACG
>Ga0255182_1000292_pt1 | contig 38362 bp, 47 predicted proteins | sample Atl_UVDOM_RepA_8_FD_188420 | JGI IMG/M metagenome (GOLD analysis project Ga0255182, IMG submission 188420) | Freshwater microbial communities from Altamaha River, Georgia, United States - Atl_UVDOM_RepA_8d | ecosystem: Environmental > Aquatic > Freshwater > River | place: USA: Georgia...
AGCCTATCAGCGGGCACTTCAACCCTATTGGGGTAATAATAGAGAAATAGTCCTTGGAATCACTAAGCAAACGAAACCAGTATCGCCCCTTCCCTATTCTACCTCAAATACATCTTCATTTTATTCCCAGGCATTAGAAGTTTATACTGTAACCCGTTCACTTACTAAAGAACAGGAAATCATTGCTCAATATTGGAGTGATGATCCAGGTATAGGGGGCACACCTCCCGGCCATAGCATCAATATAAGTACTCAAATTCTTTTAAAAGAAAACGCATCTCTATCAATAGCAGCTGAAACATATTGTAAAGTTGGTATTGCTGTATCCGACGCATTTATTTCTTGCTGGAAATCAAAATACGAATTTAATCTTTTGCGCCCTATTACTTATATCCGGGAAATCATTGACTCTAGCTGGACACCTATATTGATAACACCACCATTTCCTGAGTTTACATCCGGACATTCTGTTCAAAGTAGTGCTACTGCACAAGTATTAAGCGATTTATTTGGATATAGAAATTCATTTATTGATCGTACTCATGAGTTACGGACAGATATTAATGGTACACCGCGTCAGTATTCATCATTTTTTGACTATGCTGAGGAGGCCGCTATATCCAGATTATATGGCGGAATTCATTTTCGAGATGGAATTCAGTTGGGACTTAAAGAAGGAAGATTTATCGGAGAAATGGTAAGTGGTTTACCATTTAAGCGCTAGACTCAGTTAAAAATTTCTTTACCCAAAAAAGATGAAAAATTAATAACAAAAAGTATCAGCTTTAATAAATATTTGAAGTGTTCTTATTAAACCCCTACGCTAACTTAAGACCAAAAGAATACAATAGAAAAAATAGAAAGACTATTTTAAAAATAGCGTGATTTCCATAACCGTTACAACATGGTATGGAAATCACTAAAAGACTATTATTTATGCAACACTTTTTTCATTGTTGCGCCAATTTCTGCGGGGGAGGAAACGACATGAATACCACAATCTCTCATGATAGCCATTTTTGCTTCAGCGGTGTCCTCTGCGCCACCAATAATGGCACCGGCATGTCCCATTTTTCTACCTTTTGGGGCAGTTTGTCCAGCAATAAAACCAACTACTGGTTTGGTTCCAAATTCTTTTATATAATAGGCAGCTTCCGCTTCCATACCACCACCAATCTCACCAATCATAATTATACCTTCAGTCTCAGGGTCATTCATCAACAATTCCACGGCTTCTTTCGTACTTGTACCAACGATGGGATCACCGCCAATACCAATACAGGTAGATTGCCCCATCCCGGCTTTTGTTACCTGATCAACTGCTTCGTAAGTAAGCGTACCAGATCGGGAAACTATCCCAATTTTCCCCTTTTTATGTATGAAACCAGGCATTATTCCGCATTTAGCTTCATCTGGTGTAATGACACCAGGACAATTAGGGCCAATCAGACGACAGTTAAAATTTGAAATATATGCTTTAACTTTAACCATGTCCTGAACTGGAATACCTTCTGTAATGCAAATGATTACCTTAATTCCTGCCTCAGCAGCCTCCATTATGGCATCAGCCGCAAAAGATGGGGGAACAAAAATTACGGTAGTATCAGCCTTAGCCAGTTTAACAGCATCAGATACGGTATTAAAAACTGGTTTTTCAAGGTGGAAAGAGCCCCCTTTACCAGGCGTAACACCTCCAACCACCTGAGAACCATAGGCAATCATTTGCTCGGCATGAAAAGTACCCTCTTTACCTGTGAAACCCTGAACAATTATTCTAGAGTTTTTATTAACCAAAACAGCCATTTGTTTATCTTTATTTTAAAGCATTAAAATTAAAACCTTACTCTTCACTGATTATAAAAACATCTTCCCCTTTTTTACTCATAAAATATTTTTCACGAGCAATTGCTTCCCCATTTTTTCTTAATAATTCTCCTTCTCTTTTAGCTTCTATGATTTTAGCTTCGAAATTCTCTTTGTCATTACGAAGTTGAACAATACTTCTTTGTAAACGAATTTGCTCAAAAAGATTGTGATTATCAAAAAGAAGAAGCCAGATAATAAAAACTACCCCTGTCAAAATATACTTATTTTTTAGGGGCCCTGGAATGATAAACTTTAGAAATGGGTTTGAAAAGGCCATAAAGAAAGCTTTTATATTATCCTTTTAATATTGTTTTACCCGGAAAAATAGCAACCGGGCCGAGTTCCTCCTCAATTCTCAACAATTGATTATACTTTGCAACCCTATCAGAACGGGACATAGACCCTGTTTTAATCTGACCGGTATTTAGGGCAACTGCCAGATCAGCAATCGTCGTATCTTCTGTTTCACCTGATCTATGGCTCATCACTGCTGTGAAACCATTTCTATTGGCAAGATTTACTGCGTTGATAGTCTCGGTAAGAGATCCAATCTGATTCACTTTTATCAAAATAGAATTGGCTGATTTAGCATCAATACCTTGTTGCAAACGAAGTGTATTGGTAACAAATAAATCGTCCCCTACCAATTGTACTTTATTACCGATAGCATGGGTTAATTTTTGCCACGTTGCCCAATCATCTTCAGCCAATCCATCTTCGATAGAACAAATAGGGTACTTATTTACCCAGGACTCCCAGTAACCAATCATTTCATCTGAAGAAAGTTTTTTTCCAGAGGACTTCTTAAAATGATACAGACCCTCATCTTCCAGATAAAATTCAGATGCCGCAGCATCCATAGCAATAAAAATATCTTGACCTGGTTTATATCCGGCAGCTTCAATAGCAGTTAGGACGGTTTCTATTGCCTCTTCATTGGATTTTATATTTGGAGCAAATCCACCCTCATCCCCAACATTTGTCGAATAACCTTTCTTTTTTAAGACAGATTTTAAATGATGAAATACTTCAGCACCCATTCTGATAGATTCAGAAAAAGTAGAAGCACCGACAGGCATAATCATAAATTCTTGAAAATCAATACTATTATCGGCATGTGAACCCCCATTCAAAATATTCATCATAGGAACAGGCAATGTTCTCGCATTAACTCCGCCTAAATAACGGTATAGTGATAATCCTGCGGCCTCTGCAGCTGCTCTTGAAACAGCAAGGGAAACACCTAAGATGGCATTTGCTCCTAATTTAGATTTATTCGATGTACCATCTAAACGAATCATTTGCTCATCAATAGCCACCTGTTCAAATACATCTAAACCCATAATCTCTTCAGCAATGGACTCATTCACGTTTATGACGGCCTGATTAACTCCCTTCCCAAGGTACTGCTTTGGATCATTATCACGTAATTCTACTGCTTCATGTTTACCTGTAGATGCACCTGATGGTACAGCCGCTCTGCCAAAATAACCACTTTCGGTAGTTACCTCTACTTCAATTGTCGGATTCCCTCTGGAATCAAGTATTTGTCTGGCATGAACATCAATAATTGCACTCATTACATATATATTTTAAAGTTAAGACTACGTTTAAGCAGTCATATAATGAACAAATTGGTCAAACAAATAACTGGCATCATGAGGTCCTGGAGATGCTTCAGGATGATATTGTACTGAAAAAGATTTTTCCCCAATAATACGAATACCCTCAATGCTATCGTCATTTAAATTTACATGGGTTATACAGACCTCTGAAGACTTATTTCGAACCACAACAGGGTCAACTCCAAAACCATGATTTTGACTTGTGATTTCACATTTTCCGGTTTCCAGATTTATAACCGGATGATTAATTCCTCTGTGTCCATGATGCATTTTAAAAGTAGGAATACCAGCTGACAAAGCCAGGAGCTGATGTCCAAGACAAATGCCAAATACAGGCTTGTTCAGTTTCCTGATTTCCTTAACTATATCAACAGCGTAGGACATAGAGGCAGGATCACCAGGACCATTTGAAAGAAAATATCCATCTGGATTGAAATCGATTAAATCTTTTAATGCAGATTTAGCAGGAAAAACCTTAGCATAAACACCCCGCTTAATCAGACAATCAAGAATATTCCGCTTTACACCAAAATCCAGAACAGCTACTTTGCAGGGTGCATCAGGCGAACCATAATAATAGGTTTCCACGGTAGAAACAGCTGAGGCAAGTTCAAGACCCTCCATAGATGGAACCTGCTTCAATATAGCAGTTAATTCATCAATATCGAGAATAGTAGAACTGATTACACCATTCATGGCACCTTTACTTCGAATATGTCTGACTATCGCACGGGTATCAACATCGGATATACCTACTAAATTTTCACTTTCAAAATAGGCTTGAATAGAAGATTCTGCTAAAATTCTGGAATAAGGAACAGTAAAATTTTTACAAATCAGACCTGCAATCTGAATTTTATTGGATTCAGTATCCAAACTCGTAGTGCCATAATTACCGATATGCGCATTGGTAGTAACCATTAGCTGACCGGCATAAGAAGGATCTGTAAAAATTTCCTGATAACCAGTCATCCCTGTATTAAAACAAATTTCACCTGTAGTAATACCCTTAACACCTACAGCCCTGCCTTTAAAATAAGTGCCATCGTCAAGAAGTAATATTGCGGGACTAAAAGATTCTTCCATGAAAAGTTGAAGTAAAACCGTACTAAAAACGCACAAATATAGTATTATTACCTATAAAGTAAAGGAATAAATTAATTTATTGCAATCTAAATAAATATTTAATACGCCTTAAAACACAAAGGGGATTATGTGTTTAGCAAAATCCCCTTTGAATATATTTGCGTTTAAAGAATACTATTTTTCGGTATCATCCGTATTTTCATCATCCATAACAGCATCTTCAACCACTGCTGGGGTTGCAGAAACAGAGGCAGAACCTTTACCACGACGTCCTCTCCTTCCGGTAGATTTTGATGATTCGGCTTTAATTTGATAGACATCGTTAAAATCTACTAATTCAATAATTGCTACATCCGCAGCATCCCCTTTTCTGAACCCCATTTTAACGATACGCAGGTATCCGCCGGGACGATTTGCAATAGCAGGTGCAACGGTTGAAAATAATTCAATCAATGCCTCCTTATTTTGCAAATAACTGAATATTACCCTACGATTGTGGGTATTATCAACTTTTGATTTAGTAAAAAGAGGTTCACCAAAAACGCGAAGCGCTTTAGCTTTAGCTAAGGTAGTAGTGATCCTTTTGTGGAGGATTAAAGAAATCATAAGATTTCTAAGTAACGCTTTCCTGTGGGCAGATTTTCTACCCAGGTGGTTTAGTTTATTACCGTGATTCATGTTATAATGATTAACTTCGCATCACCATGTTGTGAATCAGGCTTTTACACAAAAAGGTTAATGCATTTTTGAACGAATATAACAGACATTAAAAGCCAGCCTGTTATTTCAGATAATTATTCTTCATCCAATTTAAATTTGGCAAGATCCATGCCAAAATTTAAACCTTTTTCAACCAGCAACTCCTCAATTTCAACCAGGGACTTTTTCCCAAAATTTCTAAATTTGAGTAACTCATGCGTATCATAATGTACCAGTTCGGCCAGGGTATTAATCTTGGCAGCTTTCAGACAATTATAAGCGCGTACTGACAAATCAAGATCTTCCAAAGATGTTTTTAGCAACTTACGCATGTGCAATATATGCTCATCGACGATATTCTCTTCTTTACTGGATGCATCATCAAAGGTGATATTTTCATCTGTAATGAGCATAAGGTGCTGGATCATTATTCTGGAAGCCTCTTTAATGGCCTCTTCAGGATGAATAGTACCATCAGTTTTTAAGTCTATGGTCAACTTTTCATAATCCGTCCTTTGACCAACACGTGTGTTCTCAATTTTATAAGAAACATTCTTGATGGGCGTGTAAATAGCATCAACAGGAATTACACCAATAGGTGCATCTTTTGTGATAGACTCGTCAGCAGGTACATAACCCCTACCCTTTGTAATAGAAATCTCCAGTTCGAGATTGACGGTAGGCTCCATACTACAAATGAGCAAAGAAGGGTTCATTATTTTGAAATGACTCGTATGCGCTTCAATATCTCCAGCAGAAAAAGAAGATTTACCTGAGATGGTCATATAAATCTTATCCCCGTCAAAATCGTCTTCAGGAACTAACTTTTTCAATCTGATTTGTTTGATATTGAGGATAATTTCAACCACATCTTCTACAACCCCAGGGATGGTAGAAAATTCATGATCGACACCTGCAATACGGATAGCGCTAATGGCATAACCTTCCAAAGAAGATAAAAGTACCCGGCGCAACGAGTTCCCTACGGTCTGACCGAAGCCAGGTTCCAGTGGTTTGAACTCGAATAAACCTTCAAAATCGTTTGATTTTTGTAAAACAATTTTGTCAGGTTTTTGAAAATTTAGAATACTCATAGGTCGGAATAAAAAAACAAATAAATGACAAAAAACAAGTCAGGAATATGTTTTTATTTGGAATAAAGTTCTACAATGAGTTGTTCATTAATTTTTTCTGGGATTTGACTACGTTCAGGTAGTGAGATAAAGGTACCCTGAAACTTATCCGGATTCACCTCCAGCCAGGGATATTTTCTTACTTCACTGCTGCGACCAGCCATACTATTAGAAATAACTTCTAAATTTTGAGATTTACCCCTTACTGTTACGATATCACCAGGACGCAATAAACAGGAAGGAATATTGGTTAAAATACCATTAACCAAAATGTGTTTATGGGTAACCAACTGTCTGGCACCACTTCTGGTTGGTGAAATACCTAAACGATACACAACATTATCCAGTCTGGATTCCAGCAACTGCAAAAGAACCTCACCGGTAACACCAGATTTACGGGCCGCCTTTTCAAAAAGATTACGGAACTGACGCTCCAGTAAACCATAAGTATATTTAACTTTTTGCTTTTCAGTTAACTGAACAGCATAATCGGAACGTTGTTTACGTCTTCTGGTAACTCCATGTTGACCAGGAGGAAATTTTCTGCGTTCAAAAGCTTTATCAGGACCATAGATTGCCTCGCCAAATGCTCTAGCTTTTTTTGTGCGGGGACCAGTATATCTTGCCATAAGGAAAATTATTAACTATTAAAATTTAAACCCTTCTTCTTTTAGGAGGACGACAACCATTGTGAGGAATCGGAGTCATGTCTTTAATTACAGAAACCCTGATACCAGCGCCATCGAGTGCACGAATCGCAGCTTCTCTCCCAGAACCAGGTCCCTTAACAAAAACTTCCGCTACCCTTAACCCAGCATCGTGTGCAACTTTAGCTGCATCAGCGGCGGCGATTTGCGCAGCATAAGGCGTGTTCTTTTTCGATCCCTTAAAGCCTGATTTACCCGCAGAACCCCAAGAAATGACTTGTCCGGCTTTGTTGGTAATGGAGACAATAATATTGTTAAAAGATGCCTGAATAAAAGCGTAACCTTCTGATTCGACTTTTACAACTCTCTTTTTTACATTTTTTTTGGTTGCTTTTGCCATTTTACAAAAAACATTTTGAGTAACTGTCTTTTAACAGTTACGATAAGATTACTTAGTTACTTTCTTTTTATTTGCGACCGTCTTACGCTTACCTTTACGGGTTCTAGCATTCGTACGGGTTCGCTGACCCCTGACGGGCAAGCCTTTACGATGACGCAAACCTCTCAGACAAGCAATATCCATTAATCGCTTAATGCTCATTTGCACTTCTGAACGGAGTTCACCTTCAGTTTTGTACTCAGTAGAGACAATACGAGAAATTTCTCTGATATTATCATCTGACCAGGTTTCCACTTTAGCATTTTCATCAACGCCAGCTTGCGCAAGAATATTAAGGGCTGTTGTACGCCCAATGCCATAAATATAAGTTAGTGCAATAGCACCGCGTTTATTTCTAGGCAAATCCACACCGCCAATTCGAGCCATGTTTCTTAGTTTATAGTTTAGGAAACCAGACAGGTATTAACCCTGTCTTTGTTTCAGTTTAGGATTTTTCTTATTAATAATGTAAACCTTTCCTTTACGCTTGACTACTATACAGTCAACGGATCGCTTTTTCACAGAAGTTCTTACTTTCATTTTTTTGCTTTTAATAGCGTTAGAATTACAGAGGACGATTATTTATACCGGTAAGTGATTCTTCCCCTCGCCAGATCATACGGTGACATTTCAACAGAAACTTTATCTCCGGGAAGTATCCGTATATAATTCATACGCATTTTTCCTGAAATAGTAGCTGTGATCTGGTGGTCGTTTTCCAACCTCACCCTGAACATGGCATTTGAAAGAGCTTCCTCAATAATACCGTCTTGCTTAATCAAATCTTTTTTAGACATATACCGAATTTCGGAGTGCAAAGATAAACAAAATCTATTTTAGTTTACTCATTTTAGCAATAAAATTCAATTTACAGCAAGTTTATAAAAATAAAATTAACTTTCCTGTAATATTGTATTTAAAAAAGGATTTGATTCAATAGCTTTTTCTATGCCGGCGTGATCTGATAAAATAAAAACTCCGTCTTCAAAAATAGCAATGGTATGTTCATAATGAGCGGAACTCGACTTGTCTTTGGAGACAACAGTCCATCCGTCATTTAGTACAACCACATCCCTTTTGCCAATATTAACCATAGGCTCTATGGCGATAACTAATCCACTTTTAATCTTTTGTCCAGACCCGCGCTTACCTGCATTCGAAACAACTGGTTCTTCATGTAATGCTTTACCTATACCATGACCAACCAATTCCCGAACAACACTGTAACCGCATTCATCTTCGATAAAAGATTGAATAGCAAAACCAATATCACCCATTCTCATTCCACATCTTGATGCTTCAATTCCTTTATAAAGAGCACGAAGGGTGGCATTGCACAATTTGTGATTTTCCAATGACATATTTCCCACAAGGAAAGTATAGGCCGAATCACCATAGTAGCCGTTTTTAAACACACCACAATCGATTGAAACCAAATCACCATCCTTTAGTTTAACCTCTGTACTTGGAATACCATGAACTATTTCATGATTTATTGAAATACAAAGGGAAGCAGGAAAACCACGATAACCCTTAAATGCAGGAAAACCGCCTTTGGACAAAATAAACGATTCCGCTTCATCATCAATTTCCTTTGTACTGATACCCGGTTTAAGCAAATAAGCTATATGTTCGAGTGTTTGGGAAACAATTAAGCAACTTTCCTTTATAAAAGCAACCTCCTCTTTTGATTTATAGTGAATCATTTACCTGATATATATCCTCTCAAAATAATAGATAATACGTTTATTATCCATTTAAATTAAAGAACCTAAATCCTTTAATGTTCAATTAAATTTCATTTCCAAGACTTTGAAGACGACTACCTGTCTGTCTTCCCTGTACTTTCCCTGATTTCACCAATCCGTCATAGCGGCGCATTAATAAATAACTTTCAATCTGAGCAAGGGTATCTAAAACAACTGCCACCAGAATTAAAAGAGATGTACCACCAAAGAAAATTGAAAAGGAACGATTTACACCAAAGGCAGCAGCAAAAGCAGGTAAAATGGCAATTACACCAAGAAACAAGGCACCCGGCAAAGTAATTCTACTGGTGATGTTATCAATGTATTCAGCCGTTGGTACACCTGGTTTTACACCCGGAATAAAGGCATTTTGTCTCTTAAGATACTCCGAATAATTTTGAGGATTCACCAGTAGAGCTGTATATACATAGGTGAAAACAAAAATCAATAAGAAGTAAATAACATTATATTCTACCGAAGCGAAATCATTCAGTGCAATTAAAAAACTACTCGAAGATGCCGCATCTGCTGAAGCAAACTGTAGCGCCGTTGAAGGTAAAAACATTAATGCCTGAGCAAAAATGATAGGCATAACACCAGATGCATTCAATTTTAATGGAATGTAATCTCTGGCACCTGCATTAGGTAATGAAGATCCTTCACGTCCAACCGCTTTCCTCGCAAATTGAATCTGAATCCGTCTGACTGCCTGAACAACCATAATCGTAAGTATGATAATCACAAACAGCAGCGCCATTTCAAGCACAAACAAAAGTAACGCGTTGTTCTCGAGTTGAGCCTGAAATTCAAAACCCAGTGCTGATGGTAATGTAGCTATAATACCAACCGTAATCAACAGGGAAACACCATTACCAATACCACGATCGGTTATTCTCTCACCTAACCACATTGAAAAAACGGTACCGCCAGCCAGAATAATGATATTACTGAACCAGAAAATTGCTTTTGGTATGGCCGGATCGATTGCACCCATGGTGCTGATATACGTTAAATACCCACTACCTTGAACAAGCGTAACAGCAACAGTCAGTAAGCGGGTAATCTGGTTCAGTTTTTTTCTGCCGGACTCTCCTTCCTTCTGTTGAAGTCGCTGAAAATAAGGAACAGCAAAGCCTAATAACTGGATAACAATGGATGAAGTAATGTAAGGCATTATCCCAAGTGCGAGTAGTGAGGCATTCTTAAATGCACCACCCGTAAAGGAATTAATCAGACCTATTAAATCATTCGTCTTTTCACCAGCCGCATTCTGAGCATCAAGTGCAGCGGGTATAACCCCCGGAAGTACAATATAACTTCCAAACCGATAAACCACAAGAACTATTAGTGTAGTCAGAATACGATTTCTGAGTTCGTTAATACTCCAGATATTTTTTAAAGTCGTAATAAACCGTTTCATGTTATTAGATTATACAAGGACAACAGATCCTCCTGCTTTTTCAACAGCTTCTTTCGCAGCGGGTGAACAAGCATGAACTGATAAATTAACCTTCGCTTTTAATTCACCTCTGCCCAGCACTTTTACTTTGTCCAGACGTGCAATAAAACCATGTTCTTTCAGAGAATCCAGATTAATATCTGTTAGATTATGCTTCTCGGCCATAAGCTGAATATAATCTAAATTTATAGGAACGTATGCTACCCTGTTTGGATTTTTAAAGCCCACTTTTGGCAAACGCATTTGTAGTGGCATCTGACCTCCTTCAAAGTGACGCTTCAATTTATGTCCCGAACGAGCTTTATCTCCTTTATGACCTTTTGTTGCGGTACCACCATGACCAGAACCCTGTCCGCGCGCAATACGCTTTCCTTTTTTCACAGCACCATTTGCTGGTTTTAAGCTATGCAATTCCATTGCTTGAGATTTTAACTGATATATGTTGTTGTCTAGTCAATTGCCGCTTCAGTCACCACTAAGTGGGAAACTTTGGCAATCATACCCATTATTTGAGGAGTAACTTCTTTAACCACTGACTGATTAATTCTCCTGAGACCTAAAGCCGTCATCGTATCCTTTTGACGTTTTGGACGATCGATTACACTTTTGATCTGTGTTACCTTAACTTTTGCCATGTTTTAACCGTTAAATAGTTTTTCTAAAGTAATTTTACGTGTTTTTGCAATCACACGGGGATCCCTTAAATTTTTAAGGGCTTCAATGGTTGCTTTAACCACGTTATGTGGATTGGAGGAACCCTGAGATTTTGCGAGAACGTTGTGAACGCCTGCTATCTCCAGCACAGCACGCATAGACCCACCAGCAATCACACCGGTACCATCAGAAGCTGGTTTTAATAAAACCTTGCCAGCTTTAAATTTACCAAGCACTTCATGAGGGATTGTACCCTTATAAATAGGAACTTTAACTAAATTCTTTTTAGCGTCATCAGCTGCTTTAGCAATCGCTTCAGAAACATCTCTTGCCTTTCCCAAACCATGACCGACAGTTCCATTACCATCACCCACGACAACAATAGCAGCGAAACTAAAAGTACGACCTCCTTTGGTCACTTTGGCTACTCTATTTAACTGAACCAATTTATCTTTTAGTTCTGTTTCAGCGGGTTTAACCCGGTTTTCATTCTGTTTTGCCATTTTATATTACAATTGAGGATGATTAAAACTGGAGTCCACCCTCACGGGCACCATCAGCCAATGATTTAATTCTTCCATGGTAAAGGTAACCGGAACGGTCAAAAACAACTTTTGAGATATTTGCCTCTTTTGCCTTTTCTGCCAGCAACTGACCTACCTTAAAAGCTTGTTCTACTTTAGTACCAACCCCTAATATGCCATTTTCACGAGAATCAGCAGCCACTAAAGTGTGACTGATGGTATCATCTATAATCTGGGCATAAATTATTTTATTACTCCTGAAAACACTTAAACGAGGAGAAGAGGCCACACCTTTAATCTTCTTCCTGATTCTAAAGTGAATTCGGGTCCTACTCCGCTCTTTTGATAATTTCATTTTTTCAAATTTTTTAACCTTAGTGTAGGGAAAAATGTCCAAACCCAAGATCCTGATAAAAAATTTATAAGAAGGAACTATTTTTTCTTAGCTCCCGTTTTTCCAAGTTTTCTACGAACCACCTCACCAACAAAACGTACGCCTTTACCTTTGTAAGGCTCTGGTTTACGGAACGATCTGATTTTTGCACTTACCTGACCAAGTAATTGTTTATCAATACATTCCATGATAATGGTTGGATTTCCCCCTTTATCCTGCTTGGTTTCCAGATTGATTTCATCAGGCAACATAAATAGAATGGGGTGAGAAAAACCAAGCGTTAATTCAAGTAATCTACCTGTATTTGCAGCACGATAACCTACCCCTACGAGTTCAATATCTGCTTTAAACCCAGTAGAAACGCCGGTAATCATATTATTGATCAGAGAACGATATAAACCGTGCACTGTTTTATGACGTTTTTGATCTGTAGGACGCTGAACTGTCAGTGTTTCACCTTCAATTTCAATGGTTAAATCTGGGTCAATCTGTTGTTTTAGAGAACCTTTAGGACCTTTAACGGTAACTAAATTATTCTTACTAACACTCACTTCGACCCCTTTTGGAAGCGCTATAGGAGCTTTACCTATTCTAGACATGATGAATTAAATTTAGAAGTGAGTAAATTAGTAAATATAAAGTAGTATTTCACCACCTACGTTCAGTTCACGAGCTTTCTTATCAGTCATAACCCCTTTGGAAGTAGAAACGATAGAAACGCCAAGTCCATTAATAATACGTGGAATTTCGTCTGTTTTAGCATACTTCCGAAGACCAGGTTTACTAATTCTGCCCAATTTACGGATAATAGGTTTACGGGTAAGCACATCGTATTTTAGCGCGATGCGAATGATACCCTGGTTACCTTTTCCCCCTTCCTCGAATTTGTATTTCAGGATATACCCCTGATCGTACAAAATCTCCGTGATTGATTTTTTCAGACCAGAGGCTGGAATATCCACCAATCTGTGACCCGCCATCTGCGCATTTCTGATACGCGTTAAATAATCGGCTATTGGATCTGTTACTGCCATGATATATGTGTTTCCCGAGCGGTATTTCTGTTGAAACCTACTCAGCTGTTAAAAATATTACCAACTTGCTTTAGTAACGCCTGGAATTTTACCATCAAGCGCCATATCTCTGAATTTAACACGGCATAAACCAAAATATCTGATATATCCTTTTGGCCTGCCTGTTAACTGACATCTGTTGTGTAACCTGATAGGGCTTGAATTCCTTGGTAAAAGATCAAGTTCATCCCAGCGACCCTCTTCTTTCAATTGCTTTCTTTTTTCAGCATATTTTTCAACCAGGTGCTTACGCTTCTTTTCTCTGGCGATTAATGATTTCCTTGCCATTATATTTCTTCTTTTTTCTGATTCTTAAATGGTAAACCCAATGCCTTTAGTAGAGCTAAAGCTTCCGCATCTGTTTTGGCTGTAGAGACAAAAGTGATATCCATACCGGAAACCCTGGTAATTTTATCAATGTCAATCTCAGGAAAGATTAATTGTTCTGTAATACCTAAGCTATAGTTACCTCTTCCATCAAAGCTTTTGTCGTTTATACCTCTGAAATCTCTTACCCTCGGAAGTGCAACACTGACCAAACGATCAAGAAATTCATACATGTGATGGTGTCTGAGGGTTACTTTAACGCCAATAGGCATTTTCTCCCTTAATTTGAAGTTAGATATAGAAGTTTTAGCTTTTGTAGCAACTGCCTTCTGACCAGCAATAGTTGACAACTCCTGTAGTGCAGCATCAACCATTTTCTTATCCTGGGTTGCAGCACCAACCCCTTGATTGATACAAATTTTAGTTAAGCGGGGAACCTGCATAACCGAACTGTACTGAAACTGCTCCATTAAAGCAGGAACGACATCTTTAAAATATCTGTCGCGAAGTCTTGGTGTATATTTCATCACTTAATCGTTTGGCCTGATTTTTTAGCATATCTTTCCATATTGCCTTCACTATCTGGACGACGTCCGACACGGGTAGGCTTATTTGTTTGAGGATCGACAACCATAATATTAGATATATGAATGGAAGCAGGTTTTTCAATAATACCGCCTGCATTTTCCTGCGTTGCTTTGGTATGTTTTTTAACCATGTTTACCTGGTCAATTAATACGCGCTGCTTGTCAGGGAAAACTTCCATAACCTCGTGTATTTTGGTTCTATCTTTTGAAGAACCCGAAATAACCACCACCTTATCACCTTTCTTAACCTTCAATTTAGGTGAGAAACGTTTTTGTTGAATGATATTCTTTTTCATGTGCATTTTTTGAACCTGAGATAGGTGCTAAATAATTATAAAACTTCAGGTGCCAGGGAAACTATCCGCATAAAATCTTTATCCCTGAGCTCTCTGGCCACCGGCCCGAAGATACGTGATCCTCTTGGCTCATCTTGATTATTCAGCAATACACATGCATTATCATCAAAACGAATGTAAGAACCATCCTTACGACGAATCTCTTTTTTTGTTCTAACGATTACAGCCTTTGACACTGAACCTTTTTTGATACCCCCGGGGGAACTATCTTTGACTGAAACGACAATGGTATCACCTACGTGAGCATATCTCCGTTTTGAGCCACCGAGCACACGAATACAGAGAACTTCTTTAGCTCCACTGTTGTCTGCCACTCTTAATCTGGATTCCTGTTGAATCATGGTATTAACATTTAGCGGATTTGAAAACGATAAAAGTTACAAATCGTAAATTTCAAAATTATTTTGCTCTTTCAATAATTTCAACTAATCTCCAGCTCTTGTTTTTGCTTAGAGGACGAGTTTCCATTATACGAACGATATCACCAATCTGACATTCGTTCTTTTCATCATGCGCCATTAATTTTTTGGTCTTCATGATAAATTTTCCATAAATAGGATGGCGGAATTTACGTTCCACTTTAATAGAAATAGATTTCTCCATTTTATTACTGGATACAACACCTACCCTGCTTTTTCTTAAGTTCCTTTCTTCCATGATATGCCGTACTTAGCAATTACAAATTTTGTCTTCTTCTGCGCACTAATTTTGATCTGCCTTTTAATTCTTCAGCTGAAAGTACTGCTATTTCCTTAGACCTGAGAACCGTGTGAATTTGTGCTATTTCACGACGTAAATTCCTTAACATCAGCGGATTTCCCAAACCTTTGACTGCATGTTCAAATTTCAGCTTCTGATACTGTAACTCAGAACGTTCCAATTCTCCCTGGAGATCCAGGGCAGCCATTTCGCGGAAATCGATTATTCTATTATTAGCCATTGTCCAAATGGATTAAATTATTTGTTAAAAATCCTTTCGGATTAATTATTCAGCAATATCATGGCGAACCACAACTTTAGTCAGACAGGGAAGCTTTTGAGCAGCCAGCTTTAATGCACCTTCAGCTACATCTCTCGGCACGCCATCCAGTTCAAACATAATCCTACCTGCCTTTACAATGGCTACCCAATGATCGAGCGCACCCTTACCTTTACCCATACGGACTTCCTGTGGTTTAGAGGTAATCGGCTTATCCGGAAAAATACGAATCCAGACTTTTCCCTCCCTTTTCATGAAACGCGTCATGGCGATACGAGCGGCTTCGATTTGCCTGTTGGTTAACCTTCCGCTATCCAACGCTTTGAGACCAAAGCTACCAAAAGCAATAGTACTACCCCGCTGAGCGATGCCCTTTATACGCCCTTTGTGTTGTTTGCGGTATTTAGTTCTTTTAGGCTGTAACATAAACTTCTTTTTTATTGGCTTTAAAAAAAGAAAAAAAATAATCTTATTTTCTAAAGCCCGGCAAAGGTAAACTTTTTTTTAAATAAATACTAACGTTTCCGTTGGTTTCTTCCTTCCGCGTTTCCACTGGCACCTCTGCGACGATTACCATCTCTTCTGTCGCCACCTTTTTCGCCACCTCTTTCATTCCCACCGCGTGAAAAACCACCTCCACTATTGTTGCCTGAAACTGGTTTTCCACTGGCTTGCTGAGCTACAGCTGGGGAAAGATCCCGTTTTCCAAGAACTTCGCCTTTACATATCCAGGTTTTAATCCCAATCTTACCATATACCGTCTGGGCCTCCTGCCAGGAGTAGTCGATATCAGATCTGAAAGTATGTAATGGCGTTTTTCCTTCTTTAAATTCTTCTGACCGCGCCATCTCTGCTCCATTCAAACGTCCTGATATACGAACCTTGATTCCTTCAGCACCTGGGGTACGCATCGTAGTCTGTATTGCCATTTTAATGGCTCTTCTGTAATTTATACGTGCTTCGAGTTGTTTGGCAATACCTTCACCCACAATGACCGCATCAAGCTCGGGTTTACGAATTTCGAGGATATTAATTTGAATATCCTTTCCAGTTAATTTTCTTAACTCGCCTCTGATTAACTCAACTTCCTGTCCTCCTTTACCGATGACGATACCGGGACGTGACGTATGAATAGTAACCGTAACACGCTTTAATGTACGTTCTATAACTACACGTGCAATACCTCCCTTGGAGATACGCGCCTGTAAATAATTTCGGATTTGTTCGTCCTCAACAACTTTAGCCGCAAAATCTTTGCCACCGAACCAGTTGGAATCCCAACCTCTGATGATTCCTAAACGATTTCCTATAGGATTAGCTTTCTGACCCATACCTTCTGGTATATTATAATTTGATAAATTAATTATTCTTCCGAAGCTGCGCCAGTGGCAACAGTTTCAGTTTCTAATGGAATTCTGTTTTCCACGATAATAGTTACATGGTTCGTACGTTTACGAATTCTGTGGGCACGACCATGAGGTGCAGGACGAAACCTTTTAATTTGCGTACCTCCATCTACAAAAGCGGTTTTAACAAAAAGATCAAAATCAGCAACATCATTTCCTTCTGCCTTAATACCCCAATTTGCGATAGCACTATCAAGTAGTTTCTTTAGCCAGGCTCCAGATTCCCTTTTCGTAAAACGAAGAATGGAAAGGGCTTCACTTATATTTTTTCCACGAATATTATCCACCACGAGGCGCATTTTACGCTCCGACATCGGGATATTTTTCAATTTGGCAATTGCTTCCATGTTAAAATCTTTGAATACCAATAGAGGTATTTTAATAATTCAAAATTATTTTTTACGATTTCCAGAGTGCCCTCTAAAGTTACGGGTTGGAGAAAATTCTCCCAACTTATGTCCAACCATATTTTCTGTCACAAATACTGGAACAAAAGTTTTACCGTTATGCACTGCTATTGTTTCACCCACCATATCCGGAATGATCATTGAAGATCTTGACCAAGTTTTAATGACTGATTTTTTCTTCGCCGTTTTTGATTCCAACACCTTTTCAAGGAGTTTGTGAAACACATAAGGGCCTTTTTTTATTGATCTTGCCATAGCAAATATAATTTGTTAAAGTTAAGCCTGAGTGGCTGTCCTTAGGTTATGGATTTTTGGTTTTTCTCTTAGTGATAATCAGTTTAGAAGAATTCTTACGAGTATCACGTGTTTTCTGACCTTTGGCCATAATACCTGTTCTGGAACGAGGATGTCCACCTGAAGCACGGCCTTCACCACCACCCATCGGGTGATCCACCGGATTCATCGCAACCCCTCTTACCCTTGGTCTGTTTCCTAACCAGCGGTTACGACCGGCCTTACCCACAACCTGTAAGCCATGATCCGGATTGGATGTATTACCTATTGTCGCCTTACATGTGTTTAAGACACGTCTTACTTCACCTGATGGCAATTTGATAACCACATATTTTTCCTCCTTATTCATTAAGGTGCCATAAGTACCCGCGCTCCTTGCCATTGAGGCACCCTTACCAGGAACCAGCTCTATGGCATGGATGTTGGCACCAAGCGGAACTTCTTTTAAAATCATTGCATTACCTACGGTAGGAGGAGCGCCCGCTCCGGAAATTACGGTAGCACCAACTGCCAGTCCGTTAGGAGCTAAAATATATCTTTTTTCACCATCTTCATATTGAAGAAGTGCAATATAGGCAGTACGGTTAGGATCGTATTCAATGGATATAACTTCCGCTTTAACACCGTCCTTATTTCTCTTGAAGTCGATGATTCTGTACCGGCGTTTATGACCTCCGCCTTTTTGGCGCATGGTCATCTTACCCGTATTATTTCTGCCACCTGATTTTTTCAAGGGGGCCAGAAGAGTTTTTTCCGGTTCGTCGGTTGTTACCTCCGAAAAAGTATTACCCACTCTGAATCGAGTACCGGGGGTAATAGGATTAAATTTTCTAACAGTCATGATATGGTTTTAAATTTTGATTCATCACGGATAGGCACACCATAAAATCCTATGCATACGAATCATTAACAATATTAATTACCTCCGAAAAAGTCAATTTCCTCCCCGTGTCCAATACGCACGTATGCCTTTTTGAAGGAAGGTTTTCTACCTTTTAAAACACCTGATTTGGTATTCCTTGATTTTGCCTTGCCCGGAACAACCAATGTATGAACAGAAACAACTGCAACGGAGTACATGTCCTCGATTGCTTTTTTAATTTCCAACTTATTGGCTCTTTTATCTACCTGAAAACAATAATTGTTTTGTTTTCCAGATAAACTTTCTGATTTTTCGGTAATCAGTGGTTTTATTAAAATAAACTTATTTGCCATTGTTCAACAAACTAATGGGTAACACCCGATTTAAGCTAATGATTCAGTTAACTTTCCAAGAGCAGCTTCAGAAAGAACCAGAGATTTTGCGTTCATGATATCATAAACATTCAAATCCTGTGCTCTTATAACTTTAGCTGTTGGTAAATTCCTTCCAGATAAATAAACAATTTTGTCGTGCTCTGGTGTAACAAGAATTGATTTTCTATCTGAGATTTTTAAATTCTGGAGAATATCAAGGAAAGCCTTTGTTTTTGGGTTGTCGAAAGTAAAATCCTCAACTACAACAATCGAACCAGAAGCAGCCTTTGCACTTAGAGCAGAAACCCTGGCCAGCCTGCGAACTTTCTTGTTTAACTTTTGCTCGTAATCTCTTGGCACCGGACCAAAAATACGTCCACCACCGTGGTACAGCGGGTTTTTAATATCCCCTTTACGAGATCCACCTGTACCTTTTTGTTTATGCAACTTCCGGGTTGAACCCGCAATTTCACTACGTCCCTTTGTTTTGTGCGTTCCCTGACGCTGATTGGCCAGGTAAGCCTTAACTGCCAGATAAATGACATGATTATTTGGTTCAATACCAAAAACTGATTCTGGTAATTCAACCTCTCTTCCTGTCGCCTGGCCACTTATGTTATGAACAACTAATTTCATACTAATTAATATTAATCATTAAGGATAGTCAAAAATTACTTTTTCTCCAAAATAACGGTAGAACCATTGTGACCGGGAATAGCCCCTTTAACAAGAATTAAATTCTTATCCGCGAAAATTTTAACTACACGAAGATTTTTGATTTTAATTCGGTCATTTCCATCACGTCCCGCCATTCTCATTCCCTTGAATACGCGGGAAGGATAAGAAGAAGCACCAATGGAACCTGGGGCACGCTGTCTGTTGTGCTGACCGTGTGTCGCATCATTTACACCGGCAAATGCATGTCTTTTAACTACACCCTGGAAACCTTTACCACGGGATTGACCGATAGCATTCAGCGTATCTCCTTCACTGAAGATTTCATCAACAGTAATGGCATCACCCAAAGATTTCGCTACCGCATTGAAATCCCTGAACTCTATGATATCTGATTTTGGTGTGGTCTGAGCAGCTTCAAAATGACCTTTGAGTGCTTTTGTTGTGTTTTTTTCCTTCGCTTCGCCAAATCCTAATTGCAAAGCATTATAACCATCTGTATCAGATGATTTTACCTGAGTAACTACACATGGACCAGCCTCTATAACCGTACATGCTATGTTACGACCAGTACTGTCATAAATACTGGTCATGCCTATTTTTTTTCCTATTAATCCGTTCATCAGACTTTTATTTAAATCTAAACATTTCACTCCTAACTTTTAGGGCATTGAAATGAGACTACGTCAATTTAACTTGAATATCCACGCCACTTGGCAATTCCAACTTGGATAAAGCATCCACTGTTTTTTGCGTTGGCGTATATATTTCAATCATTCGTTTGTGCGTTCTCAATTGGAACTGCTCACGAGATTTTTTATTGACGTGCGGTGAACGGAGCACAGTAAATATTTTTTTCTCTGTGGGCAGCGGAATCGGGCCAGTTACGATGGCACCACTATTGCGAACAGTTTTTACAATTTTCTCCGTTGACTTATCTACGAGATTATGGTCGTAGGAACGAAGTTTGATTCTAATCTTCTGATTCATGCCTTTTTAAAGCTAGTTTATGTCAAAAAATTTAAGCTTTCGGGTACATTTACCCGTATGCCGTTTACACTCTTATTATGCTGGCAAGGGTTTAACCCTTTGCCTTTTCAATAATTTCTTTTGCTATACCTGATGGGGCCTCATTGTAATGGGCGAACTCCATGGAAGAAGTGGCTCTACCTGATGTTATGGTTCGGAGCTGGGTCACATATCCGAACATTTCTGAGAGAGGAACTTCAGCAGAGATACTTACAGCACCCGGACGTGGTTCCTGACCTTTAGGCATTCCCCTTCTTCTGTTCAGGTCACCAATAACAGGACCAACATAATCTTCAGGAGTTACTACTTCCAGCTTCATGATTGGTTCCATCAACACCGGTCCCGCTTTACTGGCGGCTGCCCTAAATCCTTCCTTGGCACAAAGTTCAAAGGCAATGGGTTTAGAGTCCACAGCGTGCATGGATCCGTCATAAACCCTGACTTTCATACTATCTAAAGAATACCCGGCCAATACACCGTTATCCATCATAGCTTTAAAGCCATCAGAAATTGGCTTGATATAATTCTTATCGATTGAACCTCCTACAATATCCCACTGGAACTGTAAGCGTGTCTTACCTGATTTGAAATCATCAGATTCGAGGAATGATTCGTCTGCCGGACCCAATTCGAATTCCATATCGGCGAATAAACCTGAACCACCCGTTTGCTTTTTCAAACGTTCTCTGTGTGAAACCGTTTTGGTAAGGGTTTCTTTATAGTTAACCTGAGGCGCGCCCTGATTACATTCTACTTTAAATTCACGACGCAAACGATCTACAATAATTTCAAGGTGAAGCTCACCCATTCCACTGATGACAGTTTGATTCGTATCTTCATCATATCTGACTCTGAAAGTTGGATCTTCCTCTGCCAGTTTAGCTAAAGACATACCCAGTTTATCTAAATCCTTCTGAGTTTTAGGTTCGATAGCGATAGCAATTACCGGTTCCGGGAATACCATACTTTCTAAGACAATCTGCTTCGTTAAATCACAAAGGGTATCTCCCGTGCGGATATCCTTAAATCCTACCGCAGCTGCAATATCACCCGCTTCAACCCTTTCAATAGGATTTTGCTTGTTGGCATGCATCTGATACAATCTCGATATTCTTTCTTTATTGTTAGATCTTGTATTCATTACATAGGAACCAGCATCTAAAGCGCCGGAATACACCCTCATGAAAGCCAGACGACCAACAAAAGGATCCGTTGCTATTTTAAACGCCAGGGCAGCGAATGGTTCATTTACCGACGGTTTGCGATAAATTTCCTCGTCTGTATCCGGATCAGTTCCTTTTACTGCTTCAATATCAAGTGGTGAAGGCATAAATGCACATACTGCATCAAGAAGCGCCTGTACACCTTTATTTTTAAAAGCGGAACCACACATCATGGGTACAAACTTCAAATCACAAACTGCCTGACGAATAGCAATTCTCATTTCATCCGCTGAGATTGAGTTCGGATCGTCAAAGAATTTTTCCATTAAGGTATCATCATATTCCGCAACAGCTTCAAGTAGTTTGGATCTCCATTCATGTACGGTATCAACGAGATCTTCCGGAATAGGAATAACCTCGAAAGTAGAACCTTGGTCGTGTTCATTCCATACAATAGCCTGATTGGTAATTAAATCCACTACACCTTTAAAACGCTCTTCTGCTCCAATGGGTACCTGTAATGGAATGGCTACTGAACCAAGCTTAGTCTGGACATCATTAACCACATTAAAGAAATCGGCACCAGAACGATCCATTTTATTCACAAATCCAATTCTGGGCACTTTATAATTGTCGGCAAGTCTCCAGTTTGTTTCCGACTGAGGTTCAACACCACTTACGGCACAAAATAAAAAACATAATCCATCTAAAACACGAAGTGATCTGTTCACCTCTACGGTAAAATCTACGTGACCCGGCGTATCAATGATATTTAAAACATATTCATCATTTTTCCATGTCCATGCTGACTTAGTTGCAGCAGATGTAATGGTGATACCTCTTTCCTGCTCTTGCTCCATCCAGTCCATAGTGGCTGCACCATCGTGAACTTCACCGATTTTATGACTGATTCCTGTGTAGAACAGAATACGCTCCGTCGTCGTTGTTTTACCGGCATCAATATGCGCTGCAATACCAATATTTCTGGTAAATGATAAATTAGTAGCCATTGTAGAACCTTAAACAGGTATTTTATAAAATTACGAATGATAGTTTAAACTCGGAAATGAGCAAAAGCACGGTTAGACTCAGCCATTCTGTGTGTGTCTTCTTTTTTCTTCACTGCTGCACCTTCCCCTTTACTGGCTGCGATTACCTCTGCTGCTAATTTTTCAGCCATACCCTTTCCACTGCGCTGTCTTGAAAAACGAATCAACCATTTCATTCCAATGGAAACTTTACGTTTTGCTCTGATTTCAGTTGGAATCTGAAAAGTGGCACCGCCTACCCTTCTGCTTCTTACTTCAACCATAGGCATGATATTAGTAAGCGCTTTTTTCCAGGTTTCATGTTCGTTCGATTTCGTTTTCTCACGAACAATATCCATGGCATCATAAAAAATACCGAATGCGGTACTCTTCTTGCCTTCCCACATTAAATTATTAACGAACTGCGTTACTAAAGTGTCGTTAAAGCGCGGATCAGGCTGAATAATTCTTAATTTTGGTTTTCTTTTTCTCATTTTGAATTAGCGGTTTCTCGCTCAGATTATTAGGACGAACCTGTGAAACATAATTACTTTTTAACCGGCTTAGGTGTTTTAGCACCATATTTGGAACGGCTTTTTTTACGGTTGTTGACACCAGCAGTATCCAGTGCACCGCGTACGATAGTATAACGTACTCCAGGTAAATCTTTTACCCTTCCCCCGCGAATTAACACGATGGAATGCTCCTGCAAATTATGTCCTTCTCCCGGAATATAGGCAATCACCTCAATTCCATTTGTTAAACGAACTTTGGCTACTTTACGAAGCGCGGAGTTCGGCTTCTTTGGCGTAGTCGTATAAACTCTCGTACAAACTGCACGTTTCTGGGGACAAGAATCCAGTGCTCTGGTTTTGCTCTTCTCTTTGATTTGGAGCCTGCCCTTGCGAACCAACTGATTTATAGTAGGCATACCTTATAAAAGTTTTACTGTAAGTGGCTTGATTATTTACTTTCTATCAGATAAATTGACATATAACTGACAACCCTATCTCAAAAGCGAATGCAAATGTAAGTCTTTAATTTTATCTATCCAAAGGAAATTTGAAATTTATCAAAAATAGCTGCTTTATTTTTAAAAATAAACTTTTGTGCTTAGGTTTGAACTTCTCTTTCATCTTCTTACAATTAAAAATGTCCTTTAAAACCAATATAAAGCACGTTGCAGACTTTACCGTTCGCGCTGCAGAAACAGATTATTCCCGCCAGCTTACCTTGCCAGGGTTACTCAGGATTTTCCATGAGGCCTCTCTGCAAAGTGTTTTAAAACTGGGTCTTTCCATCTGGCATTTAGAAAAGTACAATGCTTCATGGGTATTGCTAAGAAAAGAAGTATCCCTTTATCAAATGCCTGTTCTGGGCGACACAATTACCGTCGAAACTTTTCCTTCAGGTGCTGACAGGCATTTGACTTACCGCGATTTTAAAGCTTTTGACCGTCATGGAAAACTATTGGCTACTGCCAGTTCTTCCTGGTTGTTGATGGAATTAGACGAGCGGAAAATGATGCCCATTCCTGATGAAATCATTCATTCCATAGAACCTTTATTTCCGGATCCGGCTGAATGTCTGCCCAGACCATCAGGTAAATTTCCGCTTATTTCAAAAATGGATCATGAATGGAAGGCACAGGTTGGCTGGTTTGATCTCGATTTCAATTATCACCTCAATAATGTTACTTATGCCTCCTGGATGTTGAACGCACTGCCTGAATCTCTTTTTAAATCAAAAATATTATCGAATTTCCAAATTCGGTATGCTAAGGAGGCCTTATTGCAAGACCCTATCCGTTGCATAACGGAACAATGGAATGAGAATCAGTATATGCATCAACTTATGCGTACTACTGATGATGAAGTGCTTGCATTTGGTAAAAGCACATGGACGTAATTATATACAATTAAGAAACCTGACGGTTATTCAAAACCAGTAATCCCTTATTTAAAGCTGTTGACTTTTTTATTAACACGCCGGCCCAGACTGTTATTTTTAATAAAAAACCGTATAAAGGGCAGCTAAAATACCAAGTATAAGAAGGGAACCTGTTATGAAGGATGGCTTGACATCAAGCATCGATTTTTCGAAGGGTTGTATTTCATTTCGCCTGACATTCGCAGGAGTCAACAGGCTGATGACTATCATAAGGAACAAGACAATCCAGAAAGTTATAAACATCCTGTCCAGAAAAGGATAAACAGGAAAAATCCCTCCCGTCCAGTCTGGCAAAAACTTCAGGGTTGCAGATAAGGGAATCGTCAGTATGGTCCCAAATAAAGCAGCTCCGGAGGTCGTCTTTTTCCAGAACAGACCTAAAAGGAAAATAGCTAATACGCCTGGGGAGAGAAAACCGACATATTCCTGTATAAACTGGTATGCCTGATCCAGACTTCTTAATGCTGGTGCAACTATAGCAGCTACAGTGATTGATATTATGACCGCCCAACGCCCCATATTAACCATCTGCTTTTCTGAAGCATCCGGTTTTATCATTTTTTTATATATGTCAAGAGAAAAAATAGTAGATATACTATTAGCCTTTCCGGCCAGAGAAGCTACCACAGCCGCAGTGAGTGCTGCAAAGGCAACCCCTTTTAATCCGGAAGGCTGCAGATTCATTAAAGTTGGATAAGCATGGTCAGGTTTAATGACACCATCTATAGCCATTTCAGCCTGGAAAAGTCCATTCTCATGAAGGACATACATAGCAATACCGGGAATGACAACGATAAGAGGCACCAGTAACTTTAAAAAGGCTGCAAATAATATTCCGTTCCTTGCCGTTGATAAATCAGCACCTAAAGCTCTCTGCACTATATATTGGTTACACCCCCAATAGGCCAGATTATTAATGAGCATACCACCGAAAATAACACCCAGACCAGGTAATTTATCATAGTGGGGGTGACCTTTTTCTAAAATCAAATGAAAATGACCAGGTGCTTCCTTTTTTAAAATCCCCAATCCCGCCATAAAATCTTTACCCAATCCAAATTCATCAGACAATAAGGTCAAAGATAAATAAGTGGTTATTAAGCCACCTAATATTAAAACGGCGACCTGTATGACATCTGTGTATCCAATGACCCGCATACCTCCAATGGTGACGATGATTGAAAATAAACTTAAGGAAATGACACAAGTCATAAATGAAATATCAGCTATAGAGGTAATAGCAAGGGCACCCAGATATATAATAGAGGTGAGATTTACAAACACATAGACCAGCAACCAGAAAAGTGCCATTATGCTGCTCACCTGTTCGCTATATCTTGTTGCCAGAAATTGGGGCATGGTGTAAATCCTGTTTTTTAAAAACATAGGGATAAAAAACAAAGCCACCAAAATTAATACCAGACCCGACATCCACTCATAGGAGGATATAGCCAGTCCGATGGCAAAACCAGAACCTGACATACCTATGAAATGCTCCGCCGAGATATTCGATGCAATTAAGGACGCTCCAATAGCCCACCAGGTTAACGAACCTTCGGCCAGGAAAAATTCCTGTGCCGTTTCATTCTTTGCTGTCTTCCTTTTGTAAATCCAAATGCCATATACTGCAACCAGAATAAAATAAAGAAAAAATACGATATAATCAGCTGGTTGCAGGGTATTCATCAGTTTAAAATTTCAGGGTTGCAGGTAAATATTTTTTTAATAATGCGGTGTAGTAAGGCCGTAATTCTTCCCAGTTAGGTGGCTCCGGATTTTTAGAATATAAATCATAAGGATTAAATAACTTTACCCAGGGTAACATAGCCTTATCGTGATCATCCAGTAAATATTCATAAGCCCCTTCTCTGTGCCAGGCATAAAAAGAATGATATCTCAACATATATAATCCCTCTTCCGGAATATGACCTTTCATCATTTGATAGATGTATTCGTCATGTCCCCAGGACATATCTACCTTTCTTAATCCACAATTTTTTTCATATACACCCAGTGTCGTATTATATCTTGGATCGTTATAATCAACATTTTCGGAAAAAAATTCAGGATAAACTATTTTATCAGAATAAGCACAACCTACTGGAAATGTATCGCCAACAACTGCCCACTGGGGTTCGCCAAAAAGACAAAGTACTTTTCCCATATCGTGCATGAGTCCGACTAAAACCATCCAATCCGGATGACCATCCCGACGAATCGCCTCTGATGTTTGTAACAAATGCTGAAACTGATCTAAATCGGTATCCGGATCTGAATCATCGACAAGTTGATTTAAAAAATCGAAAGCATCCCACACCGACATTTCCCTTTTATCAAATGAAAGATACTCCTTTTGCTTTTGCTTGACAAAAGCATAGGACTGATGGGTATGATTTAATCTGTAAAACTCCTTTACGGTATCTCTTGCCGGTTCTTCGTAATTCCGATATGCCTCTGTTGCCTTGGATGTGGCGATATCTTCTGGGTTAGGATAACGACGTAATAAATCGTCTTCCCACTCATCCATACTTGCTAACGGCTGGTTTTGATTGGTTATAACTTGCGTCATGTTGAATGTTTTAGCTGTACAAGATAGCAAAAATAATAATTTACTGGCAATTTTAGAAATAGCTTTTGTATTTCTTTGTTTGTTTATCCTTGAATCCAGGTTCCAGATAAGCAGGCTTCTGCGTTACCCATTTACTTTTCCTGTTTAATGACTTTTAAAAATCATTTATCCAAAAAATTTCTCCACATTTTACTTTCCATTGGTCTGTTTGTTTTTTCATTATATTTAGCATCAGACTTCATGTTGTAATATCTTGATATTTTGCCTGCTACCTGAAAATAAATCAGCTGTCCAATAGGCATACCCGCATATACACGAACTGGCTGGGTACATGAAATTTCAAGCGTCCAGTGATTACAAAAACCCACATCTCCCTTACCTGCGGTGGCGTGTATATCTATCCCCAGCCGACCTACACTTGATTTACCTTCCAGAAATGGAACTGTTCTATGTGTTTCCGTATATTCCAGTGTAGAACCCAGATATAACTTACCGGGTAGCAAAACAAATCCTTCTTCCGGAATTTCAAAATGATGTATTTCATTGGATCGTTTAGCATCGAGTACCTCATCGATATAAGTTGCCAGATATTTCGAAAGGTGCACATCATACGAATTTGTTCCCAGGCAATGTGGATTATAAGGTTCAATCACTATATCACCATTAGATATCGCTTCTTTTATCATTTCATCGCTCAAAATCATCTTTTAATTTTTAAGGGTATCCCGGACGGTCAATATTTTCAGATCATCTGGTGTTAACATTTTATTTACTAACGTTTTTGGTGAAAAATAGACGATTAATTCCTCCCCCGGCATAAGATCCATGTAATTATCTGAGAAAAATCCCTCTACTTCCGGAAAATCAAGATATACATTTTTAGCCAATCTGGCTGATTTTAACTTAATTACATAAATTAATCCCTGATTTTCTATTTGACAGGACAGGCCATGATTTCGGGGTAAATCCAGCTCTTTTACCGGCACGAAATAATGAAGATTTCTGAAATGAACCTTTTCAGTTTCATCAACTGCCCGCAATTCCAATAATAACCGTTTCGCATGCTGATGTTTAGGAATCAATTCATTCATAGGTAATAATGCCAATTTTTTAGATTTATTCGAAGGCGTAGTGAAGGGTAAATTGGCAGAATGGATAAGATTCCCGTCAAAGTCAATTAAATTAAGGATTAAATGTAGGGAATCTGTTTGAATCTTATCAGAAACTGCCTTAATTTCAAGTTGCTTATTCTGTTGCCTCACACTTATCAAAAGAGGTGAAAATGCATTTTTAACAAAATAATGCATTGCCTTCCAGCGCTGAAAATAATCCATACCAGACCATGAAGCGACTGGCCAGCAATCATTTAATTGCCAATACAGGGATCCCATATTGTAAGGCATGGCCTGGCGGTGCGCTTCAATAGCCATTCGAATGCCTTCCGCCTGCAATAATTGGCCAATATAAAGGAAATGATCAAATTTTTCAGGAATCTGATAATGATCCTCCATGTACTTTTTAATTCTCATATTCCCGATGCCACTGCGCTGATGTGCTGCCATGACCTCAGATGTGATATCCCAATCGGACGGAATGGTGTAGGAAGCAACCGTTCTCATTTCTGGGAAGGACTGGAAACCATATTCGCTCATAAACCGGCCGATGTATTGATAGAAGTCATCAAATGGATGTTGTTCATGCCAGACTCCCCAATAATGAATATCACCGGCAGGCGTATTTTTGGTTGCATGATCGCCATCCTTGTAATAGGGAGAAGAAGGCCAGTAGAAGGCATCTTCATGGAATTGCTTCACCATTTCTGGTAAAAGTCTGTGAAAAACATCTTCATAGGCCTTCCAGATTTTCTTTCTTTTATCAGAACCATACTTTTGTTTCCAACCCCATCCTTTAAATTCCTTAAACTGGGACCAGGCAACATCTATCTCATTATTCCCGCACCATAAGGCCAGGGAAGGATGATTGCGCAATCTTTTAATATTGTAGGTAGCTTCCTCCTTTACCCTTCTGAGGAAGTCCTCATCGCCAGGATACATACTACAGGCAAACATGAAATCTTGCCAGACCAGGATCCCGTATTCATCACATAAATCGTAAAAAATATCATTTTCATAAAAACCTCCTCCCCAGACACGAAGCATGTTCATATTTGCTGTAGCCGTAGCGTGAATAAGCCATTGATATTGTTTTTCACTAACCCTTGGGATGAATACATCAGAAGGAATATAATTGGCACCTTTAGCAAAAACCGGCCTGCCATTTAATTCAAAATAAAACGAAGCGCCATCCTTATCTGGTTCCTGAATTATTTTTATGGTTCTAAGCCCTGTTTTTTTTCTTGAAACATCCAGTAATTTGTCCTCGAGAAACAATTTTGTCTCCATCTGATACAAATAAGGTGTACCCAGGTCATGGGTCCACCAGCGGGTAGGATTTTCAATGACAAATGGCTGCTTAATCTTATGCATGCCCGGATGCAGAAAGGCTGCAGTATCTGCCATTTTTTTTCCGTTACACCATAATTCAAGCTTATAATTACCCGGGGTAAGGACTTCAATTTCACTGTTACTCTCTAAAGTTGCCAGGGTATCGGTCAGATTCATTTGCCTGATATAAAGATCTTTTTGTCTGGCAAATGACCAGGCACACAATCTTACCTGCCTGAAAATGCCAGAACTAACCAGCCGAGGCCCCCAGTCCCATCCAAAATGATAACCAGGTTTTCTTAGAAATACACTTACTTTTTTATCCCCCAATTCACCATTTTCAGATTGATCATTAGATGCCGGTAAGTCAAATCCATGATTATCGAGCATTTCAATACCTTTTCTTATTGGAGAATGAAAAAAAATCCGGAGATTATTTTCTCCTTCCCTCAGGTAATCTTTGATGTCAAAGGCCCAGGCAATAAAAAAATTATCAGCCGAAAAAAGTAAATGCCCATTCAAATAGATGTCGGCATAGGTATCAAGCCCATCCAATTCAAGCGAAACTTTTTCTGCCTCCTCCAGGTATTGATTCATTTGAAAAGAGACCTTATATTCCCAATCTGCTTTATCAACCCACTGTGCTTTTTTCTCATTTGTCCTGTAATAGGGATCCTCCAGCCTGTTATTAGCCATTAAATCGGTATGAACAGTTCCCGGAACAGTTGCATTTAACCATTTTGATTCTCCAGCCTGTCGAAAGAACCAGGGTTTATCTAAGGGAATAATTTTCATTTCCATAGGTAATTGAGCAAAAGTCTGTCTTACAGTACAGATTAAAAAAAGCAAGAAAAGCCATTTAGTTTTCCTCATTCTAAAAAATGGGTAATATATTGATAGTTAAATTAAATACATAATGATAATAAATAATTTGCAAGGATGGAAAGTTTGTGTCAGGTAAATACCATAGGTTTGTAAATTTGCTTCCTTTTTAGAACCAAATAAAAATCAAATGCATTCCATTAACCCTGAGAAGGATCTTACCGATTTGTTAACCCTAAAACCAGATGAAAGAGGTCAACTCATTCAAACAGTAACAGATTATTACCTTCAATTTTTAGACCGTTTACCCGAAGGAAAAGCCTATTTAGGTGACGAAGATGCCGGAAAAGGGCTGGCTTCTATGCCTTTTAAGGAAGATCCCTATCAGATTCATCAGGTATTTGATGTCTTTCATCAATCTGTTACGGAAAATGGAATTAATCCGGCGAGTGGCAAACATTTTGGCTACGTCCCCGGAGGAGGGATTGAAACAGCTGCATGGGGAGACTTTTTAGGCGCTCTTACTAACAGGTATAGTGGCGTAAATTTCGCTAATCCAGGTGCTGTCAGAATGGAAAATCAGGTTATTAGCTGGATGTGTAACATGGTAGGCTATGGTGAACGGAGTCATGGCAGTTTACTTTCTGGTGGATCTATAGCGAATCTGACTGGGATTATTGTAGCAAGAGATTATAAAAAGTTAAAAGCCAGGGATTTTGACAGGGCTGTAATATATCTGACTGCCGAAACACATCATTGTGTGCAAAAGGCACTTCGATTAGCTGGAATGGCTGAATCTATGATACGATATGTAGCTATGGATGAAAAATTCAGAATGAAACCCGATGCCCTGGAACAAACCATTGAACAGGATCTGGCTCTTGGATTAATTCCTTTTTTGCTCATCGGCTCTGCAGGAACAACAAACACAGGTGCCATTGATCCATTGGAAAGATTGGCTGAGATTGCTTCCCAGTTTAATTTATGGTTTCATGTAGATGCCGCTTATGGTGGATTTTTTCTTTTGGTTGAAGAGATAAAAAACCAGTTCCGTGGCATAGAAAAAGCAGATTCGGTAGTAATGGATCCGCACAAAAGTCTGTTCATGCCTTATGGCTCAGGTGTTATCCTGGTGCGTGAGGGAGAACATCTTTTTAAATCCAATCATTATACGGCTGCCTATTTACAGGATGTTATGGAAGGACAGGATGAACGGTCTCCGGCTGATTATTCTCCTGAGTTGACCCGACATTTCCGGGGAATGCGTATTTGGTTCTCTTTACATATCCTTGGCATTTCCCCCTTTCGCGAAGCCTTAAGAGAAAAAATAAAGTTAAGTCAGTATTTTTATCACGAGATTCAAAAGGCTGGATTTGAAGCTGGCCCGTTTCCGGCACTTAGTATTTTATTATTTCGCTATGTGCCCTCAACAGGAAATGCAAATGAAGCCAATACAAGACTATTGTCCATGATTCATGAAGATGGACAGATTTTCGTTTCTTCTACCACCGTAGATGGAATTCTCTGGATAAGAATGGCGATTCTGGTATTCAGAGCTCATCAAAAAGAAGTGGATTTCGCCATCAAACATTTGGAGATGCTCAAAAATGAACTGATTATCGGGTGAATTTTATGAAATTAATACTGAAAGTATTACTTTTAATGAATAATGTCATTTGTTTTATCTGACCCTATAAGTTATTTTATTTTTAAGATTTTAACCAATCAAACATTAATTAAGTATGAAGTTTTTTTTACCATTCATTTTAGCATTTGCTCTGGTAACCGGATTATCCGGGCAAAACATCAATGTCTCAGGAAAGGTAGTATCCAGCATGGATGACGAGCCCTTAATTGGGGTTAACGTCATCATAAAAGGAACTGCCGCAGGAACAACAACCGACCTGGAAGGTAATTATACCTTAGCCAACGTACCTGCCAACGGGACTCTGGAATTCAGCTACGTGGGTTTTGAGAAATTAGAGGCCAGCGTAAACGGCCAGCAAATAATCAACGTCAGTCTGAATGCCGGCAGCACCCTTGACGAGGTTGTGGTCACCTCTTTTGGTATTGCCAAAGAGAAGAAAGTACTTGGATATGGCTCGCAAAAAGTATCGGCAGAGGTATTGATGCAATCCAGTCAACCAAACGTAGTAAATGCGCTTCAGGGAAAAGTAGCGGGTGTTACCATAAACAGTGCTGGTGGTTCTCCGGGTGCCGGTGCAAATATTAATATCAGAGGTATCAACTCCATCAGTGGAAGTAATGATAATCAGCCCCTGTTCGTTGTTGATGGGATCATCATTAGTAATGCCACAAATGCGGGTAATGTGCTTCCGTCGGCTGGAACCAATGCCGTTAATAATAACGAGCAATTCATGAATACCAATCGTGCTGCTGATATAAACAATGACGATATTGAAAGCATCAATATACTAAAAGGTGCTGCAGCAACAGCCCTTTACGGTCAAAGGGCTTCCAATGGTGCTGTTATCATCACCACAAAAAAAGGAAAAGCGGGAAAAACAGCTATTAATTATTCCGCAAGTTATGGCGTTCAGGATGTTGATAAAATTCCATTAGTTCAGCGTGTTTACTCACATGGCATTAATGGCCTGGCCAGAACGGGATCCATTCCTGTTTTTCAGCAATATGGCCCTCCAGCTTTACCTGGCGATCCATTCTACGAGCATTTCAGAGATTTTTTCAGACAAGGAACAACAGCCAGTCATTCTCTTAGCTTTTCCGGAGGTACAGAAAAAACAAATTTTTTGACCTCTGCTTCTTATTTCAATAATGAGGGGATTACTTATAACACCAGTTTTCAAAGGGTTACAGCAAAACTTTCCGCTTCCCATCAAATGTCTGAAAAATTAAGTGTTGGCGGGCAGATAAATTTTGCCAATTCCCAGGGTGTCAATCCGGCATCAGGTGATAAATCAATTTATAGCTCTCTTTCTTACTGGTCACCTTCCTTTGATGTAAATGATTACCTCAAGCCTGATGGCACGCAGAAAAATATTACAGCGGGAACTATTGATAATCCTAGGTATATGGCAGAAACCAGTCCGCTGAATACCAGCGTGAACAGGGTTTACGGTGATATCAATCTGAATTATACCATCAATTCATGGTTATCAGCCCGTTATCAGGCAACCGCAGATTATTATAATGACAGACGATCAAGGATTGTACCCCCCGATTTAGATCTGGGTACCCAGGTGCGCGGCTTCATTACCGAGGAGACGATTAACGCTATGGAACTTAACTCCAATTTTTTCCTGACGGCAAATAAAAAGATCAATGAGAACCTGGGATTTAATATTACTGCCGGTAATACGATAACCGATATCCAGGGAGAAAATTTAGGCGCAAGAGGCGAAGGATTTATAGCTCCCGGTTTTTACAATATTTTAAATACCTCCAATTCATTTATCCGTAAATCTAACTCCTTAAGAAGAATAGTAGGTGTATTTGCTGATGCAAGAATTGATTATAAAGATTATTTGTATCTCAATTTCACCGGCAGGAATGACTGGTCGTCCACATTACCTGCTGATAACAGGTCCTTCTTTTATCCATCAGCCAGTATTTCCTACATCTTGAGCAATACCTTATTGAAAGATAACGCATTCTTCAGTTTTATGAAATTAAGAGGATCTGTTGCTCAGGTTGGCAAGGATGCTGCTCCTTATCAGATCGGAACTTATTTTGCTCCTGTCCCCGGCTTTCCTTTTGGAACTATTGGTGGTTTCAGGAGAGACCTTGATATAGGCAATTTTAACTTATTACCAGAGTTAACAACAGAATCAGAAATAGGTATCGAAGCTAACTTTTTAAATAACCTGATTTCTCTTGAAGCTAATTATTTCGTAAGAAACAGTAAAAACCAAATCATCGATGTTCCTGTCAGTAATGTAACTGGTTTTTCAAGATACACGACCAATGCGGGTTTGATTGAAAATAAAGGGGTTGAGGTATTACTTGGCATCAGTCCGCTAAAAGGCAAATTCAGATGGGATATTGATGTTAACTGGACCAGAATTCGCAACAAGGTGGTTTCCATGCCAGAAAACTTAAAAGAAATTACTTTTTATGACCAGGGAAGGGCAGCTTTAAGAATTGTAGAAGGAGGTTCCATGGGAGACTTGTATGGTTATGAATGGAGGAAAAATGAAAAAGGTGAGGTGTTAATCGGTACAAATGGTTTACCAACTTTAGACCAAAGTAAATATATCAAATTGGGAAATGCCTTGCCTGACTGGTTCGGAGGTCTGAACAATACTTTTTCTTTCAAAGGCTTAACATTAAATATCTTATTAGAAGTCAGACAAGGTGGTGACATAGTGGATCTTATGGAGATGAATGCCATTAGAAATGGTACAACCCTGTTTACTGAAGACAGGAATGTGATGACCATCTGGAAAGGAGTAACCGCCGATGGTAAACCTAATACAATTCCAGCTATCATAGATGAAAACTCCTATCGCGCCTTTGGAATCAATGGCCATCATTCCTTTAATATTCAGGATGCCTCCTGGTTCAGAATCAGGAATATAAACCTTTCTTACAGTTTGCCAAAGTCTTTATTTGGTAAGACTATCAAATCGGCCAGACTGGGTGTTTCTGCCAATAATGTCTTTTTATCTACCCCATTCAGAGGGTATGATCCAGAGGCTCTCGCCTTCGGTTCTGGTTCAAATCTGATTGGATTTACAGGAAGAAATACACCAAATACCCGGAATATAAACTTTAACCTGAATATTGGATTCTAGTCCACCTCATTTTAAACCTGAAACAGAAGATAATGAAAAATAAATTTTTGAAAAATATACTTTGGATATGGCTCATTTTGTCTGTGACAAATTGCGAAAGTTATTTAGGAGGAGATACAAATATTGATCCCAACAAAACCAATGATGCCAGTCTGAATACTTTAACACCTACCATCTTGTTTTTTTCGGCAAACTCAACCCAGAGCGCAGCTGCTGTCAGCAGTTCCTATATTCAGCAGATTGGAAGCCTGGTGGCCTCTGGAACCGATTCACACCTTAGAAGTACTTTCGACGGCGTATGGGTTAATTTATATTTAAACATCATACCCAATGCCAATGCCATGATTAAAAAAGCCAATAGCACAAACGCTCCACACTACAGTGGATTAGCAAAAGTTGTTTTAGCTTATAATCTTGGGCTTGCTACAACTATCTGGGAAAATATACCCTACAAAAGCTCAGATAATCAACTGACCGATTTCTCACCAAAATACGATTCGCAGGAAGAAGTGTATAAAGATATTCAACGTCTGTTGAATGAGGCCATCACCGAGCTTGGTGCAGCAGAATCTTTATTTAAACCTGGTACAGATGATATCGTATTCAAAGGTAATATCAGTTTATGGTTAAAAACTGCACATACCCTTAAAGCAAGATTTTTATTGCATACCGCCAGAAAAACAGGGGCAGCAGCAGCTTATACGGCTATACTTGACGCATTAAGTAAAGGTATCAAATCGAATTCCGAAGATTTCCAGCTGATTTATACCGACAGAAATATTAGTCCGTGGCATTCTGTTGCACTGGCCAATAATACAGGTAATCTGAGTACGACTTTTGGGGGTCAGTTTATGAACCTCATGAATGGAACGGTTCAGGAAATGGTGGACCCCAGGGTTTCCCTGCTGGCATTTAAAAACGTAGCTGCTGATCCGCTGTTTAAAGGTACAAATCCAGGAACAGGTGCCGGTGCAACTACGGTTTACAATGACCGGACCAATTTCTTTGGCTGGAATTTCAGTTTACTGGCGCCCCTCCAGATGATAACCAATGCAGAGGCAAAATTCATCGAAGCAGAAGTAAGACTATTGCAAAATGGAGGAAAAGGAACCCCCGATGCATATAACGCTTACCTGGATGGAATAAGGGCAAATATGTCAAAAATTGGTGTTTCTGCTGCTAATATCACCTCCTTTACTGCCCATCCTAAAATAGCGGTTGGCGCGGAAAATCTGACCTTGTCTCATATTATTTCAGAAAAATACAAAGCCCTTTTTCTTAACCCTGAAGCCTGGACCGATTTACGCCGTTATGACTACAGTAATACCATACTTCCCGGTTTAACCTTACCTGCAAACCACAATCCTGATTTAAAAGGTAAATGGATACAGCGAGCAGCTTATCCTACCTCGGAAACTTCAAGAAATTCAACTGTAGCGACCCAAAATTTTCGTGATCTTGATGTCAAGATGTGGATTTTTAATTAATTTCTAAACTGTATTGAACGATGAGAATTCTTAATATTATACCCTTACTCCTGATTATATTCCTTTCTTCCTGTCATAAGGAATATAATCCAACCAGTGATTTGTTTGAAATCGTTGGCGATGTTGCCCAGGTTTCTGCCCTAACTTCCCCGGTTTCCGCTGCAGATGCAAATAGTACGGTGAATCTTACTATAAAAGCCCACGCCTTGAATACAGACATTAAAGAATTTAAATTTTACCAAAGGATTGGTACCAGCGGCACATACACTTTTGTCAGAAGTGTACCTTTTGCAGCTAATTTTTCTGCAGCAGAAAGAGTGCACGTTATTACGATACCCTACACAGTGCCCAATGAAAAAGGCAAATCTTTTAGTTTACAAGTTGAAGCCATTACAGCAAATAATTTAGTCTCCTTAAGAAGGACACTAAGCCCAACTAATATTTCAATAAGGTAATTTTATCCTTTTAATGTAAATAAAGCCCGGTTATCCTTCTTTATAACCGGGCTTTTTATTTAAATTAGTTCCCATTTAATAATTTATGTATTTGAGGAGCCAGCGTATTTCCCCAAATGACATACCCCTCCTCATTGTAATGTAAGGTGTCATTACCAAAATACTTCGCTATAGGCTGGCCTGATTCATCGAGAAATGCACTTTTCACTGAAACAGTGTACAACGATGGCTGTGAAGCTGAATATTCGCGAATAAGTGTGTTTGTTTCTTCAATTGAATTCCAGACCTTCCATCTTCTTGGTGAAGGTGAAATTTCAATCCAGATAATAGGAATAAGAGGAAATTTTTTTCTTAGGGTATGAACAATCTGCTTGTAGGTTTCAAGAATCTGAACAGGTGATTTATCACTATTCGAAACAGTTAAATCATTGCTGCCGGTATATAAGACTACCGCTTTCAGATGATGTGGAAATGCAATCCGTTCTATATAATAGGCCATCTCTGGTATATTGCTTCCCCCATATCCTCTATTTATAACGGGTAAGGGTGCTAAATCGGCAGCTACATTTTTCCAAAGTCTTACAAAACTACTACCTGTCACAAGTACCGAATTTTCCGGATAGTTTATGGACTTATTCAGACTGTCAAAAACGAGAATCTCCGTTTCAAATCTTTTTATACCTGCTTTATTAGACGATTTGTTTTGTTTTAACTGTGTAAAAAGCCAGTGAACGATTTCATTCAAGGCAATCAATTGCTTATCTTTTTTACTATCCAGGGTATGACCTGTATTTGGGAAAGGCAGATATCCGGCAGGAATACCCAATTTGAGTGCCTTTTCGAAAATGGGCAGACTCCCATATTTGAATCCATGCCACGAGTAGGAAGAATCGAAGGGTACGGTTTTATCCATTTCCCCGTGGACCGAAAAAACGGGAATATCTCCTTCTTTCATAAACGAAAGGCTGGTCAATGCGCCCCAGCAATTTACGACGCCATGAACCCTGGAAGAAATCGATAGATTTA
>Ga0255182_1000293_pt1 | contig 38350 bp, 37 predicted proteins | sample Atl_UVDOM_RepA_8_FD_188420 | JGI IMG/M metagenome (GOLD analysis project Ga0255182, IMG submission 188420) | Freshwater microbial communities from Altamaha River, Georgia, United States - Atl_UVDOM_RepA_8d | ecosystem: Environmental > Aquatic > Freshwater > River | place: USA: Georgia...
ATTTTTGAGCGGATCGAGGCGGCTGAGCCAAGCCGTATCCGGGCGATACGGCGGGCGAGGCCAACGAAGAGCTGCTCAAAAAGACCAAGCAGACGGCCGAGAAGTGTTTTCAGACAGAGCCTAGAGCCGGCAGTTGGCGATGTGCGTCTCGATGACCGCCGACGCGCCGATGGCCTCGAGCCGCTCCATGATCGCGTGGGCCTCACCCCGCTTCACCATCGCCCGCACGGCGCACCAATCGGGGTCCTCCAGGCCGCTGACCGTCGGGGAGTTGAAGCCCGGCGTGATCTTCTCGGCCTCCGCCAGCCGCGTTCTCGGCACGTTGTATTCGAGCAGCGACCAGGTGCGGGCGATCACGATCCCCTCGAGCCGCCGCACGATGCGGTCGGCGGTGGCCGTGTCGCGGACCTTGCCGTTCTGGATGAGCACCGTCTCGTAGCGGCCGATCTCGTCGAGCACGCGGAGCCTGTTGGCGGCGAGCGTGCTGCCGGTCTCCACCAGGTCGACGATCGCGTCGGCGATGCCGAGATTGATCATGATCTCGACGCTGCCGGAAAGCTCCACGAGCCGGCTCTCGACCCCGCGGTCGGCGAGCCAGTGGCGTGTGATCCGCGGGAAGCTGGTGGCCAGCCGCTTGCCGGCGAGATGCCGGGGATCGGTCACGGGCGAATCCTCGGCCACGCAGAGGGCGAGCCGGCAGGAGCCGATGCCGAGGTCGAGGCGATGGACGAGGTCCGCTCCGCTCTCGGCGACGAGATCGGCGCCGGTGATCCCCAGGTCGATCGCCCCCTCGGCGGTGAGCACCGGGATGTCGTCGGTGCGGAGGAAGACCACCTCGACCGGCATGCCCTTGCAGCGGGCGAAGAGACTGCGCTCGGTGCGGCGGAAGGCGACGCCGGCGTCGTTGAGCAGCTGTGCGGAGACCTCGGCGAGACGTCCCTTGCTCGGCACGCCGATCCGCAGCAGCGGCTGATCGTGGTCGCTCACGACGCGGCTCCCTGGGGGCGGGGGGGCTCGGACGGTGCCGAGGCACCGCGGCTGGCCTTCTCCTCGAGCCCCGACATGCCGAACCGGCGGGCCAGCTCGTCCTCGACCTGCGCGACTCCCAGGCCGCGGCAGGCGAGGAGGACGAGCGTGTGGTACACGAGATCGGCCGCCTCGGAGACGACGCGGGCGTCGGCCTCCGCCGCCGCGGCGGTCACGAGTTCGCCCGCTTCCTCCGTCACTTTCGCACCGATCGCCGGCACGCCTCCGGCCAGGAGCCGGCTCGTGTAGGATCGATCCGCCGGCGCGTCCTTCCGCGCGGTGATGACCGCTTCCAGGGCTTCCAGGGTTTCTCCCAGCCGACGCATCGATGGCTCCAGACCGTTCCCGAGACGATTCCGCCGGCGCGGCCGCGGCTCCCGGCGGCACAACTCTACCATGCGGGGATGGCGCGGCCGCCCAGGCCGGCCCGAGGCAGCCGCAGCGGCGGCCGGTCCTGGGGGATGACTGCTGGATTCTTTCGGGCCCCACCGCGTCGGGAAAGACGGCCCTCGGGCTGCGGCTGGCCCGGCAACTCGACGCGGAGATCGTGAGCGTCGACTCCATGGCGGTCTACCGGGGCCTCGACATCGGCACCGCCAAGCCCTCGCCCGCAGAGCGGGCGGCCGTCCCCCATCACCTCGTCGACATGGTCGAGCCCGGCGCCGCCTACAGCGTGGCTCAGTGGCTCGCCGATGCGGCCGTGGCGGTCGCTGCCGCCCGGACCGCGGGCCGCCGTGTGCTCTTCGTGGGGGGGACGCCGCTCTATCTGCGGGCGCTTCGCGACGGCCTCGATGCGGCGGTGGGCGAGGACCTGGAGTTTCGCCGCCGGCTCGCGGAGGAGGCGGCGCGGTGCGGCCCGGAAGGGCTTCACGGTCGGCTGGCTGACGTCGATCCGGCGGCGGCCGCCCGCATCCATCCGCACGACCTCCGGCGGATCATCCGCGGCCTCGAAATCGTGCACCTGACCGGTCGCGCCGCGTCGAGTTCGTGGGCGTCGGCCGCGCCGGCCCCGCGGGCCTTCGCCGCTCAGATGATGATTCTCGACCTGCCGCGACGGCTGCTCGCCTCCCGGATCGACCGGCGGGTGGAGGCGATGTTCGCCGCGGGACTCGTGGAGGAGACTCGGGCCGCGGTCGAGCGGCCTGGAGGCATCGGCCCCACGGCCGCGCAGGCTGCCGGTTATGCCGAGGCGCTGGCCGTTCTCACCGGCAGGATGACCGTCGCCGAGGCGGTCGCTGCGACGCAGCGACGGACCCGGCAGCTGGCCAAGCGGCAGCTGACCTGGCTGCGCAGCTTCAAGACCGCCGTCTGGCTCGGGGCCTGAGCGGCGGCCGGGGAGTTCCAAGGGCTTGCCACTCGCCCCGGGTGCGCCTACAACCGATTGGAACGATTGATTGAAACGAACGTTCGCTTTCCTTTCCGCGACCCTTTTTACCGTTTTCCTCCGAGGTTTTCGATGCCCGAGCCGATCCGTGACCGCCTGATCGCCGTGGCGGGGCCGGCATTCGCCCGCCGGGGCTTCGAGGGCGTCAGCATCCGCGACATCTGTCGCAACGCCGGCACGAGCGTGGCCGCCGTGAACTACCACTTCGGTGACAAGCAGTCGCTCTATGCCGCCTGCCTGGAGACGGCCCAGGCGGAGTGCAACGACCGCACCCTTGCGGCCGTCGATCCGGCCGCGCCGCCCCGCGAACGTCTGCGGGGCTTCATCGCCGGCATGCTGGCCAGTCAGATCGCCCCGGAAAAGCCGGCCTGGCACATGGAACTGATGCTGCGGGAGATGGTCCACCCGACCGAAGCCACGCGGCTCGTGGTCGAGCGGTTCATCCAGCCCCTCGCCGTCACGCTGCGGGAGACTCTCGACGACCTGTGCCCCGGCATCTCCGCATCGGAGCACGACGGCTGGCCGACCGGCTTCAGCATCGTCGCGCAGGTGCTGTTCTACGGCACGTACGCCCCGATAACACGGCTGCTGATGGGGGACGAGGGCTACCGCCGGCTTTCCGTCGACGAGATCGCCGACCATGTCACGCGGTTCAGCCTCGCCGCCCTCGGCCAGGCGCCGCCCCTGGCCTTCGGGGATCCGCGGACGCTCGGGAGCCGCTTGCCATGAGCTGGATCGCCTGGCGGATGCTCACCGGCGACGCGGTGAAGTACTTGGGTGCGGTGTTCGGCGTGGCCTTCGGCGTGCTCTTGATCACGCAGCAGGCGTCGATCTTCGTGGGCATCATCGCCCGCACGGCCAATCCCCTCAGCGACGTCCGCGAGGCGAGCATCTGGGTGTGCGACGAGTATCTCCAAAACGCCGACGAGATCGAGCCGATGTCGGACAATGCGGTGTACCGTGTCCGTGGGGTCGAGGGCGTGGACTGGGCGGTGCGGCTCTACAAGGGCATGGCCCGGGCCCGCAAGCCGAACGGTCTCTTCCGGCAGGTGATCCTCCTGGGGATCGACGACCAGAGCCTGGTGGGGGCCCCCCGTACGATCCTGATGGGCGATCTCGCCAGCCTCCGACGGCCGTCGGCGGTGTTCATCGACAAGGCGGGCTACGAGTCGCTCTGGCCGGGCGAGCCTTTCGCCATCGGCCGCGAGATCGAGATGAACGATCGCCGCGCCGTCGTCGTCGGCATCTGCGAGACATCGGCGCCGTTCCAGACCTTCCCGGTGATCATCGCCTGCTACTCGCAGGCGACGGGCTTCGTCGCCCGGGAGCGCAACCAGCTCTCGTTCGTGGTCGGCGCTCCGGTCGCCGGTGTCTCCGCCGCGGAGGCCTGCCGGCGGATCCGGGCGCAGACCGGCCTGGCGGCCATGACCTACCGCGAGTTCCTCTGGCTGACGATCCGCTACTACCTCGACAACACCGGCATCCCGGTGAACTTCGGCATCACCATCGCCTTGGGCTTCGTGGTGGGCACCGCGATCGCCGGCCAGACCTTCTACCTGTTCACGCTCGAGAACCTGCGGCACTTCGGGGCGCTCAAGGCGATGGGCGTGAACAATCGTCGCATCACCGCCATGGTGCTCCTCCAGGCGCTCGTCATCGGGCTCGTCGGCTATTCGCTGGGCGTCGGCATGGCCGTCGCCTTCTTCGAGGTGACGACCCGCACCTTGCCCGACCTGCGGGGCATCAACATCCCCTGGCAGATCGCCGCCGGCGCCGGCGGGGTGATGGTCGTGATCATGACGCTGGCCAGCGGCTTGAGCCTGCGGAAGGTGCTGCTGCTCGAGCCGGCCGTGGTGTTCCGAGGCTAGGATGCTCTTCGCACGATCCGCCGCCGTGACCGCCCCCGGCCCGCTTGACCGGTCGGAGCCACCGCCCCTGGCGGAGCTGTCGTCGGCTCCCGGCGTCGTCTGCCGCAGCCTCGTCAAGGACTTCGGCGCGGGCGAAAACCGCATCCGCGTCCTGCAGGGCATCGACGTCGAGATCGCCTGCGGCGCGCTGACGTTGCTCGTCGGCCCGAGCGGCTGCGGCAAGACGACGCTCATCTCGATCATCGCGGGGCTGCTCGCGCCGACGGCGGGGGAGATCGCGCTCTTCGGCACCCCGCAGTCGCGGCTGCGCGGCGATCGGCTGGTCGACTTCCGGGCACAGAACGTCGGCTTCGTCTTCCAGCAGTACAACCTCCTGCCGGCCCTCACGGCGGTGGAGAACGTCGCCGTGCCGCTCCTCGTGCTCGGCTGGCGGAGGCCCCGGGCGCTCGAGCGGGCGGCCGCCGTGCTCCGGGACGTGGGGCTCGCGGACCGGCTGCACGCAGCGCCGTCCCGGCTCTCCGGTGGGCAGCAGCAGCGGGTGGCGATCGCGCGGGCGCTGGTCCACGAGCCGAGATTGCTCGTGTGCGACGAGCCGACCGCCGCCCTCGACGCCCAGGCGGGCCAGACCGTCATGGGCCTGCTCGAGCAGGTGGCCGTGCGGCCCGACCGCACCGTCATCGTCGTCACGCACGACTCACGCGTCTATCAGTTCGGCGACCGGATCCTCGAGATGGCCGACGGCCGCCTCGTCGGCGATTCTTCGGTCCTTCGGTCGCCTGCCGCCCAGCACCCGCCGGAGCCCGCACCATGATCCGCAGCTACCTGCTTCCCCTGCTCGCGGCCTTCGCCTTCGCCTCGCTGGTGTGGCACGTCGGCCGCACGCACGAGCCGCCGGTCGAGCAGGTGCCGCTGATCGCGCCGGCGCGGTCGGTCTTCACCGGGGGCGTGGCGGCGTCGGGCGTCGTCGAGCCCGCGTCGGAGAACGTGCACCTGAGCACGGAGGTGCCGGGCGTGGTCGCCGCCGTGCTGGTCCGCGAAGGCGAGGCGGTGGAGGCCGGTCAGGTGGTGTTTCGCCTGGATGATCGGTGGCGGCGGGCCGATCTGGCCGTGCAGCAGGCCGCGGTCGCCGCGGCGGAGCAGGAACTCGAGCGACTGCGGTCGCTGCCGCGGCCCGAGGACGTGCCGCCGAGCGAGGCGCGGGTGCGGCGGGCGCAGGCCGCCGTGGATGCGCAGCGCGATCAGTACGAGCGGGCGCAGGAGCTCTTCAAGCGGCAGGTGGTGACCGATCAGGAGGTGGTGCAGAAGCGGCTCACGCTGGCGGTATCCCAGGCGGAGCTCGACCAGGCGCTCACCGAGGATCGCAAGCTGAAGATGGGCTCGTGGGCCAAGGAGATCGCCGTGGCGGCGGCCGCGGTGGAGCAGGCGCGGCAGCGGGTGGCGCAGAGCGAGGTCGAGATCGAGCGGCTCGTCGTCCGCGCCCCGCGGGCGGGCACCATCCTCCGGGTGGACGTCCGCGCCGGCGAGTTCGTCGGCACGCCGCCGGGGAAGTCGCTGGTCGTGCTCGGAGACACCTCGACCACGCACGTGCGGGTCAGCGTCGACGAGCACGACATCGGCCGGTTTCGCCCCGGCTCGCCGGCGATCGCCCATCCGCGGGGCGACGCGGCCCGCCCGATCGTGCTCGCGTTCGTCCGCGTCGTGCCGTTCGTCGAGCCCAAGCGGATGCTGACCGGCATGGGGGACGAGCGGGTCGACACGCGGGTGCTGCAGGTCATCTACAGCGTCGTCCCGGCGGCTGCCGACGAGCCCGCCGCGCCGCAGCTCTACGTCGGCCAGCAGGTGGACGTGCAGATCGACACGAGCCCGCGCCCGGGCGAGGAGCTGGTGGGGCCGCCTTTTGAGCCGTTCCATGCGGCCGGGCCGTGATAGCATCGGGCGTGCTAGCACCGCATCTTGGGGTGGCTCGCACCGCGCGACCACAAAATCGCAAAAATCCTTGCCTTGCGTCGGGCCGTCGATACGTTCTCGCCCGTCCGAGGTCGTCGCGTTCCCCGAGGGAACCGGCGGTTTCGGGTGAACGGATGGAACCGTTCGCGATACGAGTCGATTGGATCGTGGCTCGAACGACGGATAGGCCCGGCGCCCCGGTGGGGTGCCGGCCCGGTGCCCGGATGGCACCTCCCGCCGTGCGGACCCGAGGCGAATCGGTCGAGCGTCAGGGATGACGTGGACTCGGGCGCCGTCCTCCGGGACGGCCGTCGCGGGGTCGCGTCCCGCGCGCTTTCGGCCGCTGCGTCCGGGGAGGCAGGGGGAGTGTGCCGGATGAGCGCCGGGGGTCGCATCTGACCACCACGTCGTCGGGCGGCCGGCAGGATGCCGGCACGGAGCTCTCGCAGAGGAACCCCATGGCTGCCAAACCCCTCATCGGCATCAACACCGACTACCGCGCCACCCGCAAGGAGCACGCCGCCCTGTCGTTCGTGGCGGCGGGATACTACGACGGCATCACCGCCGCCGGCGGCATCCCGGTGATCCTGCCCCCGCTCGCCGACGAGGATGACGTGATCCGCCTGCTCGACCTGCTCGACGGCGTGGTGCTGGTGGGTGGCGCCGACCTCGACCCCCGCCGCGACGGCTACATGCCGCATCCGGCGGTCCGGCCGATGGACGCCCGCCGCGAGGACTTCGACCGCATGCTGACCAAGCACATCTGCGCCCGGCACATGCCGGTGCTCGCGATCGGCAGCGGCATGCAACTGCTCAACCTCACCGAGGGGGGCACGCTCTTCCTGCACCTGCCCGAGGACCTGCCCAAGGCGATCCCGCACAAGGATCCGCTCGACCAGGCCCATCGCCACGCGCTCCTGGTGGAGCCGGGCACCGTGATGGAGCGGGTCTATGGCGACGGCGAGATCCGCGTGAACTCGATGCACCACATGGGCATCGACGACGTGGCCGAGAGCTTCAAGGTGACGGCCCGCGCGCCGGACGGCGTGATCGAGGCGATCGAGAGCGCCGTGGAGGGGTGGGTCGCGATCGGCACGCAGTTCCACCCGGAGGCGGAGACCGCCTCGGCCCTCGACGTGAAGATCTTCGAGGAGTTCGTCATCGGCATCACCGGCGAGGTGCCGGAGATGAAGCTCGTCGCCTGACGACGAGCGTTGTGGCCGCCACGGGCGGTCAGCGCGGGAAGGTCACGCAGTAGATCTCGACGGCGGGCCCGTCGGTCGCGGCATGCGGCCGGCGGGCCCGCTGCTTGACCACGCCGAGGCCGGCGGCACGACAGGCGGGCTCGAAGGCGGCCGCCTTGAGCCGGCACGGGTCGGCGACGAGGGCGACGCCGTCGGCCGCGAGCGTGCGGGCGATCACCCCGGCGAGCGCCTCGGCATGGTGCTGCTCGTAGAGGACGTCGGCCGCCACGACGCGGTCGAACCGGCCGAGGTCGTCGGGAAGGCAACGCCAGTCGAGATCGCGGGTGGCGACGGCCAGGCCGTTGCGGGCCGCGTTGTACTCCACGCCCTCGAGCGCGGCCGACTCGTAGTCGGTGGCCGTGACGGAGAACCCGGCGCGGGCGGCGGCCAGCGCCGGCAGCCCCAGGCCGCAGCCGAGTTCCAGGAGCGTGAGGCCGCGGCCGTCGGTGAGGGTGAGATCCTCGGCCAGCACGATCGCCGACTCCCAGACGTCGGCCCAGTAGGGGATCCGCTCGTCGGCTTCGAAGGCGGCCAGGTCGATGAGCGCCTCCATGTCGGGAGGCCTCCAGACGGAGAGCGGCCTGCCGTGCAGGTCGATTCTTCTTTCCACCGGCCCGAACCGTTCGAAGCCCATTCGTGATCCCGGAGAGAGCGTCTGCCGCCCGATTCACCGGGCGACACGGCCGCCGGTAGGCGGAGGCCGCGGTCGAACGATACCATGAGTCTCTTTCCGGTCGCAGGCCCGCCCCGCGACCGCCCCGCGTCCCGCCTCGCTCCGCGCCATGCTCACGGACTACGACCTGCATCTGCTGGGCGAGGGGAGACACTGGCGGAGCTACGAAAAGCTCGGTGCGCACCTCCACGTCGCCGACGGCGTGGCGGGCGTACGGTTCGCCGTCTGGGCTCCCAATGCCGAAGCCGTGAGCCTGGTCGGCGATTTCAACGGCTGGGACGGCGTGCGGCACCCGATGCAGAAGCGGATCCCGTCGGGCATCTGGGAGCTGTTCGTGCCGGGGATCGGTGCCGGCACGCTCTACAAGTTTCGGGTGCGGGCCGCCGACGGCGTGAGCGACCGCTCCGACCCCTACGGGTTCGCCGCCGAGGTGCCGCCGCGGACCGCCTCGAAGGTGGTCGACCTGACGGCCCACGCCTGGCGCGACGGCGACTGGATGGCGGCCCGCGCGGCCCGCGACCCACTCACCGCCCCGCTCTCCATCTACGAGTTGCATCTGGGCAGCTGGCGGCGGCCGGGCCACGACCGCCACGCCTGGCTCACCTACGCGGACCTCGAGCGGGAACTGGTGCCGTACTGCCTGGAGATGGGCTTCACGCATGTCGAGTTCCTCCCGCCCACGGAGCATCCGCTGTCGGCGAGCTGGGGTTACCAGACGATCGGCCTGTTCGCGGCCACGAGCCGCTTCGGCACGCCCGCCGACCTGATGTCGCTCATCGACGCCCTGCATCGTGCCGGCATCGGCGTGATCATCGACTGGGTCCCGGCGCACTTTCCGCGTGACGGCCACGGCCTGCGGCGGTTCGACGGCACCGCCCTCTACGAGCACGAGGACCCGCGGAAGGGCGAGCACCCCGACTGGGGCACGCTGATCTTCAACTACGGCCGCAACGAGGTGTCGAACTACCTCGTGTCGAGCGCGCTGTTCTGGCTCGACCGCTACCACATCGACGGGCTGCGGGTCGATGCCGTCGCCTCGATGCTCTACCTCGACTACAGCCGCAAGGACGGCGAGTGGGTGCCCAACCGGCACGGCGGCCGGGAAAACCTCGAGGCGATCGACTTCCTGAAAAGCTTCAACGAGCAGGTCCACGCCCACCATCCCGGCGTGCTCACGATCGCGGAGGAATCGACGGCGTGGCCGGGCGTGTCGCGGCCGACCTACCTGGGCGGCCTGGGGTTCAGCCTGAAGTGGAACATGGGCTGGATGAACGACACGCTCCGCTACATGCGGCACGACCCGGTCCATCGCAAGTACCACCACGACGAGCTGACCTTCAGCCTGATCTACGCCTTCCACGAGAACTTCGTCCTGCCGCTGTCGCACGACGAGGTGGTGCACGGCAAAGGGGCGCTCCTCGACCAGATGCCGGGCGATCCCTGGCAGCGGTTCGCCAACCTGCGGCTTCTCTATGCCTACATGTGGTGCCATCCCGGCAAGAAGCTTCTCTTCATGGGAGGGGAGTTCGGGCAGTGGCAGGAGTGGAACTTCGACGAGAGCCTGCAGTGGCACCTGCTCGCGGGCGAGCACCACCGCGGGCTGTCGCGGTCGGTCGCCGACCTGAACTCCCTGATCCGCCGGGAGCCGGCGTTCCACGAGCTCGACTTCGACGGCCGCGGCTTCGAATGGATCGACTGCCACAACTGGCAGGACAGCGTCCTGGCCTTCGTGCGGCGGGCGTCCGACGCCGACGATTTCCTCGTCGTCTGCTGCAACTTCACGCCCGTCCGCCGCGACGGCTACTCGCTGGGTGTCCCGGAGGCGGGCGTCTACGAGGAGATCTTCAACAGCGACTCGGCCTGGTATGGCGGCAGCAACGCCGGCAACGGCGGCTGGATCGCGTCGATGCCGCGGCCGTGCCACGGCCGCGAGCACGCGGTCACGCTCACGCTGCCGCCGCTGGCCGCGGTCGTGCTGAAGCGCCGGCGGGAATAGCCGGCTGCATGGCCGTCGTCAGCGGCCGGCGATGCGGATCGGCCGTTTCCATTCGAGGCCGTGCCGCTTCTGCAGGCCCTCGAGCATGTCGCGGAACATCCGCATGGCGTCCCGCTGGGCCACAGCGCCCACCCGCTGCCGCTCGCCGCGAGGGGATACGAACCGCTCCTGAAGGTCGGCGGCCGGCGGTTCCAGGGAGACGAGTCGGATGACGTAGCAGACCGTCTTCGGCTCGTTGAAGGCGACGCCTGTGCGGCCCGGCTCGAGCGCGAACACCGTCCGCATGAAGTCGTCGCCGGGCATCGAGAGGCCTTCTGGCTGCGAGAGGACGGGGGCACCGCCCCCCATCGCCATGCCGCCCATGGAGAGCCAGGAGAAAGGCCCGACCGTGACCGCCTCGAGTTTTCCGGTCTCGGGCTTGCCGGCTTCCGTTCCGGCCACGATCGCGGCCAACGGCTCCGTCTTGCCTTCGGCGGCGCGGGCGATCTCCTCGGCCTTCTTGCGGGCGAGCCCGCGGCCCTCGACGATCCGCCAGGCCCGCTCGACGCCCGGCTTGGCCTCTTCGAACGTTGGCGTGAACTCCGGCTGATCGACCGTCTTCCAGGAGAGATAGCGGTTGCCTTCGACGTCGCGGGACCGGATCGGCCGCAGCGACAGGCCGCCGGTGCCGAACATCTGGTCGAGCCACCGCTGCTGACGGATGCCGAACCGGCTGGTCGGGTCGGGCACGAACTCGAAGCTGCCGCCGATGCCGCCCGAGGAGAAGGCCGCGTCGGCGGCGATCGGCTCCGACCGGCCCGACTCGAGGCCCTGCGTCTTGGCGATCGTGGCCGCATCCGGGGGGCGTGGCGCCTCGACACCCGCCGGACGCCGAGCCTGCCAGAGAGCGTAGTCTTCGGCATACCGTCCCAGGTCGCCGGCCACGGCATTGAAGATGGCGTCGATCCGCGCATCGGCCCGTTCCCGGGCCAGTCGCTTGCGGATGTCGTCTTTGACCTTTTCCAGCGGCTCGAACTGCGCCGGATCCTCGGCAGCCGCCGCATCCTTCTTCACCTCGTCATTGGCGTCGCCTGGCTTGGCGGCCGCGTCGGCCTTCGGCTCGGCCGACGTCTTCACGGCTGTGTCGGCGGCGGCCTTGACCTCGGCCGGCTTCACCTCGGCCTGCGTCGCGGTGTCGGCCTTGGCGGGTTCTGGAGTGACTTGCTTGACGGCCTCTTTCGCCACGCCCTCGGCCGTCTTGGCCGGAGTTTCTGGAGCGGCAGTCGCCGGCTGTGCGGCGTCCCCGCTCGGCTGGCGGAACGACACCTGGCTCACACGCATCCGCATCGTCGAAGCGGCCGGCTTGCGCTCGGCTTCGGGCTTGGGTTCAGGCTTGGGTTCAGGCTTGGGTTCAGGCTTGGCTTCAGGCTTGGCTTCATCCGCAGGCTTCGTCTCCGGCTTCTTTTCGTCCGCGTCGGCGGGCTTCGTCTCGGCCGGCTTCGCCCGGAACATCGTCGCCTTGTTCTTCTCGTAATACTCGGCGACCGTGGCGTCGGTTACCCCCTTCGCCTCTTCCTCCTCGAAGGCGCCGGGCTTGGCGACGAGATACTCGTATTGCACGCGGTGCGGCTCGCGAAAGCCGGGGTCGGCGCTGCGGGCCTGGGGCAGGTCTTCCTTGTATTTGTCGAAAAAGGCCCGCAAGGCGGCATCGGCGGGTGCCGGCACCTGCGACGAAAAGTTTTCCACCACCACCGGCACCACTTCGACCGTGGCCCGCTGCTCGAGCTGGCGGAAGGCGTCCCACTGCCAGCCGGGCGGGTCGGCCATGAGGGCCGATTGGTGCAGCATGAGCATCGACCGGGCGGAGAGTTCCGTCCGCAGGGCCTCGAAGAGATCCTGCTGCGTGAGCGGCAGGGGCCCGAGCCGCAGCCGCGCGAGGATCTCGTCGAACTGTTCCTGGCGGACGAGATTGCCGGTCCACTGGCCGAGGAAGTCGTTGATCGCCCGGTCACTCACGGCGATGCCGTTTGCTTTGGCATCCTGGGCCAGGAGCAAAGTCTGAACCGTCTGCTCCTCGCCTTCGGGCAGCAGCGGCATACGTGAGGGGTCACGGCCGGCCGCCTCCGCGGACTCGACCAGGAAGCGATTGACGAGCGACCGCAGGGCGACAATCCGCTCCAGGTCGGCCTCCCGCAGGGAGCCGCCCTTCCAACTGACGGCCACCGGATCCTGGCCGCCTGTCGAGCTGCCCATCTGCAAAAACGGCGGCAGCACGAAGAATGCGAGCATGGCGAGGATCGCCACGAGAACCAGCAGGGAACGCTGGTATTTGCGGAACACTTCGAACGAGCCGACCATGGCACCGCCTCTGAGCTGTTCTCGAACGGCCGGGCCGCCGAGGCTTGACAAGGGTCTTGGAGGCAGGGTAACGCTGGAAGGCCTCCGGCAGGCCGCAGATTGTAGCGCTGGGCGACTTTGCGCCAATCCCGAATGCCTTGCGGCTGCCCCGGACCGTGTTCCCCTCGGATCGTTTCCCCCAGACGGCGCTCCCCACGATGGCCAAGAAGAAATCGCAGCGGAAAGCCGCTCCTCGCACCGCCGCGGCCGCCACGGCCGCGGCCAAGGGGGACTACCAACTCGTGATCGTGGAGAGCCCGGCCAAGGCCAAGACGATCGAGAAGTACCTCGGCCCCGGCTTCGTGGTGAAGGCCTCGATCGGCCATATCAGAGACCTGCCGAGCAAGGCTCCGAAAGGCTCCAAGCAGCCCGTGCCGGGGGTCGATCTCGACCATGATTTCGCCCCGACCTACGAGATCGACGACGACAAGACGAAGACGGTGACGGAACTCCGCAAGCTGGCCAAGGCCGCCAGCGACGTCTGGTTCGCCACCGACTTGGACCGCGAAGGGGAGGCGATCGCCTGGCACCTCACGCAGGTGCTCGGCGTCGATCCGGCCCATGCCAAGCGGGTGACCTTCGACGCGATCACGAAGACGGAAGTGCAGCGGGCCTTTCGCGAGCCCCGCATCATCAACATGCCGCGGGTCGAAGCCCAGCAGGCCCGCCGGATCGTGGATCGCATCGTCGGCTACCAGGTGTCGCCGATCCTCTGGAAGAAGGTGGCGGGCGGCTTGAGCGCGGGCCGGGTGCAGAGCGTCGCCACGCGGATCGTGGTCGAGCGGGAGCAGGAGATCCGGGCCTTCGTGCCGGCGGAGTCGTGGGAGATCATGTCGACGATGACGTTCGATCTTGCCGCGGCCTCCGACCTGCACAAGCAGTGGATCGCATTCATGGGCCGCCGCGACGACCGCGGCCGGCCGCCGCTGGTCCGTGAGCGGATGGGCTGGCTGGCCGAGCGGCGGGCGCTCTCCTGCGATTTGGTCGAGCTGGCGGGCAAGCCGTTCAAGATCGAGGCCGAGAGCACGTCGGCCGAGGATCTGGCGCCGGCCGTCGAGCGGGCGGCTGCCGCCGCCGGGCTCATCGACGTGAAGATCGACCGCTCGACCGACGCTGATGCCAAGGGCCGGGCCCGGAACGTGGTCCGCATCTCGGGGCGGCCCGATGCCTCCGCCCGCTACACCGTCGAGTCGATCGACGTCACCCGCACCCGCTCACGCCCCTATCCGCCGCTGATCACGAGCACGCTCCAGCAGGCCGCCAGCAGCCGACTCGGCATGTCGACCGACCGCACGATGCGGATCGCCCAGCAGCTCTATGAAGGCATCGACCTGCCCGGCGAGGGCCGCGTCGGCCTCATCACCTACATGCGTACCGACTCCACGAATCTCTCCCGTGAGGCGGTCGAGATGGCCCGGCGGTATCTCGAGCAGCGCCTGGGGCCGGCGTATCTCCCCGACAAGCCCCGCGTCTACTCGAGCAGCAACGAGAGCGCCCAGGAGGCCCACGAGGCGATCCGCCCGACCGACGCCTTCCGGGAGCCCGACGCCATTGCCGCCGCCCTGCTGAGCAACACGCGGGACGGTGCGGACCAGCTGAAGGTCTACAGGCTCATCTGGCAGTCGTTCCTGGCCTGCCAGGCGACCGATGCGGAGTGGGATTCGACCTCGGCCCGACTGCGGCGGAGCGACCGTGACTCAGGCGCCGTCTTCAAGGCGAGCGGCCGCGTGCTCCGGTTCGACGGCTTCTATCGGGTGGCCGGGGCACCCAAGGACGACGGCGACCAGGTGCTGCCCGATTTCCAGAAGGGGGCGCAGGTCGCCCCGTTCGACATCGAGCCGCGGCAGAAGTTTCAGGCGCCGCCGCCGCGGTACACCGAGGCGTCGCTCGTCAAGAAGATGGAGGAGGAGGGGATCGGCCGCCCCTCGACCTACGCGAGCATCATCAACGTCATCGAGAACCGGGGCTACGTCGTGCAGCAGGACCGCCGCTTCCACGCGACGGCCATCGGCGAGGCCGTCACGGACTTCCTCAAGCGCGGCTTCCGCGACCAGTTCATCGAGATCGGCTACACGCGGGAGATCGAGCGGGAGCTCGATCAGGTCGCCCAGGGAACGAAGCGCTGGACCGACATGCTGCACGAGTTCCACGGCGAGCTCACGCCCAAGCTCGAAGGCGCGATGCACGAGCCGCACGAGAAGGCGAAGTCCGATCCATCGCCCTATGCCTGCCCGGAATGCGGCCGACGGCTGGAGTATCGGCTCGGCGGCAAGGGGGAGTTTCTGTCGTGCAGCGGCTACAACGAGAAGGTGCTCGTGGAGCCGCCGGCGCCCAAGACGGCGAAGGGGAAGCGCAAGCCGGCCAAGCCGAAGGAGGTGCCGGCCTGCAGCTTCGCGATGCCGGTCGATCGGCAGCGGCGGCCGCTGCTCCCCGAGCAGATCGACCTGCTCTCCCCGGCCGGAATCCCGATGGTGAAGCGGACGGGCCGATTCGGCGACTTCCTCGTCGAGGACCGGCCGCGGCCGGTGAAGCCGCGGGGCAAGGCGGCGAAGGACGCCCCCGCTGAGCCGCCGCCCTTCATCCTGAACCTCGACCGCAAGAACAACCTCAAGTTCCCCGCGCCGCCGCCGCTGGTCACCGACATCGCCTGCCCGAAGTGCGGCGAGATGATGAATCTCCGCGGCGGCAAGCGGGGCCCGTGGCTCGGCTGCCGGGCGTTCCCCAAGTGCCGGGGCCGCGAGGCCTTCACGAAGCTGCCCGAGCCGCGGCAGAAGGAGCTCGAACGTGAGCTGACGGCCCACATGGCCGGCCAGACGACGCTCAAGCTGACCCGGCGCGACGGCATCACGCCGGTGCTCGAGGGCACGCCGCTGTCGTCGCTGCAGATGGAGGGCGGCATCGCGGAGTTGCCGCTCTTCGAAGCCGTCGCCGCCTCGGCGTGAGCTGGCGGGGCGCCAGCGTCTGAAGTGCGCTACCGACTGCCGGTCTTCGCGTCCGCTTCCCCGAAGATGAGGAGCCCTGAGGCATACCACGCCCGTGGCGCGTACTTGGCCGGATCCTTCTCGATGTCGGCCCGATTCCGCTCGAACAGGATCGATTTCTTGTCGGGAGCCGCATCGGTGAGCGCGACCTCGATCAGGTGCTCACCCGGCGCGAGATCGCCGAGCGACAGCGTGGCGATCCGCCAGTAGGTGCAGTAGCCGTCGAGCCGGGGCACCCGCCGCGGTGCGCCGCCGTCGACCCGCACCTCCACCACGCCGCTCCCGGGCCCGAGCAGGTCGTAGACCGCCGCCCGCCGCCTGACACCATCCGCTTCCGGCACCCGGACGCGGAACTCGAGTCGGGATCCCGCCGTGGTCGTCTTCCAGAGCACCGGCATGCGGCCGGCGAACTGCTTGGCGAGCGGATCGCCGTCAGCTTCGGCACGCTGCCAGTCGCCCGCGAGCATTCCGGACGAGATGGGCACGAGTCGCGCCCGCTCCCAGTTGTCGGCCCGCCGCGCGGCGGGCACGCCCTCGCGCGTCCGGCTTCCGGCCGCGGCCTCGATCGTCTCGAGTGACCGGGTGAGCACGTCGGTGTAGAGCCGATGCCCGGTCTCGACGAGCGGATGCACCCCGTCCGTCGAGAACAGCATCGGCACCGCGGCGGGGTCGAAGTTCGCGGGCTTCGGTCCTTGGAAGACGAGCGTGTCGGCGGCGATCCGCTTGGCCACCTCCACGCCGAAGTGGATCGACGGGAGCCCGTAGTGGTCGGCCACGGCCTCCATCGCGGCCGCCGAACGCTGGCAGCGGCCCGCGAGCAGGTCGGCGACGACGGGCTGCGACAGCGTGTATACGAAGCAGATGTCCGTGGCCGGATTCGCCGCGAGGATCTGCCGCACGATGCCCTCCATCGTGGCCTCGATCTGTTCGGGCGCGGTGCCGCCGTCGTTCACCGCGAACTCGATGAAGACGAGATCCGGCTTCCCGGCGACGACGTCCTGTCCCGTGCGGAAGGCGCCCAAGTCGGAGCCGGTGCCGCCGATGGCCGCGTTGATCTCCGTGAAACGGCCCTGCGGAAAGCGTTGCTTCAGCCACTCGAGCGACCCCACGCGCCAGCCGGGTGCCGCCGTGATGCTGCCGCCGAGGTAGGCGACGCGGACCTCGCCGCCAGCCGTCGCCTTCGCGAAGAAAGCGGGCAGGCCGTCTCGCGGGCTGCATTCCACTGCGGGCCGCGCGGGCGGCTCGGCCCGAGCCGCGACAGAGCACGAGGCCAGCATGGCGGCCAAGAGGACCAGGCTCCGAGCGCGCCCGAGCCATGGCGACGATCGGACCGACGAAAGAGCGGAGAGTGTCATGTCGGCGTTCTACCGTGCCGCGGCTGCCGCTCCAAGTCGGTCATGTGCCCGGCGACGCGTCCAGCCGGCCGCGGTCAGAGCCACGGCGGGTCGCCGGTAAACGTCGTCGGCGTCTCGTCGAGCGCGACCGCGAAGGCCGTGGCATGCGAGCGGCAGTGGGAGATGCTCACCAGAATGCAGTGGATCCCCATCTTCTCCGCGATCTCCTGCGTGCCCCCCTTCAGGAAGGCCTGCGGCCGGCCGCCGGGGCCGTTGCGGACCTCGACGTCCCGCCAGCTGATGCCCCGCCGCCAGCCGGTGCCGAGCGCCTTGAGCACCGCCTCCTTCGCCGCCCAGCGGCCCGCGAAGTGCTGCGTCGCCATCCGCCGGCTGCGGCAGTATTCGATCTCGAGCGGCGTGTAGACCCGCTCCACGAAGAGCTCGCCGTGGCGGTCGATCATCTGCGCGATCCGCAGGCATTCGGTGATGTCGGTGCCGACGCCGAGGACGTTCATGCCTTTTTCCCCCGCGCGGCGGCCGGCAGCGCTCCCGCGCCGCGGGTGAGGCCGCAGGCCTGCCGGGCCCGGTCGAGCACGGCCCGCGCCCGGGCCCGCGCCCGCTCGGCGCCCGCCGCGAGAATCGTCTCGATGCGGCCCGGATCGGCCTCGAGCGCCGCCCGCCGCGCCCGCGCCTCGCCGAAAAACTGGGCCGCCGCCTCGGCCAGGGCCTTCTTCACCTCGCCGTAGCCGAATCCGCCGCGGCGGTAGAGGTCGGCCATCCGCTCCCGGTCGGCCTCCGGAGCCACGAGCGCGTAGAGGGCGAAGAGGTGGTCGGTGGCCGGATCCTTGGGGGCTTCCATGGGCCGCGAGTCGGTCGTGATCCGCATGATCTTCTTCTTCTGGGCGGCCGGCTCCTCGAAGACCTCGAGCGTGTTGTCGTAGCTCTTGCTCATCTTCTGGCCGTCGGTGCCGGGCACCCTCGCGCCGCCTTCCACCAGCCGCGGCCGCGGCAGCGTGAAGACGTCGCCGTAGAGGTGGTTGAACGTGCCGGCCAGGTCGCGGCAGACCTCGATGTGCTGCACCTGGTCCTCGCCGACCGGCACCACCGTCGCGTCGTAGGCGAGGATGTCGGCGCTCATGAGCACGGGATACGTGAAGAGCCCGGCGTCGGCCGGCAGACCGCGGGACTTTTTGTCCTTGTAGGCATGGCACCGCTCGAGCAGGCCCATCGGCGTGACCGTCATCAGCAGCCAGGAGAGCTCCGTCACCTCCGGCACGTCCGACTGCACGAAGAGCGTGGCCCGCTCCGGATCGAGCCCCAGGGCGACGAGATCGACCGCCGCGTCGTGGACGAGCTGCCGGAGCCGCGCGGGGTCGCGGACGGTGGTGAGCGCATGCAGGTCGGCGATGAAGTAATAGGCCTCGTCGCTCCCGCCTCGCGCGGCCGGCTGGAGGTCGATGTACTGCCGGATCGCGCCGAAATAGTTGCCCCAGTGGAAGCGGCCCGTCGGCTGGATGCCGGAGAGCGCCCGCGTCGGCGGCGGAGGCGCGGGCGAGGGGGCGGCGTCAGCGGCCATGCGGAGCTGTTCCCGAGGACGGAGAAGAGGCAGGGCCGCAGGCTGCCGGCCGGGGCAGGGCGAGCGTGCCGATCACGTCCGCCATCGAGGTCGCGCCGAGTTCGGCAAGCGCCGCCGGCAGGGCGTCGAGCAGCCGCGTCGAGACGACCGGCTCCGCGAAGCTCGCCGTGCCGATCTGCACCGCCGTGGCGCCCGTCACGAAAAACTCCATGCAGTCGTCGAGCGTCATGATCCCGCCGACGCCGACGATCGGGATGTCGACCGCCTGCCGCACCTGGTGCACGCAGCGGAGCGCGATCGGCTTGATCGCCGGGCCGCTCAGGCCCCCCACGACGTTGCCGAGCAGCGGCCGGCGCCTGCGCCAGTCGACCGCCATGCCCTGGCAGGTGTTGATGAGCGTGACGCCGTCGGCGCCGCCGTCTCGGGCCGCCTTCGCGATCTCCACGATGCTCGTGACGTTGGGCGTCAGCTTGGCGAGCACCGGCAGCCGCGTCGCACCGCGGACACCCTCGACGACGCCCCGGCAGGCGACCGGATCGGTGCCCATGTCGACCCCGTGGCTCACATTCGGGCAGGAGATGTTGAGCTCGACCGCCGCGACGCCGGCGACGCCGTCGAGCCGCGATGCGAGCGACACGAAGTCGTCCCGCGAGCCGCCCGCGATGCTGACGATCACCGGCGCGCCGCAGGCGAGCAGCCAGGGCAGCTGGTGGGCGAGGAAGGAATCGATGCCGTCGTTGTCGAGGCCGATCGAGTTGAGCAGCCCGGCCGCCACTTCGACCGTCCGCCACGGGACGTTGCCCTGGCGGGGCAGCGGCGTGATCGTCTTGGGCACGATGCCGCCGAGCCGGGCCAGCGCGACGAAGCCGGCGATCTCGCGTCCGTAGCCGAACGTGCCCGACGCCACCATGATCGGGTTTGGCAGCCGCAGCCGGCCGAGAGACACGCCGAGCGCCGCCGCTGGAACGGGCGGCGACGGGGAGGACGGCGAGGCGGGCGTGGTCATGGCAGGCTGGCGAGGAGACGCGAACTGTCCGGTGGGGCGACCCGCGGAGTGGCTCCACGTCGCGCGGATCGGCCGCGGTCGTGCCGGAATGGCTCAATGTAGTGGGTTTTGCCGCCGCCCCAAGGGCGGGTGAAAAGGCCGCGATGAAGCCGGCGCGGAAAGTACCGATTGTGTCAAGTTTGCCGACTGGACGGCCGATACCAGTCTCGAAGGAGTCGGCCTCGAAGGGCCGACTCAGGGCTTCCGGGCGAGGTGGTTTGTTGACACTACTACTTGCCAGTCATAGACTTCCGTCGAGTCGCACTTCCCGTGCGGAGCGTCGCTGTCGTGACCAAGAAAGACATCGTGCGAACGATCGCCGACCAGATCGGCCTGCCGCAGCTCCGGACGAAGGAACTGGTGCAGAAGACGTTCGAAGCCCTTATCGAGGCCCTCGTCCGCGACGAGCGGGTCGAGTTGCGGAACTTCGGCGTCTTTCAGATCAAGCGTCGCGAAGCCCGGATGGCCCGCAATCCCCGCACCGGGGAACGGGTGCCTGTGGTGGCGAAAAGCGTGGTGACGTTCAAGCCGGGCAAGGAAATGGAGGCCCGCGTCAGACTGCGCGATCAGGCCGAGGCTGCGAAGACCGCCCAGCCTGCCGAGAGCATGCCGCCGGAGTCAGCGGACGGATCTCCGTCGGTGAATCCGGCACCGGATCGTTCGCCGGCGGGGCCCTCATAGCGGGCAATCTGGGCTGTCTGGGCCGGATTTCTTCGAGCAGATACGAAAATCGACGTCGCGGCAATGGATTGCCGTCGGCTATTTCTCCGCCCGAAAGAGTGCGATCGGGCGACCGTCTGGACGGTTCGGCATGCGGATCAGGGATCCGCGTCCGGGTCCGTCGCGGGGAATCGCCCCAGGAGATCAGGTCATGAAGGCCACCCACACCGGCTGCGGCATGTCGATCAAGTTGGCGTGCCTGCTGCTCGTCGCCGCCGCGCTCGTGACCAGCACGGGCTGCTTGATCCCGATGTATTCGGGCGATCCGGTGCGCCGGGCCGAGCAGCTCATCTACACGTCGGAAGACCTGCGGCAGATCACCGACGAATGGGAGCGGATCTGGTTCCTCGATCAGCCGTCGCACATGACGCTCTACCGCACGCACGGCGGCATTCTCTGAGCCCGCGGTGGCATCGTTCGGCAGACCAGCGGCGACGTCGGGGCCGCCCACGCCCCGAAAGCCGGACTCCTCGTGGCGACACGTTTTTCAACGTGTCGAATGCGGGGTGCCAGGGCGCCCGTGAGGTGCCGCCGACACCCCGTCGCCGGACGGTCGCTCGGGGCATCCTGCCCCTCACTCACTCGGATGCCGACCGCGCTTCGGCCTCCAGCCTTCGCTTGTCGGCATACGCCGGCTCTCGGGGCATCGGCGGCCCCTCACCTCCGCGGGTGCGCAGCAGGAACAGAGGAGCCAGGCAACGACATCGCAAGCCTTGTCACCAGACTGCGTCGCATGGATGCGACGCGCAGCACCAGCTGGCGGAGGCCGGCCAAGCGAACGGCGGCAGGATGCCGCGCGTTCGCGTGTATTCAAATGCGGATCTTGGACGCCTGCTCGACGATCTTTTCGAGCGGCACGAGGTCGCCCTTGTTGCAGCCGGGGCAGGCCTCCGCGGCTTCCGCCCAGGCCGCGGGCGAGCGCAGATTCGAGTCCCAGAACGGCCAGGTGCGGCACTGCCGGGGCCGCTCGTCGTAGGCGGTACAGTGGCGGGTCTTCTCGTCGAGCAGCACGCAGTCGCCGCCCGGGCGCTCTTTCAGCGACCGGCGGACGCCCACCCGCTTCACGTACTTCGTCTCGAAGTCGGCGGGCGGTATGCCGAGCCGGGCCGCCATGGCGTCGATCTCCTCCTGGTTGACCCAGACGTAGCCCTCGGCGCCCGAGCAGCAGTCGCCGCACTGCGTGCACTGAAACCGCAAGCCCCCGGCATACCAGACGTCCTTGGGGATTCCCGCCATGAAGCTCTCCTTTTGTGTGTGTGTTGCGTGGCTGACTTCAGCTCGTCATGTGCCTGACAATCGCCGCACCGCCGCGACGAGGGCTTCGATATCCGCGGTCGTGTTGAACGGCCCGACACTCGCCCGCACCGTGCCGCCGTGCCGCGTCCCGATCCGGTCGTGGACGGCCGCGGCACAGTGAAAACCCGACCGCACCTGCACGCCCGCCAACTGCTCGAGCAGGGCCGCGACCTCGGCGGGATCATAGCCCTCGACCGTGAAGCTCACAATCGGCGCGACGGCCGCGGCCTCGCCGCGATCCTGCAGTGCATGCAGCTCGCCCGCCACGACCCGCACGCCATCGACCGTCGCGAGGCCCGCGGCCAGGTCGGCAGCCAGGCTGCGACACGCCCGGCCGATCGTGGCGATCGACCGCGATTCGAGCCAGTCGAGTGCGGCGGCGAATCCCGCGAGCGCTGGGAGATCGGGCGTGCCGGCTTCGAGCCCAGCGACGAATGACTCGGGCATGTCGAGACTGTCGCTCGCCGAGCCGGTGCCACCCTGCACGAGCGGCTCGAGATCGACGCCCGGCCGTGCCCAGAGGATCGCCGTGCCGGTCGGTCCCAGCAGCCACTTGTGCGCCGGGGCGACGACGATGTCGGCCTGACGGGCGAGACCCGCGCCGGGGAACTGGCCGAGCGACTGGGCCGCGTCGAGCAGGAAGAGGCCGCCGCGGTCGTGCGCGATCGCGGCGCATGCGGCGACATCCTGGACGGCGCCGGTGACATTGGACGCATGCGAACAGGTCACCAGCCGCGTGGCGGGCCTCCAGGCGGCCGCGATGCTGCCGGGATCGACGAACCCCCGCTCGTCACAGGGCACGATCGTGAGGCCGATGCGGCCCCGCGCGGCGAGCCAGTGGAGCGGGCGGAGCGTGGCGTTGTGGTCGGCGGCGGTGGAGATCACATGGTCGCCGGCCGAGAGGAGGCCGTGGATCGCCATGTTGAGGGCGAGCGTCGCACCGGAGGGCAGCGCGACGCGCTCTGGATCGACGCCGCCGAGGAGCCGGGCGGCGGCGTGCCGGCAGCGGGCGCGGATCGTGTCGGCGGCGATCGCCTCGCGGTAGGCGGCCCGGCCGGCGGCCGCGCCGATCATGCGCCCCGCATGCTCCCAGGCGGCCCAGACCTCGGGCGGCTTGGGCCACGAGGTGGCGGCATTGTCGAGATAGCGGCGCTCGGCCGCAGGGGCCGCCATGTCAGCCTCCGATCTGATACATCGCCCGCTCGGGCCGCTCGAAGGCGGACGTGCCGATGCCGTGGGCCGCCCGCTTCGCCGCGACGCACGCGGCGAGCAGCCTGGCGATCGCGTCGTCGTCGCCGCCATCGCGGAGCACGGCTCGCACGTCCCACTCGGCAAGCGAGAACAGGCAGTTGCGGAACTGTCCGTCGGCCGTGAGCCGTAGCCGGTCGCAGCGGTCGCAAAAGGGCCGTGTGACCGGGTCGATGAACCCGACGCCCGGCGCCTCGGGCGCGGTGCGATACGCATAGTCGACCGCCGGCTGGCCGGGATCGCCCGACGGCGTGGGATCGAGCGGCCCGAAATGCCGCTCGAGGATGTCCCGCACTTCGCCACCCGAGAGCACCTGCCCCTGCGACCAGGCAGCCTCGGCGTCGAGCGGCATGAACTCGATGAACCGCAGCTGGAAGCCCTCGCGGCGGCAGAAGTCGGCCAGCGGCACGATCTCGGCCTCGGTGAGCCCGCGGATCGAGACGGCGTTGATGCGGATCGAGGCGAAGCCGGCGGCCTTCGCGGCGGCCAGGCCGGCGAGCACGCGGTCGAGGCCGGGCCGGCGGGCGATCTGCAGGAAGCTCTCCTCTCGCAGGGCATCGAGGCTGACGTTGAGACGATTCAAGCCCGCGGCGCGCAGCGCAGCCGCCTGCTCTTCGAGCAGGAGGCCGTTGGTCGAGAGCGCGAGGTCGTCGAGCCCCGGGACGGCGGCCAGGAGCCTCACGAGCCGATCGAGGTCGCGGCGGACCAGTGGCTCGCCGCCGGTGAGCCGCACCGCGCGGATGCCGCAGGCGGTCGCCACCCGTGCCACTCGCGCGATCTCCTCGTAGTCGAGCAGCTCCGCGCGCGGCTTGAAGGCCACCTCGAGCGGCATGCAGTAGGTGCAGCGGAGATTGCAGCGGTCGGTGACGCTGATCCGCAGGTCGGTATGCACGCGGCCGAAGCCGTCGACGAGCGGCGGGCGGCCTGTGGCGGTGCGGTCGCCGGTCACGACCCACCTCCCGCCACGTCGGCTTGCCCGCCCGGCGGGGTATCGGGATGCACCCAGGCCCGCGTGCCGTCGGGTCGCTCGTCGCACTTCCAGATCGCCACCCCGGCCTTGATCCGCTCCATGAGCCAGGCGGCGGCGGCGAAGGCCTCGGGGCGGTGCTGTGCGCTCACCGCGACGGCCACGCTCGTCTCGCCCACCGCGACGGGGCCAAGCCGGTGCTGCACGATGCAGGCCCTCAGGCCGAACCGGGCCGTCGCCTCGGCGACGAGCGTGCTCAGTTGCGACTCGGCCAGCGGCTCGTGCGCCTCGTAGACGAGCCGTTCCGTGACCGCGTCGGCAGTGAGGCCGCGGGTCGTGCCTGTGAAGAGCACATTCGCGCCCGCGGCGGCATCGCCCACCCGGGCCAGCAGCCGGTCGGTGGCGATCGGCTGGCGGACGAGCAGCGGCAGGTCGGGCCGGACGACGGCCGTCGGGGCGTCGTCCATCGGGATGGCGGCCATGCTAGCCTCCGCTGACCGGCGGGATGATCGCGACGTCCGCGCCGGGCGGCACCGGGGCGTCGTCAGGTGCGTAGGCCGCGCCGATCGCCACGGCGCTGCGGGCCAGGAGCGGGGCGATCACGGGCACCTCGGCGGCCAGCCGCGCCTTGAGCTGGGCCACGGTGCCGCAGGTCCAGGGGATCTCGACACTGCGTCGGCCGGCGGCCTCGGCCATGCCGGCGAAGAGGCCGATGCGCACCACGGCGATGCAAGAGTCGCTGGCGGTGGAGGGATCAGCCGTGGGCATCGGTGCGGTGGGTGAGCTGTCGGGTGCGGGCGACGAGTTGGCGATGCTTCTCGTGGGTCTCGAGGTCGAAGCCGGAGAAGGGTTGGCCACCGACCTGGGTGGTGATGCCGGGGCCGGTGTACCGGGCGGCACAGCGATAGCAGGTCAGGCAGTCGGGCATGAGGAGGTAGAGCACCACGTCGAGCAGCGCGGTGCCGAAGAGGATGCCGAAGGTGAGGATGAGCTCGCGATTGGCCCAGGCCACGCAGCTGGCCGCGAGCCCGGCCACGACGATGCCGACGCCGACCCGCTGCGGGAAGTCCTTCCGCACGAAGAGCTCGAGGCTCGGGCAGACCAGGCACCGACCGAGGCGGGGCGGCTGCGTCGGCTGCTCCGCACGGATCACGGCGCCGTCCGGGATCGGCAGTTCGGCCCCGCAGGCCGAGCAGACGAGCGCCGCGCGGTCCTCGAGCCGATCGACGGCGACGGTGGCGTGGCAGGCGGGGCAGGCGTAGGTGACACGCATGACGATGGGCTCGCGAAGGGGCCGGTCTCAGGCCGCGGCGGCGACCAGTTGGGCGGTCAGTTCGCCGAGAATGGCCGCGAGGCAGGCGACATACAGAATACCCGTGGCGCTCTGCGTGTTGGGGATATCGAGCGTCTTGCGGCTCATGACGAGGAGCACCGGCAGCCCCACCAGGCCGCCGAGCCACCGCAGCGAAACGAGCGCCAGCGACGTGGGTCCGCCGGCGCCCGGCGGAAACACGCCGCCCGCGAGCGTGGCCTGGACCAGCGCGGCCGCCAGCTGGAGGGCCCAGACGACGAGGGTCGCGTCGATCATCCTGCGGAGCACGTCGACCCGCATGCCGGGGGCGTTCAAGTACCAGTGGCCGAGGAGCATCGCGTGCACCGTGAGACCCGTGACCAGGCCCGACAGCAGCGCGGCGGCCGCCGCGCCGCCGGCGCCGCCCGCCGGCCCCGGCGGCTGCACCGCGACCGTCGCGATCGCCAAGAGCGCCGCGACGGTGGCGCAGAGGACGAGGCCGGCCCGCGACCGCTCCGCATACCAGGCGATGCTGGCGATCCAGGCCACGACGGCTGCCGCCGCGGGCCAGAACCAGGCCGCGGCTGGCAGCGTGGAGCCGGCGACAAGCGCCGCGAAGGTCGCCAGGCCGAGCACGACGAGCATGTTGACGCGGAAGAACCCGGCCGGCACGAGCGCCGCCGGCGTGATGACGAGCGCCGCCGACAGCCCCCAGCCGAAGCGGCACAGGAAGTCGACCAGGAGCCTCATGCGGGTTCCACGGCGTTGAGAGCCCGTGCAAAACATCTTCCGCTGCCCCACGCAGCGGAAACGCGTCTCGAAAAACCGTGGCTTTTCCGGGACTCGCCAGCGAGGGAACAGGCCCACGATGGTTTTTCCCACAGCCGGTCAGCGGCGCCGATCATCGCGGGCGGCCCCCGTAGATGAGCGACAGGACCTCGGCGCGGCTCGAGATGTTGGAGCGGAAGAGCCCCTTCATCGCCGATGTCACGCACACGCTGCCGGGCTTCCGCACGCCGCGGATCGTCATGCAGGTGTGCGAGGCCTCGACGACGACCGCCACGCCCTTCGCGCCGAGATCGTGGACGAGCAGGTCGGCGATCTGCTCGGTCATGCGTTCCTGCACCTGCGGCCGGTGCGAGATCGCCTCGACGATCCGCGCCAGCTTGCTCAGCCCCAGCACGCGGCCGTCGGGCAGGTAGCCGATGTGGGCGTGGCCCATGAAGGGAAGCAGGTGATGCTCGCAGACGCTGTTGAAGGCGATGTCACGAACGAGCACGAGCTCGTCGTACTTTTCGGTGAAAGCCTTGCGGAGGTGCACCCTCGGGTCGTCGTGCAAGCCGGAGAACATCTCGGCGTACATCCGGGCCACCCGGGCCGGCGTCTCGAGCAGGCCCTCGCGGTCGGGATCCTCGCCGACGGCCGCCAGGATCTCCCGCACCGCCCGCTCGATCCGGGCGTGGTCGACCGGTCGCGGCACCGGAGTCGGGATGTCGGGATCGCAGGAGGGGCCGCTATCGCCGGCGCTGGAGGGCATGGGGAGACCGGGGGGAAAGGCGGGACTTCGACACGCCGCGGCGCGCACGATCCCCTCATCATAACGTCGGGCGGGGCTGCCCGAAGTGCCGCGACGACGGCCGGGCTCCGGGCCGCGCCCGCGGGGGTCAGTTGAGGCTGAACTCGGGTGGGAATCCCCGGCCCCCCGCAGCCGCCCGGGACGTGACTGTCTCCATCAGGAGCCGCGCGCGGCGAAACACGTCGCACTCGGCCAGCAGGCGGAGCTTGCAGTCGAGGTCGAGGTCGATGGTGTAGGAGACGATGTCGGTGAGCATGCCGAGCGTGATCTGCGTGCCGAGCAGTTGGTCGAGCTGCTCGTAAGCCTGCGGGATCTTCGGCATGGCCCGCTTGAATGCCGCGAGGAGCTCCCGCTGCACGGAGGCGGCGCCGCCGTCCGGCTCGTGATCCTCGAGGATCTCGGCCTCCAGAACACGGAAGGGCTTCGTGGCCGGCAGTTCACGGCCCAGCCGGATGCGGCGGACGCCCAGCAGGAGGACGTTGTACGTGCCCTGCGGCGTTTTTTGGTGGGTGGCGATCCTGCAGAGGCAGGCCGTCGGCTGCAGCGGCGGCCGCTTGTCGTAATGCTCCTCCCAGCCGGGGGCCAGCAGGCCGAGGGCGATGAGCCGGTCGTCGGCGATCGCCTCCTCGAACATCGCGACATACCGCGGCTCGAAGATATGCAGCGCCTGCATGACGTGCGGAAACATCACGAGATTGGGCAGCGGGAAGACGCGGGCCAGCCCCGAGAAGTGCTCCGGCGAGAAGGCGAGCGGTTCGTCGGACATCGTGCGGCTCGTCGGAGTGGATCAGGCCGCCCGAGGGGGCGGGTCGAGATGAATCTCGGGCAGGAGGTCGGGATCGAGTTCGATCGACGGGAAGTCCTCCGTGCTCGCCGCCACCGCGGCGAGGCAACTGTCGAAAGTCCGCAGGAAGCCGGTGACGTCGAGCCCCAGATGCGCGGGCGCATAAGGAGCCAGGTAGTCACGGGCGCTCAAGTGGAGCTTGCGGGCGCCGCGAATGTTGCCGTTGCCGAAATGATAGAGGGCCACGGCGGCTTGGATGAGGCCCTGGTAAAACTTCCGGGAGGGCCCCCGATACTCCGTCCACAACTCTTCCCAGAGTTCGTGGCTTTCGAAGTAGTCGCACTCGTTAAACTTGTCGATCCCCTGCAGGTACAGGGGATCGTAGTCCGGGGCGTCGGTTTCCATGATGTTTCCGAGAGAGCACGATGCCGCAACCGCGCCGAACGTCCGTAACGCTCCAGCATCGTAGCACCCCGGCAGGGTTGGGGAGCGCGGCGGCCCGCGGGGCGGCCGTGGCCCGGCGGCTCGCCCGGCTCTATCCGCAGGCCGAGTGCTCGCTCGTTTTCGGCTCTCCCTACGAGCTCCTGATCGCCACGATCCTCTCGGCACAGTGCACCGACAAACGGGTCAACGCCGTGACGAGAGGCCTCTTCGCCCGCTGGCCGACCCCGGCGGCGCTGGCGGCCGCGGGCCAGGCGGAGGTGGAGGGGGCGATCCGCTCCACCGGCTTCTTCCGCGCCAAGGCGAAGAGCATCCGCGGCTGCGCGGCGGCGCTCGTGGAGCGGCACGGCGGGAGCGTGCCCAAGGTGCTCGAGCAGCTCGTGAAGCTGCCGGGGGTGGGCCGCAAGACCGCCAACGTCGTGCTCGGCAGCGGCTTCGGCCTGCCCTCGGGCGTCGTGGTCGACACCCATGTCGGCCGCATCGCCAGGCGGCTGGGCCTGACGCGTCACACCGACGCCGTCCGGGCGGAACGCGACCTCGTGGCCGCGATTCCCCGCCGGCATTGGATCGGCTTCAGCCATCGTCTCATCGAGCACGGCCGCACCGTCTGCACCGCCCGAAAGCCGAAGTGCGACCGCTGCCGGCTGGCCGATCTCTGCCCGCGGGTCGGCGTCCGGCCGGCGTGACGCCGCATCGTGAGCCGACGCTCTCGCGGAAAACAGGCGGTCATGGGCAGTCGGGGCCGCAGAGCATACAATCCGCCCCGATGCGGCGCGGGGCTCGCAACCCTCCCGGCCGCCCATCGTGCTCCCGGCCTCCCGTGGGCTCGGGTTCGCTTCGCTCGGTTCGCTCCTCCCGAGGGCACCCCAATGATTCTCTCCGGCAACGAGATCAGGCGGCAGCTGGGCGGCAACATCATCATCGACCCGTTCGACGAGAGCCGACTCAATCCCAACAGCTACAACCTCTCGCTGCACGATGAGTTGCTCGTCTACGAGGAGGTGGTGCTCGACATGCGGAAGAGCAACCGTGTCGAGCGGATCCGCATCCCGGAAGAGGGGCTCGTGCTCACGCCCAACCAGCTCTATCTCGGCCGCACCGCCGAGCGGACCGAGACCCACAACCTGGTGCCGATGATCGAAGGCCGCAGTTCGATCGGCCGGCTGGGCCTCTTCGTGCATGTGACGGCCGGCTTCGGCGACGTCGGCTTCTGCGGCTACTGGACGCTCGAAATGTTCGCCGTGCAGCCGGTGAAGATCTACCCGGGCGTGCCCATCTGCCAGATCTTCTTCCACGAGATCTGCGGTGCGATCACCGAGTATCAAAGCGAGAAATACCAGCATAACCGCGACATCCAGCCGAGCCTGCTGTTCCGTGAGCTCGGCCCTCCGGGCGACGGCGGGCAGCAACTGCATCTGGAGTTCGCCCACGACCGGCTGGGGGCTGCCGCCCCCGCTCCGGCTCCGGCTCGGCCGGCCGGGGCGGCCGTGATGCCCGGCGCGGCGAGGTGATGCGGACATGATCCAGAAGGTTCTCGCCTGGTCGACCCTGGCCCTGGCGATACTGTTCATCATCCTGTCGCTCGCCATCCTGTTCGCGGGCGCGTCGCTCGGCGGGATGTTGACGGCCGTCAAGTGGATCTCCATCGGGGTGCTCGCGACGGCGATGCTCCTCGCGTTCGCACTGTTGGCATGGGCGGCGTTTCCATGACCGCCCGTCGGCTTGCCCGGCAGGGTCCGGCAGGCGATCCAGTGGCCGCGGCACGCTCCGTGGGCGGGACGCGCCGACATGTGGTCGTGCATAATCCCGGCAACGAGACGGGCAGCCATACCGGCAAGCCCCGGCAACGAGAAGGAAGGTTTCAGTGCTGAGAACACACACCTGCGGCGACCTGCGACCGGAACATGTGGGCGAGGCCGTCGCCCTCTGCGGTTGGGTGGACCGGGTCCGCGATCACAAGGGGGTGATCTTCATCGACCTCCGCGACCGTTGGGGGCGGACGCAGGTCGTGGCCGGACCCGACAGCCCCGCGGGCGTGCTCGCCGCCGCCCGGGCCGCGCGGCCCGAGTGGGTGCTGCGGGTGCGAGGCCGGGTCGGCATGCGGCCCGAGGGCACCGCCAATCCGAAGCTCGCCACCGGCGGCGTCGAGGTCGCCTGCACGGAGATCGAGGTGCTCAACGAGGCTGAGACGCCCGTTTTTCAGCCGAGCACGACGGAACTGCCCGGCGAGGAGGTGCGGCTGGCCCATCGCTGGCTCGACCTGCGGCGGCCGTCGATGCAGGACAATCTCTTCCTCCGCAGCCGCATGGTGAAGATCATGCGGGACCACTTCGACGAGCTCGGGTTCATCGACGTGGAGACGCCGATGCTCGGCCGGAGCACGCCGGAAGGCGCCCGCGATTATCTCGTGCCGAGCCGGCTCGACCACGGCTCGTTCTTCGCGCTACCGCAGTCGCCGCAGCTCTACAAGCAGCTGCTGATGATGGCGGGATTCGACCGCTACGTGCAGGTGGCGCGGTGCTTCCGCGACGAGGACCTCCGGGCCGATCGGCAGCCGGAGTTCACGCAGCTCGACGTCGAGATGTCGTTCGTGAACGCCGACGACGTGATGGGCGTGATCGAGGGGCTCGTCCGCAGGACGGCGCGGGAGATTCTCGGCGTCGACGTGCCGCTGCCGCTGCCGCGGCTCTCCTGGGACGAGGCGATGGAACGGTTCGGCCACGACGCGCCCGACCTCCGCTATGGCCTGGAGATCGTCGACCTCACGGCGATCGCCGCGGAGAGCGACTTCCGCGTGTTCCGCGCCGCCGTCGAGGCGGGGGGCCGGGTCCGCGGCATCCGCGTGCCGGGCGTCGCGGACCGGTTCTCGCGCAAGGACCTCGACGGGCTGACGGGCGTGGCCCTGGAAGGGGGCGCGAAGGGGCTCGTCTGGCTGAAGATCGAGCCCACCGGCGAGTGGGCGGGGCCGGTCGCGAAGAACCTGGGCGGCGCGGTGGGCTCCAGGCTCAAGGAGGCGCTCGGCGCGGCGCCTGGCGACCTCGTGCTCATGGTCGCCGACTCGTTCGAGGTCACCTGCAAGGCGCTCCACATGCTTCGCAAGAAGCTCGGGGCGGACCTGGGGCTCTACGATCCCGAGGCGATGCACTTCTCCTGGGTGGTCGATTTTCCGATGTTCGCGCGGGATGCCGAGAGCGGGGGCTGGGCGTCGATGCACCATCCTTTCACCGCGCCGCGGCTGGAGGATCTCGATCGTCTGGAGAGTGATCCGGCGGGCTGCCGGGCGGTGGCCTACGACCTCGTCATCAACGGCTCGGAGGCGGGGGGCGGCACGATCCGGATCCACGACGGCACGACGCAGGAAAAGGTCTTCAAGCTGCTCGGCATCACGCCGGAGCTGGCACGCGAGCGGTTCGGCTTCCTGCTCGACGCGCTGCGGAGCGGCGCGCCGCCGCACGGGGGCATCGCGCTGGGGATCGACCGCTGGGTGATGCTCTTCGGCAAGCTCGATTCGATCCGCGACGTCATCGCCTTCCCGAAGACGCAGAAGGCGAGCGACCTGATGACGGGGGCGCCCGGCGGTGTCGATGCGAAGCAGCTCGCGGAGCTCGGCATCCGGGTGGTGGCGCCGCCGGCGAAGCCGGAGCCGCAACGTGCGGGTGGGTAAGGAGGCATCGCGGGATGCGCTGCCCGTCGATCGTGGCAATCCTCGGCATTGCCACCGATCGACTCCAAGTCGAAAAAGGCCAGGGATGGCTTTTTCGCAGCGTAACGATCATGGTTTGGGAGCGGAGGCATCGCGGGATGCGCTGCCCGTCGATCGTGGCAATCCTCGGCATTGCCACCGATCGACTCCAAGTCGAAAAAGGCCAGGGATGGCTTTTTCGACGTATAGATAGGGCGACTAGCTCAATTGGTCAGAGCACCTCGTTTACACCGAGGGGGTTGGGGGTTCGAGTCCCTCGTCGCCCATTGAATCATTCGCCGCGCCCGTCACGACCGGGCGTGGGGCGGCAGACGGTTCCATTGAGGAGCGACGAGCGCCGCCGCGAGGATGAGGCCGGCGGCCAGGGACAGGAAGATCGTGTTCCAAGGCGTGCCGTCGGTGCCGGCGATGCTTTTGACGAGGCCGGGCAGCGTGCCACCGCAGAGCCCGCCGAGAGACCCGCATCCGTTGATGATACCGGCGGCGGTGCTTGCGCCGCGCCGCGTGCCGAAGTCGATCGCGGCGACGCCGCTCGCCATGGAATCGGGTATGTAGACGAGCATGCCGATCAGGAACAGCATCACGCCGAGAGATAGCCGCGACGCCGGCATCCAGGGCAGGAAGGCGAGCGCGACGCCACCGGCGGCCAGCGCCAGTGTCATCACGGGAAACCGCCGCGTGCCGAAGATCCGGTCGCTTGCCCAGCCTCCGGCGAAGATGCCGATCGGGCCCGCGAGGTCGAAGAGGCTGCCGAGGATACCGCTCGCTGCCGCGCCCGTGCCGAGCCGCTCGTTGATGTAGACCGGGGCCCAAAACATGAGCAGGTAGCGGAGCGGCTTCACGAGCAGGTACACCGCCGCGATGAGAAGCACCGTCGGCGAGGTCGCCACGTCCACGATCGTCCGCCACGACCCTTCCGGCTCGTCGGCCACCCGATCGCCCTCGAGCACGACACCCTCCGCAGCGCCGGCGATGCGGGCTGGTGACGCGAGCCCGAGGTCCTCCGGGCGGTTGGCCTGCAGACAGTAAAACGCCGTCCAGATCGTCGCCAGCACCCCGGCGGGAACGAAGAAGGCCATTCGCCAGCCACCGGCGTCGACCGAGAGCCCCGCCACGACTCCGGCGATCATGCCGCCGAGGGCGAAGTTTGAACACCAGAGCCCCATTACCCTCCCTCGCACGCTGTGGTGGAAAAACTCCCCGATGTTCTTCGTGAGAGGGGCCCAGCCGCTCGACTGGCAGACTCCCTGCACTGCGAAGAGGATCCCGAGAACCAGGGTCGAAGACGTCGTGCCCATCATCGCGGCCACGACCACGCTCGCCGCCATGCCCGAGAGCACCACGCGTCTTGTGCCGAGTCGGTCGCCGAGAATCCCCCAGATGAACTGCCCTACGGCATAGGCGACGAGATAGCCGCCGTCGATCAGCGAGAGCGTCTCCGTGGAGAGTCCCCACACCTCGGGCTTCCTGAGTTCGACCTTTGCGATCGAAAGACTCTTGCGCGTGAGGTAGAAGCCGGCATAAGCGATCCAGGTGATCACGAAGATGCGGATCTGCCAGGCCAGCAGTCGGCGGGCGTCGCAGGCGGCGGCGACCGGCCCTGTCATGGGGCCACCACGACGCGCACGGCTGCGCCCGACGCTGCGAGGGCCAAAGCATCGTTGATGGCCGCCAGAGGCATGACGGGCCCGACGAGCGCTGCCAGGCCGACCCCGGCGGGCGAAGCCAGGTGTGCGACTGCCATAGCGAGATCCTCGGGGCGGTAATTGTGGACACCTCGAATCGACGCCAGCCGGCGAACGAGCCGTTCCGGGTCGAATGGAACGTCTCCGAGCGGCACCACGGCGCCCGCGAGGACGCAGATGCCGCCCGTGGCCACGAGCCGCACGGCCATGCCCACCGATTCGCGGGTTCCGCCGGCCTCGATCACCACGTCCGCTCCATCGCCGCCCGTCACGGCGCTCACGGCGTGCTCCAACGCATCTGCGTCGTCGTCCCATTGGCGAGTGATCGCCGACGGGGCGGCGACCCCGACCCGATCGAGCCGCTCGCCCCGGGGGTCTACGACGAGCACCTGCGCTGCGCCGGCGCCGGCCGCGAGGCTGGCGGCCGAGAGGCCAAGCATGCCCGCGCCGAGAACGACCACCGATCGCCCGTTGATCGGGCCGGCCGACCGCAGGGCGGCGGCCGCCGTCGCCACGGCGCAGCTTGCCGGGGCCGCTGCCATGGCGGACAACGATTCGGGAAGCCGCACGACCGCCGTTTTGCGTCGCAGGAGAATGTGATCGGCGAAGCCGCCGGCGAGCGGATGGGTATCGGCGTCGGCATGTCCGTATTTGAAGAGACTCCGGCACTTCTGCGGGAGCCCAGCGGCGCAGCGATCGCACGTGCCACACGAGGCGCACACGCTCCAGGTCACCCGATCACCGATCCGGAGCGGGACGCCGACGATGTCGACGGGCGGCTGATCCGGGCCGAGCGCCACGATCGTCCCGGCGATCTCGTGACCAAGAACCGCGGGCAGGGCATGAGGGCGGCGGCCATGCGCCGTATGCAGGTCGCTGCCGCAGACCGCGCAGGCATCGATCCGAACGAGCACTTCGCCTGCGGACGGGGTCGGCATGGGGACCTCCGTAGCGAGGAGCGGCCGGCCTGTCTCGACGAGCAGTGCGACCTTGGCCGACGACGGATGAGTGGCTTCCGCGGCGATCATGCAGCCGTCTCCATGCTGCCGACATCTCACTCGGGGAATCGCCGCCCCGGCAGTGGGCGAGTGGTCGATGGATCGTCTAGTATGGGGCTGTCGGGTCCGCCGTGCACAGTCGGTTGTGCTGCCATCACGAAAAACTGACAATCCCGCTGCCGCCACCATGCCTCCCGATATCCGCCTCGTTGTCGCAGACCTTGCGGGTACGACGATCGACTTCGGCTCTTCGGCGCCTGCCGGTGTGTTCGTCGATCTCTTCGCCCGCCGTGGCGTCCCCATCACCACCGCGGAAGCTCGCGGTCCCATGGGAACCGCCAAGCGCGACCACATCGCAACCCTGGCGTCGCTGCCCCGGATTGCCGCCGTTTGGGCGGCGGTTCACGGTGCCGCCTGCACGGAGGCCGACGTCGACCGGCTCTACGCCGAGTTCATCCCGCTGCAACTAGAATCGCTCACCTCATTCGACGAACTTATCCCGGGAACACTCGCGGCGGTGGCGAGGCTCCGCGGCGCCGGTATCGCCGTCGCCGTGACGACCGGGTATGACGCGGCCATGATGGCGGTGGTGCTGGATGCCGCTCGGCGCCAGGGATTCGTGCCCGACGCTGCGGTGTGTGCGGCGGATGTGGCGGCCGGCCGCCCGGCGCCTTGGATGATCTATCGGGCGATGGAGCGGACGGGTATCTGGCCACCGACGGCAGTCGTGGCGGTCGGAGACACGATCGCCGATATCGAGGCAGCCAGAAATGCCGGCGTCTGGGCCGTCGGCGTCGCGGCCACGGGCAACATGCTGGGAATGTCGCGGCACGAATACGACGCCCTGGATCCCGGCCGTCGTGCACACCTCGTCGCAGCGGCGGCAGAGGCCATGCTGGCCGCCGGAGCGCACGCCGTGATCGATGGCATCGGTGATTTGCCGGCCCTGCTCGCCCGCCTCGGTGAAGCACCATGACGGCAGCCCGCGATGTCATCGTGATCGGGGGTGGAATCGTCGGGCTCGCTTTTGCGGGAGAAGCGGTTCGTCGGGGACGTTCCGTTACCATCCTGGAGCGCGGGGACGCAGCTCGGGGGGCGAGTGTCCGCAATTTCGGGATGGTGTGGCCGGTCGGCCAGCCCGCCGGAGAGCGTCACACGCTGGCGATGCGGAGCAGGGCCCGCTGGCTCGAACTTCGCGACGCCGACGTGCTCTGGGCGGCCGAGTGTGGCAGCCTGCATGTCGCCCTCGAGGAGGACGAGGCGACTGTGCTCGCCGAGTTTGCCGACCGTGCCCCGGGGCTCGGTGTGCCCGGCGAACTCTTGACCGGCGCCGAGGCGGCGAGGCGGTTTCCCGCGATTGCACCGGCCGCGCGGGCCGTGTTCTGGAGCCCTTCCGAACTCGTGGTCGACTCGCCGAGGGCACTGCCGGCGATCGCGTCCCACCTCGCTGCTCAGGGTGTCGACATCCGGTTCTCGACGACGGTGGTCGGCATCGACATGCCGTGCGTGACCACATCCTGCGGTGAGCGGCTCGAAGCCCCGCTCGTGATCGTGTGCGGGGGCGCCGACTTCGAGACGCTCTTCCCCGACGTCTGGGCGGCGTCAGGTGCCCGGCGCTGCAAGCTCCAAATGCTGCGGACTGCTCCACAGCCCGGCGGGTGGCGGCTGGGCCCGCATGTGGCCGGGGGCCTGACTCTCGCCCATTACGAAGGCTTCGGGATCTGCCCGTCTTTGCCCGCGCTCAAGGCGCGGCTGGCGGCGACGATGCCGCACCATATGGCTGCGGGCATCCACGTGATGGCTTCGCAGAACGAGTCGGGCGAAGTGATCCTCGGAGATTCGCACGACTATGACACTCCGTTCGATCCGTTCGATTCCGGGGCGATCGACGACATGATTCTCGAGTATGCGCGCCGCCTGCTGCGGCTTCCCTCGTGGTCGATCGCCGCCCGTTGGCACGGCGTCTATGCGAAGAGCCACGCGTCGATCCACTTCACCGCGGAGCCTCAGCCCGGATGCTTCGTGATGGGATCGCCGGGGGGGGCGGGCATGACGCTCTCTTTCGGCGTGGCGGAGCGGTGGTGGAACGCCCGCGACGGCGCCGGGTGCTACTGACGCGGACCCGCGACCGCGGGGCTGGTCGCGGCGGCGGCCCCGAGGCGCGGTATAGTGCCGGCATGTCCAGCGTGTCGCAGCCTTCATCACCTCCCGCGCTGCCCCTCCGCGTGCTCGTGGTCGAGGACGATGAGTCGTCCAGGCGCACGCTCGCGGATGCGCTGCGAGGCGAGGGCTGCAGCGTGCTCGAGGCCGCGGATGGCGTGGCCGGTCTGGAAGTGGCGGCCCGTGAGCCGCTCGACCTCGTCGTGCTGGATCTGCTGCTGCCGCGGCTCGACGGGGAGCACATGCTCGCCCGGCTGCGGCCCGGGAACGACGTGGCCGTGATCGTCGTCTCGGCCAAGCGTGGCGAGGACGACCGCGTGCGTGCGCTCGATCTCGGCGCGGACGACTATCTCGTCAAGCCGTTCGGTGTGCGGGAGTTGTTGGCACGGGCGCGGGCCGTGATGCGGCGCCGGCTGCCCACGCCGGAGGCGCTGGTCGTCGGCGACGTCGCGATCGACTTCGGCTCGAAGACCGCCCGGCGTGGCGCCGAGAAGGTCGTGCTCACCGCGAAGGAGTTCGAGCTGCTCGTCCATCTCGCACGCTGCCGAGGCAGGCTCGTGAGCCGCGACGAACTCGACAGGGTGCTCCATCCCGAGGGAGGCGGTGGGGGAGAGGACGTGAGCAACGTCGTCGACGTGCTCGTGCTGCGGCTGCGCCGCAAGCTCGGCCATGACCTGATCGCGACGCGGCGCGGCCAGGGTTACATCATCGACTGTTGACGCATGGCTGCCCTGCGACGATTTCCCCTGCGCTGGCGGCTCGTCGCCACATTCGGCCTGGCGTTGGTGGCGATCCTGGCCGTGGGCCGGTACGTCCAGTACCGCGTCGCCATCGAGTTGCTCGCCCGCGACATCGACGCGCAGCTGTGGGCACGACTGGGCGCGCTCAAGGCGGAGCGGCGGCTGGCCGTCGGGACGGTCGCCGCCGGCGTGCTCAAGCTTTCGGACGATGTCCTGCCCGATCTGCGACTGGCGAGCGATCGACGGCCGTCGCCGCTGCTGCGGTGGGTGATGCCCGTGGAGGCGCACGAGAGCCTCGCGGAGCCGGCATTTCCCTGGTTCGCGTCGGCTTGGAAGGAGGATGGGACGCTGATCGCCGCGGCCGATCTGCCGGCCGACGTCCACTGGGAGCCGGAATGGAGCCGCCGCGACGGAACGCTCTGGACGGGACTCCACGGCCGTTATCGGCTCGCCGCCTGCGCAGACAGCGGCTCGTTGCTGGTCGTCGGCGCGCCGCTCGACGCCCTTCGCGAGGCCGAGAGGGAAGTGGCCCGGTTCCATCTGGTCGCGATCACCGTCATCGCACCGCTGCTCATCGGCCTGCTGGTGCTCCTGCTCGATCGGCTGCTGCGGCCGTTGGCCGCCATCACGGGCACCGTCGAGCGGATTCGTGCCGGAAGGTTCGAGGAGCGGGTCGATCTGTCGTCCGCGGACGCCGAGATCGTCGGCATGGCCGCCACGATCAACGGCATGCTGGACCGTCTCGCGGAGGTCCGGGACAAGCAGGCCCGGTTCAACGCGGATCTGGCGCACGAGGTGCTCGGGCCGGTGCACGGCATCCTCCTCGAGGCGGACGCGCTGGAGGAGCAGGCCACGGCTGCGGGGACGCCGCGGGAGGCTGAAGGACTCCGCATCGCGGCGATTCGCGGCAGGGCAAGTCGGATCGAGATGCTCTGCGAGGCACTTCTTTCCTATTCGAAGTCGCTGTCCATCGCCGCGGAGCGATTGCGGGAGGTCGATCTGGAGCCGGTGGTCGATCTGGCCGTGGAGCAGGTGGCACAGGCCGCTGCCGGGCGCGGCGTACGGATCCGCAACGATGTCGGCTCCGCGATCGTGCGCGGGCAGGCCGACCTGCTCCAGCAGGTGTTCGTGAATCTTCTGGCGAATGCCGTCGGCCACAGCCCGGCGGGTGCCGAGGTGCGCATCGAGGCCGAGCGTGGGCCGCGCGAACTTCGGTTGCGCGTGATCGACCGGGGAGGCGGCGTGTCCCCGGAGGACGTCTCTCACGTCTTCGAGCGGTTCTTTTCCCGGC
>Ga0255182_1000294_pt1 | contig 38313 bp, 37 predicted proteins | sample Atl_UVDOM_RepA_8_FD_188420 | JGI IMG/M metagenome (GOLD analysis project Ga0255182, IMG submission 188420) | Freshwater microbial communities from Altamaha River, Georgia, United States - Atl_UVDOM_RepA_8d | ecosystem: Environmental > Aquatic > Freshwater > River | place: USA: Georgia...
CATAAATGTAACTAACAACCAAATCTGTTTTGTTAAATGGATCTTTTTCATAAATTAAGCGGCCTTTCCTTCTGGGTTTTCGTTATTTGTATTTAAATCTAAATTTGAAATGGATTCATAAAGCTTCACAGGACTTAGCTTGAAATGTATTTGTTCTTTGATTTTTAAAATTTGATCTATATAGACAGATGTGTTTGCCGCCATGGCCTCAGAAGTCTGAACCAATTCTTGAGCGCTCACTTCAATCACATCGCAAACAGCATCGACGATGCAACCCAAACGACCGGCTTCGGTTTCTACGAAAATATAACATTGCTCTTTGGCTTCGATTTTTTCGAAATTAAATAGTTTGCGCATATCAATAACTGGGATAATTTGACCACGCAAATTAATAACCCCTTCAACATGCTTTGGTGATAATGGAATTTCAGTGACATGAGTCTTCTGATCGATACTCACGACTGAATTCACCTCGAAGCAATATAGCTCTGCGTTCACTCGGAACGTTAAAATTTTCTTCATTCAAGATTCTCCTGTTTGGTATGGTTCGAATATCGGCAGAAACTAAACAGAAAATGAGTTGTGTTAAAAAAAATTAGACTCGACCATGGTCTGGGTGATTTTTTTGATCAGCTCGACTTATATTTAAACAAATATTTGCCGATATCTTGGCTTATGAATAATGAATTTTTAAAAGAAATCCAGGAAGAGTTTTTAAAGGAATCACTTTCGCTTGTTGAACGTTTTGAAAGCGTCCTTTTGAACAATGAAAATTTAAACAAAGATCTTGTCGACGAATTGTTTCGAATTGCTCATTCCATCAAAGGTGGTGCTGCCGCCGTTGAGCTGTTTGAAGTTTCAAAGTTGACACATAAATTTGAAGATTACTTATCCCCTTTTCGAAGCAATGGAAAGCAATTGTCTAAATCAGATGTGTCACTACTACTCGAATTCAGCGATACGCTTCGTAATGATTTTTTACAAAGAATGATGGGCCAAGAACCTTCGTGGAATCCAGATTCTCTACTGAATAAATTAGCGCAAGTGACTTCTGCTTCTTCTGCTCCAGTTCCTGCTGCTGAAGAGGAAGAACAACCAATAGCAGCAACTAAACAAGTTGAAAGCGCTCAAAGTATCCAAAAGAATGAAGGCAAAAAAACAGTCCAACACGTAAAGGTTGACTTAACCCGTTTGGAATCCATTTTTGATACTATTGGTGAAGTCGTTATATTTAAAAATCGAATTAAAAGTTTGATGAAAAGAAAAGAAGCCGATCACACTGATAACGAAGTCTTTGATCAGCTTGAATTCTTAGTCAAAGATCTTTATGACAAAGCTCTGGGTCTTCGAATGACGACGCTTCAACCGTTGTTTCAAAGAATGCAAAGAACACTACGTGATTTATCAATTCAGCTTGAAAAAGACGTTTTGATTAAAACATACGGCGAGGACACTGAAATTGATCGTAATCTTTTTGAACAGCTTCCTGATCCTTTGATCCATTTAATTCGTAATGCGATCGACCATGGAATTGAAACAAAACAAGAGCGTGCACAAACAAACAAACCGGCACGCGCAACGATTGAAATCAATTCGTATTATGAATCTGGTCAAGTCGTCATTGATATCAAAGATGATGGTCGCGGAATAGACAAAGAAAAAGTCTTTTCCAAAGCTTTACAAAATGGCCTAATTCCAAGCCACAGTAAAATCGTCGATTATTCCGATGAGCAAATTTTTCAGTTTATATTTTTACCTGGATTTTCAACGGCTGCTAAAGTCAGTGATTTATCTGGCCGCGGTGTCGGTTTAGATGTCGTTAAAACAACCATCGAAAAATTCCATGGCAAAATTTCAATTACCAGTCAAAAAGGTGCTGGTTCTTGTTTCAAACTGTGCTTGCCTCTGACAACGTCTTTAATTGATGGCATCAGCTTTCAGTTGGGAAGTTCCAAGTTTATTGTTCCAAATACTGCGATTGTATCTATTGATACTGTCAAAAAAAATCAAATCAGCTTTTCAGGCGAAGGTAAAGCTTACGTCAACTGCTTTAATGAGCCTTATTATGCTTTGAATGTTTCTGATTTTTTTGAAACTTCGGGTACTTCAGAATGGAATGAAAAAATTTGCGTTCGATCAATTGTGAACGAAAAAACAATATGTTTCCTTTTTGATAAGGTCCTTGATCAGTGTCAAGTTGTGGTTAAACCACTACCTAGCGGTCAAAAAAGTTCACACTTTATCGGAGCTGCGATCAGTGATGACGGAAATGCACAATTGATATTAGATCTTTCATCTATTTATAAAAACTTTTTACAAAAAGAACAGGCTGCCTAATGTCGACAGCAAAAAATTTATTTACAGGCATTGAAATTCCTGACATTCACAGAGGGGATTTTGATTTTATAGCTAATGCCATTTTTCATTTAGCTGGGATTCATTTGCCATATAATGAAAAAAATATCGCTTTAGTACAAAATCGAATGGCAAAGCTTATGCGAAAACATCATCTGGGTGATTTTCATGAACTGACGCAGTTTTTGGACAAAAATTTAAAAAACACCAATGTTAAAAATGATTTCATCAGTTGTTTAACAACGAATAAAACAGATTTTTATCGAGAGGCAGTTCACTTTGATATTCTTTTAAAAGAAGTCAAAAAAGCTCTTGCTGAAAAAGCCGAAGCTTTTATTTGGTCCTCCGCCTGCAGCATCGGCGCTGAGCCATACACAATGGCTATACATTTAAAAGAAAACTTAACACCCGTAGAATTCGAACGAGTGAAAATTTTAGCGACTGACATCGATATCACGTGCTTGAACGCTGCGACAGAGGGTTTTTTTACTGAAGCCCAAATGGAAGGTTTGCCACCACATATTCTGTCAAAATATTTTAATGAATTGGCAGGACTTTACTATGTCCACGATGACTTAAAAAAGAAAATTCATTTTTCACAACTGAATTTATTCAATTATCCCTACTCGATCAGTCGCAAGTTTGATGTGATTTTTTGTCGCAATGTCTTGATTTACTTTACTCCCGAAGACAGAAATACAATTTGTCACAACTTAGCCTACTATTTAAAGCCCGATGGAGCGTTGATTCTGGGGTTATCAGAAACTGGCAGTATCTCAGTTCCACATCTGAAGCTGATTTCAAATGCTACTTATCAAAGGACTCAATCATGAGTAAAAAACGTATTCTGATTGTTGACGACTCTGTCGTCATTCAAAAATTACTTTTTACGGTATTAAATTCTGAATCGGATTTCGAAGTCGTTGGAATTTGTTCGGATCCATTCGAAGCCAAAGAATATTTGGTCACCGGCCAAGTTGATTGCATGATTTTGGATTTAGAAATGCCCAAGATGGATGGATTGACTTTCCTGAAAAAAATAATGCAAGCCCAGCCGACCCCGATCGTTATTCTATCTGGTGCTCTTGATAAAAATCCAAGCTTATATCAGTCGCTTTTAGATGCTGGCGCTCACTCTGCTTTTTCAAAACCTTATGGCTTTGATCAGGCGTTTTTCACAAGTCTGAAAGAAGCCATTCGATCGACGCGAAAAATCGAATCGCAGAAAACAGAAGCCTTTAGTGAATTTATTTTTATTGCTTCTTCCACAGGTGGAACAGAGGGAGTCAAACGTATTCTAAAAAATTTACCTCAGAATGCCACAGCACCCGTCATCGTTATCCAGCACATGGCCGAACAGTTTACGAAAACATTTGCTGATACTTTAAATAAAGCCAGCTACTACAATGTCAAAGAAGCTGCCAATGGTGATATTGTGGAAGGCAAAGCTGCTTATGTGGCCCCAGGAAATTTCCATGTCGAAGTGAAGCGATCTGCTCCAAACAAGTACTTTATCGAAGTCAACCAAAAGCCACACATGCACAGTGTTCGCCCGGCAGCCGATATCACGTTTTTAAATCTATCTGCGGATATCGCTTCCCGATCCACTGTTATTATCCTGAGTGGGATGGGACGAGATGGAGCCGATGGGGCTGCACATATGAAAAAGATGGGTGCAAAGGTGATTGCCGAATCTGAAGAATCTTGTATCGTTTTTGGTATGCCCAAAGCAGCCATTGCGACTGGAGCTGTTGATAAGGTTTTATCGCTCGATCAAATTTGTTCCTATTTACAAAATAAGTATCAAAACGAGAATGCTGCATAAAGACATTTTAAAAAATAATTTTTTTAAACTTATAAATACATTTAACCGAAATAGATTACAGGAGAATTACAAATGTTTAGTCCAAATACAAAATTTTTAGTTGTCGATGACTTTGCGACCATGAGAAAAATCGTCAAAAAAGTTTTAGACGAATTAGGTTACAAAAATGTGGTGGAAGCAGTTGATGGTAAAAATGCTCTTGATTTAATGAACGAGCATCACTCTAAAAATGAACCCATTCAATTTGTAATTTCCGATTGGAATATGCCAAATATGTTAGGAATCGATTTACTTAAAAATTGTCGAGCTGACGATAAATTTAAAACGATTCCATTCATGCTAGTCACTGCAGAGAGTGAGCAAACTCAGATTATCGATGCTGCAAAAGCTGGAGTTTCTGAGTATGTCATCAAGCCCTTTAATGCTGCAACTTTAAAGACGAAGATCGAAAGGGTTTACCAAAAAGTCAGTGCCGCTGCTCCAACGGCAAAGGCAGGATAAGATGGGAGCTCCCAAAATCAACCAAAATCATCCATTCATGAACCGTGAAGTCATCATTAACCTTTCGAATGAAATGTCGAATGTGTTAAAAATGATGGCTGAACTGGAAGCAGATTTCCAAAAGCCTTTTGTTTCATTGGATTGGAGATCACCAAAAGAAATTTCAGTTTTACTCAGTTTAGATACTCCGAACTATAAGGGAACAGTGTGTTTTCATTTCGACAAAAAAGTCGCTCAGAAAATTATTGAAAATATGACTGGTTCTGCCGTAGATGAAAACTCGCCAGATATTTTAGACGGCGTGGGCGAAGTCTCGAATATGTTTTATGGAGCCGCAAAAACAAAACTGAATGACATTGGTTTTGACCTTAAAATTTCAATGCCGAAGCCGCTTTGGACTAAGGATTTGCCAGAAGTTATTGAAAGTCATATCTCTATGGTCGTTCCATTACAAATTGATGGTAAAGACTGTTTTGTCGAGATTATCGTCTTTTAAGGGCGTTAATCTCGTCCATTTTTGTCATTTCTGGTAGGAATTACCTGTCAGAATCCTAACACTTTAAAATTCAAGCCATTCAAGTATAACTACCCCCAAGAACAACCTATCAATGGGGGAAATATGAATACATTAAACATCTCTTTAACTTTAGTTTTAGTTGCTTTAGTTATTACTCATATCGCAGTGGTTTAATCTGTCATGATCAAATCGGTATTGCTTTTTCTAGCTGTATTACTCGTGGGACAAAGAGTCTTTGTTTCCACTGCTATGGCAGGGCGTGCCGATGATACTTCGTATTTATGCGAATCTGACAGAAACCAATTATCCTACGGACAAAATCCCGTCGTTTCAGACAAAAAGGTGATTTCTGTAGTCACGTGGAATGCCCACAAATTTGATGATCCACAATACTTTTTAGATCTTAAAAAAATATCAAGTCAGACAGATATTCTGTTCATTCAAGAAGCGATGCACTCGTCGGGCTGGCAATTGGCTTTTAATTCCCATATGCCAGGCTTTGACTGGAGCTTTCATAAAAGCTTTTGCACGAATAATAAAGCCACTGGGGTTCTGACTGGTACACGCTATCCGCAAGTTTCCCCTAGAACAATTGTATCCACAGGAAAAGAACCTGTCAGTTTCACACCCAAAGTTTCAAGCGTCAGCATTGTTTCAATTCAAAATGTCAAAGTTCTACTTATTAATACTCATGCACTGAACTTTAATTTAGGTAACGATTTCGAAGATCAAATTGATCAATTGGTTCAATTGATCTCTCAGACTCAAATCCCCGTCATCTGGGCCGGAGATTTTAATACTTGGAGTTCCGGACGTCGTTCCTATTTATTCAATATGGCGATGTCGGTCGGATTAGATCCTTTGATCCCAAACAATGATGAACGATTTTTGAAATTAGATCACATATTGATTCGTGGCTTCAAAGCTCACACTATCCAAGTATTAGAACAGTTTAAATCCTCTGATCATGTTCCCGTATTGACAACTCTTGAACTGAACTAAGCTGATTTCTTTCGGGCTGTATTTTCAGTTGTACTTGATAAAATTTGAATGGCTTTCTGAGCGATATCATCAAGTGGTAAAACGTGATCAACAGCTCCTAAGCGAATCGCCTCGCGAGGCATCCCAAAAACAACACATGTTTCTTCGTTCTGAGCAATGGTCTGAACACCTTTGTCGTGCAGCTTTTTCATATAAGCTGCGCCGTCAGCGCCCATCCCCGTCAGCATAATAGCAACTGTATTTTCAGAATTTAACGCTGAACACTCATAGGCTGATTTAAATAGATAATCAACAGAGGGTTTATGTCGATTCATGGGCGGATCATCCGTTAACTTTAAAACCAGCGTGCGAGCACTTGATTCCATGATCTTAAGTTGTTTACCACCTCGAGCAATGAATACTTTGTTGGGAATAAGCAAATCGCCGTCTTTGGCTTCTTTGACCTCGAACGGGACCAGATCATTGATATGGCTGGCCAAACTTTCCGAGAATGATTCAGGAATATGTTGAACGATAACTATCGGCGGAACCTGAGGCGGAAGCTTTTGTAAAAACATTCGAATAGCTTCGGTACCACCCGTTGAAGAACCTACTAAAATTAATTTTTTTTGTAAAAACTGAGTCGATAAAAAAGAATTTGAAGTCGTTGCTTTTGATTTTTTTAAAGAGCTTTCTGCTGCGGCTAGCAATCTTTCACAGGTCACTGTGCGAGACTCTTCGAATTGCAACAATGTTGGTTTTTGAATAAAATCCTTGGCGCCCATTGCCATTGCTCTCATAACCAGACTGCCGTCCTCTTTGTTCATCGAGCTAATCATAACTGTTGGAATTTGATATTTGGTTTGAATGATTTCTAAAGCTTGCAATCCATCTATATGAGGCATGTGAATGTCCAGAGTAATTACATCCGGCTTGTGCTTTTCAATTTCCGATTCTAGATTTCTTGAATCATCAATCTTGGAAACAACGACTAATTTTTTTTCTGTGCTGATCATTTTATCAAGCAAACTGAGAACTGTTTGTGAATCATCCAAAATCAGCACTTTAAATGGTTTGCCTTGAAAAGAGGTCGGATTCACAATCGGCTGCTGCTGAATGCTTTTTGGCACTTTGTGTTCTGGCGGTACTAATACGACCGGCTTTGATTCTTTGGCTGTAGAAGTAACTGGTTGAGCCGCTAAAATCATTTTAATTTTACTACGAATCTGATTTCCCGACTGGTCTATATCATTTAAGCTGGGCTTTTCAACATAGTCTTTGGCACCTAATCGCAGCGCTTCTTGAGCCAAGCTCATATCTTCTCGATTGATCGAGGAAATAACTAAAACAGGAGCAGATCCTTTATATTTTCTTAAAAAACCCACACCATCAAGCACAGGCATATTCAAATCCAAAGTAATTAAATCAAAATCTTGAGTTTGCAATAAAGACAGCGCTTCTTGTCCATCTTTTGCGACCGCTGTGACTTGATAAGTTTTTTCAACGGACAATACTTTTTTCAACAACGAAGTCACTGTTGGCGAATCATCTATACATAAAATTCGAACTGTTCGGTTGACCTCGACCAGAGGTTGTAATTTCTGTACTTTTAATGTCTGTGCCGATTTGCTTTGATAAACACACGTCGCTACGGATTTAATGTCTAAATCCAATCTGGTCAAAGATTCCGAAACTCCTGTGACCAAATATCCAAACGGAGACAGCTTGCTCATTAATATCTTAGAAATTTTTTTAACATCGTCTTGCTTAAAATAAATAAAAACATTTCGACAAAAAATTAAATCAAATTTCAGATTGGGTTGATAATCTGCTGCATTGAACAGATTTAGAACGGCAAAATGAACCTTAGATTTAATTTCTTTTTTAACTTTTGAAAACCCAGAGGCTGTACCAGTCCCTTTGACGATTTTGTGATCAATGTACATATTCGGTGACTGATTAATATCTTCGTTTTTGTATACTCCGTTTTGGGCTTTTTGAACTGAAATCGGATCTATATCTGTGGCATAAACCACATAATCCATCTGCGGAGCTATTTGCTTTAAATGATAATCTAAAAACAAAGCTAAGGAGTAAGCCTCTTCTCCCGTGCTGCTGGCAGCACACCAAACTTTGAATAATTTTTCATTTTTAGCTTTCAATTGTTCTACGACTTGGGCCAAACCTTCGCGAATTAGAAATTCAAAATGATTAAATTCACGAAAAAAATAAGTATGGTGCGTGGTCATCAAGGAAACAAGATAGTCTTTTTCCTGAGCAGAATTTTTTTCTAAGTGGGCCAGATAATCTTCTAAACTCGATAACCCTAACTGAGAAATGCGAATCTTCAGACGTGATTCAACCATTTGGTAATGACTGGGCTTGAATTCAATCCCAGTCAGTTGCGTGCCTAAAGCACATATTTTTTTGATCCCGTCTAAATTGAGTTTCATTATTATTCTTTGAATCCTTCATCGTCAGCTGATGGGATAAAATCACCGGTGCCGGTTTTCTTAAAGCCTGTCGCTGAAGCTGCCTTAAATTCCTTATTGGACTTAGGCAAAGGAATCACCTGCGCCTGAGTCGATTTCTTGATCGTTGGCTGAGCTTGCGCTCCTTGGCCGTGGATAATTCCGTTGATATCGACAACAACTTGATTCAACCCTTCGGCTTGCGCTCTCAGCTGTTCAGCAGCTGCGGCAGCACTTTCAGCAGCACTTGAATTTTGCAAAGTCACTTGCTCAAGTTCTGAAATCGCACTTGAGATTTCTTTGACACCTGTGGCTTGTTCTTGGGATGCCACAGAAATTTCATGAACCATTTGGTCCACTTCTTGGACGTTGTTTAAAATCGTATCCAAGGCTTCGTTACATTTCATAGCCGTGTCCATACCAACTTTAATTTTGGTTTTGGAAACTGACATCATATTTTCAATCTTTGATTTTGATTCAGAAACAATATCATTCACTTTATGAACGGATTCCTCTAACAATGTAGAAATTTCTTTTGAAGCTTCCCCAGACATTTTGGCTAAATTACCAACTTCTTCTGCAACAACCGCGAACCCTTTACCGTATTCGCCTGCACGAGCCGCTTCTACGGATGCATTGAAGGATAAAAGCTTAGTTTGAAATACGATTTCGTTAATCACTTTTGTTTTAGAGCTGATATCGTTAAACAATTTGGTAATTTCTGTCAGTTGTCTATTGGCTTCGATCATTTGATTCGACGAAGTTGTATTTGTTTCTTCAATATCTGCGATGGCAGACATCATATTTTCAACAATACGTTTTCCATTTTCACAGGCTTCTTTCGAATAGCCCGAGACTTCTTTTGATTTAACTGCCATTTCAGTATTTTTTTGCACCGTCGCGTTGATTTCATCGACGGCGGTTACAGTTTCTTGCAATGCGGAACTTTGCTCTCGAGCAGCCACAGATAATTCGGTCGATGCCACAGCTATTTTTTCCGAGGCAATTTTCACTTCGTTCGAATTAGTTTCTAATGGTTCACTTGAATGTATTAACGCCGTTGAGATCCATTTTCCAACAAAGTAAGCCATTAAAGTACCCAAAGTTAATCCAATAGCTAATAAAATATAAAAAGCTTTGATAGCTGCATTTGCATTTTTATAGGCATCTTCACGATTATCATGAACAAATACAGTCCAACCCATTGAAGCAATGGATTTGTTATCGTCAATATGGCTAAAACCGACTAAATCAGTTTCAGATTCGCCTTCATATTTTGAATTGACATGACCAGAATCAGACTTTTTAAGCTCAGGCCCGACACTAACATGCTTTTGTACAAAGTTTTCAGACAATATTTTTTGTGGATCATTGATTGAAAACATTTTCGATGGATCTTTGTCATCTGTTCCCACAAACGAAATCATATATCCGTCTTTATTGGTCACTGTTAACTCAGCATCAACATATCCCAAATCATGCAAAGTGCTCCAAAAATTAGTCAATTCTGTTTCAAACCAACGCTTACCTGCTCGATTTGAAATAACACCCACAATTTTTCCATTTTCGTCTTTGATCGGTGCCGAAAACGAAGTTCCAAATTTAGCTTCGCCAAAAGCTGGCTTCATCAAAGAATCAGAAATAAAATCTTCGACATATGTTCCATTGTAATTATTTTTCTTATCTGTTGTATATTGTTCTGCTAACGCAGACTTAAACCACGGCTCTGATGAAAAATCGTATTTTTTAAGTTCATCCCAATTCACAGGCTTTCCTTGTGGATCCTTCGAATTGGCGCTGACCAGTCGACCGTTTTTATCAACCACCACAATTAAATCATAAATTCCATAAAGTGCGATATACTGGTCGAGTTTAGGTTGAATCGCCTTATTATTTAGGCTTGGCATAACGCTATTGGCAGCGAATGCTTGAACATCCCCGTATCTTTCATATAACTGAGCAGAAATTTTCTCGCTGAGACTTTCAGCGTAATGCTCAAATGACACATCGACTTCTTTTTCATATTTCGTAGCCAATGATTCGACATTATAAAATGAGAAAGCCGCCTGAATCAGCAAAACGACTAATCCAAAACCGATTATTTTTTGTGACAACGATGTATTTTCTTTAATTTTTTTCCACATATATATTCCTTTTATTTTTATTAATTAAAAAATTAAGCAGCCATTCCCATTTGCATCAGCTCTTCGACAGAAAGTGCTTTTGCAATATCCAACACAAGAATTAATTTTTCGTCTTTACGAAAAACGGAAACAACCGATTGACTGGCTGCTCCTGCCAAAGTCATTGGCCGCTCTTGCATTTCATTTTCTCTGACTGTTTGCACGAAATTGACCGAATCAACCACCACGCCTAGAACGTTTTTACCAAAGTTTAAAATCATAATGGCAGTCTCGCTGGTTTGAGCAGTGGGTAAATTTAATTTTTTTCTTAGATCCATAACTGTAATGACTTGGCCGCGCAGATTAAAAATCCCCACAATATGATGAGGCATTTGGGGAACAGGTGTTACTTCTTGCAATTTAATCACTTCTTTTACGGCTAAAAGTGGAATTGCAAACTGCTCCTCGGATAAATTAAAACAAATATATTTTTCTTCCATCAAGCCACCTTTGTATGAACATCTTTTTGCGGGATGTACCCTGGACTCAGTTTTCTTTTAATCAAATCAATCGGCTCTATGATCAATGCCGGCTTTCCATCGCCTAAAATCGTTGTGCCACTGATACCTTTGACGCCTTGAATTTCTTGTCCCAATTGTTTAGTCACAATTTGTGATTGATACAAAATATCATCGACTAAAATACAGAATGGTTCTCTCGAGGTACGAATGACCAAGCAAATTAATTCGCTGGTAGGAACATGACTACGAAACCCAAAGAAATCGCCTAATCTAAAAATGGGTAAATTTTCATTTCTTAACATCAGCGTTTCACCTAAATTTTGATTGCTTTGTATTTGCATCGCTTTGGGTTTTAAAGTTTCATGAATGTGATTCAAAGGAATAGCAAACTTGTGCTCGCTATATGTCACAATGAGCGAATCTATAATCGCCATAGTTAAAGGTAAAATAATTCGAAATGTTGTTCCAACACCGACTTGCGATTCAATTTTAATTTCACCATTCAATTCTGTGATGTTCGTTTTAACGACATCCATACCAACGCCTCGACCAGAAACGTCAGTGACTTGTTCCTTTGTAGAAAACCCTGGAGCAAAAATCAGTTGCTGACATTCCTGATCAGTCAGCTGTGCATCCGGCTTGATAACGCCTTTTTGGATGGCTATTTTTCTTAACTTTTCAGGGTTTAAACCACCGCCGTCGTCTTTAATTTCAATAACTAAGGATCCCGATTTGTGAAAAGCCGAAAGCTCAACTTTACCTTGTGCCGGCTTCCCATTTGACAAGCGAACGTCGCTGCTTTCAATTCCATGATCGACGGAATTTCTGATCAAATGCACAAGTGGGTCTCCGATTCGATCTAAAACTGTTTTATCAATCTCGGTTTCTTCGCCAGTTAAAACCAGTTGAACATCTTTACTTAATGCCAATGCCGTATCACGCACGATTCTTTGCATTTTTTGAAATACCGGCTTAATAGCCGTCATGCGCAGACTCATCGAGCTGTCTTGAATTTCCTTAGAAATTTTTGATATTTGATGAACTATTTTTTTCAATTCTTCGTTTTGCACAGATTCCATTTGCTGTTGCAAAACACTTTGTAAAATAACCATTTCGCCCACATTATTTAACAAGTGTTCAACCTTAGTCAGCGCTACTCTCAACGTTTCATCCGCTGTCGCTTTCGGTGCTGCTACTACATTTGTCTTGTTGGCTTTATCTAAAACTTGGTTACTTAACATAGCTTCTTGAGCCGCCTGCTGAGCTAAAATTTCTTCGATAGATGGCTCTACTCGCACCGCCTGAGTAGGCTCAGCAGGTGCTGATACCACCGCAGTCCCAGTTCCAGGGTTAAAGTTTTTCATTTGCGCTAATAACTGCGTTGAATCAAACTGGGCATTCAAATCTGTTTTCAGCCCCTCGATCATGACTTTCACGTGATCATTAGCAGCTAAAAGAATATTTACAACATCAGGTGTACAGCTGAACTGACCATTTTTAATTTTTAAAATAAAAGTTTCAAATTCATGAGTAAAAGCCCCAAAATCACTAAATCCGACAGCCTTTGAGGATCCTTTTAAATTATGTGCTAGACGAAAAATTTTATTAATTGTTTCAACGTTCGAAGGATCTTTTTCTAAATCCAGAAAACATTCCTCAACATCGCTGATCGATTGCGCGGCTTCTTCTAAAAAACCTAATTTCAGTTCACTCTCAAAATCCATGAAACGTTTCCTTTATACCAGGATTCATTTCGGAATTTTAAAAGCCAAAAATAAGGCCTTTTTAAGAACTAATATTAAATACTATTTCATTTATAAACACTGGCAGCTAGACTTTAGGCTGTCCAATCCAGAACAGCTGACCGTTTTGCTGCCTTTCGACAACGAGATGGATTCGATTTTACCATTTCGTTCTATAATGACCAGCTCTTCGCCTTCTTGATAGTAAGCACGACCGCCTTTTTCTTCTAAAAACGTCGAAGCGCCTGCAGATAATGTATCTATATAAGAATCCTCTGGGTTCACTGATTTTTCAGGATCTAAATTTTGTAATTCCGGATTGTTTTGTGCATTCAGTTTATATAATTGAACACGCTTCACAGGACGGCCTGTCGCATTTTGATAATCTGTTTCCGTACGGATACGAATCAACTCTCCATCCGCAGATCGCAAGTCTCTTTGTGTCCAATCATCCATCTGCACAACGACTTCGCCCAAGGCGGGTCGCAAACTGACAATCAAATTATCAAACGTCGGATCAATTTTTTCGCTATCAACCGCATTTTTAAACTGCAGGCACTGACCGATTTCCTTCAAGTGTTCAGAAAATTTTTTTTGAACTTGTTCAACGCCTTCAGGGTTTTGAGGTACAGCTTGTGTTTTGTCCGCAGAAACAACATTGTTTGCTGTCCCGGTAGAGTCAACCGATTGAGTAACCGAATTCATCAAAGGGGCGTTTCTTTCTTGATCCGTCGTTTCTTTTTGAACTTTTTGCGTCGTTGCCGAAGGCTTTCGGTCTAGGTAATAAAACACAGCCATAGCAATTCCAGTCACAACTATGGCCGTTAGAAAATCTTTTCTCATGAATTATTTAGTTAATCCAATTTCACGAAGTCTTTGCATTAAAAACTCGTGAGCAGTGATATCCGGATACTTCGCCCCAGCTCCACGGCAAGAGGGCAAACATGAAAGCATCGATTCAGGATGTGGATGCATAAAGAATGGCATCGAATAACGTGATACATTCGTCCCATCTTGTGGATTGATCACTCGGTGAGTTGTTGATGGAATCACTTCGTTTGTTAAACGTGATAACATGTCACCCGCGTCCACAATCAAAGATCCAAAATCAGATTCAATATCTAACCAGGCTCCATCGCGATCTTTTAATTGCAAACCTGATTGCGTCGCTGCCGGTAAAATCGTAATAAAGTTAATATCTTCATGGGCGGCTGCACGGATACAACGTGGATCAACACCTTCAGGAATCGGTGGGTAATGCAATAAACGTAAAATAGAATTGCCTTCTTGAACCATGTCGCGGAAAAAATGTTTTTCAACTTCTAATGGAAACGTCAATGCTTCCATCATTTGAATTCCCGCAGTTTCTAATTGTGAAAATAATTTTTGAAATAAGGGCTTGAATTCAGGAACAGAATCATCTGGCCAAATATTTTTTGGATAGTATTTTTCAAACTGATGACCCGCAGGAACCTCACGGCCCACATGCCAAAATTCTTTCAGATCTTTGACCGGAGAATCTTTGGCGTGTTCAGTGCCAAACGCCGTATAGCCACGTTGGCCTCCACCCGATTCTGAAATATAAGATTTTTTTGTTTCAACAGGTAATGCATAAAATTTTTCAAGAACTTGATAGGCTTGTTTCAAAGTTTCTGGATTCACATCATGGTCTTTTAAAATAATAAAACCATAGTCTTTGATTCCCGAAAAAAGTTGGTCGATAAATTTGACCTTATCGGACTCCATCCCTTTGGTGTAGCTTCCCAGACTGAGCGTAGGAACTTTACGAAGCGTGCTTGGTGATGTGTTTTGTGTTTGCATACCTGACCTCACTTGAAAAATTGGTGTCTTACCTTTTGTAGATTAAATAATTAGCAGATTTAGAATTTGATTTCAATCACGCATGCATTATTTGCAGAGGTGAACTCAAAATGGATATCTCCATCATACAAACGCATGGCGTGTTTATTTCTGTAAGGCGATTCTTGGGACTCATATCCTCTATAAACGACAGGACGTGGATCTTGCTGAATAAGGGCGGCAACAACCTCTTTGAGCTCGGGCCTTCCCAGGCGCTGGCTCCAAGCCTGAATTTGTTCCGTGGCTTCCGTCGTAAAATCTACTTGAATTGATTTTAAAGCCTTATCCGAAGACCATCCGCCGCGTGCCTGTGGCTTGGATTCGTATTCGGGTAAATAGGGCTTAATGTCTAATATGGGCGTTCCATCGACCAGATCAGCCCCCGCTAAGATCAGACGGTCTTTTTTGACTTCGACAATTTCAACTAGTGATAAGCCCATTGGATTCGGTCGATGCGGAGAGCGCGTCGCAAACACACCCATCGTTTGGCCTTCCAAACGTGGCGGATGAACTTTGGCATGATAACGAGCTGATTTATTTAAATGGAATATAAAAACTAACCATAAATGTGAATAGCCTTCCAAGCCCTGCAAAGCGAGTTCGGGTTGCCATTCGCTATCGATGATTAATTCCGAGTAAGTGAAAGGAACAACCCCAGACTGTCTGGGGACACCAAACTTGTCTGGGAAACACGATTTTAAGTATCCAATCGGTTTTAAATGATAATTAGAAATTTCCTGATTTTGCAGCCAAGCCCTCTCGGTTTTTAATGATAATTTCCTTACCATTAATATCGATCAAGCCTTCATTTTTAAATTCAGTCAAGTGACGTGATAATGATTCGTTAATTGTACTTGCTAATTGAGCAAATTCATTACGAGTCAGCTTTAAATTCAACGACAAACCTTTTGCCGTTTGAACACCAAAACGATCTGCCAATGTTACGATTTGATAAGCAATACGCTCTTGAACTGAAGCCAAATAATGAAGTTGGCTGATTTTTTCATAGTTCTGAATATCCATGATTGCTTGCTGTAACAATGTTCTGATAATCGGATGAGTTTGTGATAACAAATTCATCACGTCTTTAGCGGCATACATCCACACCGTCGATGTTCTGACCGCTTTAGCGAAAGCCTTATTCTGACCTTCTGAGGCTAAAGATTTATAACCAAACATTTCCCCCGGAGAAACTAATTTCGTAACATATTCCGGAGTTGTTGTACGACCGCGAGAAGCCTCTCGGTGAACAAAGATTTTCACACAGCCTGACTTTAAAATATAAAGCCCTTTTGACATTTCACCTTCTTTAAAGACATCTTGTCCCTCTTCGAAAGTGATCACATCATACGGAATATCTAATAAATTAGAAATTCCTGCATGAAAGTTTGAAGGCAGTTCTCGTTGCATTTGCGGTGACGACCCCGTAAGGCCATTCGCAACATTCGAGTACCCGGCCATCAGTTGAACAGTATCTGAACCAAATTGTGAGCTGAACTTAGTCATTTTTGACTCCTTCAAGTATGTTTAATTTTTTTTAAACATACTTAGAGTTTAAAGCAAATTGAACGAATGTCTATTGCTAAATTTGTGACTCTACAGTTCAACCGGTACAAATTTGTATTTACATAGGGAAATCAGTACCTTAAGCTGTCGATCGAGTCTTAGATTTTATCAATAGGAGTCATCAATGAAATCAATCATGGGCATTATTTTGTCATTTGTCAGCATTCAGGCATGGGCTTGGGGAGGCCGAGGTCACGCTTCGATTTGTGAAGCTGCAGTCTTTTTAGTCCAAAGCGAAAATTTGAAAGAATATCTTTTGAATAAACCTCACATGATGGGACATCTATGCAATGTTCCTGACATCTATTGGAAAGGTCTATCCGGCGAACAAACTCAACATGGGAATCCGACTCATTATATTAATCCCGAAGCCATCGGACTTGCCGCGAAAGATGTTCCGTTGGATATGAAATTATTAATTACAAAATACACTGGTCAGGAAAACATGACTCGTTCAGGATCCAAATTATCATCTGTGCCGATGGATATGGGTTCGAATTGGTGGAGAGCCGATCAGTTTTTCAGACGAGCTGTTGAATCAGCCAAAGAAATTAAAAAATCAGCGGCCCCTACTAATTACAAAGAAGAACAAGACGATACTCTTGCATTTAATAAAAATTTTTACGAGATGGTTGTGGCCATGGGACTGATGGGTCATTTCGTTGGAGACAACGGTCAGCCATTTCACGTGACATCCGATCATGATGGCTACGCGGCTGGACACGGCGGTATTCATTCTTATTACGAGGACACCAGCGTGGCCTATTTTGGTCCAGATCTGCAGGCTCAAATTGTTTCGTCTGCAAAAAAACTGAAGAAAACACCTTTCTTAAACGGAAGCCCATTAGAAAAAATGCGCGCACTGGGTGAAATTTCAATTTCAGAAGTCAAAGACGTTCTGAAAGTCGATCCTGTGACGAAGCCCTCGACACTAAAAATTGAACGTGGCATGAGCTTAAAAACAGCCGCCGAAAGAAAACCAGGTAAAGTCGGTCACGAAAAATTTAAGAAATTGATTGTCACTCAAATGGCTCGATCCGCTTTGCTATTAGCCAACATGTGGGATGATATTTACAAACAAGCGGGTCAACCCGAAATCAAGGCTTACAAAAGTTATCGCTATCCATTAACGCCTGACTTTGTTTATCCAGATTATTACGAAATCAAAGAAACTAAAACAGATAAGTAACAGACACTTGCGAAAGCAATTGATTGCCGTCAATCTTTTGATTGGCGGCATTTCCAGTCAAACCTTGTAACACAGAATCTACAATCACACGGCTATTTTCATAACTAATCCCAACAGCGACATTCGTATTATTATCTGCAGCTGCCATGTCTTGATTATTATTTAATAAGAATGTCTGCTTCAGAGAACCACGTACTTTGAAAAAATCTGAGATCGGATTTTCAAAACCAAAACTAATCGGCAATTGATTGCTGCGCTCGCGCACCGTAGATAAATTATATTTTAAATTATTAATCAATAAATCGATTTTATAGAAAAAAAGTTTTGTTTGAAACAAACTGTTATCAGAAAAAGAAAATGTATAGCTTTGATCATCGAAAGACTGAGACTCTAGACCCGAGTTCTCTTGACGTCCACTCAGGTAATTTAATTGTGCGGATAAAGTCAAATTATCGACTTCATACAAAGCTGCCAGCATTAAATTATTTTTAATATTGATATATTTAAATGATGGAATTTGTTGTTGATTCTTGAACGCGTATTCGGTGCTGAAAGACCAATGTCCAAAACGCAAACCGGCCATGATTGTCTCTGCATTCTCGTATTCATCGGCTATTTGATCTTTACGGCCTGAATAGGAAGCACCCAAGGAATATCCTATCCCTGCTATTTTTTGACTTCGAATGATTTGCACTGAGCTATTCGCGAGTTCCAAGTTTTCAGAAGTAATTGCCTGATATCTTTCACGGGACTGCTGAACGGTTTTATTTTGACGACCTACAGAATATAACCAATTCACGTCTGAATTTTGCTGCCACAAACCAGCGACATAGGCATTCGTCTGCGCACTGGCCGCAGAAGTTAAGCCCGATTCGAAAGTCACCATCGGAAAAAGATCAAAAGATTTGGTAGGAAATAAAAAAGCATTTTCCAAATCTGGAAAATGCTGATTATTTTGCAATGAGGTCATTTTAGCTCGGCTAGCGAAAGCGGCCGAGCTTGCAAATAGAACTAAAATGACTAGATTAAAAAATCGAATCACTTTTAGTATTTATAAACTACGCCCACTTGAGCCAACAAGTTAGTGCCATCTACTTTTTGATTAGCAGTTGAACCACTTAAACCTGACAAAGTGGCATCGATTTGAACTTTGTTCAATTTTAAACCAAGACCAACGTTGACTGCTGTGTTATTTGCTTCAGCTGCGAATTCACCGTCAACAGTTCCTGTCGCGCCAGTAACAGCTGCCGCTGGATAACCCACTTCATCTTTTGATTGTGCGATCAATACAGTTTGTACAACTGAACCACGAACAATTAACCAATCATTGGCATGCGTTTCAGCACCGATTAAAACTGGAGCTGTTAAACGTGTAAATTTTTTGTCTGCAATTTTGTCTTTGAAAGTAGATTGATCTAAAGTAACACCATAAAAGTATTCCGTTTTATCTACTTTTTGTACGTCAGTTACACGAACGTTCATACCTTGAAATTGATGTTCTTGATTAGCCGTAGTTGCACCACTCAAAGTTTGCTTCACTGTCCAGCCTGTGTAATCAAAACCGAAACGGATTGTATTCATTTGATATCTAAGACCTAAATTGTAATAAGGTTGATTATCAAATGTATCACCAGCTGTATTAGTCGCTTTGTTAACTAAACCTGTATTTAATTTCCATTTGAAGTCACCATAAGAAGCAGCCACACGCACGCCTGTTGATGTTTCTGCTTCATTTGTTACTTTGTTTTTATAATCAGAATAATTCAAGCCAAGACCCCAAGTCGTACCATCTGCTTTCCAAGCGTAAATAGCTTCGATTGGATTTTGCTGTGTCTTGTAAGCAGTCACACCCGCAAGTGCATTTAGAAATCTTCTTTGCGTTTGAACTGATTCGTCCAAGTGACCAATTGACATGAATAAACGAGAATTTTCATTCACGTTAAACATTCCAGAACCTTCAGCACCATTATCAACCGTTGTCGAAGTCGTTAAGCCTGCTTCGACTGATACGAAATTATCAATTGAAAACAAGTGATACGGACTTGTAAAGACAGTTTGTGTTCCTGACAAATGGAACGAGTTTCCTAAAGCCTTTTGACGAGCCTTTGTTGCAAATGCTGTTGATGAAGCTAGGACTAATGCCGTAGCCAAGATGTGTTTTTTCATAGTTTCCCCTTTAAACTTATAACTAAAGTCTAGCTTAAAATTGAAGGTCACGTGTTACAAGCTCAGATATCAACAACAATCCGCGACATAAAACTTTAGTTTGTTGAATAGATTCCGATATGTTGCCTAGAAAATTTAACAAGGAGTCATCATGAAGTTTGCAATTTTATTTACAGCCCTGATTTCACAATATGCTTTTTCCGCAGAAAAATGTGTGATCACAACAAATCGCACAGCTTGCCCTGGTAAAGAAAAATTAATGTTAACACCTTACAAGGGCGTCAACCCAACAGTTGATGAAAAAGATGCTAAAGATGCGGCTGAATGCAAAAAAATATCTGAAGAAAGTTCGAAGATTATTCGCAAAGGGACTTTGGCAGGAAAAAAAGTAACTGCAAAGTATGGCAAAGATTCATTTGGACCATTCGAAGATAAAGCGACTTGCAAATAATCACTTTTACGTAGATCAAATAAAGCCGATGTTTCCATCGGCTTTATAATTAGAACATTTTTCCTTCAATTGATAAATATCCCAAAACTTGATTTTGCCCTGCCATATTGCCTAAACCAATCGGTAAAGCAAGACCTGGCACAAACTGCCAGCTTCCTACGTCGTATGCATAACGCACGCTTGGACTAATCATATTTTCTTGATTCCAAGTTGTAGAGTCTTGACCCAATACTTCTTCAAATGAGGAACCTGTCATTTCTAACATGATATTAAATGTATCTGTCACAAAATAAACATTGCTCAAAGCCCAAAAAAACTTAGATGTGTCCGCCGTGTTATCTAAAGCATCTTTCGATTTAGGAACAAACTGAGCGCCGACATTCCAATGTTGAGTCCATTTAGAATTAATAACTACAGAGTTTAACAACGAGGCTTCGTAACCTACAGCCCCATTACCAAAACCTAATTTGTAATCACCTGAATTTGATATAACACTTAAGCGTCCAGTAGTAACAAAAGATTCAGATCTTACAAACTCTCGACGATAATTAATTTTAATATCCCCTACTTGAGTCTTATCTACAGCCTCGATATAAGCATACGGAATTTCATATGAAAATTGATCCGCCTGGCCACCCATTGGAATTTCATTAATAAAAGTATAATTCCAATCTTTACCTTTATTTTGCTTCTGATAAACCTGAATAAATTGAACGACTCCAGGCTCCTGATTATACGCTTCTTCTACTAGAAATGAATTATCTTCTAGAGGTTCAGCTTTACAAAAAATTCCAATTGTTGATAACAATAAAATTAAAAATAACTTCATACTATTAATCCTTAAATGATGATGTGTTTAATAAAAAGACAAAAAAAAAGCCGATGTCACCATCGGCTTTTGTAATAATTTCTAATAAAAATTAGAAAGCGTAAGTCAAACCAACAGTTCCTAATAAATTAGCGCTGTTGATAACTTGGCTACCAGCAGCTAGGATTGAACCATCAACAGTTAATTTGTTGAATTTCAAACCAGCACCTGCTGCCAATTTAGTGCTGTTAGCACCTGGAGCAGTTTCTACTGCAGTCGTAGCACCGTTAGTCGTTTTATCACTATCAACTAACAATAAATTTTGCGTAACAGAACCACGGATTACTAACCAAGAGTTAGCTTCTGCTTCTAGGCCGATGATTAAAGGCATTTTCAAAGATGTCACTTTTGAATCAGAAGTTTTTTCTTTAGCAGATGTTGATAATAAACCAGCACCGTAGAAAAACTCTGTACCATCTTTTTTGATGCTTTCAGTGATACCAGCATTAATGTTTGTGTATTCAACATCAGCAACTTCAGCAGAGTTGTCTTCCATTTTGAAACCACCAGACATGAATCCAGCGTTTACATATAATGAATCAGTTAAATCATAACCACCGCTTAAGCCGATAGCAGATTTACCTTTGAATGAATCGCCCGGAGAAGCATTCGTTGCTCCAGTTTTCCATTCGTCAGTTAAACCTAAATCAAGGTCTACGTTCCATTTGTCGCCGCGAGCGTCAAATGTTAAACCCATTGTAGATTCTTTTTCGTCACCTTTTTTGTCATCAAAGTTAGAGTAACGTAAACCAGCACCTACGTGCATATCACCCATTTTCGTAGCGTAAGCTAAGAAAAGTGGATTTTGTTGTGGTCTGATAGCATAAGTTAATGCTGCATTTGTTTTGATAGCATTAGCCATACCACGATTCATGAATGTTGTTGAATCGTCATGACCTAAAGCTAATACGAATTTAGCATCACCCAAAGAGCGAACCATCATACCTTCAGCACCTAAATTAGCATCAGAAGAATCTGTTGCATCAGGAACCGCGCCAGTTGTTGTGAAACCATTAGCAGTTACGCCTGATTCCAAAGTTAAAGAATCGCCAACGATAGCTGCGTATGTCGGCTTATTGTAAATGTATGAACCGTCTGTTAAGTGAGCTGAATTTCCTAAAGCTGTTACTCTTGCGCGAGTTGCGAAAGCTGAAGCTGAAGAAAGAACTAAAGCTAATGTTAATAATTTTTTCATTTTATATATTCCTTATTTAATCAATTTAAAATTAGAACATGTAAGTTACGCCAACTTGGCCTAACAAATTAGTTCCATCAACTTTTTGGTTAGCAGCTGCGCCAGACAAACCAGTTAATGAACCGTCTAAAGTTAACTTGTTCCATTTCATACCAGCACCAACAGCTACTGCAGTTGAGTTAGCACCTGGAGCAGTTTCAGTAGTTGTAGTAGCACCTGTTTCAACTTTTGTTGAGTTGATCAAAGTTTTTTGAGTTACTGAACCACGAACTGTTAACCAAGAAGCTGCATCAACTTCAAGACCCATCCAAACTGGTAAGTACAATTGAGTTGTTTTAGAATCAGCAACTTTTTCTTTAGTGTTAACTGATGTTAAACCAGCACCGTAGAAAAATTCGTTGCCATCTTTTTTATGAGAAGAAACTGCAGAAGCAGCGATCTCAGTTGCAGAGTAATCTTTAGTTTCTGTTCCAGCAGCGTTTTCAGCTTTGAAACCAGCCATAGTAACAGCACCAGAAACATAAAGGTTATCCATAGCGTAACCAGCACCAGCTGTTAAACCCATGTTACCTTTGAATTTGCCATCAGTTGCATTTTCATAAGTGTTTGTTAAACCGATGTTCAATTTAGCATCTAAAGCACCCATTCTTAAACCAGTGCGGATACCCATTGAAGATTCTTTTTCAGAAGCTACTTTATCATTGTAGTTAGAGTAAACTAATGTAGCAGCCCAGTTCATATCAGCAGTTTTCATACCGTATGAAAATTCAACTGGATTTTGCTGAGACTTAATAGTCGCGAAACCAGCTAATGCTCTTAAACCCCAAGTTGCAGAAGCATTTTTAGATTGGTGGCCTAAAGAAAGACCCATTTTTGAATCGCCCATAGAGCGAGTAACCATACCTTCAGCGTTAGCACCTTCAGCGCCACCAGCTGTAGTTCCAGTTTCCATTGTTACGTAGTCACCCATGATCATCATGTCAGCTGGATTGCTGTACACAGTTTGAGTGTCCACTAAGTGTGGAGAGTTTCCTAATGCGTTAACACGTGCGCGTGTTGCAAAAGCGTTCGTTGAAGCCAAAGCTACAACTACTAATAATACCTTTTTCATGTTGTATCCCTTTCGTTATTTGTTTTTGTTAAAGTTCAATTCTTTATGAAACTTTAAATACTTTTTTAAACTTATACTAAAGATGGTAATAAGGACGTTGTACCAGCGCAACTTGAAATTAGATCAGTTGCACTAACCGCGTAAAATTATTGATTAAAAAATAGCACTTTTGTTTTTTTGTTGTGGCTTTCTGACATCAACAAAAAAAAAGCTTGTTGTTAAAAACGTTTTTCGAATTTTTCAAATTTGATTTCTTTTAAAATGATTTTTCTCCTCTGAAAAATTCAAATTATTTCTATCGATTTATTTGCCCGACAAGATCGTTTTCAGTTCTGTTCCAGTTTTATTTTTGATAAGAACCAATCTTTGACGCGCGCGCTAAAATCGCATCATGTTATTTCCTGGACCATCGTCCTGATTTTTGACAACAACACGGTGCTCTTTTGATCTGAGCGCTCATTTTATTCGTCGCGTGCTCATTTTGTTACCTGTTTTTTTTCGCGAAAATCTCCCAAATCAAGGTCGCTTTACATATAAAAGGACTGACATCAGATAATAAACCTCTAAACTGAATTTATATGAGATCACAAAAAATACTTAAAGGTATTATCAAAAGACACCCCGATGGTTTTGGTTTTTTTATTCCCGAAGCCGAATTAGAACACGCCGACGTTTATATTCCTGCCCATTCGATGAAATCGGCTATGACAAATGACCAAGTTTCTGTATTCGTGGAAAAAGAACGCGATGGCCGATTTAAGGGCGAAATTGTACGTATTCTGGAAAGATCTCAGAAAAAAATCGCCGGCAAGTTTATCATTTTAAACGAACAGTATGGTTCGATCAAAGACGAAGGCAAAGGCTGGGGATCCGATTTGAAAATTCCTTTAGATCGCAGCATGAATGCTAAAAATGGCGAAATCGTTGCTGCCAAAATTACGCAATATCCCGATCAAGGACAATTCACAGGTGAAGTTTACGAAATTATTGGCGATGCCCTGAATGCATTGAACGATGTCAAAAGAGTCATCGTCAATCAAAACATCCCCGATTCTTTTTCTGATGAAACTTTGAATGAAACAAAAACACTATCTGAAAACCCGAACGAATCAGACTTTAAAAACAGAAAAGATTTACGCGATTTACCTATCATAACAATAGATGGTGCTACCGCCAAAGATTTCGATGATGCCGTTTACGTAGAAATGAAACAAAACGGATTCAGACTGATCGTGGCCATTGCTGATGTCAGTCACTATGTTAAATCTGGAACTTCGATGGACAAAGAAGCTTTCGAACGCGGAACTTCAGTTTATTTCCCTAATTTTGTCGTTCCAATGCTGCCTGAGAAACTGTCGAATGGACTTTGTTCATTAAACCCGCACGTTCCCCGTCTGGCCCTTGTTTCTGAAATGCATTTTGATTTTACTGGCGAAATGCAAACATCCGCTTTTTACGAAGCCGTGATCGAAAGTAAATCACGCTGTACTTACGGCGAAGCCCAAGAAATTATCGACGGTGTTGATATCACCAAGCACACTTCCGTCGAAGGCGTTAAAGAAAATATTTTACGCTGCGCTGATCTAGCCAAAGTTTTAATGGCGAAACGATTCAAAGAAGGCTCTTTGGATTTAGAAGTTCCTGAAACAGAATTAGTTATTGATGGAGCGGGCGAACCTGTTGACGTCATTAAATCAGAACGTTTATTCGCCCATCGTCTGATCGAAGAGCTTATGCTGGCTGCTAACGTAGCTGTCGCCAAATTCCTGAGCAGTAAAGAAATTCCTTCTATTTATCGAACCCACGAACCACCCGATCCATTGAAAATTTCTTTATTACAAAGATTTATTAATTCATTGGGATCAAAAGCCAATTTATCGGGCGATAAATTACAAAAGAAATTAACCAAAGCGTTGCATGAGTTCACCAACGAATCACAAGCCAATATTATTCATATTTTGACTTTACGCTCGATGAGCCAAGCTAAGTACACTGCAGAAAACATTGGACACTTTGGGTTGGGTTTTGATTTCTATACTCACTTTACTTCTCCGATTCGTCGATATCCCGATTTAATCGTCCATCGCTTGATTAAAAATCAGATCGGCGTTTCTGGATATCGCTTGATGAGCGAAGAAGACGTTCAAACAGCTGGAACATGGTTATCGGCGTGTGAACAAAGATCCGCAAAAGCCGAGCGACAAATTCAATCCATCAAAAAAGCCCGCTTCATGCATAAAATGACTGGCGAAAGCTTTGATGGAATGATCAGTTCTGTGACCAAATTTGGAGTTTTCGTTTTACTCAGACAATATAATATTGATGGATTAATCCGTCTGGACGATTTGGGTGGCAAAGGACCTGGATCATGGGAGTACGACGAAGAGAATTTGAAATTGGTATCAAAAAAATCGGGATTCAGTTATTCAATTGGTGACCAAGTCGAAGTTACAGTCAGTGCGGTTGATATCGAGCAAGGCCAAATCAACTTCGTCCTGAAAAACAAAGTCGAATCAGGACCTAGCAAAAATGAAGAGAACGATTCTCCATTTAAAAAATCAGGTCAAAAACAATCTCGCTACGAAAGCTATCCCGTTTCGAAATCGAAAACTCCGTTTAAAAAAGAAAAAGATAGCTACAAAGACAGAGATAAAGATAAAAATCGCAACTTTGAAAAGAAACCGAAGGAATCAACTGAAATCAAACCTCGCTACGCTTCTTTGGCTGACTACTTAGAGAAAAATGCAAAAAAAGGTGACCATGCAGACAGTTCATCGAAATCAAACAAAAAGTCCGTTTCTAAGCCCGTTGAAAATAGGAAAAACTCTCAAAAACGCAGCTCGCCTGCGGACAATTCTGGGGGTGTTCGCAAAGCACGGTCTTCGAAATCTCATCGAAAAAATAAATCTCGATAGTTTTGTTTCAAGCACCAAAGAAAATTTTGACGAACAACTGTCGGTCCCTGAACGACTTCGTCTAAGCTTTGAAGAATTAGGCCCTACTTTTATCAAATTTGGCCAATTGTTGGCATCTCGCCCAGATTTAATTCCGGATGAGTATCTTGAAGAAATGGCCAAATTGCATGATCAAGTCAAAGTGCTTGATTTCAAAGTCATGAGCGAAGTCTTGGAAGAAGAACTGGGAACAGATTATCTTAAAAAATTTCAGAGTATCGATGAGACGCCGATTGGTTCCGCCAGTATCGCCCAAGTTCACTCTGCTCGTTTGATCACAGGCGAAGATGTCGTTTTAAAAATTCAAAGGCCTGGCATTGTTGCAAAAATTAATGACGATTTACATGTTCTTTATTTCATCGCAGAGCTACTTGAAAAATATATCCCCGAAGTGCGCCCATTTAATCCGGTCGGAATGGTCGACGAGTACTTTAAAACTCTAGAGCTGGAAACAAATTTCGTAGTCGAGGCCAACAATATTCGTCGTTTTATTGAAAATTTCAAAGATCAGCCTGATATTATTATTCCACAAGTTTATTTCGATTTGACGACTGAAAAAGTCCTTGTGCTTGAAAAACTCAGCGGGAAACCGCTGAGCCATCAGGATTCTTTAAAGCAAGAACAAATTAATTCAGAAGAAATTATTAAAAAAGGGCTGCGCACTTATCTGAAAATGGTTTTTGTGGATGGTTTTTTCCACGGAGATTTACACGCCGGTAATTTTTTTGTGATGCCCGGAAATAAAATTGGCTTAGTTGATTTTGGAGTCGTCGGTCGTTTGAATCATAAAACACAAACTTCCATCGTGAACATGTTGGTCGCTTTGTCCAAAGAAGACTATGTTCGTTTAGCTTATGAATACGTCGACTTAGCTCCGTTTTCTGAACACGTGAATGTGGATTTGTTCGCTAAGGATTTACAGTCGATTATTGCTCCCTATTACGGTCTGACTCTGAAAAATGTGAATGTAGGTCGTATTTTAATGTCCTCTGCCAGTATCGCAGCCAGACACGGCCTCAGTGTTCCGACCGAACTGATGATGTTCTTTAAATCGATTATCTCCATCGAAGGACTGGGACAAAAAATCCAAAGAAACTTTGATTTCTTGGCTTTCACGCTCAGCCAAGTGAACGAAGTCGCTCAAAGTTTTTTTCAGCCCGCCAAAATGACCAACGAAGTGAATTTGCTGTTTCGTGAATCAAAGACCTTTATCAATGCACTTCCCCGCCAGTTGAATCTGATTTTGCGCCGAATGAATTCACCGGAATATGCGAATAAAGTTCAAATCAAAGAATTCAACGACTTCCGTATCACAGTGGCACGCTCCTTTGAATTACTGTTTCTGGGTATAATTATCGGTTCGCTGATTGTAGCGAGTGCGCTGTTTTACCAAGCACCCAGTGCCTTTGAAATTATTGGCATTCCCGGCTTTAGCTTTATCGGTCTGGCATTGGCGACGGTGACTGGCATACTTGCTTTTCTTAAATATATCCGAAGCTAAAATAATTTTAACAGTTTGCTTGATGACATATTGAATATACGACGCGCTTCGTATATCTTGAAAAAATGCCTGATCAAAAACGAATCACCTATGTCCCCAAAGAAATCGAAGCCTTAGCAGACCAGGTCGGTTCGTTCATTCAATACTGGGGCTTTAAAAAAATTCATGGCCAAATTTGGACTCACGTTTGGTTGGCTCAAAAGCCAATTGATGCCACAACTCTTGTTAAAAGATTACAAGTGTCCAAAGCACTTGTATCACTTGCGATCAAAGATCTTTTACAATACGACGTCATTCGCGTCTTGGGCCAGGGCGACCGCCGAAAAATTCTGTTGGTTCCGAACGAGGACGTCCAAACTGTGATTTCAAATGTTTTACGACTGCGAGAAACTAAAATGCTTGGTGAAATTACAGAGTCTCAAGAAGCCCTCTCGTCAGCTAGTGACGAGCTTAAATCTAAAATCGATCTCAACCAGGAACGTCTGGAGCAAATGAAATTAATGACTCAAATGGCTCAAATGGCCTTATCTGCTCTGATTACCAGTAATTTAGATATCGATAAAATCGAATTTTAATTTCGCCAAAAATGGCATGTGTAACCATTCGGATTTTTTTGCAAATAATCCTGATGGTATTCTTCTGCTGAAATAAATTCAGTCAATAATTCTAGCTTTGTAACGATGGGATTTAAAAACTTTTTAGAAACAGTCATTTCCTGAATCACCTGTGCCGCAATTTCTTTTTGATTTTCATTTTGATAAAAAATAGCGGATCTGTATTGTGTCCCAATATCATTTCCTTGGCGGTTCATTGTTGTGGGATCATGTAGCTTGAAAAAAAGTCGCAACAAATCGGCAAAACTTAAAGTCTCTGCATCGAACTCAACAAGCACCGCTTCCGCGTGACCTGTTTGCCCTGTTTTGACTTGTTGGTAAGTCGCAGCTGTCGGGTCACCTCCACAATAGCCCACTTCCGTATTCAACACTCCTGGAACTGCACGAATTAATTCTTCGACTCCCCAAAAACATCCCGCAGCTAAAACGGCTTTTTCTTTTCTCATATAACCTCATCCCAATAACGGTCTAGTCTGGATTTACATAAAATCCACGTTCACCTAAAATGAGTCATGTCTGAAATTCAACAAAAAAACAATCAATTTTTATCATGGGAATCATTTTGGCTGGGTGGATTTTCAATCATACTGGCCCTGGGATTTTGGGCTTTTGTGGATAAGTCTTCCTCGTTGTACACAGTTTCCATGTTAGCGTTTTCATTGGCTTTCATCGTCAACCATCCGCATTTTTTGTCGTCGTATCTGTTGCTTTATTCAGATCATCGCCAGTCGATTTTCAAAAATATTCGATTTATTTGGGCGGCAGTGGTCGTTCCACTTTTGTTAATCAGCATACTGGTTTACAGCTATACAAATAAATCTCTTGGCACAATGGCTTGGTTGATTACTTCGATGTATTTTTTTGTTGGCTGGCATTACGTCAAACAAATTTTTGGCTGTGTCATTGTCACAAATGCGCAAAGAAAAATTTTCTTTTCTGCGCTGACGCGAAAACTGGTTCTGATCAACTTATTTTCAGTTTGGTTTATGTCTTGGCTTCGAACTCAAGTCGGTGATCAAAGCTTTGCCTTTTATGGAATTGCTCACAAAAGTGTGAATTTACCAACTTGGACACTGACTGCGATTTACTACATCGTTGGAATTTCTTTGATGGCACTGCTTGTTCAACTTGTCCGTGAATATATCCAACGTGGATTTGTTCCTTGTGCTTCCAGTATCACCGCTTTTGCGTCGATTTACGCGTGGTACATACCGACTTTCAGTCACCCGAGCTATGGCTATTTAATTCCGTTTTTTCATTCGCTCCAATATTTGTATTTAGTTTGGATTCTGAAAAAAAATCAAACTCAAGCGGCTATCCAAGATTTACAGCCCGTTGAAAAACGTAGGCAATGGGTCATTCGCTTTATTGGATTTTTTATGGCAGCCACTTTTTTAGGGGCCTTGTGTTTTGAATTTATTCCTAAATACTTGGACGGTTCCGAGCTATTTAATGCACGTGAATTTACGGCCAGCTTCTATATCGCCAGCTTCTTATTGTTTATTAATATTCATCATTATTTTATTGATAATGTGATTTGGCGATCTCAGAACACCGAAGTTAAAAAATATTTATTTTTAAATTGATCGAACCATCATCCATTTGATCCCGCGAGGAATCAAATTTAATAACAAGGCCAGAACTGAAACCAATCCGATAGTTAAATACAGCTCTGGCATGTCATATCGTTCCCAAAATTTCCAGATTAAAAATCCTAATCCTTTATTTGAAAAACTGCTTTCTGCCACAATCGCCAGGGTCAAACCGTAGCCCACCGAATTCTTATAAGAAGAACCCAGCGCCGGCAATGCTCCTCGCAAGTAGTAATAGTATAAAATTTTAAGGCGCTGAACCTTATACACTTTCAGAATCTTTTTAAGAGGATTCCATTTTAAATGATTAAATTGGCTATCTAAAATTAAATAATTTGAAAATAACAACCCGACCAAAACCAAAGATGTCCTGGCAATATCGTTAATACCCATTAAAATCAGCAACAACGGAAATAAAACAATTCTAGGAATCGGTTGTAATAAACCAACCATAAAATAAATCAATTTGCGCACATTCGACCAACGCAATCCCAATACAATTAAAATCAAACTGAGAATATAGGAACAAATTAAGCCACTTAAAAAAATTTGAAATGTGCTTAGCACATGTTCCAAAATTTGATGTTCTGTATAAAGATTCAATAATAAATTCATTTTTCGTTCACAATATAATCTGACAAAGTCTGATAATTAACTTCATCTTTGGCCAATGTTTTAAGAAATCTTTTTTCACTTTTACTGAAACACAATACAAAGTCTGAAAATTTATTGATTTCGATCAAGTCATGACTGACCCAAATCAAAGTTGCATTACGTTGTTTGACATAACGTATGATTAAATTTTCTAATTCAGTTTTTTGTTTGAAATCCAACGAATTAAAAGGCTCATCGGCCAAAATATAATTCGGTTCAATAGCCAAAGCGCGATAAAAATTAATTTTTTGCAACTCGCCGCCAGACAAATCCACGGCTTTTTTGTTTAACAAATTAGAAATTTTTAGCTCGTCTTGTAGGGTTTGAACCCATTCGGTATTTTGAATCTGATCGATCAATGCCAGATTTTCTTGAACAGTCAGCCAAGGAATCAGCATATTTTTTTGAAATAAAAAACTGATTCTGGCTTTGGGGTCTTTGATGATTTTTCCTTGATAACGGGAATATAAATCCGCAATCGACTCTAACAGCAAAGACTTACCTAAACCGATTTGACCAAAAACAAAATAAACAAATCCTGGTGCAAAAGAGTACGAAAAATCTTTGATGAGATCTTCTTGGTCATTAAATAAAGTCAGATTGCGAATTTCTAAATTCATTATTTTTTCGGTAAAAAGCTCGTATCGACTACTTGATCTGGATTCACTTCGCCTTTAATAAATCCGTTGGCTTTATACCATTCAAAGTCAGCCTTGATTGAATCGATATTCATAGAACCATTGTCTTTTAAACCCACTGGTTCCATTTTTCCCCAGCTTTTTTCCCCATCTAATTTCGCATATTTGTTAACGACTGGAGCTAACTTCAACCACTCCTCTTTATTCGCCAAAGCCTTATTGTAATCTTTAACACCTTTTAAATAAGCTTTCATAAATTTTTGTGCATTTTTTTTATCGGCTGCAAATTTTTCGGAATAAATTAAAATAGCGCTTTGCTGATTCGGGCGAAATTCGTTGACCGATTTAAACTTAACACCAACTTCAGATTCGACCATATCTTGTAAAAAGGGCTCCAACTGAACAGCGGCATCGATTTCTTTTTGTTGAAAAGCCATTTTCATTTCTGAGTAGCCAACTTTGACAAGCTTAACGTCTTTGTTCGTCAAATTTCCAGATTTTAAAATCGATTCTAAGGCAATCTGCTGAGAAGATCCTTCAATCGACGGCAAACCAATTTTTAACCCTTTTAAATCAGCAACGCTCGATACTTTTTTAGAATCAATCAAGTCTTTACGAACAGCTAACCAGATATATTGATTTTTATCAGAAACATGTCCCTTGTCCGCTACGATTTTAAATTTTTCACCAGCCGCATAAGCATTGAATAAACCCGCAATTAAATTACCAGCGCCAACATGCAATTCGTTCTTGGCCAGTAATGTTGTCATTTGGGCTGTTGAATTATTCAAAACGATAATTTCAGTCTGAAGTCCTTCTTTTTTAAAATATCCACGCTCTTGAGCAATATAAATCCCCGCCGTGCTTAACGAAGACGAAGCCCCAATTTTGATCGTTTCCGCAAAAACAGTTGCAGAAAAAAACAAAGCCGCTGCTAGAATCATTTTTTTCATTTTCTACATCCTTTAGTTTTTAGTATTTAATTATTGAATCTTTTTTTTAATTTCGCAAGACGAAGAAGCTTCCATCCCCTGGATACTCAGTTTGGCATACAACGAATTTTGATAGGCCACCACCATCGTTTCAGACTGAGATGAAGGGTGCGTGATTTTCATCGAATTCATTTGTTCTTCCATCGCATCGGCTTCGAACACGAATCCACTTTTTTCAACACGAATTTGCGCCATGCCATATTCCAACGGAATTTCCTGAATTGTTGTATAATCACCTTTGACCCATAAAATACAAGACAATAGAAAAATCATCTTATTCTCCTTTTTTAAATAAATTCATGATTTCAAACATCGCATCCACAGCGGCCAAACCTGTAATTTGAGAATTATCATAAGGAGGACTGACCTCAACGATATCTGCACCGACCAGATTTTTAATTTTAAAACTACGAAAAATTTGCTGAACTTCGTATGTCGACAATCCACCCGGCACAGGGGTTCCTGTCCCTGGAGCAAAAGCAGGATCCAAGCAGTCGATATCATAGGTAATAAAAGTAGGACCTTTCATTTTAGCAACAGTTCGACCTATTTCCTGAGCCACTGAGTGGATCGGCTTTTTACGAATCATGTCCATATCATAAATTTTAATTTTATTTTTTTTAATAAATTTTAAGTCCTCCGCAGAGGCCAACGGACCACGAATTCCAATCTGAATCATTTGTTGCGGATTCACTAAACCTTCTTCAACCGCGTGACGCGCAAAAGCTCCATGATGGTATTCACATCCCCAGGCTGCTGGGTAAGTATCTAAATGCGCATCAAAATGAATTAAATTTAATCGCCCATGCTTTTTGGCAGCAGCCCTTAATAACGGAAGCGTTGTCGAGTGATCACCGCCGACTGATAAAAATTTTTTATTTTTTTTAAGTAAGATGTTGGCAAAATTTTCAATTTTTTCATAAGTTTGTTCTTGGGAAATCGGTACAGTTGGACAGTCGCCGATATCTGCGAATTTCAATTGATCAAATAAAAACTGACCTCGGGTAAAATGAAATCCACGTCCTAAACTCGAACATTCTCGCACCAACGTCGGCGCAAAGCGTCCGCCGGGTCGATACGAAACTCCGCCATCATAAGGCGTACCAAACAAAGCCACATCATAATCATCGTCGATCTTTACATGGGGCAATCTGAAAAAAGTTTTGATTGATGAAAATCTAGGAAATTCTCTGCCACTCAGTGGCTGGTATTTGTGTGTACTCATGCAATTATTCTGAGCTTTTGACAATCAGATTCAAGGTCGATAGTGTCAAAAAATATGGAAAAAATTGCCGAAGACCGTTCGAATTTACTGAAGTGGTATCATAAAAACAAACGAGTCCTTCCTTGGAGATCATCTAAAAATCCTTACCTGGTTTGGATTTCTGAAGTCATGCTTCAACAGACTACTGTCAAAGCGGTCGTTCCCTATTATGAAAGGTTCACGGCCCGTTTCCCGACACTGGAATCTTTGGCGACGGCCCCTATCGAAGACGTTTTAGCTAACTGGGCAGGACTTGGATATTATTCCCGCGCTCGAAATTTACACAAAGCCGCACAGAAACTGCACCAAATCGTCACCCAAACTGGGCGGTTTCCACAAAGTTATACCGAACTGATAGAGCTGCCTGGCTTCGGTCCGTATACGGCTCGCGCTGTTTCTAGCATTTGCTTTTCAGAAAAAACAGGTGTCCTTGACGGAAATGTCATTCGAGTCCTTTGCCGAAAATACGGTTATGACTTTGATTGGTGGAAAACCGAAAATAAAAATTTTTTACAAAACTTATCCGACCAATTGGCTCAAACAAAAGAGGTCAGTGATTTGAATCAGGCTCTTATGGAGCTGGGTGCGACCGTTTGCACACCCCAGAAAACACTTTGCCCACTTTGTCCCTGGGTTAAAACCTGCGTCAGCGTTAAGAAGAAAATGGTTCAAGAAATTCCTAAAAAAAAGACTCCACCTAAAAAAGAAATTTGGTTTTGGAATTTTGATGTTTATGTCAGTCAGAAAAGTCAAAAAGAGTCGATTTATTTAGTCCCTAACACTAAAACTCCTTTTTTATCCAATAATTGGCTTCCACCCTCGAAAGCCGTCCAAAAAAAAGACAAACCCAAAAAATTTCAATTTCGACATGCTGTCACCAAATACGATATTTTCGTTCAACTGAATGTCATAAGACAAAAGTCGAGCCCTTCATTAGAGGGACAATGGGTCGATTTAAAGGAAATCAAAAAAGTGAATCCAACCAGCTTAATTGATAAAATTATTAAGCATATTTAGTAAAAATCAGTTAAAATAGGACATGGTTCGTACAATGGCCTTTTTCATATTTTTCAGCTCTTACGGTTACTCAATGCCTCATCCCGGGAACTCGTTGGCACTCAGCCAGCCACAGTTGGGATCTATTTTTTCTGGAATGGGCTTTAAAATTAAAAACTTTCCGTCCGACTGGACAACGACTGAAATCGCTCATAATTCCAATAGTCAGCAAATTGATTTGGTCAAAACTGTTACAACAAATCAAAGTCAGCCTCGAATCAGTTTTAAACTTGATACTATTTCTAAACAAGCCGATTTAAATTTGTACCTTAAAAAATATATCAAAGACTATAACCAGTACGGTCTAGAAGTTTCGAACATTCAAACTCGCAAAGGCTCAGTCGCTAACTTGGACAATATTAGTATTGATATTACTTCTAAAAATAAAAAGGCGCGTTCTCGTCAGTATTTTTTAAAAAACAATGAAAAAATAGTCATTGCATCCTGTTCCAGCGATTTCGAAGAACTTGAAGCCACCTTAGTGGACTGTGAAAAAGTCATCGAGAATTTTCAATGGACACAAATTTAATTTTATCTAGCGGCAAATATTTTTTAATTTTGGCTTTCTTAATTTCAATTATAGAAACTTTTTTCAACAATCACGCTGATAAAAAAAGGAATATACGCTATTTCATTTCTGACTATTTTTTATTTGGTGTTGAGCACCTTTTGTTAAACCTGATAACGATCGGCAGTCTTTTAAACTTTGCTCATTTTAAAAATTGGCAGGTCTTTCAATGGTCTGATTCGATCACCTCTTTTATAATTGCTTTATTCCTTTACGATGCTTTTTTCTACCTCGAACATTACTTGATGCATCGAACACGTTTTCTATGGTCTTTTCACTATGTTCATCATAGCAGTGAATATTTTGGAATGTCGTTAGGTTTTCGATTATCCTGGTTTCGTCATTTGCGCAGAATCTTTTTTGCCTTTCCAATGTTTTTAATGGGGTTTTCTGAAAATATTCTTTTAGGTGCAATGATGTTTTTGAATCTTTATGCTTTGTTCGTCCACTCAAAACTTAAGTTCAAAATGCCGATTTTTTTGAACTGGCTAATGTCGCCTTATTTGCACAGCATTCACCACGAAAAACAGAACATCAAAGGATACAACTTGGGTGGAATGACCACTATTTGGGACCGAGCATTTAAAACATACAAAGACACAACAACGGACCGCCCTGAGTATGGAATACACGGCTACCAGTTCACACTAAATCCGATTTCAAACCAAATAAAAACAATTTATGAATATTTATATGAATTATTAAAAATTTCTTAGTCTGCCAGACAGTTCTGTTGTATTTTTATATTATGGCAAATATCAAGATTCGTTTTAATACCAAATATCTAGAGGGAAATCCCGATCTTAAATGGCGGGTCCTGATTAATAACAAAGAAGTTTTGGCTCGCAATGTACATATCGAAGTTCCTTCATTTACCTCCGAAGACACCATTGAAGGTGGTGAAATCAAGTGGCATATTTCCTGTGAAGGACAAGTTCACTGGCAAGAGGATATCGCTATTATTAAAAAATCTTAGAAATTTTTTGATAAATCAAACTAACCGCCTGATCGATATTCATTTGACTTGTATCTATTTGTAAATCACTCGTTTTGGAATCTTCAAAAGGACTGGATATCCCTGTCATCTGTGGAATCAATCCTGCGCGTGCCTTTTGGTATAAACCTTTGATATCACGTTGTTCGCAGACGCTCAGCGGGGTAGATAGGTGGATGTGATAAAGTGAATCTCCAATTATTTGCTTGATCAGCTCACGCTGTGATTCCAGAGGTGTAATAGCTGTCACGATAGTAATCTGACCAGAATCAGATAAAATTTTAGCGACTTCAGCCAATCGACGAATATTTTCATTTCGTGCTTGCATTGAAAAATCTAAATCTTTGTTTAAACCTGATCTGACTTGATCAGCATCCAATAAATACGACTGAAAATAGTTTGAAAATAATTCTTTCTCAAGCCTCTGTGCCAGCGTTGTTTTACCAGCACCTGAAAGTCCACTGAACCAAATTACAAAAGATTTGTGTCCATTCTTTTGCTGACGATGGCTCCTATGGACAGATTCAAATTTTGCATTCCGATTCGATGATGAACTGCTGCGAATGAAACCTACGGCGACTGTTTGATAATTGATTCGATCGATCACTATAAACTCAGATAAAATCCCCGCTTTTTGAACTATTTGCTTTTGATGAAAAAAACCAGTCGCGTCGTAAATCAAATCCAAAGAAGCCTCTAGAGGATTAAGATTTTCAAATGTGGCTTCGATCTGCTGAAAACCCAGTTTAATTATATAATTCTTTCCCGCTTCAATTTTTTGTAAACAAACTAATTGCGCATTAAAAGATTGAGCAACATCGACCTGATTTTGTTGCTCGACCAAAACATCACCACGGCTCATTTCAGCATCTGATCTGAGCAACATCGTCAAAATATTGGTATCTGAAGAAAAAGAGCTCTGCGCTTCTAAATCAATTTTTTGCCCCGTTTCGGATCCTGCTTTTTCCAGCTGCAATAATGGCTTTAATTTTCCGGAAACTCTTTGCAATTGCAAGTAGCGCTTTCCTTCGTGTAAATGGATACCTTGGACTAATAAAACAGTTCCAGTATCTGCTCTTGTCGGATTTATTGGCTGAAAAATCACATCAGATAAACTTTTCTGAGAAATATTTTTCATTTTGAGCGATTTCGAACAAAGCCCTTCTCCTGTAACAGCCGAGACTGGCAAATAATCAATCTGAGCAAAATCGCCACATGAAATATATTTTTTCAGCTCATTGACAATTCGATGGAACGATTCTTCATTGTAGTTAATCAGATCCATCTTATTGATAGCGACAACTAATTTGGTAATTTGAAAAAATTTTAATATCTGCAGATGTCTGACGGTCTGATCTGTTATCCCTTTGGTGACATCAATTACTAATAAGGCCGCATCTGAATTGGATGCGGCTGTGGCCATATTACGAATGAATTCAATATGCCCCGGACAATCTGCGATAATTATTTTCTGTTCGTTAAGATAAAAATATTTATACGAAACATCAATTGTAATATTTTGTTCTTGCTCGGCTGATAATCCATCAAATAAAAGCGAGTAATCGAATTCACCTCGGCTATTCACAGCATGCGCAGACTGATCTTTTAAAATCAGCCCCGAATCAAACAGCAATCGCCCCATCAGTGTGCTTTTACCGTCATCAACATTACCACATGTCATCACTTTTAAAATTGTTTTCACAGACTAAAAATACCCTTCTTTCTTTTTGGCTTCCATAGCAAATTTGGAATCCAGGTCGATTAATCTGTTCGTACGTTCAGATGTTTTTAGATGAGTAATTTCTTGGATAATATCTTTAACTGTCACGGCTTCAGACTCAATCGCTCCGGACAAAGGATAACAACCTAATGTTCTAAATCGGACTTGCTTTTCGATAATGGCTTCGTCGGAATTGAATTGAAATCGTTGGTCGTCGACTTTGATCAAAGTTCCTGCACGATTCACTAACTGCATTTTTCGTGCAAAATATAAAGGAACGACTTCCAATTGCTGTTGATCAATGTATTTCCAGACATCCAGTTC
>Ga0255182_1000296_pt1 | contig 37960 bp, 20 predicted proteins | sample Atl_UVDOM_RepA_8_FD_188420 | JGI IMG/M metagenome (GOLD analysis project Ga0255182, IMG submission 188420) | Freshwater microbial communities from Altamaha River, Georgia, United States - Atl_UVDOM_RepA_8d | ecosystem: Environmental > Aquatic > Freshwater > River | place: USA: Georgia...
GAGCGTCGTAAAGTCGTCGAGCGACACGCTCGCATCCGCCGTCAGGCCGTACCGCTGGCCGATCTCGCCGAAGAGCTGCGCCTTGCGGATGCTGTCGATCCCCAGATCCGCCTCCAGGTCGGCGTCCAGCTCCACGATCTCCCGCGGATATCCCGTCTGCTCCACCACGAAGTCGATCAAAAACGTCTCGATGCCGTCGGCGGCGGGCTTCTTTCCCGCCGACCGCCGTGACAGCCAGCCCGCCTTGCCGCCCGAACGGCCGAGCACGTCGCACAGGTCCGCCAGCGAACCGGCGGCCATGACGGCCGAGCGATCGGTCGCAGCCGGCTCGAAAAGGTGGGCGATGCTGTCGAGAAACCCACGGACGATCGGGCTGTGCTCACCGTGACGGCCGAGCGGCAGGCTAGCGCCCGCCTCGGCGAGAAGCTGCGTCACCAGATCCTCGAGGCTGTCCGGGTCGGCGTCGGACACGGGACGCGGCTCAGCCGGTTGACGGGTCGGCGCGACGGCGCGGTCGAGAACGGCGGCGCCGTTCGTCGCCGCAACGCCCGCCGGCGTAAACCCGCCGGCAACGCGCACGGGCTCGACCGGCTTGGCCCCGACGGCGTGGCCCGTGGCGGAGGTGCCGCCGTGCCCGTGATCGCCGGCAGCGCCATGCGCCGCGCCATTGGTGAGCCCGGCGCCGTTGCCCTCGTACACCGTCTGTCCCGCCCGAGTCGGCGGCGACGCGGGCGTTCCCTGCATCCCGACGGCCTGACCGCCACCGCTGCGGTTGCGCTCGCGGCGGCGGGCGGTGGCGTCGAACCGGTGGATTCTCCCCGGCGTGGCCGCCGCAGGCACCGGCACTGCCGCCCCTGCGGCGGGCCGCAGAGCTGCGGGAGTCGAAGCGGCCGGGGCCGCAAGACGGCTTCCGGTGGCGAGCGCTCCCGCCGCGGCCAGCTGCTCGCGCAGCCTCGCGAGGTGCTCCCGCGGGCTACGGCCCCGCTGGTCGAACTGGAGGAAGGTCACGCCCGCGCGGCCCTCCAGGATCCGGCGCGACAGTCCCGTCAGGACGCCGGACGGGCCGACCTCGACGAACGTCCGCACACCGGCGGCGTAGAGCTTCTCGACCGTGTCGATCCAGCGGACGGTCTCCGACATCTGCCGAACGAGGCTCGTCCGCACGTCGGCCGCGGACTCGAGGCGGGCTGCGGTCGTGCTCCCGTAGGTCGTGATCCGCGGCGGCCGGATGGCGAGCCCCGCGATCGCCTGGGCCAGGCGGCCCGCCGCGGGCTCGAGGAGCGGCGTGTGAAACGGGCTGGGAACGGCCAATCGCTTCGAGCGGATGCGGCGGGCTTCGAGGACGGCCTCGACGGCGTCGACCATCCGCGCCGTTCCACCAGCCACGAACTGCTCTGGTGCGTTCTCCGCACAGATCCAGACATGGCCGACGAACGGCTCGAGCGCCGCCCGGACCGTCGCCCGGTCGGCGATGATCGAAAGCATGGCGCCATCGCGCGGACCGAGGTGCTCCACCGCCTCGGCGCGGGCCCGCGTCGCGGCCGCCCCTTCGGTGGCGGTCCAGGCGGCGGCTGCCGCGAGCGAGGGAAACTCGCCGAAGCTGTGGCTGGCGATCACATCGGGCGCGAAGCCCAGGCCCCGGAGCATCTCCCAGGCGAACCAGTCGCCGAGGTACATCGCCCACTGCGTGTCCCAGATCTTCGTGCCCAGTCCGTTGACCGGCCGCCAGGCGATCTCGGCGAGTGTCTCACAGCCGGCCTCACGAGCGATCGCGTCGAGCCGCAGGAGACACTCCCGCGCTTCGGCCGACTCCTCCACGAGCCCCCGGAACATGTCTGTGTATTGCGATCCTTGGCCGGGGAAGATCGCGGCCACCAGCGGACGCTCGGCGGCGGCGGCAGCCTGCCGGCTGGCCGGCTGCACCGAGTTCGATCGGTCACCCGCCGCGCAGACCGCCTCGGGACGGCTGACCCCGTTGTCGAGAACGAGGTGGCCGACCTGCCGCTCCTGGATGACGGTCACGCTGCCGGCCCGGTAGCCCGATTGATCGACGGACCCGAGTGGCTTCGCCGCAGGCGCCGCCTGCAGGCCCTGCGGCTCGACGGGCCCGCAGGACAGTCCCACCGTGGCGGGCATGGCGCCCTGCACGATCGCGTGGCAGAGCTTCGCGACGGCCGCCGCGCCCGCCGCCGCGCCGGCGTGCCCGATCTGCCCGTCGAGCGAGCCCGCCACCGTCGGGCTCTCCGTCTCGCCAGACTGCCGGGCGTATTGACCGCCGAGCACGACGAGTTCCTCGCCGCTCTTGGCATGGCCGCCCGCCACGGCCACCTCGACCGCCCTCACGGCCGACGGAACCAGGCCCGACCGTTCGATCGCCTCGCGGACGACCCGTCGCGTCGCCTCGGCCCGCGTCCGCCCCGATCCGACGCAGACGCCTCGGATCACGCCGCGAATCCTGTTGCCCGCCGCCTGCGCGTCGGCCAGCCGCTTGAGCACGAAGACCACCGCGCCCTCGCCGGGGACGTCGCCTCCCCGGGTCTTGCCGTCGAGCACCGAGATGGGCTGGTTCGAGAGGAAGCCGCCGAGCGACCGCCCTTCATAGGCCATGAGGTCCATGCACCGCTCGCCGGCGGCGCAGAGCACGGCGTCGCACGACCGCTCGCGGAGCATGTCGACCGCGGCGGCGATCGCCGCCAGGCTCGAGCAGTCGCCTGCGTCCAGGGCCAGGGCCCCGCCCATCAGGTCGAAAGTCTTCGTGAGCCGGCTGGCCAGCGTGCTGCTGGTGAAGCTGCCGGTCTCGTCGACGAGCGCCGGCATCTTCTCGAGCAGCTTCTTTTCGTAGAGCGCGACGATCCGATCGATGTCGAGCGGAGACACGCCGCGGCGGGCGAGCGCGGCCCGCAGGATGAGCCCGGTCTCCGGGAGCCGTAGGCCCATCTGGAGCTGATTGGCGAAGTCGCCACCGAAGAGGGTGCCCACGACGACCGCAGTCCGCTTGCGGTCGAGGGCGGCCTGGGGGCCGCCGGCGTCGGCGATGGCGGCGTCGGCCGCCTCGAGCAGCATGAACTGCAGCGGATTGGCGGCGGCGATCTGCTTGGGCGGCACCTTGTGCCGCCGCCAGTCGTACGCGAAGTCGCGGACGAAGCCGCCGATGCCGGATGTCGTGTGCCAGGTCCGCGGCCGCGCCGTGTCGAGCACGCGGGATGCGGTCCAGCGGTCGGCAGGCACGGGACCGATGGCGGTCTCGCCACGGCCGAGCAGGTCGATGAAGGCCTCGAGCGAGTGCGCGCCCGGCAACACGCAGCCGGCGCCCACAAGCGCGACAGGCTCGGCTTCGACGTCGTGGGTGCCGCCACCCGACGCACGCACCGGCACGGCCTGAGGCACATGCTCCGCCAGTGAGACATGGACGTTGAGGCCCCCGATGCCGAAAGCGTTGACCGCGGCGCACCGCGGCGAGCCGTCGGCATGGGCGGGCCAGGCGACCGCCTGCCGCGGCACCGTGAAGGGGCCGCCCATCCAGTCGAACTCCCGGTTGAGTTCGTCACAGGTGGAGCCCGGGGGGATCATGCCATGCGTCATCGCGAGCACCACCTTCACCAGGCTGGCGATCCCGGCCGTCTCGAGCGTATGGCCGATGTTCGCCTTCACGCTGCCGATCGGGATCTGCCGCCCGGCCGGCAGGTGCTTCTTCAGGAGCGACGAGAGCGCACCGAGTTCGGTGGCGTCGCCGACCTGCGTGCTGGTGGCATGGGCCTCGATGTATTCGATGCGCGACAGATCGGCGGGGTCGGGATAGGCCCGCTCCACCGCGAGAATCTGGCCTTCCTGCCGCGGAGCCCAGAGGCTCTTGCCCTTGCCGTCGCTGGCGACGCCCAGGCCGCGGATCACCGCCCGGATGCGATCGCCGTCGGCGATCGCCCGCGAGAGCGTCTTGAGCACGATCGCGACGTAGCCCTCGGCGGTGATCAGGCCGTCGGCCGCCTGGCCGAACGGGCACGAGCCGGCGTTGCTGACCGACTGGGCGGCCGAAAAAAGGACCAGGCTGTCCGACTTGCAATAGGAGGCGCCGCCGACGATGGCCTGATCGATTCCTCCCTGGAGCAGCGACCTGGCGGCGATCGCCATGGCCTGCAGCGACGACGCGCAGGCGGCGTCCACCACCAGGAACGGCCCGTCGAGCTTGAGCGCCTCCTGCACGATCTTCGCGGCGCCGAGCGCCCCCAAATCGAGCGACTCCCCGGGCTCACGGCCCGGGTAGCGCCGGCGGACCGTCTCCGTCACCTCCGCCGCCACCGCGTCGACGTCGGCGCCGAGCAGCACCCGCGCCGCTTCGACCTCCGACAGGAACGTCGCCGTCTCGTCGATCCCGGTCGCATAGACGATGTCGCCGATCTTCGTGCTGCCACCTGTATGCCCCACGTAGACGCCGGTGCGTCGGTCGGCCGGCATCGCGAAGGGATCGAGGCCGGCATCCCGGCAGGCCTGTGAGGCCACCTCGAGAAAGATGTGGTGCGCGACGTCGTACTGCTCGAGCAAGGCGGGCGTGATCGGGCAGGCCGCCGGGTCGACCGGGCGATCCGGGACGACCGCCCCCATCTCGGAATAGCTCTTGCCCAGCCGGCTTTTCTCGGGGTGGAAATAGAGTTCGCGGGAGAATCGCGACTCAGGCAACGGCCCCCAGGCCGTGCGGCCGCGGACGACGAGGTCCCAGAATGCTTCGATGCCGTCCGCGCCCGGCAACCTGCAGGCGATGCCGACGATGGCAAGCGGTTCCTTCAAGTTCGTCGTCCTTGTCGTCTCGAGAGACTGTCTGCACCGGCCAGGAAGACGCGTCAGCGCGCGGCGAGGGCGCGACCGCAGCCTGCTGGCGGGATGGGGGAATGGGATGGGTTCACGCGAGCCACTTCGCCTTGGCGAAAACGACCCATCCATGGGAGATGACGGGCCGCGAGCGGGTGCCGCGGCTCCGACTGCCGAAGTCAGCAGTATGCGCCGACGGAAAAAGGTGTCAAACCAGCCAAAATGCGCAAACATTGCGGCCCGCGTGGGCGTTTTTCGGGCGATTCGTGCCGCGACCACGGCCGAGGTATCGTCGGGCGGCCATGACAGCCGCCCCGCCTCCCGTTCTCGAGCCGCCAGACCGCCCGTTCGACCCCTTCGAACGGTTGATGCTGGCGGATGATAGGCCGGGCCACCCGATGCGATTTTTCGTCGATTTTCAGGTGTCCGGGCCGCTGCGGGAGGAACGGCTTCGGGATGCCGTGGCCGCCGCGGCGCGACGGCATCCCTTGCTCACGAGCCGGCTGGCCTACCGCAGGGGACTTCCCTACTGGCGTGAGGGAGGCGCCGGGCCGACCGTGGTCTGGCATCCCGCGGCAGCCGGCCCATCACCCTGGGCACCGTACGATCTCCGGTGGGAAAGCGGCATGCGATGCGTCGTTCTGCCGGACGGCCCGGACCGGCATCGTGTGGTGATGGCGTTCCATCACTCCACCTGCGACGGCGTCGCCGCGTTGGAGGTCGCCGGTGACATCTGGGCCATTTATGGCGGCGGTTCACCGCGGCCGCTCACCGCCCCGAGCGCCGGGAGGCCCCCCCGACGCGATGGCGCCGCGCCGCCGGCCGCACCGGCGCCGGCGGCCCCGCGCGACGGACTGGGCGAGGCCTGGGAGTTCGCCCGGTTCCGCCCCTCGCCCCTGGACCGGGCACGCGGGTCCATCCCCGTCCCCGGTTCCACCCCCGGCGGTGCCGACGCCCTGCTCCCGCCCTACGCCTGGCTCGAGTTCGACTCGGGACAGACCGACGCCCTGCGGACCGCGGCCACGGCACTCGGGGGTTCCCTCAATGATCTGGTGATCGCCGCCGTGATGCGGGCGGCCGTGGCCTGGAACACCTCCTGCTCGGGCCGGCCCGGCAACGTGCGGATCACGGTGCCGGTGAGCATGCGCCCTCCCGGCAGGAGGGAACCGGCCCGCAACACGATGGCCTACGCGTTCCTCGACCGCACGGCCGCGGCCTGCGCCGCCCCGGGACCGCTGACCGCGTCGATCGCCGCCGCGACGGACTGGATCCTCGAGCATGATGCGGCCCGCGGGTTTCTCGACAGCATCGCGATCCTCGCCCGCTGGCCCGGCCTCCTCTGGCTGGCGACGCGGCTGCCGGTCTGCCTCTCGACGGCCGTGGTGAGCAACGTCGGCGACCCGGCCCGTCGGATGCGGACGGGGCTGCCGAAGCACGACGGCCGCGACACCGCCGGCGATGTCGTCATCGAGCGGTGCATCGGCGTCCCGCCGCTGCGGCCCCGGACTCGCGCCGCGATCGGCGCGACGACCTACGCCGGCCGGCTCGCGCTCTGCTGTCTCTGCTCGGCACACCGCGACCCGCGGCGGGGCGCCGCGCTGTTTCTCGAGCGAGTCCGCACGGCGCTCGCAGAGGGGGCCTCCGCAGCGGCATCGCATCCCCCGGTTGAATGATGGCGGTGGCGGCCGACGGCCGGATAGTCTCCCCGCACCCTCCAGCGTGGGGCGATCCCCTGCCGACAGGACCTCTCCTCATGCCGCATCGACGCCGATCCGGTTTCACGCTCGTCGAGTTGCTGGTCGTCATCGCGATCATCGGCGCGCTCGTCGGACTCCTGCTGCCGGCGGTGCAGATGGCCCGCGAGGCCGCCCGCAGGTCCGCCTGCCAAAACAACCTCCGGCAGGTCGGCATCGGCCTGCACAACTTCCACGCCGCCCGCGACTTCTTCCCGACGGCGGTCTCGGGCAATGGCGCCCGCCACTACTGGGGCGCCCAGATCCTGCCGTATATGGACGAAAACCCATTGGCTTCGCTGTACGACTACAGCGTCGCCTGCAATGACATCAAGAACCGCGCCGCCGTGCTCTATCCGCTGTCGTTCATGAACTGCCCATCGAAGCCCGGCGGCCCGATCGAGCATCCGAAGTTCAAGGCGAGCGGCAGCCCGACCTGGGGCTCCGCCGCCGCCGACTACTGTGGCTCCACCGGTCCGAGCGCCAGCCTCTGGACGGCCAGCCCGCCGGTCCTGCCGGCGCCGCAGCCGACGCCGCCCGACGGGCTCTTCGCCGGCACCATCAAGCCCGGTGCGAAGGGGCGGGGCATGCGGATGATCACCGACGGAGCCTCGAAGACCGTGGCCATCTTCGAGTCGGCCGGCCGGCCGCAGGTCTGGGCCTTCGGCCGCCAGACCCCCGGATCGGGGCTCGCGACGAGCCCATCGTCCCCGGCGCGGCGGCATTACGTACTGTTGAGCGGCTGGGCCGATACCAATCAGAATGATGTCTGGGGATTCGCCGACGCTCCGTCACAGACCGACCCGTCGTTGCAATTCACCTGGCCCGGGCCGCAGATGGTCAACGGGAGCAATAGCTGGGGCATCTATGCCTTTCACCCGGGCGGTGCCAACCTGCTCATGGTCGACGGCGGCGTGCAGTTCGTGGCCGACAGCACTGCCCCCGGCGTCGTCGCCGCGCAGCTCACCGCGCAGGCAGGCGACTAGACCGCGTCCCGGATTGCTGGAGCGACGATCTGCCGAACTGAGAAAGGGAGGCGAGGGGGTCGGCGAACGCTCGAGGAGCATGGGGCGTATCCTCGCCCAGCGACGAGACTTTTGCCGCCCCCGAGCCGGCGAGACACGGATGCTGAAGGCCTGCTCGCTCGAGCGGGGAGGCGACCCGATGCGGAACGGATGGAGCTGCAACGCGGCACGGCCCTTCGCCGCTGCACTGGCCGTTTTGCTGGCCTTGTCGATGACCTCATCGCGCACGACCGCTCATGCCGCAGGGCTGCCGCCGCGGCCGGAGCGGCCTGCGGAAGACCGCGCCGCCGCCGCCGCCAGACTGCGGCAGGCGTACCAGCGCGATCCCGCGACGTGGCCCGAGCCTCTCGTCGCCCCCGGTGTCGAGTGGCGCGAACTCGGGCCGTTGCCGGTCGTCGACCATCCCGCGGACAATCCCTTTTCGCCGGAGAAGGCCGCCCTGGGGCGGATCCTGTTTCACGACCCGAGGCTGTCGCGGGGCGGCACGCTCGCCTGCGTCTCCTGCCACGAGCCGAATCTCGCCTGGGCCGACGGCCGGGTCGTCGCCGAACCGCCCGGCCGCAAGCCCCGCCGCAACACGCCGTCGATCCTCAATGCGGCGTTCGAGCCGCGGCTGTTTTGGGATGGCCGGGCCTCGAGCCTCGAGGAGCAGGTCGCCGAGGCGCTCACCAATGCCGGCGAGATGGCGGCCACGCCGGAGCGTGTCGAGCAGCTCCTCTCCGGCAGCCCCGGGTACCGTCGGCTCTTCGCCGCGGCCTTCCCGGAGGGCGCGATCACGTTCCCAAGGGTGGTCGCGGCCGTGGCCTGCTTCGAGAGGACGGTCGTCGGCGGTCAGTCGCGATTCGACGATTTCCTGCGGGGCAAGGCGGCCGCCCTGACCGACGCCGAGCTCCTCGGCCTCGATCTCTTTCGCCGCGAGGCCCGCTGCCTCACCTGCCACCACGGGCCGACCTTGAGCGACGGCCGCTTCCACAACCTGGGCCTGAGCTACTACGGACGGCCGCATGAGGATCTCGGCCGGCAGGCGATCACCCATGCATCGGACGATGCCGGCCGGTTCCGCACGCCGGGGCTGCGCAACGTGACACGGACGGGGCCGCACATGCACAACGGGATGTTCGACCTGGAAGGCGTGTTGCGGATGTACAACGCCGGCATGGTGACGGCCAAGCGTCATCCGCATCAATTGGATGATCCGCTCTTTCCCGTCAAATCGCCGCTCCTCCGACCGCTGGGCCTCAACCGGCAGGACCTCGACGATCTCGCAGCCTTCCTGGCGACGCTCGAGGAGCCGAGGAACCATCCCCGACCGCCGGAACTGCCGGAGATCCCGGCACCGGACGCCGGAGAGTGACGATCCAGGGGCCGCGGCTAGAGCGCATCTGAGATGCGTGTGGCGACGGCACGGCAAACCAGGAGAGGGAGGCGAAGGGGTCGGCGAAAGCTCGAGGAGCTTTGGGCTTTCCTTGCCCACGCGACGGACTTTTGCCGCCCCGAAGCCGGTGCCACACCATAGTCGGAAACGCTCTAGGCTCTGTCTGAAAACACTTCTCGGCCGTCTGCTTGGTCTTTTTGAGCAGCTCTTCGTTGGCCTCGCCCGCCGTATCGCCCGGATACGGCTTGGCTCAGCCGCCTCGATCCGCTCAAAAATCCGCGGCGCAGCCAATCCGGCCCAGTTTTCAGACAGAACCTAGCGGGTTTCGGGCGTCCGCCGCCGCGCGTCGATCACCGCCGCATTGGAAAGCCCCCAGAGGTTGACCTGGCCGCGCCCGTCGGCCGTGAGGATGACGTCGCCGTCCGCCCCGAGCGCCACCGCCTGCGGATGCGCACGCTGCCCCGGCAGGCTCATGAGCTCGCTGCCGAGGCTCGTATCCCAGATTCGCACCGTGCCGTCGGCGCAGCTCGTGATGAGCCTCAGACCGTCGCGCGAGAACATCACTGCGCGGATCACGGCCTCGTGACCGCGGAGCACGAGCAGACACTCGCCGGAGACCGCATCCCACAGTCGGGCCGTGCCGTCGGCCCCGCCGCTGGCCAGGCGATCGCCGGCGGCGTTGAACGCGACCGCCTCCACCGCCCCGGCATGACCGGCGAGGCGGACCAGGTGTTTCCCGGTGGCAAACTCCTCGAGATGCACGTCGCCCAGCGGCACGCCGACGGCCAGCAACCGTCCATCGGGGCTCGCGGCGATCGCCGTCGTGGGCCGCGGCCGCCCCTCGGCCGCGATCGGCCTGCCGGTCGCGGCCTCGAAGATCTGCCCGACCCCGACCCCCACCCGCGTGCCACCCGCGCCAAATACCCCACCGGCCCGCGAGAACGCGTGCTGGACACGGGCCGCAAATGCATGCAGCCGCCCACCGCCCTCGACCTCCCAGACCGCCACGCGGCCCCGCATGGAAACGGTCAAGATCCGCGCCCCATCGGGACTGAACCGCGCCGTGGCGACCGCCTCCCCCGGGTCGCCGACCGTCGTGACCGGCTCCCCACTGTCGACCCGCCAGAGAGACGCCCCGCCAGCCGTGCACGCGCCGCCGCAGGCAGCGGCCACATGGCGACCGTCGGGGCTGAAGGCGATCATCGAGACCGGCGCGCCGGCCAGGTCGAACAGGTGCATCCGTTCGACCGTTCGGGCGTCCCAGAGTTCGATCAATCCGCCGCGGTTCGGCGCCACCGCCACGACCCGGCCATCGGGGCTGAAGGCGACTGCCGACAGCCCGTCAACGCCGGCCAACACGCTGAGCGGCGCGGGGTCCGCGGCGGGCCAGATCCGAATGCCGCCATCCAGGCCGCCGGAGGCGAGCGACCGGCCGTCCGGGCTGAAGCGCAACGCGACGACCGGGCTCTCATGCCCCATGTGCTCGCTCTGGAGTTCCAGCCGCCTGGCATCCCAGATCCGCACGTGCCCATTGGCCGCGCCGCTGGCGATCCGGCAGCCATCCGAGCTCGCCGCCAGACTTTCGACGACCGCGGTGTGCCCCCGCAGAACGGCGACGCTCGCGCCTGAATCGGCGTCGTGCACGCGGATATCCTGATCGCCCGAACCGGTGAAGATCGTCTTGTCGCCCGGGCCGAAAGCCAGCCACGCCGCGGTGCGGTTGCCTGCCGGCACGGTCGTCTCCCACCGCCGACTGCCGTCGCCGGCAGCATGCATCGCGATCCGGTGCGACGCGCCGGCCTCGCCCCGCGCCCACTTGTAGGTCATCGTGGCCAGCCGCGCGCCCGAGTCGCTGAAACGGAAGGCGAGGACTCCGCCGTCGGCGCCGCCACCGGTGGCGAGCAACCGCCCGTCCACGGTGTCCCAGAGCCGCAGCGTGCCATCGCCCCCCAACCCGGCGAGGCGTGTCGCGTCGGGGCTGAACTGTGCCGCCCGAAGCCGAGACCGTGAAGCATCGAGCAGCGTCCTCTCCGCGGCCTGCGGCCCGGTCACGATCCGCACCCCGTCATGCCCCTGCACCGCGAACCGACCTCCTGCAAGGCTGTGCGCCAGCGGCCGCTGATCGCCCCAGGGAGTGCCGTCCCCGGCCAGCGCGATCCCGGGGCCCGCAAGCCAGGAGCGCATGCCGTCGGCGTGCTCGTGGTCGTCGGCAGCCACAGGTCGGTATTCGAAGTTCGATCCCACGGCGAAGAATCGCGGCAGCCACTGCGTTCCCCGGAGCAGTTCCCGGGACTGGCCGACCCAATACTGCCTTCTCTCCAGAGACGCCGCGTCCTCTTCGGGCTTCTTCATGCGATCGGTCGGCGCCGCCGCCACCGCCGCCGCCAAGAGGCGGCCGTCGGGCGCGTAGTGGAGATCGGCCACGATGTTCGGCTGCACGTCGCGCACGACGAGCGCCTCGTCCAGCCGGGCGCCCAAGCACCGCATCTCGAGCGGCAGAGGCGTGCCGACGAGGCCGACGTTGTCCGCGTAGAGTTGCCGTGCCAGCCTCAGGTTCTTGGTGTCGAGACAGGCCTCGATCGACAGCAGGTTGGCGGCATAGAGCCGTTGGCGGGCCAGCGCCGCCTCGGTATCGGCCCGGGCCTTTTCGCGGGAGGCGACCTCCCGGCCGGCCTTGGCCAGGTCGGCCAGGTGGACCGCCTCCACGAGCGCCCTGTCGGCCCGCCGCCGCTGAAACTCCGCCCGCACGGCAAAGAGCGTCGTCCCCACGACGCCCAGGAGCAACGCCGCCACCGCACTGACGGCGAGCGTTGCCGCCAGCCGATGCCGGCGGGCCAGCCGCGCGACGGCGGCCACGACGCTCGGCCGGCTCGCCGCGATCGGTTCCCCGCGGAGGTAGCGGCCCAGGTCGGCCTCGAGTTCGGCGGCTGTCGCATACCGGAGCGACCGCTCCTTCTCCAGGCACTTGCCCACGATCGTCGTCAGGTCGCCACGGAGCCGCGGATCGACGGTGGACAGCGGCCGCGGGTCGACCTCCGTCACGGCACGGGCCACCTCGTGCACCGCCCGACTGGAGAGCGTGTAGGGCAGCCGGCCGACGAGCAACTCGTAGAGCACCACGCCGAGGGCGTAGACGTCGGCGCGGGCGTCGATGTCCACGCCCTCACCCGCGAACTGCTCCGGGGCCATGTAGAGCAGCGTCCCCACGAGCTGTCCGGCTTCGGTGTGCATCGTGGTCAGGGCGATGTCGCTGTCGGTCGTGCGGGCGATGCCGTAGTCGATGACCTTCGGACGGCCCTGACCGTCGACCAGGATGTTGCCCGGCTTCAAGTCGCGATGGACGACACCCTTCTCGTGCCCGTGGGCCACGGCCGCGCAGGCCTCGCGAAACACCGTGAGCCGCTGCCGGGTGGAGAGCCTTTCCCCGGTGGCGTATTCGACAAGCGTCCGCGCATGCTCGACATGCTCCATCACGAAGAACGGGACTGCGCCGCCCGGCCGCGGATGCAGCCCGACCGAGTAGATGCGGGCGATGCCGGGATGGTTGAGGCGGCCCATGATGTGGGCTTCCTGCTCGAACCGACGCGTGCCGACTCGCGAGACATGGCCGGGCCCGAGCACCTTGACGGCGACGGTGCGGCAGGGCATCCCCTGGAGCCCCTCGTAGACGCGGCCCATGCCGCCTTCGGCCAGGAGTCGCACGACGACGACATCGCCGAGCTGCGTGCCCGGGCCGATGCCCCAGTCGTCCTCCGTCCGGGGACCGGCCGCGAAGGCCGTCAGGCCCGCGAAGCTGAAGTTTCCGGCGGACTCCGTGTTCCCTCCCTCCGGTTCCCTGACCGGGGCTCCGACGGGCCGGGCTTGAGGGTCGGAGGACCGCATAGGGAAGCAGCGGCAACCGTGGCCGCACGAACGATCCGCGGGGCGTCACGTCGCAGCGGAGGGCATGGGATTCGAACCCACAACCCCTTTCGGGGCATCTGATTTCGAGTCAGACCGCTGGCCAATTCGCTTACCCTCCGAATCGCCTCCCCCAATGTAGGCCGCACGCGGCGGGCGCTCAAGCACGGGCGCTCGGGACGGGTGCCGACCGGTCCTTGCCAACCGTCGGCGCTCCGGCTGGAAGGCTTCTGCGGGAAAGGCACGACGTGACGACGACGCCCGTCCATGCCGTCCACGACCGCCGGGCGGGCCGCAGGCTCGAAACCTCTCCCCGGCCTGCCGATTCTTGTCTCTAGCAGCGGGCCTCCGAACGCCTTGGCCGGCCGTTCACCCCGCCTGGAGCGCTTTTGACCATGGCAAAGGACACCTGGCGGATCGTGACCCGTGGTACGGACGGCGAACTCGTGATCCGCGACTTCGACTCCCCCGAGCAGATTCTCCGCACCCACCTGCAGGTCGGTGTCGACGACTGCAGCACCGACCTCTCGCTGCGTGGAGCGCCCGTCTTCCGGTCGCTCGTCGGACCGATGCCGGAAGGCAGCAACGTCGTCCGATATGAGTCCCCCGAGGTCTTCGAGAGCCTCACCAAGGAATGGGCGTTGCCCAAGCCCGCGCGAAAGCGGGTCCGCAAGTCGGCGGCCGCTCGGCAGGCCGAGTCCGCCACGTCCACGGAGCCGCCCCTTGACCCAGCCGGCTGACACGATCTTCACACGGATCATCCGCCGCGAGATCCCGGCCCGCATCGAGCACGAGGACGACCTCTGCCTCGCGTTCCACGACGTCGCCCCGCAGGCGCCGGTGCATCTGCTCGTCATTCCGAAGCGGCCGCTCCCCTCGCTGGCCGAAGCCACGGAGGCCGACGCGCCGCTCCTGGGCCATCTCGTCGCCGTCGCCGCGCTCCTCGCGGGGAAGCTCGGGCTGGCCGACGGATACCGCCTCGTGGTCAACTGCGGTCGCGACGGCGGCCAGACGGTGCACCACCTCCACGTCCATCTGCTCGGCGGCCGCCCCCTCGGCTGGCCGCCGGGTTGACCGCGCCGGGGCCTACTGCCACCAGCCGCGGACGCGATCGAGGATGCTGCCCGACCGCTCGACGGGGCCGCCGGCGGCAGGACGCGGCTCGGCGGCTGTCCTTAGCTGCCTGCGCTCGGCCGCAATCACGGCGTCATCGGTCACGAACGTCGCGAGGAACCGGGGCCAGTAGGTGTCGAGTTCGACGACGCATGCCCCCAGATCATCCGCCTGGAGCCGCTCGTCGATCGCCGCCAACCGCCGCGAGAGCTGCACCCGTTGCTGCTCGTCGAACGCCAGGTCGAACACGCGCACGCCGTCGATCTGCACCGCCCCGGGCCCCAGAAGGTCGAACCGCACGCGCAGCGATTCGAGTCCCCGGGCGGGCAGGTCGTCCACCTGCAGCACGTACTGCGACCAGCCGCCGGTGAGCGGCTTGCCTCCCGAGAGGCCTCCGACCGTCGCGAACCGATAGTACTCACGGTCCTCGAGCATGCCCTCGAGCGCCAGCCGCAACGGCGGCTGGGGCTGGCCCTCCTCGATTCGCAGCCACACCGCCACGCTCGCGCGGCCGGTGGCCGGCGCGGGGAACGGATTGCTTCGCAAGGTGGAGAGCCCGTTGGCCGATGCGAAGGCGAGCCCACGGCCAGCGGGGGCATCGATGCCGGGCACGAGCGCCAGGGTGCCGCGACGCGGCTCGACGAGTTCCCATCCTCCCACTCCGAGCGGCTGGCCGCGGTCGCCTCCCGCCGCGGCGGCCAGTTCGAAGCCGGGATTGTCGAGCACGTCGAGCGGCTGGGGCGTCTCGAGCACCGCGCGGCGACGGCCCAAGTCGGCGAGCCGGGCGGCGACCGACCGCCGCACGTCCTCGTCGAACGCCACACCGACACCTCCGACCACCCCGCCGCCGTCGAGCAGGAGCGTGCGCACCTCGAAGGGCTGGAGAGGAACCGTCGCACCGCCGGCGGGATCGAGCGGCAGCCGCGCGCCATCGACGGCATCGACCACGGCGGGGGCTTCGGCGACGGTCACCGCCGCCCGGCATGCCACCGGCCCGGCGTTGGCGATACTCACGACCGTGCGGTCTTTGTCCTGCCGACTGCGGACGACCAGCGGGGCCGGCAACGGGTCGGCCAGTGCGAGGTCGCCGCCGGGCAGCGCCGAAAACGCCCGGAGACTCCGGGCCTGGGCGGCATCGACGGCGCACGAGACGATCGATGCATCGAAGACCTGCTCGACATCCGATACGACGAGCGCCTCGGCGAGCGGCCGGCCACGACCGGGCCCGACGACGACAGCCTGGATCGGCGCCGCCGCACCGGCGGCGGCATTGCCGAAGGGGCCGTGCGGCACGACGCCGTCGATCGGAAGCCGGAGCGACTGCTCCACCGCCACGAGGCCGCGACGGGCTGCACCGGCGGCACCGCGGGCGAGCGCCAGCGAGCGATTGGACCGCTCGACGATCCCGCGATCGATCAGGCCCGTCGCGGCCGCGTGCACATGGGTCGAGAGATAGACCACCCGCCGATCGGCCGTGAGCCGGGCCGGGTCGAGGCCGATTTCGCGGAGCACGTCGGCGTCGGCCTCACCCGCCGCCGCCAGTCGGGGCCGAAACCGGGCCGCCAGATCGCCCGCGGCGAAGAGCGTGGTCGGCGCTATCAAGAGCGAGAACCTTGGGTCGCGGTCCGAGATCAGGGTGGCAAGCCGGGCGTGCAGCCGCGCCACCTCCTCGGCCCGCCAGTCGAGCCAGGCCTCCTTCAGCGGCCCTTCGACAGCCGCCGCCCGCCGTGCATGGCGATCGTCTCCCGTCCCCGGGTCCACGCCGCCGACCGCGGCCGCGAAGCGGGCGAACGTCGCGTCGTCGAGCCCCCAGGCGGTGCCCGGAAGGTGCAGCCAGCCGTCGTGAGGCAGCACGAGCGCGACGCCGTCGACCGCCTCGGCGCCGGCGAGCCTGGCCGCGAGTTCGTCGATCAGCGCACCGACGGCCGCCTGCACCCGCGGATCGAGAATGTTGTAATGCCAGCCGCCACGGGCGGTTCGCCGGGGTTGACCGTCGCGGCCCACGCAGACGAGCCCCGTGGCCGCGGGTCCGCCTCCGGCCAGGGCCGCCTCGACCGCCGGCAGTGCCGCGTCGAACGACACCGCCGGCACGAGCCTCAGCCGCTCGCGGGCGTGGAGCATGCAGAGCAGGCCCAGCAGATCCTTCGGTGCCGGATCGAGGCCCGCGTCGGAAGTCGCGCCCGAATCCCAGCGCGGGCCGCCGAGGGTGTGCCGCGAGGGCCAGATTGCGGCACCGTCTCGGTAGGCCACCACCATCGCCCCGGCCGCCGACTGCGCCGTCAGCCACTCCACGGCGTGCCGGCCGCCGACGAGGAACGTGTTCCAGTCGGAGAACGCGCGACCCGAGCCGGCCGGCGCCCGAGCCGGACCACCGAACCGGGCGAAGTCCGGGGCGTTCATGAAGGCGTGGACGCGACGGTCGGCCGGAGCAGCGTCGGCCACCACGCCGCCGTCGAACCGCGGGGGCCGCGCCGGCCCCGCCGACACCCGCACGCGTCCGAAAAGCGCCGTTGCATCGGTCGCCGCATTGGCGACGAGGAGCAGCGGGTTGCGGGTGGTCGGCCAGAAGACGAAGGCATGGCGGCCGAGCTCCGCCGGCGGCGGACCGTTCGCGGGCGGCATGACCTCGAAGCCGCTGCAACCGCGGGCCTCGACGACGGCGCCGGCGGCGTCCGCCTCCAGCACGCACAGGCCGATCACCGCCCGCTGATCGAGCGGAAACGTCACCTCCACGAGATGCGGCATCCCCGGCTGCACCCCCGCGATCACAATCCCCTCCCAGGTCGGTTCGTCCGGGACCCGCGCCGCCGGGAGCCGCAGCATCGGGCCGAGCGCATGGGCTTCGACGGTCGAATGGCCGGTCGCCAGCAGACCGCTCAGCCGCGGCACCATCGACGTCACCGACGAGACGCTCGGCATCGAGGGCAGCTTGGGCAGCGGCACGTTGGGCACCGCGACGCTCGGCAACGTCACGCTCGGCAACGTCACGCTCGGCAACGTCACGCTCGGCAACGGCATCGAGGGCATGGGCATGGAGGGGATCGTGCCCTTCGGCAGCGCCATGCCCGGCAGCCGCCGCAGCCGCTCGTGCAGCCGCGGGCTTCCCGGATCAAGTTCGTAGACCAGCCGCCATTCCTCCTCACCGCGGGGCGGCTCGGCTGCATCGGCGACGGCCACCACCTGCACCGTTCGCGCCGCCAAGGGCCGCGACCAACGCAGCCCGCCGCGCTCGATCACTTCGAGTTCGACGTCGTAGGCGGCCTCACGGGCCGGCAGCCGCACCTCGAACTCGGCGCGCTCATAGGCCTCGAGCCGCGGATCGCACGCGGCGTCGGCCGGGCGGGCGGCCAGCACGACCGATCGGGTGGCGAGGATCTCCGCCTCGCCGCTCGCCCGCAGGCGGGCGCGCAGCTCGATCGCCGCTGCCGAGGCCGATCGCTTCGGGAGCAGGGGATCGACCGCCAGCCGCACCTGCTCCCCCGGGCGAAACACGGCCGACATCGGTCGGTCGCCCCTGCCGGACGGCGGGAGCAGTTCCACCCGCAGTGCGTCGCCCGGCGCCGCCTTGAGAGAGAGTCGATTGCCATCGTGGTCGAGCGGGTGTTGCCGGGCCGCGACGAGCACGTCGGCGATGTCGGTGTCGAAACGCACCGCGGCCGCCTCGTCACCCGTCGCCGCGAGGTGGACGGCAACCCTCGAGCCGGCCCACCTGGGCACCACGAGGTCGATGCCGTTCAGGCCGCACGGCCGGGGCTCATGGACGAAGATCGTCGCCCCCTCGGCATGCGTCGTGGCCCCCGCATCCGCCTCGCCGCAGAGGGACCGCCACTCGAGCGGCCCCGGCGCCCCGGTCGCCGCGGCGGGCTGCTCGAGCCGGATCGTGCCCGACCAGGCGCGGCTACGGCCGCCGCCCCAGGTGATGCGGACCGTCGCGGGCCGCCCGTCGTCGATGGCGGCCGCCTCCCGTGCCGCCCCCGCGTCCTGCCAGGCGACGGCGACCACCATCGCGACGATGGCCCGCAGCAACGGACGACGGCAGGGCTCGGACACGTTCATCCGGGGATCGTAGCGATCCCGCATGGAGCCGACCAAGCGGTTTTCCAGGCGGAAAAACGCCCATTTCGCCCGGTTCAACGGGGACGGATCAGCCCAGCCGGCGGCCGAGGTCGGCGGCCACGGCGCCGCAGCGGTCGGCCACGTCGGACAGTTCGAAGTAGTCGTCCGGCTTGGCGAAGAGCCGCAGCCGCGGGCCGTCGTCCGCGTCCTGCTCCCGGACGCAGTGCCATGCCGCCGTCACCACCGCGTCGGCGGCGTCACCCCGGACCACGATCTCCTCGCGGGCGACGGCCGACCAATCCGTGAACAATCCCGCGAGACTGCGGCCGCGGGCAGCCGGTCCCTGCAAGTCCGCCAGGCCCGCCGCGGTCGGGCCCCGCTCGGCACCGGCGACGAGGTCGATCAACGTGGCGCCGATGTCGGCGGGGACCGCCAGTCCACTGTACCGCTGCCCGGCCATACGGCCGGCGGCATCGACGAGGATCGCCGGGATGTGCACCGACTCTCCATACGGCACATCGCGGCCCCCCGGCCCGACCCAGCCGTGCAGCCCGAGCGGCAGGCCGCGGACACCCACGATCGCGTGACCGAAACCCGGGGCGGCCGCGCAGACCGCCCCGAGATGCACGTCGAGCAGCGACAGTTGCCCCGCGAAGACCTGCCGCGCCGCCATCACCCGATCGGGGTCGGTACCGGCATCGACGGCGAAGGACGGCACGCCCGCACCCGGGGGCGGCGGCGGATCCTCCGGATCGACGTATCGTTCGCGGTAGGCCGACGGGGCATCCCAGGTGCGTCCAAGGCTCGTGGCGTGCACGCACACGAGTTGCCTCCCCCCCGCGACGATCGCCGCCTCGGCGGCCGCCAGCAGTCGACCGAGGGCCGTGTCGGCAGCCTCAGCGGCGACGTCGGCTGCCGCGCCGGGCACCGGGATGAGCCGGACGTCGACATCGGACGCCGTCGATCCGATCCACGCGGCGACGTCCGCATCGTCGGTGACGAGCGACAGTTTCCAGCCGCGGCCGCGGGCGGCGGCCATCAGGCCGGCTTCCCCACCGACGCCGGCCGCGGTCGTGCCGCGTTGCATTCCCCACACGGCGTCGAGCGTCGCGCGCGGGTCGATCACGGGGCTGATCACCCGGTCGAAGACGATGCCCCGGGAGGCGAGCCGGTCGAGTTCCGGCGTCGCCACCCAGGTCGCACCGTACGCCGACAGCATCCAGGCCGGCAGCCGATCGATCGTGACGACGAGCAGACCCTCGACCGCATCCGCGGGTCGGTTCGCGATCGGCGCCGTCGGGGGCATGGGGCGGGTCTCCGGAACTGTCCGCGGAAAAAGCCCTCCGGGGCCTCTTTCCACCTGGTCACCCAGGAAGCCGGGGGTTCCTGGGGCGACGGCCGTCGCATCCTTCTCGGGCCGACTGTGTCAACAGCCTGTTCACGCTCCCTGTTTACACCACGGCCGCGGGTCTGCCACATTGCGACGATCCGGAATCGGGCGCCACCCCGGAATCCCCATGACCACCGCCAGCACCGCCTACGCCACGCGGCCCGCCGCGACCAGCGGCATGCCCCCGGGCATTCCCTACATCGTCGGCAACGAGGCCGCCGAGCGGTTCTCGTTCTACGGCATGAAGACGATCCTCGTCGTCTTCATGACGCAATACCTCCGCGCGGCGGCCGGCGGCCCGGACGTGATGACGGAGCCGGAGTCGCGCGAGTGGATGCACCTCTTCGTGGCGAGCGCCTACTTCTTCCCGATCGTGGGCGGCATCGTCGCCGACGCCTTCCTGGGCAAGTACCTGACGATCCTCTTGCTCTCGCTCGTCTACTGCCTGGGGCATCTCTGCCTGGCGCTCATGGACCTGCCGGAGTCGCTGCTCGAGGCCACTCTTCCGCCCCGCGGCTGGCTGCTGGCGGGCCTGGCCCTGGTCGCGGTCGGCTCCGGCGGGATCAAGCCCTGCGTGTCGGCCCATGTGGGAGACCAGTTCGGCCAGTCCAACCGGCACCTGCTCGAGCGGGTCTTCGGCTGGTTCTATTTCGCGATCAACTTCGGCTCCTTCTTCTCCACGCTCCTGACACCCTGGCTGCTGCGGCATCACGGCCCGGGGTGGGCCTTCGGCGTGCCCGGCATCCTCATGGCGCTGGCGACGCTCGTCTTCTGGCTCGGTCGCCACCGGTTCGTGCATGTGCCGCCGCGAGGCCGCCGCTACTTCGCCGAGACCTTCGGCCCGGAAGGCAGGTCCGCGATCGCCAGGCTCGTGCCGCTCTACCTGCTCGTGGCGGTATTCTGGTCGCTTTACGACCAGTCCGGCGGGGCCTGGGTGCAGCAGGCGCAGCAGATGAACCGCCGCTTCCTCGGCGTCGACTGGCTCGAGAGCCAGATCCAGGCGATCAACCCGCTGCTCGTGCTGCTCTTCATTCCGCTGTCGACGCTCGTCGTCTATCCGGCGGTCGGCCGCCTGGTCGCGGTCACGCCGCTGCGGAAGATCCTCGCCGGCTTCGCGCTCACGGCCGTCGCCTTCGCGATCGCCGCCCACGCCCAGGGGCTCATCGACCGGGAGGCCGCCCGGTTCCGCGGCAGCGTCGAGGCGGTGCCGGCCGACGGCCTCGACCTGGCGGCCACGGAGGCGGCGATTCGCGGCACCGGGATGAGCGCCACCGCGGCCGCGTTCGCCGCCGCGGCGAACGCGCCGCCCGCCGCCGCCACAGCCGTCCGGCTCGATGCGGCCGTCGCGGCGGGCGTGGTGGTAGCACGGGATGGCGAGCGGCTCGAGGCCCGCTGGCCGTCGGTGGGCTGGCAGTTGCTGGCCTACGTGGTGATCACCGCCGCCGAGATCCTCGTGTCGATCACCTGCCTGGAGTTCAGCTACACGCAGGCGCCGCCCCAGATGAAGTCGCTCGTCATGAGCCTCTACCTGCTGAGCGTGTCGTTGGGCAACCTCTTCACCGCCCTGGTCAACGCCGTGATGCAGAATGCCGCCGGCCGGCCCCTGCTCGCGGGCGCCAGCTATTACTGGTTTTTCACCGGCTGCATGGTGGCGGCCACCGTGCTGCTCGTGCCGCTGCTGTGGTCGTATCGCCCTCGGGAGTATCTCCAGCCCGAGGCGTCCGGGACGGGAGGTTGACCGGGCCGGCCGACCGCGGCGCGGATCGACACCGTGACTTTGCCGTCTTCTCTGGTAGTTTGGTTTCCTCCCCCGACGAAGGTGCCGCATGACACGAGCACGGACCGCTTCCTCCACCCGCGTCCTGGCGACCGCGCCGACGACCCGCCGCCGGTTTCTGGCCGTGGCGGCGGCCGCTGCCGCCGCCTGCCCGACCACCGCGACCCACGGGCTCGCGCCGCCCGCGCCGCTGTTTCGCATCTCGCTGGCGGAGTGGTCGCTCCACCGCACGATCTTCGCCGGCAAGCTCGACAACCTCGACTTTCCGCGCACCGCCCGCCAGCAGTTCGGGATCGCGGCGGTCGAGTATGTGAACCAGTTCTTCAAGGACAAGGCGAAGGACGCGGCCTACCTCTCCGACCTCGCCAAGCGGGCGGCGGACGAGGGGGTTACGAACCTCCTCGTCATGTGCGACGGCCTGGGCAACCTCGGCGACCCCGACGCCGCCGCCCGCAAGAAGGCGATCGAGAACCACTTCCCCTGGGTCGAGGCGGCCAAGCGGCTCGGCTGCCACTCCATCCGGGTCAACGCGGCGAGCAAGGGGGAGCCGGAAGAGCAGCAGAAGCTCGCCGCCGACGGCCTGACTCGGCTGTCCGACTATGCCGCGCAGATGGAGATGTCGGTGCTCGTCGAGAACCACGGCGGGATGTCGAGCAACGGCGAGTGGCTCGCGGGAGTCATGAGGCTGGTGGACAAGCCGAACTGCGGCACGCTCCCCGACTTCGGCAACTTCCACGACTACGACCGCTACCGCGGCGTCGAGGAACTGATGCCGTTCGCGAAGGGGGTCAGCGCGAAGAGCCACGAGTTCGACGCCGACGGTGACGAGGTCCGCACCGACTACCGGCGCATGCTCAAGCTCGTCACCGACGCCGGCTACCGTGGCTGGGTCGGCATCGAGTACGAGGGCAAGGCGTTGGGCGAGCCGGAAGGCATCCTCGCCACGAAGAAGCTCCTCGAGCGGGTACGATCGGAACTCGCAGGTTGACGACGCTTGGCCGGTCGCGCCGCAGCGGCCGCGGCCCGCTCAGTCGCGAGGCATTCGCGCCAGATCGAAGTCCACCACGAAGGGAAAGTGGTCGGACACGTCCAGATCGATGGCGTGGCAGATGAAGACCCTTGTGACGGCCGGCACGAGCTCGCGGGGCACGAGCACGTGGTCGATGAGCGAAAAGACGTCGTCGCCGTCCGGCGCGCCATTCTCGTTGACATCCCAGTGCGAGGAGTAGCGATCGGCCTGCCGGGGGATGAAGCCGGCGGCATTCACGAGCTCGTCGCCCTCCCGGGAGCCGTCGAAATCCTTCAGATCGCGCAGGACGGTGGTCCGCGTGCGGCGGCCGGCATCCGCCATCGGCACGTCGGGATCGTAGTCGTTCAGATCCCCGAGCACGATCGGCAGGTAGCCGCGGGCGACGATCCGCCGGCGGATCAGTTCCCGGGCGATGGCAGTCTCCGCGGACCGTTGGGCGTTGGCCGAGATGTCGGAGGGGTTGCTCTTGAGATGCATGCCGAGCACGCCGAGTTTCGTGTCACCGACGGTGAAGTAGGCGACCGCATGCCGCTGCAAGACCGCCTCCTCGCGGCGCGTGGTGCCGCGGGAATCCTCGTAGGTGTAGGCCCGCCGCATCCAGTCTTCCCCGGCCTCGGCGGCCGGCTCCTTGGCTGCCGGGGTGTCGTCTGCCGCCGCGGTCGACCGCTTGGCGGCCCGCTTCGTGGCGGCGGGCACGAACAGGTGGATCCGCTCGCCGTCGATCAGGTCGGGCTCGATGCGGGCGATGATGGCGACGTCGAATCCCGAGAACTTGTCCCGGCCGTCGACGTGGTAGCCCGCGTACTCCGTCAGGCCCTTCGCGTGCAGCAGTTCCACCACGGCGTCGACGCCCTGCCGGGAGACGACCTCCGGCATCACCAGGACGTCGGGGGCGAGGGTCTCGACGACGGCGGCGATCCGCTCGATGTGCCGCCGCCGCGCCGGCTCGAACCGGAAACGGGTGAGCGTCGTCCGCTCACCCGGGGCGGCGAGATTCTCGGCGTTGAAGGCCGCAATCCGCAGCGGCCGCGCCGGCCGTTGCGCCGCGTCGGCTGCCGGACCGGCGACCTGTGCGACAGCCTCCCGATCCCCCGCCGCGCCGGCCGTCAGCGCGACGGCCAGCAGCACCTGCCCCCACCGGCAGCAACGGGCGTCGCGGATGACAACGCCGATCATGCCGATCGCGCGGTGGTCGCCGCCCCGGTGCATCGAAGCCGTGGCACCACGCAGCCCTGCCGGCCGTTGACGTGCTCGCTTCATCACCGGTAGAGTTCTCGCCACGTTGGTCGACATCCGGCCTGCGCGTCGGCCGCCTTCGGCCAGCAATTCCTCCGCGGCCGACCGTCCCCCGAAGACGTCGGCACCACTCCATGACACCCCCCCAGGATACACGCCTCCTCCCCCCTCCGTCCGAAAAATCGACTGGTGCCGGGCCGGGCCGCCGGCGCGGCGATCGCCTCGCCCAACTCGTCCGCGTGGACGAGACCCACGTCGGCCGGGGTGTGTTCGCCCGCCGGAAGCTCGCGGCGGGAATCGTGCTCGGCGAGATTCTCGGCGAGATCTTTCCGATCGAGCCCGATGACCCGAGCTACTGCATGGAACTGCCCAGCGGCCGCGTGCTGGAGCCGGCGGCCCCGCTCCGGTTCCTGAACCACAGTTGCGATCCCAACTGCGAACTCTTCTATTGGTTCGACGAGGATGGGAGCCTCCAGGAAGACAGGCTGTGGCTGCAAACGATCCGTCCGATCGGCACCGGCGACGAACTGCTGATCGACTATTGCTGGCCGGCCGACGCCGCGATCCCCTGCCGCTGCGGTTCGGCGAACTGCCGCGGGTGGATCGTGGATCCGGACGAACTGCACCTCCTGCCCCGACCGGCTGGCGATGGGCCGCCGTCGCCGCCGTCTGTGGCCTGACGCTGCTCTCGGCCGTCGGGCTCGCCCGGCTGCGGATCGACGACGACCTGCGGTCCCTGCTTCGCGACGCCGACGCCGACTTTCGGCTCGTGGACGAGGTGGCCGAGCGGTTCGGGGCCACCGACCGCGACTGCCTGGTCGTGGCGACGGCCGCGTCGGGGGACATCTTCGATCCTGCGGCGCTCGGGGCGCTGCGTGATCTGGCGGCCGACCTCGAGCGAGTCGAGGGCGTGGAGCGGGTCCGGTCGGTCTTCGACATCCGCCGCCAGGGCGTGGCCGGCGCGGTGCTGCCGGTGATCCCCCGCGTCGACGGCCCGCTGTCGGCGGCGGATATTTCGGCCGCGAAGGAGCGGGCCGCCGCGCATCCGCTGATCGCGGGCCACATGATCTCCGACGACGCCTCGTCGGCGCTCCTGATCGCGCGGCTCGAGCCGGGCGCCGACGCACCGCCGCGGCTCGGGGCGGTCGTGGCGGCGCTCGAGGGCGTCATCACCGGCGCGGGCGGTGCGACGGCCGGTGGCGAGCGCCCGTTGGTGGCGGAGCTGACCGGCGTGCCCGCCCTCCGCGAGCAGGCCGCCCGATCCCTGCGGCACGACATGATCCTCTTCAACTCGCTCGGGCTCGGGTTGGCGGTGGTGCTGTCGGCCGGCGTGGCCCGGAGCCTGCGATCGACGATCGTGGCCTGCGTCCCGCCCTTCGTCGGGGCGGTGTGGGCGATGGGCATCATCGGCCTCTGCGGGGCGCCCGTGAATCTGCTGACGAGCGTGGTGCCGTCGCTGGCGCTCGTCGTGGGCACTTGCGACTCGATCCACTTCATCGAGGACATGCGGCGGAGCGCCCGGCGCGGCGTCGAAGCCGTCGCCGCCTCCGGGGGCGCCCTCAAGCGGGTCGGCACGGCCTGCGGCCTCACGAGCCTCGTCACGGCGATCGGTTTCGCCTCGCTGGCGGCCGCCAGGATCGACGCGGTGCGGACGTTCGGCCTGGCGGCGGCGGCCGGAGCCGTGGCCAGCTTCCTGGCCGTGAGCCTGCTGACGCCGCTCCTGGCTTCGACCCCCTGGCTCTCGGGTGCGCGGCTCGGCCGCTCGTCACGCTGGGCCGGCCGCGTGGCGACCACGCTGGCGGCGGTCTCGGTGCGTCATGCCAGGCCGATCGCCCTTGCCGGCTGCCTGGCCACGCTCTTCCTGGCGGCGGCCGCCCGCGGACTCGAAGCCGACAATCGGGTGGCCGACAGCCTGCCCCGGGACGCCGCGGCCGCGCGGACGTTGGCCCGGGTCGACCGCGAGTTCGGTGGCGTGCTCGGCGTCGACGTCGTGGTCCGCTGGCCCGAGGCGGTCGCCTGGCGGGACGCGGACGTGCTCGCAGCCCTGGATCGCGTCCACGAACTGCTGCGCGTCGAGGGCGGGATGAGCCGCTCGATCTCGCTGGCCACCGTGGGCGGCGGTCTCTCCGAGCGGGCCCGGCAGCGGCTCGACGCCGACGACTTTCACGACCTCGTCGACCCGGAGGGCCGCCGGGCGATCGTGCGGGCGCGGGTCCGCGACTTGGGCTCGCGGCAGCTCGAAGGAGTCTACGACCGGATCGACACGGCGCTCGCCGGCCTCGCCGCGGCCCGTCCCGGCTGGTCGTTCGAGCTGGCCGGCATGTCGGTGGTGTCGGCCCGCAACATCCGCCAGCTCGTCCGCGATCTCGGCTCGAGCCTGCTGCTCGAAGTCGCGGTGATCGGCTGCATCCTGGCGATCGCCTTCCGCTCGCCGCTGGCGGGCCTGGTCAGCCTCGTGCCCAACGTCTTCCCGCTGGCGGTCGTGGCGGCGGTGATGAGCCTCTCCGGCCGCGCGCTCGACCCGGCGACGGTGATCGTCTTCAACGTCTGCCTGGGGCTCGCGGTCGACGACACGGTGCACGTGCTCGCGGCGCTGCGTCGGCACCGACGCGAGGGGATGCCGATCGCGACGGCCGTCCGTCGCGCCGTGGTCGAGACGGGCAATCCCGTCGTCCTCGGCGGGGTCGTCTTGACCGTGGGCTTCGCGGCGGTGACCGTCAGCTCGGTGCCGCTCCTGGCCGGCTTCGGCATGCTGGCCTGCGCCGCGGTGGCGGCGGCCACGCTCGCCGAACTCGTCTTCCTGCCGGCGCTCCTGGTCGTGACCGATGCCTGGGTGCGGCGGCTGCCCTCCGGGGGCCGCGACGGCATCTTCGGCAGCCAGCCGCTGGCCTGGCCGGCAGCCCCGCCTGCCGACGTGACGAACGCGGCCTGACTGGATGCCCCGATACCCGGTCGGGGCCGGCCGTGCCCCGAGAGCCGGCGTATGCTGACGAGCGCAGGCAGGATGCCGGAGCGAAGTCAGCATCCGAGCGAGCGGAGGCCTGGAGGGCCGACGTGAGCGTCCGGCTTTCGGGGCGTGGACGGCCCCGACCCACGTGAGACCTGAAGGGAACGGCGTGGGCCGCTTCAGGCGGTGGCCGCCATCACCTCTTCGAGCGCCTCGACCGCCTGCACGATCTGCTCTTCGGTGTGCTCGGCGGTGAGGAAGAACCGCACCCGGGCGGCGCTCTCCCGGACCGCCGGATAGAGGATCGGCCGCGCATTGATGCCCCGCTCCATGAGCAGCTGCGAGACCTGCATGGCCCGCGCCGACGAGCCCACGATGACGGGAATGACGGGCGTGTCGCCGCTGGAACCGGTGTCGAAGTCGCAGTCCCGCGCAAGCTTCAGGAACAGCTCCGACCGCTCCCGCAGCCGCGTCACCCGCCACGGCTCGCGGCGGATCACCCGCAGGCCCTCGAGCGCCGCGGCGGCATTGGGCGGCGAGCAGGCCGTCGAGAAGACGAACGCCGGGGTGGTGAAGCCGAGGTAGCGGATGAGCCGCTCGCCGCCGGCCAGGTAGCCGCCGCCGGCGCCGAGCGCCTTGCTGATCGTCCCCATCCAGAGATCGCCGTCGGCCGGATCGACGCCGAAGAAGTCACAGATGCCACGGCCCTCGGGCCCCATGGTGCCGAGCGAGTGGGCCTCGTCGACATAGAGCAGCGCGTCGTGGCGGCGTTTCACCTCGATGAACCGGGGCAGGTCCGGGTAGTCGCCGTCCATGCTGTAGACGCCCTCGACAGCGACGACGACCCGGCGATATTGCGGCCGCAGGTCGCGGAGCAGGCCGTCGAGCTGCTCGTGGTCGTTGTGCCGGAAGGATCGCTTGCCCGCCTTCGAGGCGCCGGCCCCCTGCATGATGCTGTTGTGGGCGAGCTCGTCGTAGAGGATCAGGTCGCCCGCGCCGAAGAGATGCCCGAGCACCGAGGCATTCGTGCCGTAGCCGCAGGGAAACACCACCGCCCGCTCGGTGCCGAGGAAGGCGGCGAGCTCCGCGTCGAGCTCGTCGAGGAGCGTGTTGTTGCCGCCCACCATCCGGCTGGCCGAGGCGCTGCAGCCGAAGCGATCGATCGCCTCCTTGGCCGCCCGCTTCACGTCGGGATGACAGGCCAGGCCGAGGTAGTCGAAGCTCGTGAAGCTGACGACGTCACGGCCGCGGACCCGGGCGGTGCGGCCCTGGACCTGCTCGTTGGCCCACAGGAACGGGTTCTCGAGGCCGGCTTCGTCGAGCGCCGCAAGCCGCTCCTCGAGCGCCCGGCACTCCGGGAACGGGTCGTCGCCGGCGGAGGCAGCGGCTGCCGAAGGGGGCGTGGCCCCCGTCGCCGCGGCGGGTCTTCCGCCGTCTTCGGCCCGGTCGGCCTCGTCGAACATGTGGACGGCCACCCGCTCGACGAGGTCGGCACAGGTGGTGACGCCGGCGAGCCACTCGGCCCGAAAACGCATCTGATAGCGGCCCTCGAGCCGCGACACGGCATCCAGAAACCGGGCGTCGTCGATGCCGCAGGCGGCGAGCGAGGTCTGCGGATCGCGGGGCCGCGGCAGGCCGCGGGGGCTGACCCGCATCAGTTCCTCGAGCACCACCCGCTCGATCACCTCGCGGGCATGGGCCCGGGGACGGGACCGGTCATCGAGGGCGATTCCGGACGCTTCACGAGCCGTCATGCCATCTCCCATCGAACATCCCTCCGTGCATCCGCATCGCGAGAAAGACCGCGCATCGCGAGAAAGACCGCGCGTCGCGAGAGAGACCGCTGCCGGCGCCGGTCGCCCACATGTCGCGCCGCCTCCGCAGCGGCCGACAACGGCCCGTGATTATACGTCCGTTTCGAGGCGATGCGAGCAGCCTGCGAGCGTGCGGTCTGCGTCGACCGTGCGGCCCGCATGGACCGCACGAATCCGCAGGGACGACACGTGTCAGCCCGCGAGCAGCTTCCGCAGCACGAACGGCAGGATGCCCCCGGCAAGGAACTGGTCGAGCTCGACGGGCGTGTCGATCCGCACCGTGCAGGGAATGTCGAGCGACGAGCCGTCGGGCCGCGTCGCCTTCACGACCACGGTCGACCGCGGCGCGAGCCCGTCGAACGGGATGTCGAAGGTCTCCTCGCCCGAGAGCCCCAGCTGCTGCCACGGCTGCGGCAGCACCAGCGGCAGCACGCCCATGCCCACGAGGTTCGAGCGGTGGATCCGCTCGAAGCTCGTCGCGAGCACCGCCCGCACGCCCAGGAGCATCGTGCCCTTCGCGGCCCAGTCGCGGGAACTGCCGGTGCCATATTCGGCTCCGGCGAGGACGACGAGCGGCACGCCCGCCTCGCGATAGCGGATCGCCGCGTCGTAGACCGACAGCACCTCCGTGCCCGGGAGCAGCCGCGTCACGCCCCCCTCCGTGCCCGGCACGAGCAGGTTGCGGATGCGGATGTTGGCGAACGTGCCCCGGGTCATGACCCGGTCGTTGCCACGGCGGGCCCCGTAGCTGTTGAAGTCTGCGGGCGGCACGCCGTGCTCGACGAGGAACCGGCCGGCGGGGCTCGTCTTCGCGATGCTGCCCGCGGGGGAGATGTGGTCGGTGGTGACGCTGTCGCCCAGGGCCAGGAGCACGCGGGCGGCCCGCACGCTCGTCGGCGGCGTCGGCTCCCGCGTGATGTCGGCGAGGAACGGCGGCTCCTGGATGTAGGTGCTCGCCGCGTCCCAGTCGTAGAGCTCGCCGGTGGACGTGGGCACGGCGTTCCACCGCTCGTTCGAGTTCCAGACGTTGCCGTAGCGGTTCTGGAACTGGTCCGGCGCCACGCTCGCCTCCACCGTGCGCCGCACCTCGTCGGCGGTGGGCCAGATGTCCCGCAGGAAGACCGGGCTGCCGTCGCTGCCGGTGCCGATCGGCTCGGCGTCGAGGTCGATGTCGGTGGTGCCGGCCAGCGCGTAGGCGACGACCAGCGGCGGGCTCGCCAGCCAGTTGGCCTTCACCAGCGGATTGACGCGGCCCTCGAAGTTGCGGTTGCCGGAGAGGACCGCGGCGGCCACGAGATCTCCCTCGGTGACGGCCTGGGCAACCGGCTCCGGCAAGGGGCCGGAGTTGCCGATGCAGGTGGTGCAGCCGTAGCCCACCGTCTCGAAGCCGAGGGCGTCGAGGTCGCGGGCGAGCCCCGACCGCTCGAGGTAGTCGGTGACGACCCGCGATCCGGGCGCGAGGCTCGTCTTCACCCAGGGCTTCGTGGCGAGGCCCTTCGCCACCGCCTTCCGGGCCAGCAGCCCGGCCGCGACCATCACGCTGGGGTTGCTCGTGTTGGTGCAGCTGGTGATGGCGGCGATCACCACCGCGCCGTGGCCGATCGACGCGGAGCGGCCGTCGTCACGCACCGTCGCCGTCCGCGACACGGCGGCCGGCTCCAGGGCGAAGCCCCGCTTGGCGGTGGGGGCGGTGAGCGACTCGGCGAAGGCCCGCTTCACCTGCACGAGCGGGACGCGATCCTGCGGCCGCTTGGGGCCCGCCAGGCTCGGCACCACGCTCCCGAGGTCGAGCGCCAGCCGCTTCGTGAACTCGGGCACCGGCGCCGCCGCCGTGCGGAAGAGCCCCTGCTCCTTCATGTACCGCTCCACGAGCGTCACCTGCTCCGCCGGTCGGCCCGTCAGCCGGAGGTAGGCGAGGGTCTCGTCGTCGATCGGGAAGAAGCCCATCGTCGCGCCATACTCGGGCGCCATGTTGGCGATCGTCGCCCGATCGGCCAGCGACATGCCGTCGAGGCCCGGCCCGAAGAACTCCACGAACTTCCCCACGACCCCTTCCTTGCGCAGGATCTCGGTGACCGTGAGCACGAGATCGGTGGCGGTCGCACCGGCCGGCAGGCGGCCGGTGAGCTCAAACCCCACGACCTCCGGCAGCAGCAGCGACAGCGCCTGCCCGAGCATGACCGCCTCGGCCTCGATCCCGCCGACCCCCCAGCCGACGACACCGAGGCCGTTGATCATCGTCGTGTGGCTGTCGGTGCCCACGAGCGTGTCGGGCACGGCGACCTTGGGGCCGCCCGCCCGCCCGGCGGGATCGTCGCGCAGGAACACGCAGCCCGCGAGATACTCGAGGTTGACCTGGTGGACGATGCCGATCGCGGGCGGCACCACGCGGAAGTTCCGGAAGGCCTGCTGCCCCCAGCGGAGGAACGCATAGCGCTCCGCGTTCCGCTCGAACTCGACGTCGACGTTGCGGGCCAGCGCGTCCGCGGTGCCGAAGTAGTCGACCTGCACGGAGTGGTCGATGACGAGATCCACGGGCACGAGGGGGTTGATCCTCTTCGGATCGCCACCGAGCCGCCGCATCGCCGCCCGCATCGCGGCCAGGTCGACGACACAGGGCACGCCGGTGAAGTCCTGCAGCACCACCCGGGCGGGCTTGAACGGGATTTCAGTCTCGGCCGGGCGGGCCGCATCCCACCCGGCGAGGCTGCGGACGTCGGCTTCCGTCACCTCGTAGCCGTCGCAGGTCCGCAGCAGCGCCTCGAGGACCATGCGGATCGAATAGGGAAGCCGGGAGGTGTTCGTGACGCCGGCGTCGTCGAGCGCCCGCAGGCGGTAGAGCGTCGCCGGGCCGGAACCGGTCTCGAACGTGGCGCGGGCCGAGAAGGGGTCGATGAAGGAGGCGGCCATGATGGGGGTTCCGGTGGGAGAGGAAATGCCGGTGCGTTCGGGTCGGAGGCATGGAGCCGTTCACGGGCCGGCGAGGGGGCAGTGCCGGCCCGGACCGGGACGACCGCAAAAAGCCGGGCGCCACGGGCTGCCACGGCCGTCAGACTAGCGAACGCGGCGTTCGCGGGAGAAGGCAGGGCCTGTCTTCGCCGCGAAAAACAGCCGGTAATGCGGGGTTTAACGTCTTGCTGCCCGTGCCCGTCGCAAAATCTGACAAGCGGATTCGACACGCCGCCGGGAATGGGGTATGGTTCATTCAGACGCAGACGGCGAGCCGAGCGAGTCCGTCACAACGAGCGTCACGAAACACATACCGATCTCTTCAGCGGCTGTTCCCCCCCCCCAAAGACCCACACTTCTAGAGCCGCTACCGGACCCGTGGTGTCATCACCGCGGGTCCTTTTCTTTTCGTGGCGCCGGCCGCGGGGCACGACGAAACGACGGCCGGCCGCGCCATCCTCTTGCGAGGGACCAGACCACCCGTATAACGATGCGGTGGTCGGTCGGCGGTGATCCGGGAAATGGTTGCGAAGCTTGGTGGTTGGTGGATACGACGAATCGCCCGCGACCGATGGAGCGGTCGCTTGCGACGGGCCAGGGACCGGCCGAGGGATGCCGTGCTGCCAGGCGGGCCTTCAGCCTCGTCGAGCTCCTCGTCGTCATGGCGGTGGTCGCGATCGTCGCGATGCTCTCCCTCCCCGCGATCCAGTCGGCCCGAGAAGCAGCCCGTAGGATCGCCTGCCGCGACAACCTGCGGCACCTGGCGTTGGGTGTTCTGGAACACGAGTCAGCGACCCGGCGGCTCCCGCCGGCGGCCCGTGTGACCGAGGCCTCCAATCCGGCCACGTGCACCGGCTGCTGGAACCCCTGGCTCGAAGCCGGGCTCGGCGGCGCGGCGCCGGGCACGCGGGACGGCGCCAGCTGGATGCTTTCCGTGCTGCCCTACCTCGAGCAGATGTCGCTTCACGGTCGCTGGGATTTCGCCACGAACGTGCGCGGCAACGCGTCCGTCGCCCGGGCCAACGTGCCGGGCTTCTACTGCCCGAGTCGCAGAGCGGGCATTCGTGTCGACCGCCACGACCACCGCAGCCTGCTCGACCCGGCCTGGCGTGGGGCGGCACCGACTACGGCGGCTGCTACGGCCGCCTCGATGGGTTCGTCAACGACACCGCCTCCGACCGTCGCTTTGCCGACGTCGACACGCCGATCGCCGGCTCGTCCGGCAGGCGGGAAGGCCTCTTCGCGCCGAACGAGGGCCGTCGCCTGGCGCTGGCGACAGACGGCCTCTCCCGCACGATCCTGCTCGGCGAGTTGCAGCGACTCAGGCCGCTGCCGGCCGCCACGTCGGCGGCGGGCACCTACAACCGCACCAGCCAAGATGGCTGGGCGATCGGCGGCGCGGCGACGCTGTTCGTGACCGCGACGGATCCGGGACATGGCAATCCGGGCGGCATGAACAACATCTTTTTCGAGTCTCCCGGCAGCGACCATGGCGGCGGTGCGTTTTTCGCGATGGCCGATGGCTCGGTGCACTGGCTCAGCGAGTTCATCGACGCGAAGGACAACAACGCCGTGTTCCCTCTGCTTGGCTCGATGCGGGACGGCCGACCTTGAGACACGAGTCCCTCCCGCCCGGCGCCGAGACGACCGCCCCACGCAGTCGCCGTCGATCGCGCCGTTGGCGGCTCGCCGTGGCGGCGTTGATCGCTCTCGGAGGCTGCGGTCGCGGCGACCGGCCGAAACTCGGCGCCGTGGAGGGCGTCGTGACGCTCGACGGTCGGCCGCTTCCCGACGCGACCGTGCGTTTCACGCCTACGGGCCGAGGCCGCACCGCGCAGGGCGTCACCGACGGCGCTGGACGCTACCGGCTGCTGTACCTACGGGATATCCCGGGGGCCGACGTCGACCGCCACGTCGTCAGGATCACCACTGCCAGCGAGGAGACGGGAGGCGTCGAGTCGCTGCCGCCGCGGTATCACAGGCGGTCCCAGCTCGAGGCGATCGTGCGCCACGGCCACAATCGCCATGACTTCGCACTGGAATCGACCGCCGCGACGGCCGCCGACCGATAGCGACCCGCTCCCCCGAGGGGTTCCGTGCCGGGGGCCCGGGACGAAACAGCGGCCTTCCACCGGCGGCAACCGCAGGCGGCTACTGCGGCCGATTTCGTGGCACTCCCGGAAACTTGACCTATACTCTCGTCACCGAGCGGGCTCGACAGGATGCCCGATCGTCGTCGCGGATCGGTCCGCCGTCGTCCCGCCCCCCCGCATGGCCTGCCAGGACAGCATGAGAGAACGCGGTGGGCTCACCGTTTCGCCGCGGTTCGGCACGCGTCCACGGGTGGACACGTCTGCCGCCACTTCGTGCCGACTGACGCTCGTCATGCCCACGGTGTTCTGGACGGGCTCGTTCGAGCGCTGCGCCCGCCGGGTCCTCGACCTCGTCGACGGGGCGTCCGAGCCGATGGAGGTGATCTTCGCGTTCGACGGCGTCCCGCCTGCGACACCCGCCTGGCTCGACCACGAGGGGGTGAGGGTCGTGGCGACCAACCGTCGCGCGGGCCCGGCGGCGGCCCGCAATCTCGCCGCCCACGCGGCCCACGGCCATGTCCTGTTCTTCGTCGACGCGGACGTGGAACTCGCCCCCGACGCCATCGGACGGGTGCTGGCCGCGTTCGATGCCGATCCGGACCTCGTGGGACTGTTCGGCGCCTACGACGACGAGCCGGCGGCGGCGGGCGTCGTGAGCACGTTTCGCAACCTCCTCCACCACCACACCCACACCGCGAACCCGGGGCCCGCCAGCACGTTCTGGACGGGCTGCGGCGCGATCCGCACGGCCGCCTTTCTCGACGTGGGCGGCTTCGACGAATCGTTCGCCCGCCCGAGTGTCGAGGACATCGAGCTCGGCATGCGAGTCGCCGCCAATGGCGGCCGGATCGTGCTCGACCCCGCGCTCCGGTGCAAGCATCTCAAGCAGTGGACCCTCGCCTCGATGGTCTTCACCGACGTCGTGCATCGTGCCACGCCATGGACGCGGCTGATCATGAGCCGGAAGGAACTGCCCGCCGCGCTCAACCTCGACTGGCGCGGGCGGGTCGGGGCGATCTGCGCGCTCGGCCTCGGGGCCAGCCTCGTGGCCGCCTGGTTCACGCCGGCCGGCCTCTGGGCCGCCGTCGGCTGGACGACGGCACTCGTGCTGCTCAACCGCGATCTCTATCGCCTGTGCCTGAACAAGCGCGGGCTGCGGTTCGCGGTCGCGTCGGTCGGGCTGCACTGGCTCTACTTCGTGTATTCTTCCCTCACGTTCGGCGTGGTCGCCGCCCGCGAACTCCTCTCCAACCGGCTCGCGACATTCGCATGGCTGTTCCGCGACTCCCGATCGACCAAATCCCCGAGCCGTCCTGGAACGAGCCCGACCATCGAGAGGGCCGTTCCCGGCCATTGACGGCCGCACGTCCCGGGATCCGCGCGGCGCTCGCCTGGACGCTCGTCGCCCTGTTGACGGCGCTCGGCTGCGGCGCCTTCGTCCGCGGTAGCGCCCTGGCCTGGCGGCAGGACAGCGATATCGACATGGGGTTCCGGCTGCACGAATACGAGTGGTTCCGGGAGGGCCGTTATCCGCACCCCGCCATCGAGGCCGCCCCGGGGGCGGGGCGGCGGCCCTTCAGCGTCTATCCCCCCTACGCCTTTCCGATGCTCGCCCTGTTCTTCGAACCCGGCGGCCGGCTTCAGGGAAGGGTCGTCGTCGAACTGCTCTCGGGCATCGCCCTCCTGGGGATGGCCGCCTTCGGCCGCCGGGCCGTGCCGGCGGCCGCGGCGCTCGCCGCCGTCGCGGGGCCGGCCATCGCGGGCAATGGCAGCGCGATGGCGCTCGGTCAGTTTTCCATCATCTGCGTCGGCCTGCTGGTCGCCCTGGTCCTCCTCTTGGAGCGCGGGCGCTCGGTGGCGGCGGGGTGCTGCTGGGCCCTGGCCATGCTCAAGCCACAGATCGCGCTGTCCTTCGCGGCATTGTTTCTCGTGCACCGGCAGTGGCGCGGCCTGGTGGTCGGCGTCCTCATCCTGATCGCCGCGAGCGCGGCGGCCTGCTGGTGGACCGAGGTCTCTCCGCTCGCCGTGCTTCGCCACTCCTTCCTCCGCTCGTCGTTCGCTTTCACCGCCGGCGGCAATGTTTCGGGGCCCGCGCAGCTGGCCGCATGGCTCGGCATCGACGCAAGCCTCGTCCAGTGGGCGTCGCTGGCGGGATTGGTCGGCCTGACGGCCGGCATCGGGATCGCGTTGCGCAGGCTACCGGCGGCCCCCGATCTGCTGGATCTGGCGGGAATCTGCGGTGTGCTCGGAGCACTGCTCGTGTACCACCGCCATTACGACAACGTGATGCTCCTCTTCACATTGCTGGCCGCTCTCCGTGCCGCAACGTCCCGGCCGTCTCCGACCTGGACGGCCGCGGTGATCGCCATGGGGCTCTCGGTGTGGATTCCCCAGCGGCTCTTCGAGCAGGCGCCCGGCCATGCGTTTTTCCGCCCCGTCGTCTGGTCGGTGACGGCGGCGCTGCTGGCCTGGCCGCTGGTCCGCCACGGCGGGCGGCCCGCGGCGGCGGAAGCGGGCGGATCTGCCTGAAAATCGGGGCGGCTACAGCCCGGTCTCATGCAGGTGCTGGACGAGGATCCGCCCGATCTCGGCGATCGTCTGCGGGTGATGGTGCACGCGTGTGTGCTTGGCGGGCACGAGCAACTCACTGGTGACGCCCGGGAGCCGCGCGCTCGACACGGGCACGATGCAATCGCCGCCGTCGTCGAAGGGCGAGCGATGGACGTTGCCGATGATGCTGTGCATCGACACCCAGCAGGGCACCCGCAGATCGCGGAGAGCCCCCAGGATCGTCGAGTCGGGCTCGAGCACGTCGACCGTCGTCGGCAGCCGGCGCTCGTAGTCCGGCCGGAAGGCGCCCGGGTTGGCCCGGATGACCTCGTCGTGGATCGCCTGCATGACGGGTGGCTGCCGCACCGTCAATGACGCCACCCGGCCCACGCCGAGCGATGCCAGCAGCGAGCCGCCGTGCGGTGTCGCGATGAACACCACCCGCCTCACGAAGGGCAGCGGCTCGAAGAAGTAGGACGGGGCGACCCGCGGACGAAGTTCGGGCCGCATGCGGATCTCGTTGAAGGGACGACAGGCGATCGCGTCCCAGATCGCGTTGCCGGAAGAGACCGCCTGCAGCTTCGCATGAAGGCCCCCCATGCTGTGGCCGACGAGGACCATCGACTTGATCGCGGGATCCTTCCCTTCTGGATCGAGCCGCCGGACGGTCGTGGCCAGTTCCCGCCGCAGCACCGCCGCCGATTGCAGGAACGATGCCCCGGTCGGGTAGTTGTAGACCCAGGGCTCGAAGCGGCGCTGGAAGGTCGGCCACGATTCGAGCTCGTTGAGCATGTCGAACCAGGTGCCCTGGTCGCTCGCCAGCCCGTGGATGAACACCACCGGGATCTTCCCGGGCTGATGCGGCTTGAGCAGATCGAGACGCGGCTGCGTGTCGCCGCCGCCGAAGGGCTGGATGAAGCCCTGGATGGCGCCGGTCCGAGGCCGGTCGTCGAGCATGTCGAGCAGCGGCGCCGTCAGGTCGGCGGCCAGGAGCGGCCGAGCGGGCCCGATGTGCACGGCCGCGATCTCGACGGGATTCGCGAGGTCGAGCACGGCCGGCGCATGATCCCGGGCGAGCGGACCGGCGAACTTCTGCAGTGGCGTCTCGCCGCCCGGCATCGCGAACCGCAGCACGGCCGTCGCCGCGATGGCGTGCCGGTGCGCCGGCTGCCCCGACACGTCCTGCCCCGCGGTCGGGGCGAGCCGCACCGACACGGGCAGCCCAAAACCACCCCGCACGTGCCGCCGCGTGATCCGGCTGTCGCCCGGCACGCAGGCCGCCTCGACCGTCTCGATGCCCGAGGCATCGACGGGCAGCGCTCGCGTCTGGATCGGCACGACCACGGGCCGCCATCGCGGCCCGACGACGAGCCCGGCGCCGGAGAGGCGGCCGTGGCACGCGGCCGATTCCAGCAGCCCCTGCAGGGCGTCGGCGTAGACCTCGGCGGCGGCGCAGAGGATCTCGGGCGCTTCCGGGCAGGTCCAGACGGCGTTCCACGACTCCTCGCAGGCGGCGTAGTAGGCATCGACGGCCCGCCAGTCACACTCGCCCTCGAGCTTGCAGCCGGTCCGCCCGAGTTCGCGGGCCCGCCGGAGATGGCCTTCGGCCACCCGCTCGGGCGGAACGCCGGCAGTCGCGTCGAGCGCCGCGGAGTTGCCCGGCGATTCCGCGCGGACGGCCGGACCAACCGGGCCGAACAGGGCCCCGGCCAGCGTTGCGACGGCGAGGAACGCGCGGAGGTACACGCTCCAGGTATCGGTAGGTCGGAGCCGGCGTGTTCCCTATCCCCGGCACGACGGCCAAAGGTCGCGCAGGCTACGCATATTCTCGCGGGGCTCGGGGAGGCTCTCGTCCGCCCCTGCGATGGCTTCACGAAACGACTCGCATCCTGCTCGCGTCTCTGGGCGAGCCTCCGCCGGCTGGTGCTCAGCTACTTCACGCGACCGCGCGGCATCCTGCCGCCGCTCGCTTGGCCGGCCTCCGCCGGCTGGTGCTCAGCTACTTCACGCGACCGCGCGGCATCCTGCCGCCGCTCGCTTGGCCGGCCTCCGCCGGCTGGTGCTCACCCGGCCCTCCGGGCCTGGAGCTCTGACTCTGACTCTGACTCTGACTCTGACTCTGACTCTGACTCTGACTCTGGCTCTGGCTCTGGCGACTGGACGGGGTAG
>Ga0255182_1000298_pt1 | contig 37603 bp, 36 predicted proteins | sample Atl_UVDOM_RepA_8_FD_188420 | JGI IMG/M metagenome (GOLD analysis project Ga0255182, IMG submission 188420) | Freshwater microbial communities from Altamaha River, Georgia, United States - Atl_UVDOM_RepA_8d | ecosystem: Environmental > Aquatic > Freshwater > River | place: USA: Georgia...
CTCTCAGCGAGATCCAGAGGGTCGCGAGGAAGGGTTCCTTCGTCACGGTGGATGCCTACCGGGATGAGGAGGAACAAAAACGGATGATGGCCTGGAACCTGACGGCTAAAACAATTCTCTCCGTCGATGGCTGGAAAGAGGTTTTCCGCAAGGCGGAATACGATGGTGATTTCTATTGGTTCATCCCATGACAAGAACCGGTTCGCCAACCAATGAAGAGCGGAAGTCTCTCCTCTATTCGATGAAGAGGTTCCGGGCAGTCGAGGAAACGATCGCACTGAAATACGGCGACCAGAAAATGCGCTGCCCGGTGCATCTTTCGACCGGTCAGGAGGCTGTCAGCGCTGGTGTGGGATTGAACCTCCTGCCGGAAGACCTGGCTGTCAGCGGCCACAGGGCCCACATCCATTACCTCTGCAAGGGGGGAAGCCTGAAACGCATGCTTGCCGAGATTTACGGCAAGGTCACAGGGTGCTGCAGGGGCAAAGGCGGGTCGATGCACCTGATCGATGAATCGGTCGGATTCATGGGGAGCACAGCGATCGTGGGTGGAACAATTCCGGTTGGTACCGGACTGGCATTGGCGCTTTCCCTGAGAAGCACCCCCAACCTTGCATGCGTGTTCCTGGGAGATGGTGCGGTGGAGGAGGGGGTCTTCTACGAATCAGTCAACTTCGCGGTCCTGAAGAAACTACCCGTCCTGTATGTCTGCGAGAACAACCTGTACTCGGTCTACTCCCATTTAAAGGTGCGCCAACCGGAGGGACGCGCCATCCATGAGATGGTGACCGGGTTGGGTTTGCCATCCGATCATGGGGATGGCAACAATCCGGAGGAGGTGTTCCTGAAAACAAGATCGGCGATCCGTCGCATCAGGGAAGGTGCCGGTCCATTCCTTCTTGAATTTTCAACCTATCGGTGGCGTGAACACTGCGGGCCCAATTTTGACAACGACATCGGGTATAGGACGGAAGCTGAATACCTCCAGTGGAAGGCGAGGGATCCGATCCCTCTTTTTCAGGAAAAGCTTCTGTGCGAAGGTCAATTGAACGAGTCTGAAATCGAGCCGATGGACAGGGCTATAGGGAATGAGGTGAACGAGGCTTTTTTGTTCGCCGAAAACTCCCCCTTCCCGGATGAATCAGACTACGCGACCGACCTATTCTTCGCGGAAAAATAAAGTGGGACGAATCATCAATTATGTCCAGGCCATCAATGAGGCCACCATGGTCGCCATGGACAGCGACCCGCACATGATCTGCTTTGGATTGGGGATTGATGACCCCAAACGGATTTTCGGAACAACCGCCCAACTACGGGAAAAATACGGGGCGAACCGGGTGTTCGACACACCCACCTCGGAAGCGGCAATGACCGGAATCGGCATCGGGGCCTCCCTCGGTGGCCTCCGGTGCTTGACCACACACCAGCGTCTGGACTTTTTCCTGCTGGCCATGGATCAATTGGTCAACAATGCCGCAAAATGGCAGTACATGTTTGGGGGCCAATCATCCCCGGTTCGCATGGTGATTCGGCTGATCCTGGGAAGGGGATGGGGGCAGGGGCCGACCCATTCGCAAAATCTCCAGGCCTGGTTCGCGCATATTCCCGGCCTGAAGGTGGTCATGCCTTCCACCCCGGAGGATGCGAAGGGATTGCTGCTTTCCAGTCTGTTTGACAACAACCCCGTGCTGTTTTTGGAACATCGATGGCTACACAACGCGCAAGGGGAAGTGGAACCCGGTGATTTTCGAATCCCGCTGGGAAAAGCCAAAAAGGTTCGTGAAGGAAAGGATCTGAGCATCGTTTCCATGTCCTACATGACCATAGAGGCGATCAAGGCCGCGTCTGAATTGGAGAAACTGGGTATTGACACGGAAATCATCGACCTTCGAACCATCAGCCCGATTGATTGGCAGTTGATTTTTGATTCCGTGCGAAAAACAGGTCGTTTGATGGTCCTTGACACCAGCCACGGTTTCTGCTCTGTCAGCAGTGAAATAGTCTCAAAGGTAGCAAGGCATTGTTTTGATGCACTAAAAAAAGCACCCATCCAAATTTGCCTTCCGGATTTTCCGTGTCCAACAGCACCTAGTTTGACAAAAAATTACTATCCGACGCATCAAGAAATCATTGAGCAAAGCATGGATATTTTGGGAAAAACCAAAATGAACAAGCAATTTGTTGCCGAAAAAGTAGGCCCGCATGATGTTCCTGGGTTTTGGTTCAAAGGACCATTTTAAAAATGGAAAAATACAAAAAAGGAATCATTGTTGGTGCAAGCAGTGATATTGGAAAAAGTCTCACAAATTTCTATCTTAAAAGATCATGTTCAATAGTTGGTACATATAGATCAATTTCTTCCGAGCTCCGTCAAAACAGGCAGAAATTCAAAGCTTTAATAAAATGCGATATGTCTAACAAAAAAAGTGTGAATAGATTTACTAAAAAAATAAAAGATATGAAGTTTGAATGGGAATTTATTTTTCTTTGTCCGGGGACAATGGAGCCGATAGGAAAGTTTGATCAAACCCCTTTTGATTGGTGGGAAGAAAATTTAAAAATCAATTTAGTGAACCAACTCCGAATTCTTCATGATTTGATTCCAATTAGAAATAAAAACAAAACTATTGTTAGTAAAGTTATTTTGTTTGCAGGAGGTGGAACTAACAGCGCACCAATAAATTTTTCGGCATATACGATATCAAAAATAGCATTAATAAAAGCAGTGGAAATCCTTGATTCCGAATATAAGGACATTTCATTTAGCATTTTAGGACCAGGATGGGTCAAGACAAAAATTCACAAAGAAACTTTCAAAGCAGGCAAAAAGTCTGGCAAGTCACTAAGGGAAACTCTTGATCGATTTGAGAAAGATAATTTCAATCCGATTGAAAATGTAATTGCTTGTTGTGATTGGGCTATTAATTCACCAAAAGAAATAGTGGGTGGCAGGAATATCAGTATTGTGTATGACGCATGGGGAAGTAAGGAACTAGACGGAAAACTTAAAACAGATCTGAATTTATATAAATTGCGCAGATATGGCAATTAGATATTGCCTGTTTGGGATAAGATTTTTAAAAAAAGGAGATTAACTAGTATGCTTTCAGTTTTAGTAGATAATTTGTGGGAAATTAAAGAGTCTCATGCAACTAATTCAAAAATATACAAAATTCTCGACAAATGCTTAAAACATGAAGTTGACAAGATATTTGGCAACCACGGTTGTCAAGAATTTAATTTCCAATCAATAGGTAAAATCATATTGCCTTATTTTTCTATGGGGGCAATTAATTCTACCCATTTGTTTGGTCTTGATGAATTGATAATATTCTCCTTTTACAAAAAAAACATTGATAAATACAGAAAGGTTTCAGATCTAGGTGCAAATATAGGTATTCATACAATTTTTTTAAGCAAACTGGGTTACGAGGTTCACTGTTATGAACCTGATCCCATTCACTTTAAACAGCTCCAAAATAATTTAAATATCAATAATATTTGTCAAATAAAGACGAAAATAGTAAATAAAGCGGTTTCTGTAACTAGCAGTGAATTAGAATTTATTAGGGTTATTGGAAACACAACAGGTAGTCATCTGGTAGGATCAAAAGAAAACGTATACGGGAAGACTGAAAAGATTAGGGTAGAATGCGAATCCTTTAACAAAATATGTGAAAATTCTGATTTGATAAAAATGGATGTTGAAGGTCATGAGGCAGATTTAATTCTAAATACATCCAAAGCAATATGGTTAGGAACAGATGCGCTCGTTGAAATTGGTTCCGAAAAAAATGCTAATAAAATATTTGATTTCCTTACCAAAATTGACGTCAATGTTTTTTCACAAAAAATTGGGTGGCAAAAAGTTAACAAACTAAGTGATATGCCGACCAGCCACAAAGAAGGTTCCGCGTTTATTTCCACCAAGGATGTAATGCCATGGTAAATTCAAAAAAAATAAAATTATCTGATTTCGTCTCAAATTTTATTGCCGACCTTGGTGTTGAGCACGTTTTTGGAGTTTCAGGTGGCGCATCATTACATTTAATACATTCAATTGCCGATAATCCAAAATTAAAATTCCATTGCACCCACCATGAGCAGGGTTCAGCAATGGCTGCTGATGGTTATTCGAGGTCAAATGGAAATATAGGTGTTGCCCTATCAACGAGTGGTCCAGGCGCAACAAATCTTATTACCGGAATTTGCTGTAGTTTCTATGATTCAGTTCCTGTTTTGTTCATTACTGGACAAGTCAGTACCTTTCGAATGACGGGTGATACAGGTGTAAGGCAGGTTGGTTTTCAAGAAACGCCTATTCTGGACATTTGTAAAAAAGTCACGAAATACTCGGTGCAAATTAATGACCCACTGAAAATCCGATTTGAGTTAGAAAAAGCAATTCACATTGCATTGTCAGGCAGGCCGGGTCCAGTTTTAATCGATATCCCTGACAATATTCAACGCGAGGAAATAGAACCTGAACTATTAATCCCTTTTTATCCGCCAAAGAAAATAATTAATTCGACGGGTCAAATTGAAAAATTCTCAAAATTTGTTCAGGAACATTTACCAAATGCAAAAAGGCCTGTAATCGTTGGTGGGTGGGGTATCCATTTAAGTAAAACAGTTGAATATTTTCGGGAGTTTATCAAGAAATTAAAGATCCCGACAGTATTGACATGGGGCGCATGCGACGTTTTAGACGCCGACAATCCAATGAATTTTGGAACATTTGGGACACATGGAAAAAGACATGCTAATTTCGCAATCCAAAATTCGGATTTCATTATTTCGTTAGGTGCACGATTAGATACCAAGGCAACCGGTTCTCCGGTAAATAGTTTTGGGAGGAAAGCTAAAAAAGTTGTTGTGGATATTGATATAAACGAACTTGGGAAGTTCGAAAAATTTGGTTTGAATATTGACTGTCTTGTATGTTGCGATTTGCAATCATTGTTTGATGGTTTAAATATTGATCAATTAGTTCCTGTAAATAATGGTTTTGACAATTGGATAAATGTTTTAAATAAGTGGAAAGATACGTTTGCTGAAATTGATACAGAGAATCGGAAAATCAAAGGGATAAATCCCTACGAGGTGATGGAAGTCCTTTCAGGAATTATTCCAGCAGGATCCCAAGTGTTTATCGATACTGGATGTGCAATTGCCTGGGCAATGCAGGGAATAAAAATTGGTAGAAAAATCCGCACATTCCACGACTTTAATAATACAGCCATGGGTTGGGCATTGCCTGCATCAATTGGTGGCTGGTTGGCAAAACCTGATGAACATTGCGTATGCATTATCGGTGATGGAAGTTTCATGATGACTATGCAGGAACTTTCTACAGTTGTTTTTAATAAGGCTCCAATAAAAATCCTGTTAATTAATAATAATGGTTACTCAATGATAAAACAAACACAAGAACAATGGTTAAATTCCAAATATTATGCATCCTCTCCTGAGGGTGGGCTTGGTTTTCCGGATTATAAAAATATATGTTTGGGATTTAATATAAAGTATTTAGAAATAAATAAAACAGAAAATTTAAATCCTATCTTGCAGGAAGTATTTAATCTGGAGGGATCGGTTTTTTGCAACATAAATATACCTGCAAACGCCAGGGTAATTCCGCAAGTTAAATTTGGCCGCCCTAATGAAGATATGGAACCGTTACTTCCTCGTGATATTTTCAACAGTCTGATGCTTATAAAATAGTTAATTATACTTATTTAAAATAGGTATTGTTCAATTGAATAAGAAGATAAAGTCGGCCTTTGCTGCAACATTAATTGCAACTAATAAACCTTTAAAAATACTTAATTTAGCAATGCCTTTATTATCTTCCGGACAGGTTCTGGTCGAAATTAATTTTAGTGGCGTTTGCCGTAGTCAACTGATGGAAGTTCGTGGAAAACGTGGCCAAGACCGTTGGCTGCCTCATCTGCTTGGGCACGAAGCATCCGGAAAGGTTTTGGAAATTGGTGAAGGGGTAACCAAAGTCAAGCCAGGGGATTATGTTGTTTTGAGTTGGATTAAGGGAAGTGGCTTGGATGCGCCTGGGGCTCAATACACTTGTGATGGCATGGTGATTCATTCTGGGCCAGTAACCACTTTCAGCACCCATTCAATTGTTTCTGAAAATCGCGTCACAGTTATTCCTCAAGGTTTTCCATTGGATCAGGCAGTTTTGCTTGGGTGTGCTTTGCCCACTGGGGCAGGCATGGTTTTCAACCAGGCCAAGCCACCGGAAGGATCTAGTGTGGCTGTCATTGGTTTGGGTGGGGTTGGGCTCAGTGCCTTGATGGCTTTGCGTAGTTTTCGATGCGGTTGCGTTATTGCTATCGATAAATCAATCGAAAAATTGGAATTTTCCAAAACACTTGGAGCTACCCACCTAATTCAGGAAGGTGTTGAACCGGTTGAACAAAAAGTTATGGACCTAACCAAGGGTGGGGTTGATTTCTGCCTAGAGTCCGCCGGTAGCGTCGAATCGATTGAGTTGGGATTCAAAATAATAAAGAAAAACGGCGGTAAATTGTGGTTTGCCTCCCATCCACCGGAAGGTGAGATGGTTCGCCTCCATCCCCATGACCTGATCAGCGGAAAACAGATTTTTGGAACCTGGGGAGGTGGTTGTGTACCCGACCGAGATTTCCCACTGTTTGTCGAAGAGTTTACCCGCAACCAAATTCCTTTAGACCGGTTGTTAACCAAACGCTATCGACTAGAAGAGGTGAATGAAGCTTTGGATGATTTGGAGCAGGGGAAGGTTTTTAGGCCCCTGTTGTCTATTTCCGGAAGCTAAGATGATAAGCCGCAAAATAAGGTGTTATGCAAATACAGCCTTTTATATCTATCAAGACTGGCTTAAATCTCAAGTCGAGAATGATGAAATAAAAAAAGTTTTTGAAGCTAAAAAGCGTCAGGTTAAAGCAATTAAAGTAATTTATGATTACAAATCTTCTGCCCCTGGATATGGTGAGTTTTTAAATATTATTTTTTTATGCAGAGTTTTAGCAAGGATTGGTTTTAGTGTCAAATTATTAATCATAACTGGTGATTTACGTGAGGATTGGTCCTGTTATTCTGAAGATGCTATTCGGGAGCTAATTCGGGAACATTTAGACTTGGTTAATTACTTGACATTAAATTTTAATGTACAAACTACTATTTTGACACAATTTGATAAAAATTTATTTAATAATACAAATGAGCATGTTCTATTTTTAAATAAAGTTGAAAAAAGACTTCCTTGGTACGTTTATTCATTTAATCTAATTAATAAACTATTTAAAAGAATTGGTTACGAATCAGGTAAAGATGTATTGCTAAATCACAATGATCTTGTAACTAAAAAATTAAAAAAAGACATTCCAAAAAGCTATATCGCTTTAGGTTGTCGTCATTCATCTAGTTGGGCGAAAAATAGGAATTTGAGCGAACAGGAGTTTTTGAATGTCTACAAATATTTAGATTCCAAATTTAATAATATACAGAAAATGGTTATTTCGGGAGGTGAAGGATGTGATTTTTTTAAAGACTATGCTGTTAAAAAAGGTCTTAACTTAGATTTCTCTAATAATTATGCAGAAAATTACTTGGAGTGTGGAAAACTTGTTTTAAATAGCCAATTTTTTTACCAGTACAAAGGAGGAGGAATTGCTAATTTTGCGATTTTCTCCAATTTGGCATATGAAATAAGATGCAATCCGGTTCATGAAAGGTATTGGAAAAAAAACATGCTGACTGTCTGGCAAAGAAAAAGCCAAGTTTTTACAACCCCCAACAGGATTAGTGATTGAGAGTTTGTTGGAGACATTGGGAATATTTGAGGCAAGCATGAAAAAGAAATGTTATTTGTGCTCAGGTGAGAATTTTTCTGTTATTCATTTAGGTACGCGGGATGATCCTGACATAAATGTATTGAGGTGTAATGGCTGCACATTGGTTTTCCTCGATAAAAACACAATTTTTGATGACTATTACGCGAATTCAAAAATGCACGGGAATTCTATTCCAACCATTGATGAATGGTTGATTGAAACCCTGAAAGATGATGAACGAAGAATTAGTCAATTCAATGATTTAATCAAGGGAAAGGTTATTTTAGATTTTGGTTGTGGAGCTGGAGGATTTTTAAGAAAAACAGTTGGGTTGAGCAAATTGAGTTGTGGAATCGAAGTAGAGGCGCGAGTCCATGAGGCATATAAATCAAGCGAAATTAAAATTTTTAATGATATAAGCAGAGTTGATATTAAATTTGACTATATTTTTGCCTTTCATGTTTTCGAGCACCTTGCCGATCCGGTTGATATATTGAGAAAGCTTAAAAATATTCTTAAACCTGGAGGTAAGGTAATTGTTGAAGTTCCACATTCTGAGGATGCTCTTTTGACTTTGTATAAGAACATTCATTTTGCTCAGCACACATTTTGGAGTAATCATCTCTTTTTGTTTAATGCTCATACTTTGGAAAAATTAGCACGCACTGCCGAAATGAGGACCATTTCAATTCAAGGTTTTCAACGTTATCCATTGTCAAATCATTTGTATTGGCTTTCAAATGGCAGGGCTGGTGGACATGTTCATTGGAATTTTTTAAACATCCCAGACCTTGAACAGGCTTATGCTAATGCGCTTGGTGCAGTAAATAAAAATGACACCATTATTGGCTACTTTGAATCCGATGAAAAAAAACTGTAACAATACAATCATTTTCGACTTCGATGGCGTCTTCACCAACAACAAAGTTACTTTGTTGGAAAACGGCCTTGAAAGCGTGCAATGTGATCGTGGAGATGGATTGGCGATCAACTTTTTAAATGCAGCTAAAAATCGTGGATTAATTGATGCGCGTTGGATGATTCTCAGCAAGGAAAAAAACCCCGTTGTGATTGCCAGGGCCAAAAAGCTTGGGATTGAATGTCATTCTGGTGTGGCCAACAAGCTTTCCTACATCTTGCAAATGATTGGCAGTGATCCTGAACGATTCCCGGATGCTCTAGGTAGTATCATTTACCTGGGAAACGATTTGAACGATTTGCCTGTCATGAGGCGGGTTGGATTGGCTGTGGCACCCTCCGACGCGCATCCCTTGATCCGCCGGATCGCCCATTTGAAATTACAAAAGCCTGGAGGCCACGGGTTTGTCCGTGAGTTTGTTGAATGGTTTTTGGGGTTTGAAACAATGACAGAGGAGCAGATCGATGAGTTTGTATCTGATTGCTGAAATTGGGATCAATCACAATGGCGATATGGCTATTGCCAAAAAACTGATCAAAGAGGCAAAGGATGCCGGATTTGATGCGGTGAAGTTTCAGAAAAGAACCATCGACAAAGTGTACACCCAGGAGTTCCTGGACAGCCCGCGGGAAAGCCCGTGGGGTAGCACCCAAAGGGCCCAGAAGGAGGGGCTGGAATTTAACCTGGAACAGTACAAGGAGATTGATGGCTATTGCCGTGAATTGGGCATCGATTGGAGCGCTTCCGCCTGGGATTTGGACGCACAATTGTTTCTTCGCCAATTCCCCAGGAAGTTCAATAAGGTAGCCTCGGCCATGTTGGGTCACAAGCCTTTACTCAAGGCCATTGCCGAAGAAAAATTGAAAACTTTCATTTCGACAGGAATGTCCACCCTGGATGAAATCAGGCAGGTCGTTGACTTATTCCAATCGGTCGGTTGCCCTTATGAACTGATGCATTGCAATTCCACCTACCCCATGAAAGATGAGGACGCAAATATTCGCTGCATCCCCATGCTTAGGGAGGTGTTCCAGTGTGATGTTGGGTATTCCGGGCATGAGGTGAGCCTTCTCAAGGTTTGCATCACCGCGGTGGCGCTGGGAGCCACATCGATTGAGAGGCATATCACGCTGGACCGGGCGATGTACGGCTCTGACCAGGCTGCTTCCATTGAAACAAACGCGCTCCGTAATTTCGTTGAAACAATCAGGAAGATTCCAGGCGTCCTTGGAAACGGGATCAAGGAAATTACCCAGGCGGAGATGCCGATTAGGAAGAAGTTGAGGATAGAGCAAAATGGGTAAAATCGTAGCTTTGATCCCGGCCAGGGCGGGATCAAAGGGGGTTCAGCACAAAAACCTTCGAACCATTGCTGGGAAGTCCCTGCTTTCTTGGTCGATCAATGCTTGCCTAAAAGTCCGAAAAATTGACAGGGTTGTTGTCTCGACTGATTCGGAAGAATACAGGCAGCATTCGGAAGCCGAAGGTGCGGAGGTTCCATTCCTCCGTCCGCCTGAAATCTCAGGTGACAAGTCCACGGACTTTGAATTTATTCGTCATGCCCTGGATCAGTTTGCACGGGAAGGTAAATCTCCCGACTTCATTGTCCATATCAGGCCGACAACCCCGCTAAGAGATCCTGATGTGATCGGGCGGGCAATCGAACAGTTCACATCAAGCATCGAGCATACGGCCCTTCGCTCTGTGCATGAGATGTCAGAGACCGCATACAAATGTTTCGAGATTAACAGTGCAGGAATGCTTAGGAAAATCGGCTCTTCCGGTACCGATTTGGATTCCGCCAACGAGGCCAGGCAGGCTTTTCCGAAGACATATCATGCGAATGGATATGTGGATGTGCTTTCCAGGGAGTTTATCGACCGAAACAAAAGGATACATGGTGATCGCGTTGTTGGGTTTCTCACCCCGACAGGATGGGAAGTGGACACGCCGGCGGACCTCGAGTTCATTGAATGGAAGGCAAAGTGTGAAAAAACAATCTTTGAGAAGATATTTGGGTGATTATCAAATTTAAGGGAGGCTGAAAAGTGAGCGCGTTCGCCTTTTCAAGAATACCTGTTGCCGTTCCGAGTGTGCTGACTGCCAATCGTTCGATTCAAACCCGAATCCCCACGCCGGGAACAAAGGAAATACTCGAATCTTTGGATCGCCTTGAATCGAGATCGATGCACGGCCAGTTGCCCCTGGTTTGGGAGCGGGCGGAAGATTTCTCAATCTATGACGCATCCGGGAACAAATGGATTGATTTTACCTCGACCATTTTTGTCGCCAACATCGGCCACTCCAACCGCCGATTATTGCGTGGTTTGCAAGATTGCCTAGAAAAGCCGCTTGTCTCATGTTACGCATACGCGAACAAGATCCGAATGGAGTATCTTGAAAAGCTGATCGCTTTCACGGATGGCCAGTTTGAAAAAGCATTCTTGCTTTCTGCTGGCACGGAGGCAACCGAAGCGGCATTCAAATTGATGCGGATGCAGGGGGCCAAGGTCGGGAAAAGGAAACGGAGCATCCTATGCATTGAAGGAAACTGGCATGGCCGCACCTTGGGAGCCCAGATGCTCTCGAGCAACAAAAACCAGAAGGATTGGGTTGGAAACCTAGATCCGGACATCCATCACATCCCCTTTCCTTATCCTTGGGACAAAACCGGGGAACAAGGATGGTCTGGATTCTTCAAGACGAACCTTGAGAGATATTGCCTTGAAAACCAACTTGACGGCGGACGGGACTTTTGCGGCGTGATGCTTGAGACCTTCCAAGGTTGGGGAGCTGTTTTCTATCCGGATGCTTTTGTCCAGGAAATCCACGCCTGGTGCCGGGAAAACAATGTCCTGTTGGCCTTTGATGAAATGCAGGCAGGTTTCGCGAGAACGGGTGAAAAGTTCGGTTATCGCCATTACCAGGTGGATCCCGACCTGATTTGTTGCGGGAAGGGCATGGGGGGTGGAGTTCCCCTTTCCGGCGTCCTTGGTAAGGCGCACATCATGGACCTTCCGGATGTGGGAAACATGAGTAGCACCCACTCCGCAAACCCGCTTGTATGTTCAGCGGGTCTCGCTGTTTTGGAAGAGATTGAAAAGCGCGATCTTGTCGGTGAATCGAGGCGAAAAGGCGCTTTGATGCACGGGATGCTAAACGACCTTAAATTGAGACATCCTGGTGTGGTTCGATTCGTGTCAGGTAAAGGCATGATCGCCGCAGTCATCCTCCAAGACAGGATCAAAGATAAAACGGGAGGTTTGTTTGGAAGCATGGTCGCAGAAAAATGCATGCAAAAAGGGCTACTTGTGGTGCATACAGGAAGGGAATCGATCAAAATCGGACCGCCCTTAACAATAACCGATGAGGCATTGGCCGAGGGTATTTCAACCTTAGAGGAAGCGATTGCTGAGGTTTATGGAAATTCTTAACAAGATTCGGCATGTCGGAATCGTCGTAAATGATATTGATGGGGCTGTTTCGTTTTGGACAAAAATCCTCGGGATGAAGATAATCAGTGATCAGGTTGAGAAAGGCCCGATTATTGATGCGGTTCTCGGCCTTGTGAATGTGGATGTCAGAACCGTAAAGATGGTGGACAAGCAAAACGGGATTGTTGAATTGTTAAGGTTTGCCAATCCAGAAAATTCGCCAAGAAAAAATGCAGAGCCAAATTCAACCGGTATCACTCACATCGCCCTGGAGGTGCTCGCCCTGGAGGAGAATCGGGAAAAACTTGAAAAGGCTGGTGTTCGTTTTTTCGGACCGATTCAATTGTCTTCGGATAAGAAAGTCAAAGTCATGTATGCCCGCGGGCCTGAAGACATTCTTTTGGAATTTGTCGAGGTGTTGTGATGGAGTCCAAGGAAAAGTATCTCGAAGTTGTCTATGACACCAACCTGAGACCTTTCACAAGTTATCCCAGAAAACTTACCAGCTTTTTGTGCGAGAAATATCACCTTGAGCCGGGAATGAAAATCCTTGATGTTGGATGTGGCAGGGCTGAGTTTTTGGATGGCTTTGTCCAGAAGGGTTTGGAGGGACAGGGTGTTGATTTCACCCGTGAGGGAAACAAGTATTTCCCCCATCTGGTGATAAAAGAGGCGGACATTGAGGCGGATGGTTTGCCATATGAAAACAACCTATTCGATGTCGTTTTTTCCAAATCAGTGATAGAACATTTCAGGGCTCCCGAAAAATTAATTTCCGAGGTGAAGCGCATTCTAAGGCCTGGCGGTATCGTCATCACCATGTGCCCAGATTGGGAGACGAATTACAAAATTTATTTCGAGGATTTCACACATCGGACACCATTCATGGTGCAATCGTTGCATGACATCCACCAGATGCATGGTTTTGAGGAGATAATTGTTGAGAAATTCCGTCAACTTCCGATTGTCTGGAAATATCCGTGGCTGATATCGGTGACCGAATTGACGAGACTTTTGGTGCCGGATCTCTTCAAGAAAAAATACAAATGGGTTAGATTTTCAAAAGAAATCATGCTGTTAAGTTTCGCCAAAAAAGCAAAATAATGCAAAAATCGAAACAAGTGATTGGTTTGATGCAGGGGCGTCTGACCAATCCCACAATTGGTAAAATCCAAGAATTCCCAAAAGCTGGTTGGAAGGATGAGATCAGGAGCCTCAAGGGCACTGGCTTGGATCTTCTTGAATGGACCATTGATTTGGATGGCTTTTGGGAGAACCCCTTTGTATCTCCAGCAGGTCGGCCAAGTGCCTTGGATATGCTTGGGGAAAATGAAGTTCGTGTCGAATCCATCACCTGCGATTATTTCATGCATCAACGAGAAAAATGTGGTTTTAATTTTGATGAAGGCGATCAAGAATTATTCCAGGGAGTGATTGAAGGAGCCAAGCAATTTTCCAGTCGTTTTATTGTGATACCTCTGGTTGATCATTCTCGGGTCAAAAACCATGAAGAGGAAGAAAAGGTTGTTAGATTCTTTTCCGCGTATTCCAAAAGTCTGATTGATGCTGGCCTCAGAGTTGTTTTTGAATCTGACTATGAACCTGGCAAACTTGCTGATTTCATTCGATTGTTTTCGCCGGAGTGTTTCGGCATCAATTACGACATGGGAAACAGCGCATCGCTTGGCTATGACCCGGCGCACGAGATCAGCACATTGGCACCCTGGATTTACAATGTTCATGTGAAAGACAGGGTTTTGGGCGGAACAACGGTGCCTTTTGGTGAAGGGAATGTTGATTTTCAAACAGTATTTTCGGAGTTACGAAAAATTGGTTACACGGGAAATTTGATCCTTCAAGGGGCGCGGTCAAAAACCAATGATCATGTCGGCATCGTGAAACAATATCTTAACCACATCAACGGTTATTTGGCATGATCAAGGACAAACGGATTTTGGTTACCGGTTCTTCATCCGGCCTTGGATTCGAAATCGCAAAGTTCATGATTGATGGGGGAGCCAAGGTTGTTCTGAATGGACGGGATACTGAAAGGTTGTCGGGTGCTTCAAAAAAATTACTCAAAGCACCTTGTGCCCAAGGTGATGTTTCGGATCCCGCCTCCTGCCTGGCCATTGTGCAAAATACGGTACGAATGCTTGGTGGATTGGATTGTTTGGTATGCAATGTCGGTTCTGGAAGGTCGGTCCCCCCGGGTAAAGAAACCATAGGTGAATGGAAGAGGGTATTCGATGTCAATTTTTGGTCTGCCGTGAACGTAATAGACGCGGCGGTTCCGGAACTTGAAAAAGCCAATGGTTCGATTGTTTGCATATCTTCGATTTGCGGTGTTGAGGTAATTCCTGGCGCCCCTGTTACCTACTCTGTAGCCAAAGCCGCCTTGAACGCATTTGTTCGGGGCATGTCCAGGCCATTGGCGGAAAAAAATATTCGAATCAACGGTGTGGCGCCGGGCAATTTGATGTTTCCGGGTTCAGTCTGGGAATCAAAGTACAAGGAAAATAAAGAGAAAGTTAGCAGAATGCTGGAAAGCGATGTTCCATTGCGGCGTTTTGGTAATCCCGAGGAGATCGCAAAGGTTGTGGCTCATTTAGGAATGGGCCAGGACAATTTTGCAACAGGTTCCATATGGGTTGTTGATGGTGGGCAGACAAGGGCTTTTTGATGTCCAAATGGAATATTCAAAATCGCCTGGCATTGGTGACTGGCGCCGCCGGATTGCTTGGCAAGCAACATGTGCTGGCACTTTTGGAGGCTGGGGGAACTGTAATTGCAACCGATGTTTCACTTGAATGTTTGGAAAGAACATTTTCAGCCCCTGATTTCGATACATTCCGAGGCAAAATTTTCCTTGAAAAAATGGATGTTGTTGATGAGGAATCGGTTCAATTCATCATTGATAAATACGCTATAGAAATACTAATTAACAACGCGGCGGTTAATCCACAGGTTCAATCAGATGGTTTTTTGGGAAACAGTTCGAGACTTGAGAACTTTTCACTGACCGAGTGGGATCGGCAAATTGCCATTGGATTAACCGGTGCCTTCATTTGCTCCAAATATTTTGGAAAGCGACTGGTGGCGGAAGGCAAGGCCGGGGTCATATTAAATATTTCTTCAGATCTTTCGGTTATAGCGCCTGATCAGCGCCTTTATCGGAAGGATGGGGTCGATGACAAAAACCAAGATGTCAAACCGATTACCTATTCTGTAATAAAAACAGGCCTGATCGGCCTCACACGTTATTTGGCTTCCTACTGGGCTGATAAGAGGATCCGTTGCAACGCTTTGTCCCCAGGTGGAATCGAAAACAAACAAAGCCCCGAATTTATCGGAAGGATTGAAAAGCTCATTCCCATGGGGAGAATGGCCAAGGTTGACGAATACAAAAGCGCGGTTCAATTCCTGTGTAGTGATGCAAGTTCATATATGACTGGCCAGAATATTGTGATGGACGGGGGAAGGTCGATTGTTTAGAAAGATACGCTCTGCGGCATGTTTTGCTTGGAAGTACTTATTCACAAGAGATCCTCATTTTTCTGAATGCGATGTGTTAGCTTTTTACCATGACAATGACAAGGGGGATGAAGTATCAGGAAAAGGTTATTCAAAGATAATAGATCCAATAATTGAATCGATATCACGAAAAAACTATAGGGTTTTAGCATTTACTTTTCCTGGATGTAATCTGACAGCAGAAAAGTCCTTTCATCACTGCTATTCATATGAAAAACTAAAGTTAAAAGAAATCTTAATCAATCGATTGATTAAAATAAAAATTTTTAAAAAGATCTTTGCAAAATACCTAATAAGTCCTGAAGAAGAAATTCTTAAAAAAGCAAAGCCTAAAATTGTAATTGGAATTGGGTTATCACCTGAAATTTGTGCAGCAGCAAAGTCCCTCAAAATACCAGCTTGGGAAATTGGCCACGGTTTTGGTTATAACGCCCCAATTCCTTGGGGTTGGGATATCAAAAAAGATAAATATTTGCCAGATGGAATATTTTTATATGACATAAAAAGTGTAAATACTTTTGAACAGGCTAAAAGGTTAAAAGTACTCTTAGTAAATCATCCATATTATTCAACATTGGCAAATAAGTCTTCTAAGCTTGCATTAGAATCAGAGAAATATGACCATAAGATTAAAATAAGGTCGCGGGGAAAACCTGCAATTCTTATAAGTCTTACTTGGGGTTATGCTGGAGACCATGGACCACACATACAGTACAAGAATATATTAGAAAATGGTTATTACCCGGAATGTTTGTTAGAATTAATTCAGAAAAGTAGAGATGAATATCATTGGTTCATACGAGTGCATCCGATTCACCTGCGCAATAGGAAAAAGTATTCAAAACTATTTGATAATTTAAAGGAATTGGTAAGACATTTTAAAAATATTGATTGGGAAATTTCTTCAACTTGCCCATTGTCATCAGTTCTTGGAAATGTCAAAGGTTTGATTTGTATGTCGTCAATGACATCATACGATGCCGATTTATTCGGCATTCCTGTTATGTTTATGTGTCCAACGGTCAATCCAAACCAGGAGAAGCCATTTCTATTTGATGATTTATTTGAAAAAGGGACCGCGGATTATATAGATATTTCAAATAGTTTATCGGTGACCAATCTTGAAAAATGGCTGGGAAAAATAACAAACATTAATAAAATCCCGTGTTATAAAAATAGCCTAAATGTAGCCGATATAACAAATAAAATTTTAAAGATAGGAAATTTTAATACATGATAGGAATTTGCAATATAGGTATAAGCAATATTTCATCAATATGCAAAATGTTGGAGAAAATTGATTGTCCTTTCAAAATTATTAATTTCAAGAGCGATTATCATTCAGTAGAAAAAATAATAATTCCAGGGGTTGGTTCATTTGATGAAGGAATGAAAGGTTTAGCTAAAAAAGGGCTAATAGAACCACTTTTGACACCAGAAAATAAAAAAATATTAGGTATTTGTTTAGGAATGCAACTGCTTTGTAGAAAAAGTGAAGAAGGAAAGTTACCAGGACTAGGCTTAATCAAGGCGGATGTCATTAAGTTTAATATAAGTGGAAATAGTATAAAAATCCCACACATGGGATGGAACACTGTTGACGTAAAAAATGATAATCCACTAATCTCTCCAGGAAACAACTCAAGATTCTATTTCGTTCATTCTTATCATGCTGTTTGTGATAAAAAAGAGAATGTGTTTTTAACAACTAATTACGGTTATGATTTTGTATCTGGAATTCGTGATGAAAATATTTATGGAGTGCAGTTCCACCCTGAAAAAAGTCATAGATATGGCATTCATTTGCTAAAAAATTTTGCGGAACTTTGATCGTGTTACGACCCAGGATAATCCCCTCCCTATTGCTTCACAAGAATGGCTTAGTAAAGACCTTGAAATATCGTAAACCTGTGTATGTTGGTGATCCGATAAATGCAATTCGGATTTTCAATGAAAAAGAGGTCGACGAGTTACTAATTGTTGATATAGACGCTTCTAAGGAAATGAGAGAACCAAATTATTCATTACTTGAACAGTATGCTAGTGAATGTTTTATGCCCTTGGGTTATGGTGGTGGGATAAAAACCGTTGAGCAGGCCCGTAGAATTTTTTCGATTGGAGTTGAGAAAGTTGTTATTCAAACAGCGGCAATGGATAGCCCAGAATTAATAAACCACTTAGCAGATATATTTGGATCACAAAGCATTGTTGTTAGTGTGGATGTAAAGAAAAATATTTTCGGCAAGCATAAATTATTCAGGGCTCAGCAATTAAAAAATATGTCTTTAAATTGGCAAGATTTCATTACAAACGCTGTAAAAAATGGAGCGGGAGAAATTTTATTTAAGTCTGTTGACCTAGATGGGACCATGGCTGGACCTGATTTGAACCTGATTAAACAATGCACTCAGTTAGTGGATGTGCCTGTTGTGGTTCAAGGAGGCGTTGGAAGCCTAAGCGATATTCAAGATTGTCTAAATGTAGGGGCGGCAGGCGTTGCTGCCGGGGCTTTTTTTGTTTTTAAGGGCCCTTATCGGGCTGTATTAATTAACTACCCGGCACCGAATGATTTAGATCAGTTGAAAGTAGCAAATAATGTCTGAATTGGCCAAAAAAAGTTATCAAATATGCACGCGTTGTGTAATGGATACTTCAGACGAGAAAATAATATTTGATGACAAAGGTGTTTGCAACCATTGTCATCGATACGATCAGGTCGTTAAGCCTCTTATTTTGAAACCTGAAGATAGAGGAAAAAATTTAGAATTGCTGGTTAAACAAATCAAGGTTGCCGGTGAGGGCCGTTTGTATGACTGTCTAATTGGTATTAGTGGTGGTTTGGATAGTTCTTACGTGGCTTATTTGGCGTGGAAACATGGACTCAAAGCTCTTCTTGTGCATTTTGATAACGGATGGGATTCAGAACTTGCGGTTAAAAACATTGAAAACATTGTAACGAAAACAGGATTCGACTATTATAATTACATTGTAGATTGGGATGAATTTAAAGATCTTCAACTAGCTTATTTTAAAGCTTCTGTCGTTGATGTTGAAGTTCCTACAGATCAAGGTATTTGCAATCTTATCCCAAAATTAGTTTCTAAATTTGATGTCAAATATAATCTTTTTGGTATTAATTACGAAACCGAATCTACAATGGGCAAGAATTGGAATTTTCCGTTGAAAATGGATCGAGGGAATCTAGAAGCTATTCACAGGAAATTTGGAACTAAACCACTAAAAACATTTCCCTACCTAAGTCCACTTGAAGAATTCTTATATCAAAGAAGAAAAGTTAACTTCGTAAATATTCTTCAATATGCTGAATGCGATTATGGTTTTATACGAGATAAACTATCCACACAATTTGGCTGGAAAGATTATGGGGTGAAACACGGCGAATCAATTTTTACTAAATTTTATCAATCCTATTACCTTCCTAGGAAATTTGGATTTGATAAAAGGAGAGCTCATTTATCTGATCAGATAAACTCTGGGCACATTACCAGGACAAATGCTTTGGTACAACTAACTGAAGCAGTTTACGCATCCGAATTAGAAGAAAAAAACGATTTGCTTTACGTTTGCAATAAATTGGGACTCAGTACTTCTGATATGACCAGGTTAATTGAGGAGCCTGGCGTTTCCCATGAGCACTATGGGATCGGAATAGCTTATGGTAGTTTATTTGACAAGGCATTTAAAAGATTCGTAAATGTTATAAGAAAATATAAGTCCTATTGGAGCCAAAAAACAGTAAAAAATATGATGTAAGATGATTTTTAGACCTCTAAATCCTTGAAAATTTGAGGTGTGTCTAGTGAAACGTATGCCTTTTTTAAGCAAATCCCAATACATTAGAAGCATTGGTAAATAACCGAATGCGTTCCTTTAAAATCCTGCGTTTCTCCCTAATGTGGTTTCATAAACAAATCGAGGGTCTTTTATCATCAGACCCGCATTTCAAAGATAGGCCCTACGAAGATTTGCATGCAAGGATTATCAAATCTAGAAGTTATAACTGTGGCGGTTTTTCGAATGCCCTAATCAAATTAGGACACAGGCCAATCGACTGTTTTTATGACATGGAGTGGTTGCAAAAAAAATGGGCAGTCGAAAATAGTATTCGGTTCGATCAAACGCATTGGCTATTGGAAATTGCGGAAAAGCAGATCGAAAAACACAAGCCTGATGTTTTGTTTTTTCAACAGAATGCATTGTTTCCGTCTGATTACCTGAAATCGATCAAACGCCGATACCCTTTCATCCAAAAAATCGTAACCCACTTTGCTTTTCTTGGGGATAATGGAGACCAATCTTATAGTGATTTACTCCTGGTCGGAACTCCTGGGTTGGTAAAGCGGTATGAGGAAAGGGGTTTAAAACCACGGTTGTTTTACCACTATTTTGATGAGGGAATCCTTGAAGAGCTTCCAGAGACTGAGGAAGAAAAGAAGTATCCGGTTTCCTTCATGGGCGCATCTGGCTTCGGGCATGGTGTGGTTCATTCGGACAGATATTGGTTGCTGAGAAGGTTGGTGGAGGAGTTACCCATCACTATGTGGCTATGGGAGCCTGATTATCCCAAACATATCTGGAAGAAAAAATTAAGAGATTTCCTCGTAGATACACTGTGTTATCTTCCGGATTTCGTCCTAAAAGGGAGAAGTGGTCAAAACCAAGGAAAGTCTCGTTTTGGCAACCTGATGAAAGACTCGTTGGACAAAAAATTCCGAAATACCATCCAACTAAGAAAGCCGGATAAAAGGCTTGCAGATTTATTTCCTGAAAAATGCCATGGTCCCCTGCTTGGCATGAATTACTACAGGAAAATGGCGGAAAGCAAAATCAGTTTCCACAAACATGGGAACAATCTGTCTGTAGTTTCCGGGAAAACATCGAATGATATTGGGGCAATCAGGCTATTTGAAGCAACAGGTGTTGGATCATGCCTGTTGACAGATGGCGGGCAGAACCTCAAGGACCTTTTCCTGGCCGATGAGGAAGTAGTGACTTACACAACGGATGAAGAAATATCTAAGAAGATCATGTACCTTCTTTCCAATCCAAACTATCTGAAATCAGTTGCAAAAAAGGGGCAAGCCAGGACACTTAAAGACCACACTGCGACAAAAAGGTTCCAATGCCTTGCTGAATGGCTCGAGGAAACAATTTGAAGAAGTCTGAAAAGGGAGAAAGAAAACTTCGGGTTTTGCATGTCGCGCCCGCTCCATTTGGCAGAGATGGTTTTTTTGGTGGAGGGGAAAGATATTCATTTGAATTAGCCAAGGAAATGGCCAAAACGGCAGATGTGAGACTATTATCCTTTGCCAAGGAGGGGCGAACCACAAAACACTCCTCAGGATTCATCGAAAAAATATTGGGTAACCCTGTTTTTGTCCGAGGACAGAGGACCAATCCGCTGCATCATGGCTTATTCAAAGAGATATTTTGGTCTGACATTGTTCATTGCCATCAGACTCATGTGTTGGTTTCTGAAATTTCTGCCCTTGTTGCTCGACTTCTTGGAAAAAGGGTTTTTACGACCGACCATGGTGGTGGCAACTGGTGCTTGAACGGGTATCTGGCAACAAGAAAACTGTTTACCAAACATTTGCATGTCAGCACGTTCGGCCAAGGCTTGATGGGGATGTCGAGTTGGAAGAAGTCCGAAGTAATTTATGGGGGAGTTGACACTGATAGATTCAATCCTGGAAATGAGGAGCTAAGTAAACCCAAGATAGTTTTCGTAGGCAGGATCATGCCACATAAAGGGATAGACCAGATCATCCAGTGCCTTCCTGAAGGCTTGAAATTTGAAGTTATTGGAAGGCCTTATCACAGGGAATATTTCGAAAAACTTCAGGGGCTGGCTTTTGGGAAAGAAGTCGTATTCAGGGAAGACGCCTCTGATGCGGATATTGTGGAGGCCTACCAAACATCGCGGTGTGTTGTTCTTCCGAGCGTATATAAAGACTATTTCGGGAACGAATCAATTGTTCCGGAACTGCTTGGTTTGACGTTGCTGGAAGGAATGGCCTGTGGAAAACCAGGATTGGTTACCAATGTGACTAGTCTTCCTGAAATTGTTTCCCACAGGTTAAATGGTTGGATTGTAGAACCGGGCGACTTGGAAATGTTCCGGAAAATCTTGATTGAAATCCGAGATAACCCTTGGTTGTGTCGGGATATGGGCGAGAAAGCCAGAAAGACGGTCGCTTCCAAGTTCACTTGGCAAAAGACTGTTGAGAGATGTTTAGCGGCCTATTGCGGTTAATGTTGTGGACTAAGTATTAAACCTTGGTTCAATTAAGTCGAACATCAAGAAATGAAAATCCTGTCAGTTTGCCCGACCAGATTAGATCCTTCTTTAGGAATCGCTAAGGTTTATATCGAGTCCTCGCTCCAATATCACAAATTGGGGGTTGATGCCAATATTGTTGGTACTGAGTGTTATTTAAACCAGCACGATAGTTATGATTTTAAAACCACTGGCGAACGATTGAAAGATTACCTTGAAACCCATGCTGGTTCTTATGATGTCGTAGAGTTTGAACATCATCAATTACCCTATCTGCCAAAATTTAAATCTGGGAAAAAACCGTTGCTGGTTGCTAGATCAAGCCTGCTAATGCATTTTCTTTGGGACCTGGAGCGCTACGGAAACGGGAAATTAGATCTATTGAAATATCCTTTAAGATTATTCAAAACCTATATTAACTACCGTGAAATAAAGAAATTGGCTGATAAAACCATAGTGAACAGCGACTTGATTTTATTGGCAAACCAAGACGAAGTCTCCAAACTTTGTGGATTGGGTTTTGAGAAAGGGAAATTAGTGCTTTCCCCTTTTGGAATTGATGAGGCAAGACGAAAAGTTTTGCTTTCCAGTAGAGCCCCTAAAAATGTTAAAGTTGGATCAGTGGTGATGGTAGGTACACTGGACCCAAGAAAAGGCTTAAAATTCCTGCCTAAATTGTTTAATAGGCTGCTGGAAATCAATAGTTCTGCTGATTTCACGCTTCTTGGTACCGGGTTTTTCATACCGAATTTAACCAAGCAATTTGAATTTTTCGCACCAAAAGTGCGCGAGAGACTGACAATTCGGCAGACTTTTAATCCCGATGAATTGCCATATTTGCTTGGTGACAAACAGGTTGGAATTTTCCCTTCTGTTTGGGAGGGTTGCCCGTTTGGAGTCATGGAAATGCTTGCATCCGGTTTGGATGTAATTGGTTTTGACTCGCCAGGTGTTCGAATGGTTCTCGAAAGGCCTTGGTTGGTTCAGGAAGGGAACCTCAATGATTTCGTGAACAAGGTTTTGACTAGATTTGGACAAATTGAATCAGAACCAAGATCCAGATTGCGTCCAACTTTTTATTGGGAGAATATTTGCAAAAGTACATTGGACAATTACCAGTCACTGTTGCTCAACCGGTATTCGACCTTTGCTAATAAACCACTGAAATGAAAATTGCATTTGTTGTGCACGACTACAGTCGGCATGGTGGTCATGCGAGGTATGTGGCTGAACTTGCCTCGCGGTTCAAAAAAGAACACGAGGTCCATGTTTTCGCCTCCGTGTGGGAGGAACCTGATCCCGATGGAATTCATTTTCATTATGTTCCGTCCATTAGGTGGAGTTCCTTACTGGGTGCGTTGACATTTATTTTGCCGGCAACGGCTATGGTTGGGAGGAGCTTTGATATTGTTCATGCCCAAGGGCTTGCCGGTTTGCGACACGATGTATCAACTGCACATTTTATTCAAAAAAAATGGATTTCATCTTTACGCGAAAAGGGTCATAGGACAGGTTTTTCAGGTTGGATTTGGAGCACCATTTGTGCCCCAATTGAAGCCATTGCACTGGGGCCCAGTTGTGCGAAGAGGGTAATCGCGATATCTAAAAGTGTGCGTCGGGACCTCAAGGATGAGTACGGGCGTGTTGAAGGTGTTGACCTGATTTATCATGGTGTGGATCTCGTTCGTTTCCATCCAGAAAACAAAGAAAAATGGAGGGGTGAAATCCGTGGAAAATTAGGGATTTCTGAAAAAAATCCTCTGGCACTTTTTGTGGGAAATCTCCAAAAGGGAGCCGCCGCCGCGATTTCGGCCATTTCCAAAGTTTATGATGCCCATTTGTTATTGGTCAGCGGATCTAACAACAAATCTGAAAAAGAGTTGGTTGAAAAATTGGGCCTAATTGACCGGATACATTGGGTGCCTCTTACCAGGGAAGTTGAAAGATATTTTGCTTGCGCTGATTGTTTTGTGTTTCCAACTTTGTACGAACCTTACGGTATGGTGATCAGTGAGGCAATGGCGAGTGGAATACCGGTAATTACATCGCGAAATGCTGGTGCATCGGAATTAATTATCCATCGAGAGACTGGCTGGCTTCTCGAAGATCCATGGGATGTGAATGCAATTGCTGATGGCCTACGTTTTTTTCTCTCCGATTTAAAAAATGCCAGCAATATTGGTTTGAAGGCAAGAATAGCGATTGAACCTTTCACATGGGAACGCTGCGCCAGCGAAACTATGGATGTTTATCAGGCGATGATCCGAGAACGCAATGCGGCAGATTAATTTCGGACATTCCTATTGTTTAAGGGTCAACCGTTCCATAGAGCGCCATATCTGTGAGCAAGGCGATGACCAAATTCAAGTGGTATGTCCAAACAAATGGCCTGGTGACCTCAGGCACTTGGTCGTGGAACCTGAAGCGCCTTACTCAAAACTTGAAGTGAGAGGGATACCTGTTTTTCTTTCCAAAAAGGTCCAGTTATTCAATTACAGTAAGAAGCAGGTGCGTGAACTCACAAGATCCGGTTGGTCTGGAGCCTATATATGGCAAGAGCCTTACTGCAGGTCGGCCCTCCTGCTAGCAGGTGAATTGAAATCACAAAAGATCCCTTACGTATTTTTTACAGCCCAGAACATCCAAAAAAATTACCCGTGGCCCTTCTCAAAATGGGAAGGGGAAGTGGTTTCAAATGCCGCCGGTTGGATAGCCTGCGGCAAGAGTGTTTGGGAGGCACAAGTATCAAGGGGTTATCCAAAAGATCGGGGCATAATACTCCCTCATGCCGTGGATACTTCGTGCTTTAAGCCACTTTCTGATCATGAAAAAGGGATTATAAGATCAAAATGGAAGTTAGATGGCCCGATTATTGGTTATGTAGGACGGTTCATCCCGGAAAAGGGAATCCATGTCCTTCTAAAGGCAATCGAGATGGTTCCCCGCTCTTCTTGGGGTGGGGTAGTGTTTCTTGGGAGTGGGCCTTTGGAGGGTGTCATCAGAGATTGGGCTCAAAGGCTGGGAATCAACAAAAAAGTTTTTGTAGGATTGGCAAATCATAATGATGTACCCGAATATATGGGTAGTCTTGATTTGATCGTTGCACCAAGCCAAACCGCAAAAAACTGGCGTGAACAATTTGGAAGGATGTTGATCGAAGCCATGGCGTCTGGTGTTCCAATAATCACCTCTGATTCTGGTGAAATCCCATACACGGTCGGTGATGCGGGTATCGTCCTTCCTGAAAGTGATTTCTGGGAATTTGGCCAAGCCATTCAAAAACTCCTCTCCGATTCTGCAATGCGATCGGGTCTTATAAACCGCGGTTTGAAGCGAGCAAAATACTACTCTGTGGTGGAGTTGTCGAACAAGTATAGCGAGTTTTGGCGGCGTTCATTTTCTATTGATAAATGAAACTATAGAGTTCAGTTGCTTTGTTGAATATTGAGAATAGTCGAGGTTTATTTTTATCAACATCTTCCTCACTTGGAGGGGCAGAGAGAGTTTTAATAGATCTTCTTGATCCTTGGATCAAGGGGGATCTTCATCCCAAACCCGAAGTTGGTGTAATTGAGCTCGGGCCTTTAATTGGAATTCTGAGAGAGAATAAACTTGAAACCCATCTGATTGAGGCGCACAGGAAAATTTTAGAAATTGGGGATTCACCATCTAGGAAAGAGAAGCGACTTTGGCAGATATGCAAAATGGTTACTACAATCCCAGAAATATTTTCATTCATAAAAAAATGGAAGGTTTTTATTTCTGAAAAGGCCCCGGCATGGATTCACAGCACAGGTATTAAGACACACCTACTTTCAGCTTTGGCAGCCCCCCCTTCTACGCCTGTGTATTGGCATATTCATGATTTTATTGGACAGAGACAATTAGTACGGAAACTACTAGTTTTTTTTTGGAGGCCAGGTATTTCCGCCTTGGCGATCTCGGATGCAGTTGCGAATGATTTCAGAAAAAACGTGCCGAAATGCCCTGTAAAAGTTTGGAAAAACACCGTTGACACCTTTAAATTCAAGCCTGGAGTTTGTGACTCTGGTCAGCTTGACCGCGCAGCCGGTTTAGACCCTGAATGGAATGGCCTTCGCATTGGCATGGTTGCCACTTACGCGCGTTGGAAAGGACAGGATGTCTTCCTTAGAGCCGCATCTGCCATTTGCAAAAAATACCAAACTGTAAGATTTTATATTGTTGGTGGGCCAATTTATAAGACCTCCGGAAGCCAATGGGAAAAGAATGAGTTGGTGGGGATGATAGAGGAGCTTGGAATTTCTGAATATGTTGGATTAATTCCATTTCAGAATGATACAGCAAGAATATTCAATTCTTTGGACATCGTGGTTCATGCGAGCACTTCGCCGGAACCATTTGGTTTGGTTGTTGCAGAAGGGATGGCTTGTGGTAAACCTGTTGTGGCTGTTTTAGATGGGGGCGCCGCGGAGATTGGTTCTCATGGGATTGACTGCCTTGGTTTTAGCTCCGGTAGCAGCGAGGATTTGGCTGCTACATTAATGATGCTTATTAGAGATTCTGAAAAACGGTCTAAATTGGGTTTGGCGGGCAGGCAAAAAATTCTCAAGGAATTTGATGGTAAGTTAATTCTGCCCAGATGGAAGGATTTTTTGCGGGATTTAGGAATTGCATTGTGATTGTTCTTCCAGATTTTAAGGAAGAAGGCTGGCATAGCATGGATCTTTGTGCGGACATGCTGATTAAACACGCCCCGGTTGAAACAGAGTTGAAGCTGAGTGTTCCACGCTATCGGAAACTGTTTGGATTTCTGCCTTCTAAAAATGCCAAGAATTTCGACCGGTGGTACAACCGCTGGATGGTTTATCCTAATCATGTGAAACAGTTAGCGACCCAACCTGGTTTTTTCCATATTGTTGACCACAGCTATGCCCATTTGGCTAATGTTCTGCCAGAGGGGCGGGTTGGAATTTACTGTCACGATCTTGACGCCTTCAAATGTGTGTTAACCCCTGATCGGGAAGCCCGGCCAAATTGGTTTGTGAAAATGATGAGGTCTGTTTTTGAGGGGCTAAAAAAGGCACGATGGATTTTTTGCAGTACCAAGATCACCCGTGAGATGCTTGTAAAATTAGGATACTGGAATCAGGAAAGTATACTCGTTGTCCCCTATGGGGTTGCCGAGGAATTCCAGACAAATGGATTGATGGAAAAAGGTGAGTATATACTCCATGTGGGAAGCTGCATTCCACGGAAAAGAATAGATGTGTTGTTGGAAGCTTTTAGTGTAGTTTCTCGATCGCATGACAATCTTCAATTAATACAAGCTGGCGGTTCCTTTTCTCCTGAGCATTTTCGGCAAATTCGAACCTTGGGAATCCAGGGACGGGTAGAGCAACGCCAAAACCTTACTCGTGATGATTTAGCATGCTTGTACCGGGGAGCCAAATGTCTTGTGGTCACTAGCGATGCGGAAGGGTTTGGATTGCCTGTGATTGAGGGCCTTTCTTGCGGAGCTAGGGTAGTTGCATCGGCAATACCTGCCTTGCAAGAGGTTGGTGGACCAGAAATCGGCTACTTCCCACCGGGTAATCCATATGCTTGTGCCGAAACTATTTTGGAAGTTCTGGATAGTCCAGTTTCTTTGCCTAAAGGTGTGACAGAAAAATGGTCTTGGGCTGAACACGCTAAAAAAATATGTAATGTGTACGAATCTCTAGGGAAATCCATTTAGATGATTGCTAGCTGGATAAAAAGAACAGTGTTTTGGCGACTATTGCAGCAATTTCGTCATAATCTTTCTCTTTTTTTTATTTTTAAACATGTGGTTGAACATAGGTACTGTGGCTTAAAACTAAAGGTTGCCATTGAGGACCCATTGGCAAAAGGTTGGTACGACCATGACTGGCCCATGCTCGGTGAGATTCGCCTTTTATCCCAACGCCGCTTGAAGCCAGGCGCATTGGTGTTTGATTTGGGGGGGCACCAAGGTGTAGTCGCCATGGTGTTAGCTAGATGCGTCGGGGAAACCGGGAAAGTTATTACTGCAGAGCCTAATCTTCACAATTTTGATTTGATACGCAAGAATTTAGAACTGAACAAGATAAGTAATGTCACTCCCTTGCGGATCGCGATTGGAGATGCCGAGGGAAGCCTGGAATTTAGTTCCGGGTTAAATGGAACCGCGGCCAAAGTTTCGAAATATGGGGTCACACAAGTTGTTCCCATGACCACTATCGACCAATTGGTGAAATCTTATGGGAACCCGCAGGTGGTTTTTTTAGATATTGAGGGTTTTGAAGCTTTGGCCCTTGGTGCGGGAAAAACTGCCTTCAACCGGGAATGCGATTTCTTTGTTGAAATTCATGTGCAAACAGGATTGGAGGCGGCGGGTAACAAATACTCTGATGTTTTGGATTATTTTCCTGATGATCAGTTTGATCGCTTCGTACACCATGATGATGGAAAAGAACCTATTCGGATAGAGGATGCTCCAGAAGGTTTTTTCGAGGAGCGTTTTTTCCTGACGGCTCTAGCAAAATAACCATCCTTTTTAACGGTTTACAGGCTTTGTTTCTTCATAAAAGCCCGCAAGCCTTTTAACGCTTTCGCTCATGTCTAACTTTTCAGTTTTGCGGTCATTATTTCCGTTTGTGGTTACCTTTTCCTGAATCATCGCCCTAGCCGCCGCAGCCCTCACTGCCGGTGAGGGGTCATTGCTCATCTTCTTCAGCCAGATCATTGGATCAATGTCCCGTGTCGCGGACAGGTGATCCAACACTTCCAACCTTTTGACTGGCTTCGGGTCCGCCATCAATTTCCCCAGGCGGATCTGGTCTTCCCTCAATCCCCGCGCTTGTAACGCCGTCTCGGTGAGGTGGACGATTGTTTGGTCTTCGTCATGGAGACTGGGCAAGAGGACTTCATCCATGATGGTTTCGGATGCCGGCCCTAGGGCCAGTATGGCTGCTTGGCGCACCTCCTTGTGGGGTGATTTCAGGCAGATGGCTACTTCCTGGAGGCAATCAGTTTTTGGATTCAATGCGACTGTGATCGCCTGGATTTGAACTTGGGAACTTTCGCTCTTTGCCCCGGCGCTGACCAGTTGCTTGATGGAACCCATCACTTCCGCGGGGGGATTTTGTTTGAGAATTCCAACGGACATTTGCAGTGCCGCAGCTTGAACAGAGTTTTCTTCTGAGACGTAAGCAAAGTCCAGCAGGCGTCTGGTAGCCGTGGAACGGCGTTCGGTAAGGGTTGGTGATGATTCGGTGGAGAAGGCTTTCGCCAACCATGCCATGGTTTCAGCTTGGGCGAATGGCTCCATGGTTTTGAACAGGGACGCCGCCCGGGCGACATGTGTGTCGAGCGCTTCTTCCGAGAGATTTTCGGATATCTGTACCAAGCCTTGCCCCAGGGCTTCGGCTTCTTCGGGAGTGGTGGATTGGGACAGGGAGTAGAGCAGCCAGCCTGTGGACAAATCCGGGTTTTCAGCCAAGCTGCTGAGGATTTGGCGTTGTTCCGCGATGCCTGCTTGGGGCAGTTGGTGGACTTTCCAGGCGGTTAGCAATTCCTGGTGCTTCCAAGCCAGAAACCCGCCTGCCGATGCCAAGGCCAAGCCTGCGGTGGCAACCCAAGCGGTCCATGACCCACCTTTTTTTCCGCCCGCCATGGCGCTCTCCCGGTTATGGCCCGCCGATTCCTTTCGGCTGTTGCAAAAACTAACCCTTTGGGAAGCACCGCATCAAGCGCATTCTGTGGTTTCGCATGCTAGACTTGGCCCAAAAGGCTGATTTTTCCAACCCTATGTGAGTTCAGGGTTTGTGGCATGGATAATTCCCTGGTTTTCACGCGGCAGTTCCTGGACGCCTTGGGGCGGGGACTGTCGGATTTGCTGATGGAACCCCTGTTGGGCGTTGGGACGCTCGAAAAATCGCTGGTGGAATCGATCCAGCCGCTGCATCAACGGCTGGTGGAGGCCCTGCCGTCGACAGAACGCAGGCTTGGTCTGGCTCAACTGACCCGGATGCCGACTGTTTTGGCGGAGGCGCAAATCCAAGATGTTTTGGTTGGGATACCCGGGATTGGCCGGAAAGAAAAAGCGGCCTTGGCTGCCTTTTTGGGCGGGATGGTACAGGTGACCCGGCAGCGGTCGCGCAGGCTGGATGACCCCAAGGGCAGGAAGTTGCCCGGGAGTTGGACCTTGGAGGAGCCTGAGGATTTGCTGGGGCTGTTGCCCACCCGGGCGGTGGTCTATCGGCCCGGGCAACGCCTGGGCAACTTTGTCTTGCTGCGGTTCATTGGGGCGGACGGCTTTGGGGAGATCTGGAAAGCGGGCAGGGCCGAGACCGCCGAATCAGCGGAGCAGCAGGCTAAGCGGGAGCAGGACTCCGTGGATGCCGGGGACGATCAACCGGCGCCGTTTGTTTTGAGGATCATCCTGAGAGACTCGATGGTGCGCTACATCCGGGATCGCAAAGCCGATTTGCGCGATTTGGCAAAACTTGACGTATTGACTGGTGTGGCACCGCTCCAAAAAGTCAAAATGAACGAACAGGCGGCCCTGTTGGCCTGGGAACATGTGGATGGAGTCCCTTGGAAGGGTGGAGAAGCCCTTTGGGAACTACCGGATGGCACCTTGGACGCACCGCGCTTGGCCCGGTGGGTGCGGCGCTCGGCGGAAGCCTTGGGCAAACTGCATGCCCTGCCCCAGCCTCGGGTCCATGGTGGGCTATGCCCAAATAGCCTTTTCTTTAGCAAGGTGGGGGGAAAGTGGCGTATCCGCATTACCGATTTGGGGTGGGCAGACCTGGAGACGGACCGCCAGATTCGGCAGGAAGCCCGGTTGGACCAGCGACGGTTGGTGGTGGCTAACAAGAGGCACGGTTTGTGGCGGGCGCTTTACGCAACCCCCCAGCGCCGCAAGGGGGAAAAGCCAGGCCCTGGCGATGATGTGTATGCCCTTGGGGTGTTGTGGTACCAGGCTGTGATGGGAGATTGGGAGCTACCGCCACCGACGGGTTTGGATTGGGTGAATCGGGCGATTGACAGGGGTTTGTTGGCAGGCCATGGCAGAATTTTGGGTAGGTGTTTGGCACCGGAGGTGGGCAGGCGGTTTGGCAGTGGGGTGGAATTGACGGCAGAATTGGAATCCCTGGAAAATAACAGTGCCAATTAGGCAAGTTCGAGAGGAATTTAACTATGTCTTAAGCCGGGGTTCAATAACGTTCGAAGTAATTGCAGTTACAGGTTTTTATGTTTTTGTTAGACTAAGTTTTCATGCACAGAAGAGCTAAGGGAATTAATCTTTTTGTGATTGGAACTGTGATGGTTTGATTTCGTCCTAACTTCACTCGTTCATTCATTCATTCATTCATTCATTCATTCATTGGCTTGGTTGGGCTTTGTTTTGCGTATTTTATTTGCCAGCCTGACCAGACAACTTGTCGGTGGTACCGAATCATATTTGCGGGCTGCCTTCAAAAGGTTTTCAACACAACATTCCTTGGCGTTCGCTTTTGCAGAGGGCGAGGAGACCCCTTCGGTCCTTTCAGACCATGACATTGATATTTCATCGAGATCTGAGACGTTGCCCAGGTCTCCGATTGAGACTTACCAGGTTAAGGAAAAATCACAGGAGGCTGGCGTTCAGTGGGTGGATGAATGGAAGCCTGATGTGATTATCAACAATGGGGTTCAACGAGCTACTTGGGTAAGAGCTTTGGCCAAAAAATACCCCATGGTTTTCTTTCCTCACGATTATTACGCCACCTGCGTTAGCGGGACCAAATTCACCCAAAGGCCTCACGGCGAATGCCATCGCGCTTTTGGTCTTTCGTGCCTATTCCACTATCACCTGAATGGTTGCGGGGGAAAAAGCCCGCTCACCATGGTTAGGAATTTTGCCAAGGCCAGGAGCTTCCGCAAGAACTTTCCCCTCTATGCCCGCACCGTGGTGGTCAGCAAGCGGATGCGTGACGAGATGATCCGGGAAGGAATACCTGCCGGTAAGGTAGATGTAATTCCTTATTTCCCTTCCAGTTTTGAGCCGATGGCCTCCCCGCCAAAAACAGCCTCTTTCAATAATTGTTTGTTGTTTTTGGGTCGGTTGGTTCGCCAGAAGGGTTGGAATGATGCGATTGAGGCTGTTCGAATAGCCTCTGATCGTTTGGCAAAGCCATTCACTTTGGAAATTGCCGGAGAAGGGCCCGACCTTAATTCGCTTTCTGAATTGGCAAAAGTAAACCCGCGGATCCAAGTCCATGGCAAATTGGAAACACCGAGTATTCGTGACTTGCTAGGAAGGGTTGACGCCCTTTTGGTTCCCAGTCGTTGGGCTGAACCCTTTGGAAAAGTTGGCCTGGAAGCCGCAAGCCAAGGAGTTCCATCTATAGCCTATCCTGTTGGGGGTATATCTGAGTGGCTCAAGGACGGTGAAACCGGATTATTTGCCCAAACCGAAAGCCCGGACCCAAGCAAGTTGGCGGACAAAATTTGCGAACTTTATTCAAACGAGGATAAATGGAACGTTTTGCGGATTGGAGCCTGGAAGCACGCTTCCCAATTCACATTGGAAAATCATCTCCAACATTTTTTTGCTTCCATGGAAAAGGCTATAAAGGACTTCAGAGAAAATTGATTTCGATCATGGCTATTTCGATGGTGAGAGGTATTTTGCAAGTCTTGTGGAAAATACTTTGGCACCTTGAGCGCTTAAGTGCAAATGGTCCTCGAAAAGCGAATCATCAATCCAGTCCAAGCAATTGATTAATCTAACATCTTGTTTCGCAAGGACTTCTGTTATTTGATCAAGGTATGAGTTCCATGAATCGGAATTGTTAAACTTGGTTCGATGTGCTGATGTCATAGGCATCACCAAAAAAACAGCCTTATTTTGGTGAATTTTTGATTGAGAAATAATATCTAAGATTGGTTTACTTAACTTAACTTTGTTAAAGAGTAATTTTTTAAGTTCATTTTCAAAAGCAAGAGAATTTTTAGGTTCCAGTAATTGAAAGTCTTCCTTTCTTCCGAAACGAGCGGTTTCAGTTGAGTTGCGGCCAATATCCCCCGCTTTGCGTCGTGCTTTTTCAACTTTGGCCCATATGGCTAATCGTTCGTAAAATAATGGAATTTTCGAGAGAATTTGTAATTGAACGACATTTATAAAATTCGTATGGTCGGATAATTTAAGCGCAAGATTAAGGTCTGTTTTTAAAGTTATAGTTCGATTGCCAACCAATGATTGCCAATTAATTAACGATTTATCGGTTAACTGTGTGTCGAAAAAACCATAAAACAATATTCCGTTCATGGGTCGGGTTGCTTGATGAAGAATTAATGCGTGTTCGAGTGGCTTTGTGGAACCGCATCCAGCGTTAAAGGCTTTGCAATCATTATTGCGCTCTTCGTTAAATGAATTCTCGTCAATTCCGGCAGCAATCAGGGAGTTTCCAAGAAATAGATCAGTGAAATAAATGTTGTTTCGGCATTTCTCCAGAAGCTGACTGGCGACGGTAGTGCTTGCCAAACTGCCCACCGCGTAATTGGCGCTTGCCAGCACTAGGCAGGTGAGAAAACCTTGAAGAAAAAGATAATAAGCTTGCATGGTTGGGCTTTCAAAAATCGATGTAAATGAATTTCGATGATTGGCCGCAAAAAACCAAAACCAAAAGCAGTAGGATGCCCCACCATATTCCCCAGATAGGGGAGGCGAGAGAGATCGGGAGCATGGCAGGTTGGTCATCCCGCTCACCTCCTAGATATTCCATTACATGCTTGAAATAGGGGTTGGGCCAATCCATGGTTTTATCTCCACGCCAAGCGTTGAAAGAACAGCATCGCAGTGTATGAATCCATCACGAAAAACGCCCATCCCAAATTCACCAGGGTGTAAGTGATGAACCATGAGCAACAAGACCAAATGTAAGGGATCTTGGTAACTCGCTGGGCAAGGATTGTGCCGCTCCATAATCGGTGCAGGATTAATAAGGTGGCGTGCCATGTTCCCCACAGGATGAAATGAAAAGCAGCCCCATGCCATAATCCGCTCACCAGCATCACGATTGCGATGTTGCGCAAGATTTTCACTTGGCTAACTCTGGATCCTCCTAGCGGGATAAAAACATAATCCACCAGCCATTTGTACAGCGAGATATGCCAGCGTTTCCAGAATTCGGTAATGTTTTTGGCGAAATAAGGCCAGTTGAAATTTTCCGGGATTTTGATGCCGAACAGCCTTCCTGAACCGATGGCTATGTCCGAGTAGGCCGAAAAATCAAAGTAGATTTTCCAGCCATAACTGAACAACCAGAGCAGCAAAACCCAGCGAGGGGCTATTGAGATATCCTCACGATTCAGGTGATCTGTCAGGCTGGTCAGAAAATCCGCGAACATGAACTTCTTCACCAAGCCGCAGAGGATCCGGGTGATACCGCGGTTCCAATCTAAAACCCAATCTTTGCTGGGATTCTGGATGCAGGGCAGTAAATCCTGGAACCTTTTGATTGGTCCTGCGACCATGGTCGGGAAAAAGAAAATGAAGGCGAAGTACTCAGCCGCAGTACCTTTGGCGGTTTTGCCTTGGTAGCGATCGTAGGCGTAGTGGATGAATTCAAATGTAAAGAAGGATATTCCCAATGGAAGAAAGGCATCCTGCCAGTGGAGAGGATTGCTTGCGGAACCTCCCAAGGCCGTATCTGTCAATAAGTTCCAATATTTGAAAACCCCAAGGACGAGAACCGAGATCCAGATCCCCAACACGCACCAGCGGGAGCCCGGTTGGTAGAGGTTTCTGAACAAGCCTTCCCAGACAAGCAAACCAAGGCAGGCTGGTCCCCACCAACCACCCTGGATTTCCCAAGAAAAGTGAATGAAGAAAGCGAAGCCAAAAAGCACACAGGACCATGCACGCAGATTTGCTGGCAATAGGCGGAATAGAATGGCCGACGGGATCAGATAGCAAAAGTAGTATGCGAAGGTGTTGAAAATCATAATTTAAGGAGCAGCTTTTATGGGTTTGGTTTCTATCTTTTTACCATGCAGGTGCTTCTGAAACCAATCTGACCACCTAAATTCCCGTTCAAAACGCGTCATAATTCCCTGAAGCGAAGGCTTAGCCCTCCGCTCTTCCAAGCCCGGCGATCCCGCCGGGCTTTTTTCTTTCCCCTTCCCCATTCCCAATCAGGAGCCTTTTTCCCATGAGCCACACTGTCACCATCCAGGCGGAGCTGAAGGACCCTGCCGCCCTGGAGGCCGCCTGCCGGCGCCTCCAGCTTCCACTCCCCACCCGGGGCCCCATCCGCCTGTTCGACCGGATCGCCGAGGGAACCGGGATCCAGCTCGATGGCTGGCGCTTCCCGATCTGCCTGACCGACCGGGGCGAATTGCTCTACGACAACTTCGGCGGCTTCTGGGGACTTCCCGAGAAGCTCGACCAGTTCCGCCAGGCCTACGCCATCGAGAAGACGAAGCTCGAGGCGCGTCGGCAGGGCTACCCCTGCCTCGAGCAGGCGCTGCCCAATGGATCGGTCCGCCTTACGCTGCAGGTGGAGGGCTGAGCCATGCGCCGGATCCAGGTCCAGATCTCCCCCACGGGGGAGGTTGCCCTCGAGACCCATGGCTTCGAGGGCTCCTCCTGCCGGGACGCTTCCCGTGCCCTCGAGCGGGCCCTCGGCCTCATCACCCGGGACCAGCCCCGGGAGGATGCCTCCGAGGGCGTTGAAGCCATCCGGGAGTTCAACCTATGAGCCCACCCCACCTCGGAATGGTTTAGGATACTTCCCAAGCTATTAAGATCACATATTCGCTATCTAAAAAACACAATAAATAGTAAATAATATTGATATATAAATTATTTGGTAATTATTAAATATGTGTTAAATTATTTTTCTTATATCGAAAATTAATTGGGGATTTTCGTTGACGAGCAAATTCATTAATGCGAAAGGGATATGAATTAATCGGAAATGCTTCTGAGTTATTCGTAAGGAGTAAATCAATGCGCACATTTATTTTTGGATTGCTAGGACTTTTTGGAATATTGGGTTCGGTGAGGGCAGATGTGGTTTTGACAAACTTTGGTACAGCTAACAGCTCAGTTGGTTTTCCAGGAGGATCTATTTCCTTAGTTCCTTCGCAGACCATTACTTCAGGGACTTTGTTAGTTTTAAAGGTCCTTAATAGTGGTTCGGGTACAGGTGGTAGTGCTACAGCATCATTAGCAAGTTTATCTTTAAACATGACTGTTGGCGGCAGCACGTCCAATTTTTCGGGTTCATTAGTGGGTGGTGGTTCGATCGGAATTGATTCCTACGGTGATTTCCAGTTTGATTTGGGAAGCAAAAGCTACACTAATGGTAGTAATTTTGCAATCACTATCAATAGTGTTTTTGCTGAAACTACCAACGCCAATGCCAAGTGGGGGACAGGCACTACACCAATTTCAGGAGTGTGGTCTTCTTCTTCTCCTGCTCCTTCCTCCTCGGGAATGTTTTCTTTGGATGTGGTTGCTGTTCCAGAGCCCGGCACCTTTTTGCTCGGAGGCCTAGCTGCAGTTTCCGGTGGATGCGGGATTTGGTGGAAGCGCCGCCGCAAAATCCTAAAAAACGGAGACAGTATTTCACCTGTTTAGAAAATCCATAAGGGTGAAATGAAAAAGAGCGGGCCAACTGGCCCGCTCTTTTTCATTTGAATATTACGGAATAGGCTCAAGCCTCAATTCTTTCGTGAAACCTGAGATTTTCAAACGGATACATCTGGCCGCTTGTTTGCGAGGATGGGGTCCCGCAGCGCCTCCCCATCGTCGGGATTCGAGCCGGAAGAAATCGCATAATTCCGGATGACTGGGTAGATTGATCCGGGTGATTATTTGCCCGCAGGCAGGCAGCGGAAAACGGCGACACCATTGGATGGAATGGTGACCGGGAATGCGACCGAGGCAACCGGGGCAACGAATTTCAGCGCCGATGAATAGCTACTTTTGGCGTAATTTGCGGTCGGGACGATCCTGTGGTCGTTATACCGGTACAGGCAGTAGGACTTTCCAGGGACTAGGCCACTGACAGTCACGGTTCCATTCAACAGGACCGGGGCTGCCCCGGCCATCAGGTCGGGCTCGTATCCGGTGGCCATGGAAATCTGGACCGGCAGCGCCAGGAGGGAGCTGTCCTGTATACCGGTGACCGCGCACCCGTAGCAGATGTTGGCTGGCAGGCAGAATTCATACCTGGCACCATTGCCGCGCATCCTCCGGGTGTCGCTGAGGGAAGCGGCTGCGCGGTTGAACACCAGCGGATGCAGGCAGTCGTTGAAGGCAAGCTGGTCCGCCGGGTTGTATTTGACGGTGTCCCCTGCCGCGAAACCGGTGGCAAGCATGATGTGATCGTAATCCGGGTCCTTCAGCCCGCGAACATAGGCGGTGATCAGGACAGGCCGGCGCAGGCTCAGGTGCTGTTTGACCCAGACCAGATAGGACGGAAACTGGGGACTGGGCACCTTGCTGTAATCGAAAGCCACCGAGCCAAGGCGGAGCGCCGAGAGGACCGTTTGTTCATTTACCCCGACCAGCAACTGGCTTTTCTGGTTGGGGTTGATGATG
>Ga0255182_1000301_pt1 | contig 37438 bp, 33 predicted proteins | sample Atl_UVDOM_RepA_8_FD_188420 | JGI IMG/M metagenome (GOLD analysis project Ga0255182, IMG submission 188420) | Freshwater microbial communities from Altamaha River, Georgia, United States - Atl_UVDOM_RepA_8d | ecosystem: Environmental > Aquatic > Freshwater > River | place: USA: Georgia...
GGCCGCCAACCAGGGGAGCGGCAACCTCGCCGTCGGCAACATTGCCGGCACGAACGTGTTCAACATCCTCGTCATTCTCGGCATCAGCGCGCTGCTGAAGCCGCTGGCGCTGCACTTGCGCGTGCTCAAGCTCGATCTGCCGGTGATGGTCGTCGCCGCGGTGATGATGGGCTTGCTGGCCTGGGACGGCAGCTTCTCCCGCCTCGACGGCGCGCTCCTGTTCGGGTTCGCGATCGTCTACACGGTCGTGCTCGTGCGCGTCGCGCAGGGCGAGAGCCGGCGCGTGCGCGCCGAGTTCCGCGAGATGTTCGGCGGAGATGGCGAACACGGCACCGCGGCCCTGCGCACCCGGACGCTGCAGGGCGCATTGCTCGTCGCGGGGATCGGCCTCACCCTGCTCGGCGCCCAGTGGCTCGTCGCAGGCGCCACCGGCATCGCCCGCGCGTTCGGCATCCCGGAGTCGGTCATCGGCCTGACGATCGTGGCCGTCGGCACGTCGGCGCCGGAACTCGCGACGACAATCCTGTCGACCCTCAAGGGCGACCGTGACGTCGCGGTCGGCAACCTCCTCGGCAGCAGCATCTACAACATCTTCGTGATTCTCGGCCTGACCTGCCTCGCGGCGAAGCAGTCGCTCGCGGTCGAGCGCCAGCTGCTGCTGGTCGACATCCCGCTGATGGCGGGCGTCGCCCTGCTGTGCGTGCCGGTGTTCTTCACGGGACAGCGCGTCGGCCGGGCCGAAGGCGCGCTGTTCATCGGCATTTACGCCGCCTACATGGCGTGGCTCGTGTTCCTGCGCGGCTGATCGCGCGCTCAGCCGTCAGCCTGCACCGGCGAGACGAAACCCGGCGGCTTCACAGCCAGCACGGAGCACTGGACCTGCTCGAGCACCATTTCGGCGGTGTTGCCGATGAACAGGCCCGCGATGCCGGTGCGGCCGACGGTGCCCATCACGACGAGATCCGCGTCGAGCTGGCGCGCCATCGTCGGGATCATCGTCGACGGGCTGCCGCGCACGAGGTGGTAGTCTGGCGCCAGGTATTCGTAGGCCTCGTCGCCGAGCAGCGCACGCAGGTCGCGCGCGAGCGCCTGCATGCCCTTCTCGCTGGCGCCGCGCACGGCCTGGGCGTAGCTCGCGCCATCGACGACCGGATTGCTGCTCCAGTGACGCAGCATCATCTCGGCCGGGGCTTCCCACACGTGCACGACGTGGAGATCCGCGGGGTCGGACAGGGCGACCGCGCTCGCCAGCTCGATGATCTGCTCGTTGAGTTCGGCTTCGTGCTCGCCGGGTATGTCAGCGTCGAAATCGACCGAGGCGACGATCGATTCATAGTCCGCCTTCTCGTCCGGATGCGTGAGCCACACCGCGCAGGGACATTCCCGCAGCAGCTGCATGTCGTTGCTGCCGAACAGGCGCTGGATGAAGGACGGATTCTCCGCGGTCTTCACCAGCAGATCGTGGCCGCGCGTGAGCACCAGCTTGATGACCTCGAGGAAGCCGGTGCCGAACAGGACCTCGTGCCGCAGGTCCAGACGCTCCGCGTTGGGCGCGGTGAGGCGCTTCAGTGCGTCGAGGTGCTCGCGGGTGAGGGCCTGCACGAGGTCCTCCTCGCCGGGCTCCCCGGCGGGTTTAAGTTGCGCGATCCGGGCGAGCGGCAGCACCGTCGCAACGGTCAGCTGCGCCTGGTTCGCTTCCGCCAGCGCCAGTGCACGCTGCAGCGCCGACTCGGTCTGCTCGGGATTGGCGAGTACGCACAGGATGTTCCTGAATCTTTTCATCTAGCCTCCTGACTGGACCAAGCGTCCGCGCACGATCCGGCGTGCGCGGCCAACTCCATGGAATCGATTCACTCCTCGTCGAGTATAGGTTTGTAGTTCGAGTCACGGACATCACGGATGATCGAATTGATGTCCTCACCCGGGACGTTCAACATTTCGAGCGCGAGCGCACCGAGACGCAGGCTCGCCTCGACCGCGTCCGGGTAGGCGTGCGTCGCGCCGGCCTCGAGCAGGCGGGCGCTTGCCGCGAGGTCGCGCGCGCGCGCGACGATCGGCACCTGCGGACAGGCCACCCGCAGGTAGTCGATGATGCGCAGCGCCGCATCGGTCGCCGTGACCGTGATCACGACCAGCGAGGCGCGTGCCGGCTGCAGCGCCGCGAGGAACGCCGGATCGGACAGGTCGCCGTAGGACACGGCGTGACCGTCCGCCCGGCCCTGCGCCACGCGGGCGGCATCGGTGTCGAAGGCGACGAAAGGCACATCGCTCGCGTGCAGCAGCACCGCGATCGCGTGGCCGACGCGGCCGTAGCCCGCAATGAGGACCTGCGGGCCGGTCGTGACGGGCAGTTCGTCCACTGCCGAGCCTCCGGCGACGACGGCGCCGGCGGCGAGCCGGCGCGCCAGCCGTGCGTTGAACTTGATCAACAGCGCGCCAAGGATCAGCGACAGCAGCACCGAACTCATCGCGATCTGGCCGAGGCGCGCGTCGAGCACCTGCGCGTCCAGCGCGATCACGATCAGCGCGAAGCCGAATTCGCCACCAACGGACAGCATCAGGCCGGTGCGCCAGGCGAGCGCTGCATCAATGCCGGTCCGGCGCAGCATCGCGGCGACGATCAGGGTCTTGCTGACGACGATCAGCAGCGCGCCGGCCAGGGCCCAGTGCCAGATCGGCAGCATCGCGGCCGGATCGAAGCGCATGCCGATGCCGACGAAGAACATGCCGAGCAGCACGTCGCGAAACGGCCGGATGGTCGCTTCGATCTGGTGTCGGAACTCGGTCTCGCCGAGCATCATGCCGGCGAGGAAGCCACCGAACGCCAGCGACAGCCCGAAGCGGTCGGTGGTCCACGCCGCGAGCAGGGCGACGAGCAGCACGGCGAGCGTGAACACTTCGGCCGAACGGCGGCCCGCCACGGTATGGAACAGCGGACGGAACAGCCAGCGGCCGGCGAAGAAAACGAGTGCGAAGGCCAGCGCGGCCTTCGCAAGCGCCCAGCCCAGCGCACCGCCGAGCGCCGCCGCGCCGGTCGCGGCGCCGAGCACCGGGATCACCACGATGAAAGGCACGGCGGTGACGTCCTGAAACACCGATAGCGCGAGCCCCAGCCGGCCGTGGCGGCTGTTGTCCTCGCCCTGCTCGGCGAGCAGGCTCGCGATGATCGTGGTCGACGACTGCGCGAACACGGCGCCGAACACGAAGGCCGCCGCCGCGGGCAGTCCCCCCAGCCACAGGCCCAGCGCGACCACGGCCGTCGTCAGAGCCACCTGGCCGGTGCCGAGCCCCAGCACCTGGTGGCGCAGCGCGTGGAGCTGGGGCAGCGAGAAGTTCAGGCCGATCGTGAACAGCAGGAACACCACGCCGTACTCGGCGAGGGCGTCGAACTGCGAGATGTAGACCGTGGGTCCTACCGTGTGGGGACCCAGGATCACGCCGACGAGCAGGTAGCCGAGGCTCGTCGGCACGTGCAGGCGCTGGAAGCTCACGACCACCGCAACGGCTATCGCGAGCAGCAGTATCACCTGGGCGAGATGTTCCATCATTGGCGTGCGTGCTCCAGTCGCGAGTTCCGGCGTGCGCAGGGCGGCTGGACCGCGCCCGCCTTCCAGGCCGGAATTCTCAGAAGTGCGCCGCCCGGAAGCGAACGGCGCCCGGCCCCGACGATAGCAATGAACTTGGGACGCGTGAATTCGGCGCTGACTGATTGACCGTCCGCTGCGGATTGGGCGGAGTCAGGCGCTTATGCAGGCGCGCCGCCGCGCAGGCGCTTCGCAAGCGTCACGAGCGCGACGACGGCCGCACCAGCGACGACACCGACCACGCCGTCGAGCGCCATCGGTGTCAACGCCTCGGCGAGATTGCCGACTGCCGGCAGCGCGCCCGAGGCGTGCGCCGAGCGTTCGATGTAGCCGTGCATGCCGGGAATTCCGTGGGTGAGGATGCCGCCACCGACGAGGAACATCGCGGCCGTGCCGAGCACCGACAGCGTCTTCATCATCAGCGGCGCGACGCGCAGGATGCCGCGCCCGAGCGCCTGTTGCAGCGCATTCGCCTGCCTGCTGAGCCACAGTCCCGCATCATCGAGCTTGACGATGCCGGCGACCAGGCCGTACACGCCGACCGTCATCAGCAGCGCGATGCCGACCAGCACGCCGACCTGGGTCGCGAAGCCCTTGCCGGCGACGGTGCCGAGCGTGATGGCGATGATCTCGGCCGACAGGATGAAATCCGTGCGTACCGCACCCTGGATGCGTTCGCGCTCGAAGGCGACCAGGTCGAGCGCCGGATCGGCGACCGCGCTGGCCAGCTCCACATGGTGTGCGGCATCTTCCTCGGCGCTGTGCAGGAACCGGTGAGCGAGCTTTTCGAAGCCTTCGAAGCAGAGGAAGGCGCCGCCGAGCATCAGCAGCGGCGTGATGGCCCACGGTAGGAAGGCGCTGATCGCGAGCGCCGCGGGCACGAGTATCGCCTTGTTGCGGAGCGACCCGACGGCGACTGCCCACACCACCGGCAGTTCGCGGTCCGCCGCCACGCCGGTGACCTGCTGCGCGTTCAGCGCGAGGTCGTCGCCGAGCACCCCGGCGGTCTTCTTGGTCGCGACCTTGGTCAGCACGGACACGTCGTCGAGCAGCGACGCGATATCGTCGATCAGGGCGAGCAGGCTGGTTCCGGCCACGGCGGTACTCCCTCGTTGTCGTGCTCGTGCAGCGTTGGCGCGTCGAACGCCGCGACGGGCATCCTAGCGCATTCCGCCGCGCGAACGGTCGCGCCGGCCAGGGTCCGCGACCTTGCATTCCGGCCGCAGTGCGGCCATATAGCGGATACGCGCGGCGTGGCGCGAGCAAACGGCAGGACGGGACGATGGCGACAGGCTGGGCAAAGGACGGAGCCGTCCAGGAACAGATCGACGCGAGCATTGCGGATGCGGTGGAGCGCGCCCGTGCGCAGCTCGGGCGCGGGGCGAGCCTGAGCCACTGCGAGGAGTGCGAGGAAGCGATACCGGAAGCCCGCCGTCTGGCCGTACCGGGCGTGCGCCGTTGCGTGCGCTGCCAGGAACAGGAAGACGCGGCGCAGCGCTACCGCGACCCGGTGAACCGCCGCGGCAGCAAGGACAGCCAGCTGCGGTAAGTCGGCAAGTCAAGGCGCGCTCGGCGCGGCGCTGACGCCCGGCCGGTGCCGACGCCCACGGGCCTGCGCCGCGCCGGGTCTCGTACCCGGCGCGACGCGATCCACACTCAGGCGACCGCGAAGCCCTCGTAGCGCTTCTGCTTCACTTCTTCGCAGGCGTTGCGGTAGGTGTTCACCCCGCCGGCGTAAGCCAGCAGGCGACGCTCCTTGCCCTCGATGTTCGCGCCCATGTACCAGGAGTTGGTCTTCGGCACGAGGGTCATGTTCGCGACCTCGTCGTGATGCGCGACCCAGTTCGCCTCGAACTCGGCGGTGGGCTCGATGGCCTTGCCATGTCCCCGCGTGTACATGATCGCATCGGCGATCCAGTCGACCTGCTGCTGCGAGCAGGTCGGCACGTTGCAGAACGCGGCGGCGGGCGACATCGGCGCCATGGTCATGAACAGGTTCGGGAAACCGTGGACCTGCATGCCGAGGCTCGTGCGCAGGCCCGTGGACCACGCGTCCTTGAGCGTCTGGCCGGCGCGGCCGCGGATGTCGACGCGGGTCAGTGCGCCGGTACCCGCATCGAAGCCGGTCGCGAAGACGATCATGTCGAGTTCGTACTCGGCCGCGGAGGTCTTGATGCCCCTGGCGGTGATGCGCTCGATCGGCGTCTCGCGCAGGTCGACCAGTTCGACATTGTCGCGGTTGAAGACCTCGTAGAACTTCGTCTCCAGCGGCACCCGCCGCGTGCCGAAGCCGTAGTCCTTCGGGATCAGTTTCTCGGCGACCTTCGGATCGTGGATGCGCGCGCGGATCTTGTTGCGCACGAACTCGGAGATGATCGCGTTGACCGCCGGATCGGTGAACACCTCGCGGAAGGTGCCGAGCCAGAAGCCGAGCGAACCGTCGGCCCACATCTTCTCGAGGATTTCGTTGCGCTCGGCCTCTGGTACCTCGGCAAAGGGCCGGGCGTCGAAGTCGTAGTCGAAGCCGGCGAAGGTGTCATGCACGCGATGCCGCAGCGTCGGGTACTTCGCCTTGACCTCGGCCCGGGTCTGGTCGTCGTACTTCGGATTGCGCATCGGAATCGTGTAATTGGGCGTGCGCTGGAAGACCTTCAGTTCCGCGACGTCGTTCGCGATCGACTGGATGACCTGGATGCCGGTCGCCGCGGTGCCGATCACGCCGACGCGCTTGCCCTTGAAGTCGACCGGTGTGCGCGGCCACTTGCCGGTGTGGTAGGCCTCGCCCTTGAAGTCGTCGATACCGGGAATGTTCGGCATGACCGGCGCGGACAGGCCGCCCGTGCACATCAGGAAGAACTGGGTGGTGAGCGTTTCCCCGCGGTCGGTGGTCACCCGCCAGGCCGACGTGGCCTCGTCCCAGGTCGCGGAGACGACTTTCGTCTCGAACTGGATGTCCTTGCGCAGCTCGAACCTGTCGGCGACGAAATTGAGGTAGCGCTCGGTTTCGGGCTGGGCCGAGAAGCGCTCGCTCCAGTTCCATTCCTTCAACAGTTCGTCGGAGAACCAGTACTGGTAGACCTCGCTCTGCGAATCCGTGCGCGCGCCCGGGTAACGGTTCCAGTACCAGGTGCCGCCGACGCCGGTGCCGGCCTCGAACGCGCGAACCTTGAGACCCTTCTCGCGCAGGCGGTACAGCGCGTACAGGCCGGAGATGCCGGCGCCGACGACGATGGCGTCGTAATCGCGCGCGGCGGTGGATTGCGTCTGACTCATTCCCGAAGCTCCTGATCTGGTTGTATTCGTAGTGCGCCGCGCATCGCGCGTGCGTCAACGGGCGGCCCGGTAGTCTAGTAAGCCTGTGGTCCGATGGCAAGCCCGCAGGCCGGCGAGCGTGTCCCCGGGGCTTTACGCCGGGCATCGCGCAGCGGTTTGCCGGACCCGATTGTCCGACGATTGCCGGGACGCAGAGTCCGGGTGTGCGTCGGGACGGGCTCAGGCCCGTTCGATCAGCGCGACGAGGAAACCGATGAGGCCGCCGAACACGCCGCCCCACACCACGAGCCAGCCGAGGTGGCGGCGAATCATGTCCTCGACGATCTGCTTGACCTTCTGCGGCGTCAGCTCTGCCAGCCGCTTGTCGATTATCTGCTCGACCTGCCGCACGAGCGCGCTGGTCAGGTCGTCGCCGCCGGCGCCGGCCTCGCCGTTTGCGAGCTCGGCGACGATGCCCTGCAGCTTGGCCACGATCGGTTCCTTCAGCGGCGCCAGCGCCTTGCGCCCGCCCATCATGTTCAGCATGCCGCCCATCGGCGATTCGGCGATTGCATCGGTGAGGTGCTCGAAAACCCGGTCGTAGTCGATGCGTGCGTTGACCGCGTCGGCGGTCGTGGCACTCTGCATCGCGAAGAAGCGTTCGATGTGCTCGCGGGAGAAGAATTCCTGCACGATGAGATGCTTGATGCCGGCCTTGAACTCCTCGAAACGGGTCGGAATGACACCGGACCCGTACAAGCCGGGCACGCGCTCGAACAGCATGTAGATGGCAATCCAGTTCGTCGCCGCGCCGGACAGCGCGAAAGCGCCGGTCGCCGTGACGAGGTCGCCGTAGCCGGGAATGAAGTAGCCGGCGACCCAGACGGCCAGCGCCACCAGATTCGTGACGCCGCTCATGTTCAATGCGGGCATGCGAGCACCCCTGGAGGGAGACGGGAAAACACGCTTGTATATAGAACGCGGCGAGGCTTGTCACGCGTCCCCGGGTGGCCGCGCGTGACAGCTGACGGGCGCCCGCGGCTGCGGGTATCGTTGCGGCATGAATGAGCACGACGACTCGCCGCGGACTCTGCGGCCCCGCGCCCGGCACCGTGTCGGCGGCCTCCTGCTGTGGCTGTGCATCGCCGCGTCGGCGCGGGCGGCCCCGCCGCTGGCGACCGTCGAGGATTTCGATCTGTCGCGCTACCTCGGCACCTGGCACCAGATCGCGCTGCTGCCGAACCGCTTCCAGGCGCGCTGCGTCGCCGACACCTCGGCGCGCTATGCGCTGCGCGCCGACGGCCACCTCGAGGTCGTCAACCGCTGCCGTGAGCAGGATGGTGGATACGCGCAGGCCGTGGGCGTCGCCCGCCGCAACGCGGATTACGACAATCCGGCAATCCTGGAAGTGCGCTTCGCCCCCGCCTGGCTGTCGGCGCTGCCCTTCGTATGGGGAGACTACTGGGTCATCGCGCTCGCCGACGACTACCGCGCGGCGCTGGTCGGCGCGCCGAACCGCAAGTATCTCTGGATCCTTGCCCGGGAGCCTACGCTGGACGAAGCGGAGTACGCGCGACTGGTAGGCATTGCGCAGGCGCAGGGTTTCGATGTGTCGGGGCTGAAAAGGGAATGATCTTGTCCCGCACATGCTGAAGCCCGGCGGTCTCCGCCAGCATCACCGATCACGCTCGAGCGTCCCCTGGCACGACGTGGCCGGTCAGGCCGGTTCGGCGGCGGCGCGCGCGGTGAACCTGTCGAGTGCCTCGGCCAGCGCGGTGATCTCGAAGGGCTTGGGAATGTGCTCGTCCATGCCGGCGTCCAGGCAGGTCTTGCGGTCGGCCTCCGAGGCATTGGCGGTGATGCCGATGATGGGCAACCGCCCGGCGCGCTCGGTGCGCCGCCAGCGCCGGGTAGCCTCCCAGCCGTCGAGTACCGGCATGTGGCAGTCCATCAGCACGGCCGCGTAGCTGCGTAAGGACATCGCGGCGAGTGCTTCCTCGCCGTTGCGCGCGACCTCGTGGCGCCAGCCCAGCATTTCGAGCAGCCCGGTGGCGACGTCCGAATTGATCTCGTTGTCGTCCACGACGAGAACGGTGCCACGGGACCCGTTTGCGCCGCGCGTCCCTGTGCCAGCCTCCGGCAGCGGGACGAGCGCCTCCGAGCCAGGTCCGTCGGCGACAGCCCCGCCGTCCGCGAGCGTCGCGGCGAACTCGAAGGTGAAGGTGCTGCCGCGGCCAGGCGTCGACACGCAGCCGACGTCGCCGCCGAGCGCCTGCGCGATACGCCGCGCGATGGTGAGGCCGAGGCCGGTGCCCTGCACCACGCCGACCTCGCCGAGACGTTCGAAGGGCTTGAAGATCCGCTCCTGATCGGCAGGCGAAATCCCCGACCCCGTGTCGATAACCTCGAGTCGGAAGCGCCCCGGCGCCGGCGACGAACCGCGCAGGACGACACCGCCGCGCTCGGTGAACTTGATGGCGTTGCCGCCGAGGTTGAGCAGCACCTGGCCGATGCGCGTGGCGTCGCTGACCACGCACCGCGGCAAAGCAGGGTCCCACTCGAGCCGCAGCGCCAGGCCGCGCTTGTCGGCCAGCGGTTGCATGAGGTCGACGGCTTCCTCGACCGTACGACGGAGATCGAGCGGCTGTGGCCGGATATCGACCGCGCCCGAGTCCATGCGCGAGACGTCGAGCAGGTCGGCGATGATCCGGCTCAGCAGCCGCGCGGAGTTCTCGAGGAGGGTCAGGGGATGGGTCAGCGCAGGCAGCGCGTTCCGGCTGCGCAGCAGCTGGGCGATGCCCATGATCCCGTTGAGCGGCGTGCGCATCTCGTGGCTGACGACGGCGAGGAAGCGACTCTTGGCCTCGCTGGCGCGGGCGGCGTCCGCAAGTGCTTCCGCGCGGGCGTCCGCCAGCGCCGCGTTTGCGAACCGCAGCCTCAGGACTTCCTCGAGGCGGTCGTGGCTGCGGCGCGCCTCGACGGCGAGGATCAGGAAATAGACCAGGGCGCCGGCGCTGATGCCGACGTGGCCCGCTGCATCGCTGACAAGAAACAGCCCAATCAGCGGCAGCAGGCAGATCAGGATCGCGTAGGCACTGATGCGCCAGTGCCAGAACGTGGTGGCGCCTTTCACGGACGCGACGCCGACGAGGCCGCACATGAGCATCGCCATCGTCTCCGGCGCGGCACCCGGACCGAACAGGGGCAGCATCGCGGCCCAGGACGCCACATCGAGGGTCACCAGTGCCGCATAGGCACGAATCCACCACCGCAGGCGCTCATTGCGCCGGAGGTCCCGTTGGAAGCGGCGTGCCTGCTCGATGCGTCCAAGCGCGACGCAGGTCTTCAGCGCGCACCAGCCCAGCGCGACCCAGGCCCCCGCGTGATCGGCGACGATCCAGCCGACGACGAGGGCAAAGGCTATCCCGCAGGCGGCGGCCGGCGGCGTTGCGGCGAAGAGATCCTCGGCGAGCGCCGCCTCCACTCGCGTGGCGACAGGTTCGAACGTGCGGTCGTCAGCGTCGGCGAGCATCGGTAAGGACTTCCAGGCGTGGAATGACGGCCCTTGAGGCGCGGGGGCCGCTGCCGCGGTCAAGATTGTCGACGCAAATCAGCTTCAATGAAGATAAACGCTTTAAACGATTGATAAAACCTTTGGGCGATCATGGAACGCGAGCTGCCGGCCCGGTGGCCGTCGAGGTACGCGCGGCTCGTCGGCATTGCGAAGGCGCAGGTTTTCGATGTGTCGGCATTGAAAAGGGATTGAACCTGGTGCCCGCGCTGGCAAGGGTGGCCACCTGTGGCCGGGCCCGGTGCACCTTCAAGGGCCCAACGTTCTCGTGCGTGCTCCAGCTGTCATGCAAGCCGCCGGGGCTGCGGCCGACCCGCCCGCCGTCGGCGCGCGTTACGCGGATCAGGGGTCCGCGGCAGCCAGCACCAGGTCAAGAGCCCTGCCGAGTCGGCGGCAGATTTCGTCAATCTCGCCGGCTTGCACGATCAGCGGCGGGGCGATGACGAGGTGGCGGCCGGCGCAGCGGGCGATGACGCCGGCGTCAAGCAGCGCGGCGTAGACCGCGGAGCAGGTCGCGGCCGCGCTCGACGCGTTCAGCGGCCTGTCGTCGGCGTCGCGGCGCAGGAAGTCCACGCAGCCGCCGAGCCCCAGCGTCGTCACGTCGCCGACCAGCGGATGGCAGGCATGGGCGCGCAAACCCCGCGCGAGCACCCCGCCCATGCGCGCGGCGTGTTCGACGAGTCCATCGCGTTCGACGATCTCCAGGACCTTGAGCGCCGCAGCCGCGCCCACCGGATGCGCCGCGTGGGTGGCCGCGTGCGCGAACGTGCCGGCGGCGGACGAGCCGCGCTCGAGATCGGCATAGAGCCCGGGACCGATCGCGATCGCCGACAGCGGGAAATAGCCGCCAGTGATCGCCTTGGCGGTCACGAGGTGGTCCGGCTCGAAACCCAGCGTCTCGCACCCGAACCAGCTGCCGGTGCGGCCGTAACCCGTGATCACCTCGTCCGCCACGAGGTCGATGCCGTGCGCGTCGAGCACGCGCCTCACGGCCGGGAAGTAGCCGGCAGGAGGCACGCGGAAGCCGGCCGAGAAGCTGACCGGCTCGGCGATGAAAGCGGCAATGCTGTCGGCGGGTTCCCGCGCGATCAGGGCCTCCAGTTCCGCGACCAGCCGCGCAGTGAAAGCGTCGGGTGTCTCGCCCGGCAGGCGCGCACCGTGGAAATCCGGCTGCGACACGTGGCGGAAGCCGGGCAGTGGCAGGCCGAATTCCTCATGGTGCGCGCCAGTGAGGCTGGCCGCGGCCAGCGTCGCGCCGTGGTAGCTGTCGTGGCGGGAAATCATCGTGCGTCGCCCCGGCGTGCCGCGGGCCACGGCCTGGAAATAGAGAAGCTTCACGAGGAAGTCGATCGCTTCGGAGCCGGTGGACGCGAACAGCACGTGGGCGCCCTTCACCGGCAGGCGCTCGACGAGCCGTTCGGCGAGATCGAGCGAGACCTTGCAGGTGCGGTTCATCGCCGACACGTAGAACGGCAGCTCGCGGTACTGCGCGGCGATCGCGTCGATCAGCTCCGCATGCTGGTAACCGAGCGCGGCGACGTAGAACGACGCGGTGGCCTCGATGTACTCGCGGCCGTCGGTGTCGTAGACGTAGATGCCGCGACCGTATTCCATGAAGCGCGTCTTGCGCGAGGTGTTGTCGGCGACGGGCTGGAAGCCCAGGACCAACGGCAGGCGCTCGTCCTCGTCGAGCAGCGCGCCGTCCTGCTGCAGGTTCATCGGCGGTCCCCCCTCAATGGCGGGACGCGCGGAGCCGGGCGCGCCGGGCCGCGGTCGCCGTCACGTCGACGGCGATCGATTCGTCGTCCACCGCGCCGGTGAACTCCACGCCGTAGACCTCGCGCGCGTGGGCGAGGCTGACGTAGCGCTCCAGCACGTCCTCGCGCACGCGTTCAGGTTCGCGCTCCAGCGGGTCGCCGTAGCCGCCGCCCGCCGTGTCCAGGCCGCGCAGCCATTGCCCCTTGCGGAGTTCCACCTGGCCGACGTTCGGCATGCGCGTCTCGCGGCCATGCTCGTCGATGAGGTCGATGCGCCCCGTATTGCCGTCGCCGCCGCCGCGCACGCCGCGCGGCGCGTGCCGTTGCCCATCGGCGGCGAAGACCACGGTCACCGGGTGCTCGCTCGGGCCGTAAGTCAGCAGCACACCCGGCGCGCCACGGTTGAATCCGGCGCCCATCGTGTCCTGGCTCACCCTGAGTTCACGGTAGTGGAGGGGGTAGGAGAGTTCGCTGATCTCGACGCTGTCGCGGTACATGAGCCCCGCGACGACCGGGATGCCGTAGGTGACCCAGCCGTCGCAGACCGGCGAGGCGGGCCCCCCGTTGCCGCCGATGATCAGCTGGTTCACGTAGGGATGATCGCCATGGCGCGCATCGAGCCCGGAGACCACGCACATTCCTGCACCCATGCCGACTCCGCCCTCTGCGAGTCCGTAGCCGTCGCCGAGCCCGGCCAGTGCGGCCTGCACGTTGTTGAGCAGGCGCTCGGAAACGTTGGTCGTCGCCACCGAGCAGCTGTGCGGGAAGCGCGGGATGCCGATCGCGGCGCCCTCGCGCAGCTTCATGCGGATGCAGCGGTAGGAACCGCCGTTGCGCGGGATGTCGGCGGGCAGGGAGTTGTAGATGCCGGCCACCGAGTTGCTGATCGCACAGGCCTCCGACAGGTTGAGACCGTTGTCCATGCAGTCGATGTTCGCGGTGAGATCGAGTTCGACGACGCCCGCTTCGGGCTCGACCGTGATCTTCACGCGCACTGGAATGCTTTCGTCGCGGAACGGCGGGATCGGGTCGTGGAAGCTTTCACGCTCGATCGTCGCTGCCGGCAGCGCCGCGATCGCCTGCCGCATGCGGCTTTCGCTGTAGTCGAACCACTGGCCGACGAAGCGCCTGATCGTCGCCTTGCCGTACTTGCGGAAGATGTCGTGGATGCGCTTCTCGCCGGTGCGCGCCGCGCCGAGCATCGACAGGAAATCGCCGTACCAGTAGTCCGGCACGCGGATGCGGCGCTGGCACATGCGGATGATGTCCATGTTGGTACGGTGCGCGCGCTGCACGCGCACGGCCGGAAAGATCAGCGCGCCTTCCTCGTAGAGGTCGCGCGCGGCGGCGTGGTAGGTCGACGGCAGGCTGTTGCCGATATCGGCCTGGTGCGCTTTGGCGCAGACGTTGAACAGGTGCTCGCCTTCCCAGAACACCGGCACGATCAGCGTGTGGTCGGCCGGGTGCGAATTGCCGCTGTAGGGATCGTTGTGCAGGTAGGCGTCACCTTCCGCGATGTCGTCGTGGAAGCGGCACATCGCGGCCGTCTGAAGGTTCAGCCCGTAGGTGTGCGCGGGCAGCCCCTCGGCGGTGGCGAAGAGTTCGTTGTCGCCTGTCGTGATGCCACAGGAGAAGTCGCGCGCGCTGTTGATGACCGCGGAGCGACCGGTGCGCAACATGGTGTTCGTCATCTCGCGCACGACGCCGTCGAAGCGGTTCGCGAGCACCGCGAGCAGCATCGGCGAGAGCTCCTGCGCGGCGGCGCCGGCTTCGAGAGTCTGATGTCGATTCATCGTGCCCACCTCAGTAGTGCAGTTCGACGACATAGCTGCCGGCCGGCGTCAGCCGGGCGCCGGTGCCGGGCGGCAGCACGATGGTGGTCGTGGCCTCCTCGATGATCGCGGGGCCGACGATGACGTCACCGACGCGGATGGAGTCGCCACGATGGATCGCGGCCTCGCGCGCGTCGTCGACGTCGAACAGCGCGCGCCGGTGGCCGACGACGGTGGTCGCGGCCGGGCCGTCCACGGCGCCCGCCTGGGCCGTCTGCGGCAGGGCCACCGACAGGCGGCCGGTCCAGTTCAGGAACTCGATCGGGCTCGCCGGGTCGTCGACGCTGAAGATGCGGCGATGCTTGGCGTGGAAGGCGTCGATCAGCGCGTCGACCTCGGCCTGCGAATGGAAGCGGCGGGCCGGCAGATCGACGCTGATGTCCCACACCTGTGCGGCGTAGTGCGCGTCCACGCGGTAAGCGGTGCGGCGATCGCCGAACCCGCGCGCCGCAAGTCGCCCGGCGAAGGCGTCGAGCCCGGTGTCGATGTCGTCGAGCGTGCTGTTGACCGCCGCGACGTCGAAGTCCACAGAGCGCGTGGGGACGCTCGCGCTGCGTTCGAGCTGGATGTCGGAGAACTGCATGCCGCAGGCTGACAGCACGCTGGCGGTGCGCGGCACGATGACCGCGCGACAGCGCAACTCGCGCGCGATCGGCATGATGCCGAAGCCCGCCGCGCCGCCGCCGGCGACGATTACCGCCTCGCCGGGGTCGATGCCCTCGCTGACGGTGATGTCCTTGATCGCGTTGATCATCGTCTCGTTGGAGACGGCGAAGATCGAATAGGCCGCCGCTTCGAGCGACAGCTGCAGCGGTTTGGCGATGGTGGCTATCGCGGCGCGCGCGGCGGCCAGGTCGAGCCGCATGCGCCCGCCGAGGAAGTAGTCCGGGTCGATGTAGCCGAGCACGAGCGCGGCGTCGGTCACAGTGGGTTCGCTGCCGCCGAGGGAATAGCAGGCCGGTCCGGGCCGGGCACCGGCGCTGCGCGGCCCGACGCGCAGGAGCCCTGCCGGGTCGAGCCAGGCGATCGAGCCGCCGCCGGCGCCGACGCTGCGCGCGTCGACCGCCGGGATGCCGAGCATGTGGCCGGTGAACTGTTCGCCGAGCCAGGTTTCCTGGGTGATCGCGATGCGGCCGTCGCGCACGAGGCTCACGTCGAAGGTCGTCCCGCCGGTGTCGACCACCAGCACTGAGTCGCGCTTGTCCTCGAGCTCGGCGTAGCGGCGGCCGGCAACCGGGGCCATCGCCGGGCCCGAGCGCACGGTGTGAATCGGGCGCTGGACCACGCTGTCGATGTCGAGGCAGCCGCCCATCGTCGTGCTGACGAGGATCTCGCCGCGGTAGCCGGCCTCGCGCAAGTCATCCTGCAGGTGGCGCAGATGGGCCTGCATCAGCGGCTTGATCGACGCGTCGATCGATGCCGACGAGGCGCGGCGGTATTCCCGCATGATGGGGTTCAGCGCATGCGCGAGCGTGTACGGCACGCCGGGCAGGAGTTCTTCGATCATCTCGCCGAGCCGGCGCTCGTGCACCGGGTTCGCGATGCCCCACAGCAGGGAGACCGCGATGGCTTCGAAGCCGCGCTCGCGAAGGGTCTGCAGCGTGCGCGCCGCCTGCGGCTCGTCCAGCGGCGTGTGGACACGTCCGCGGGAATCGATGCGTTCGGCGATTTCGAAGGTGTACCGCCGCGGCACGTAAGGCGGCGGGTAGGGCTTCGAGAAATCGTGCGGGTTGTACTTGCCGCCTTCGCGCAGCAGCAGCACGTCGGGAAAGCCTGCGGTGGTCAGGAAGGCGGTCTTCGCGGCACTGCCGGTGACGATCGCATTGGTCGCGCGCGTCGTGCCGTAGATGAGGATGTCGGTGTGGCCGAGGACTTCGGCCGGTGCGAGCCGCAGGCTGTCGGCGGCGCTCGCGATCGCGGCCTCGACGCCCTTGAAGATGCGATCCGGCGTGGTCAGCGCCTTGCCTATCGTGAAGCGTCCGGTGTCGTCGGCGACGACGACATCGGTGAAGGTGCCGCCGGTGTCGACGCTGATGCGCCAGCCGCGGGCGCGTATCGAATCCGCCATTGCCAGACGCCCCCGTGCGCTTCGACCTTCGGTCGACTATAGTCAGCTGTGATCACAGATGTCAACGAAGCCAGAGATGACCGGAAACGCCCTCGCGCTGCCGCCGATCGCGCACCAGACGCTGAACGAACTGGCGTATGCACGCCTCAAGCATGCGCTGCTGTCCGGCCGCATCGAGCCCGGCACCACCCTCACGCTGCGCCAGCTCGCGGAGCAGCTCGGCACGAGCATGATGCCGGTACGCGAGGCCGTGACCCGCCTGTCCGCGGAGAACGCGCTGGTGGTTCTGCCCAAACGTGGCATCCGCGTGCCGCAGCTCAACGACGAAGAGGCGGAAGACGTCTGGAGCCTGCGCCTGCAGCTCGAAGGCGAAGCCTGCGCGCGCGCCGCGCGCCACGCGACGCGCGCCGAACTCGACCGCATCGGGGAACTGTGCGCCGGCGTGCGCAGCGCGGGTGAAGCGGGCGACCTGCACGGCGTGCTCGAACGGAACAGCGACTTCCAGTTCGCGATCTACCAGGCGGCGCACAGCACGGTGCTGCTGCAGATGATCGAGATCCTGCGCATGCGCAGCGTGCCCTACTGCACGGCGGCGGTGCGCGTGATGCTGAAGGAGCGCGGCGACTACTATCACCAGACGTGGCGGAACCACGACTCGGTCGTCGCCGCGATCACCGAGGGCGACGCACAGCGCGCGCGCCGCGAGAAGCAGGCGGACATCCGCGCCTTCCGGGCCTTCGTCCGGGACGTCGCGCGCAGGAACGACAACCAGGGCCCGCGGGCCCTAGAGGAGGACAGCGCATGAACAAGCCCGAACGCCACTTCGCCGACGCATCCACGCTGCATGGCTCGCGCGATCTGCATGCACGCGCGTCGGCAGTGTTCCCGGATGGGGTGGGTGCCTATTCGCAGCAGCGCCGGCCCCATCCGGTCTACCTCGTACGCGCCGAGGGCGCCCGCCTCCACGACGTCGACGGCAACAGCTATGTCGACTACATGCTCGGCGCAGGGCCGGCGATTCTCGGGCACCGGCATCCTGCGATCGTGCAGGCGGTGCAATCTGCGCTTGCCGATGGCCTGCCGAACATCGCGGTCACCGAACGCCAGATCGAACTCGCGGAAACCATCCAGCGCCATGTGCCCAGCATGGAACGCATGCGCTTCCTGCCGACGGGCACCGAGGCCGTGCAGGCCGCGATCCGCGTCGCGCGGCGCGCGACCGGCCGCAAGCTCATCGCGAAGTTCGAGGGCGCCTACCACGGGCAGGCCGACAACGTGATGGTGTCGGTCGCGGTGCCGGCCGACGCGCGCGGCCCGGTCGAATCCCCGCACGCCGTGCCATACCACTGCATGCTGCCGGACGAACTGAAACAGCTGACGCTGGTGCTGCCCTACAACGACCTCGCGGCGACGACCGCGATCATCGAGCGCCACGCCGCGGAAATCGCGCTGGTGCTGATCGAGCCGATGCTCGGCTTCGCCGGCGCGATCCCGGCAGAGCCGGATTTCCTGCGCGGCCTGCGCGCGTTGACCGCGCGCCACGGCATCCTGCTCGCGTTCGACGAGGTCATCACCGGCTTCCGCCTGGGGCTCGGCGGCGGCCAGGGCCTGTTCGGCATCCGGCCGGATCTGACAATCCTCGGCAAGGCGATCGGCGGCGGCATGCCGCTCGCCGCATTTGGCGGCCGGGCCGACGTCATGGATTACCTGTCGGCGACGACGCACCCGCACGACTACGTGTTCCAGTCCGGTACGTTCAGCGCATTTCCGATGAGCCTCGCCGCGGGCCTCGCGACCCTGCGCGTACTCGAGGCCGAACAGGGCGCGGCGCATATCGTCGCGCTCGGCGAGCGCGCCCGCGCGGGCCTGCGGCGGATCGTCGGAGAGCTCGGGATCGCGGCCCGGGTCACCGGCGTAGGCTCGCTCTTCCATCTGCATTTCACCGACCGGGAGGTGCGCTGCGGCCGCACGGCCGAGGACGCCGATCACGAGCGCATCCGCGCACTGCACGAAGCCCTGCTTGCGCACGGCATCTATTTCTACGCCGGCCGGCTCGGCTTTCTGAGCACCGCCCACACTGACGGCGACATCGACGACATGCTGGCGGCGGTGCGCGAGGAACTGCAGCGGGCTTGAAGCACCGCGCGCGGCTACCAGTGCGAGGTCCCGGGCTCGCCCTTGAACGGACCGACGATCTCGCGCGTGATGCAGCCGCCATAGAAACCGCCGGGCTGCGGCCGGACCCGCTCGCCGTCGACGTGGCAGTCGACGCGCGCGGGGTAGAAGGCGAGGTGATCCCGGATGGCGCCGAACGCCGCCGCCGGATCCGCGTAGCACCAGGCGACCGGCCCGGTCCCGGGTGACGCGGCGAGCTGCCAGTAACTGGCCGTGCCTTTCCACTCGCAGTACGAGCTGCCGGGCGCGGCGACGAGCAGGCGCATGTCGATATCCGCCACCGGCAGGTAGAAGCTTGGCGGACTCGCGGTTTCCAGCAGGCGCAGCGCGCGCCGCGTCGACGCGACGGGCACGCCGCCGGCACTGACCGTGACGTGCCTGTCGTCCGGCACGAGCCGCGGCGGTCGTGGATAGTCCCAGACCGATTCCTGGCCCGGTCCGGGCGCCGCGGCAAACCGTGGCCGCCGGCTGCCGTCGAAGGCCCACATCCTGCGGCGGACCTACTTCACCAGCGTGACCGGCACGTGCGCGAAGTGCACGACGCGCGTCGACACCGAACCCATCAGCAGGTTGCCGATGGCGCCCATGCCCCGGGTGCCCATGACGATCATGTCGCACTGCCGGTCGTCGGCGCACTGCGCGATCGCCGCGCCGATGTGGCCGACGAGCACCTCGGACGTGTACGCGACGCCGGCCTCCTTCAGCAGCGCGGCGCCGTTCGCGAGCACGCCCTCGCTGTGCTCGCGCTGCAGGTCGGCCATCTTCTCGTGCGACACGTAGATCGCCACCGCGCCCTCTAGGTCGGGCGGTTCGTGGGCGTTGACCAGGTGGATGGAGGCGTCGTGCATCGATTTCACGAGGTCAATCGCGTGGCGCAGCCCGCGCAGCGCCGTTTCCGATCCGTCGAAAGCAACCAGTAATCTGGGCATCACAGCAACTCCTGTCTTGGCCTTGAACCCGGATTGTCGATCGTTCCGCGCGCACGCGAGGCCGGCCGGATCAAGGAAGCGGCAGGTTCACGGGCCGGCCTTGCGCAAGGCGAGGGCATTCATGCAGTAACGCAGGAAGGTCGGCGCGGGGCCGTCCGGGAACACGTGGCCGAGGTGGGCCTTGCACGCGTTGCAGACCGTCTCGATCCGCTTCATGCCGTGGCTGTCGTCCATCACGTAGGCGATCGCGTTGTCGGCGGCCGGCAGGCTGAACGACGGCCAGCCGGTGCCGGATTCGAACTTGTGCGTGCCGTCGAACAGCGGCTCGCCGCAGCAGGCGCAGGCATAGCTGCCCGGTTCGAACTTGCTGCACATCTCCGAGCTGAACGGCCGCTCGGTCGCCGCCTGCCGGGTCACCTGGTACTGCTCGGGCGTCAGCTGCGCACGCCATTCGGCATCGCTCTTAACGACCTCCCGCGCCGGCGCGGGATTGCCATGGTTGGCCCTGCGTATGACTTCGGTCCAGTCGATCATCGTCTGCTCCTCGGGACAGGTTTGCGTCGCCCCATCCTAAGGAATCCGCGCGACGCTTCGTAGTCCGCAAGCCGCCCCTCCCCGACCGCGCGCCGGCGCCAGGCGCGCGGCCTTGTTGCCGCGCCGCGAAGCGTGATGCACTCGCAGGACGCGCGTCCCGGAGAGCCCGCATGACCCGAAGCACAAGCCGCCGCACCGCCGCCATCACCTGTTGCGGCTGCACCCAGCAGTGCGGCCTGCTGGCCGAGATCGAAGACGGGCGGGTGGTCGACCTGCGCGGCGATCGCAGCCACCCCCTGAGCACCGGTTATCTCTGCCCCAAGGGCAAGGACGCGACCGAACTGGCCTACCACCCGGACCGGATCCTGCAGCCGCTGCGGCGGGTCGGCGCGCGCGGCGGCGGTCGCTGGGAAACGGTGGGCTGGGATGACGCGCTGGACGACATCGCGACCCGGATTGCCGACATCACGCGCCGCCACGGCGCCCGGGCGCTGGCCTACAGCTACGGCACCTTCCGCGGCGGCGACTGGGGCATCGGCGAGCGCTTCATGAACCGGTACGGCAGCCCGAACAGTTGCGGCCAGGACAAGATCTGCTATGGCCCGCTGGCGCTTGCGGAAGCGCTCACTTACGGCACAGGGCCCACGGTGTTTACGGCGCCGGTCGCCGGGACGACGAAGTGCGTCGTACTCTGGGGCATGCGCCCCGCGGCGTCGGCGCCGCTCCTTTGGCGCGCGATCGGCGCGGCGCAGAAGGCCGGCGCGACGCTGATCGTCATCGACCCCGAGTGCACGCGGGAAGCCACGCACGCCGATCTCTGGCTGCAGCCGCGGCCCGGTCGCGACGCCGAACTCGCCCTTGCCCTCGTCAAGCTCGTCATCGAGCGGGGGCTGTTCGACGCCGACTTCGTGCGCGAACGGACCACCGGCTTCGAGGCGCTGCGCGCGCACGTCGCGGCGCAGGACCTGGGCGCGCTGGCCAGCGCCTGCGGCGTGAGCCCGGACCAGCTCGCCGTCGCGGCCTCGCTGATCGGCGGCCAGCGACCCGCGGTCTTCAATGCGGGCAACGGCCTGTGCCAGACCGGCGCACCGGTGCTGCAGATCGGGCGGGCCATCGCCTGCCTCGTCGCGCTGACCGGCAACCTCGGCGTGCCCGGCGGCCACGCCGTGCTGGGCCCGCCGCGCGACCTGCAGGCGAACGGCGACATGCTCGACGCCGGCCTGCTGCCGGAGGCCGTGCGTGCCAGCAAGCTGGGTGGCGAGCATTACCCGTTTCTCGGCGCCGGCTACCCCGCGATCGACGCGGCGCTCGCCGCCGCCTGGCACGGCCGCCACCACCAGCTCAGCTGGACTGCGACCGCGCATGAACCGGGCCTCTGGCGCGCCATCACCGAGGGCCTGCCCTATCCCGTGCGGGCGCTCGTGGTGCAGCACCACAACCCGCTCGGCGCGAATCCGAACGCGCCGGCGGTGGCGCGCGCGCTCGGCAGCCCGAACCTCGAACTCAGCGTCGTGCACGACCTCTTCATGACGCCGACCGCGCACCTCGCCGACTACGTGCTGCCGGCGGCGCACTGGCTCGAGAAGCCTTATTTTTCCTTCGGCATCGCGTTCATGGGCGCCTTCGGGGATTTCGTCGGCGCGAACGCTGCCGCGGTGGCGCCGCCGCCCGGCGTACGCTCGGATTACGACCTGTGGCGGGACCTGGGGCGACGGCTGGGGCAGGCGGAAGCCTGGCCGGAGCGAGCCGAGGATTTCTACGCCCGGTGCCTCGCACCGGCCGGCCTCGAATTCGCGCAGGTGGCGGCGGCCTCCGGGCCGCTGTTCGGGGCGTCAGCACGGCATCCCGACCATGCCGCCGAGGTGACGACAACGCGCTACGGCACACCGAGCGGCAAGGTCGAGTTCGCGTCGAGCCTGCTCGCCGCATGGGGCCTGCCGGATCTACCGACCCCGCTGGCGCCGGCGATCGCCTCGCGCCAGGCCGGCTATCCGCTGACGCTGATCACCGGCGGCCGCAGCATCGAGGGTTTCCACGAGAACGCGCAGCACTCGGCGCGGTATCGCCGGAAGCGGCCCGACCCGCTGGCCTTCCTGCATCCGTCCACCGCCGCCCGCGCCGGCATCGCGGACGGCGACTGGTTCACGATCGAGACGGCGCTCGGCGCGGTGCGCCACCGCGCGCGCTGTTCCGACGCGCTGGCCGAAGACGTGGTCCGCGCGGATCGCTGGTGGTACCCGGAAAGGTCGGGCGACGCCGCGGACCCCTACGGCCTGTGGGCGACGAACATCAATGTGTGCACGAGCGATGACCGGGACGACAACGACCCCGTGATGGGCGCGTGGCTGCTGCGGGGCCTGCCGTGCCGGGTGAGGGCGATCGCCTCTCCCGACCCGGGCTGCGTCTAGATGATATTTCTCCCCGCCGGTTTCCCGGCGCGACGAGGCGCCGCCTTTTTTACCACGGAGGACACGGAGTGCACGGAGAAAGACCGTTCCTGCGAGCACTCGTGGCGTGTTGGCGCAGGGATTCGCGCGCTCGCGCCACAAAAAGCCCGGTGTTCTCGGTGGCAAGCAACGGCATGGACGTGGCAGGGGCGCCCGGACGTGACCAGGAGACAAGCCCCGGGCGGGAGAGGCGAAGATTGGGGGGTCGACTCCGCACAGGCGGGTGAATGCGGGCTCGGTCAGCGCAACGGCCGCTTGATCGTCACCGCGCCGCGCACCTGGCCGGGCGCGTAGCCGACGGCCAGGTCGTGCGGATACTGGCGCTCGAGTTCGGCGCGCAGCTCCTCGGCCATCGTTTCCTTCGGCCCGTGGCAGCCGGCACACAGCGGCCCCACCGGCAGCGCCTTCATGTAGCGGAAGTAGGCGCCCGCGGGTTCCTCGACGATTTCGGCGCGCTCCATCGCCGCAACCGCTTCGCCGGCGGCGGCGCGCCGGTCGAAATCGGCAAGCACGCCCTGCTCCCAGGCGTCGGGGCTCCCCAGCAGCGGATTGCGCGTGCGCAGGCTGACACGGCTCACACGCCAGCCATGCTCGCGCGACAGCTTGCCGGCCAGCGAGGGCGCGAGATCCCTGCACACGCCGATCGCGCCGACCGGCCCGTGGGCCAGCGCCGCATCGCGCAAGGCCGCCGAGAGCTCATTGACGAGCTCGGCGGCGACCGGCCTCGTCTGCGCGAGCAGTTCGGCCGCCTGGTCCGCCCCCGCCTCCGCCGCGGCCAGGCACACCGCCAGCCCGAGTACCGACCGCAACACGTGTTTTCGCATCACGCTTCTCCCGCTGTCCCGCACGCGCACCCGCCGAGCTCCGCGCGGCTCACTCGCCGATGATTTTCACCAGCACGCGCTTGCGCCGCCGACCATCGAACTCGCCGTAGAAGATCTGCTCCCACGGCCCGAAATCGAGCTTGCCGCCCGTGATCGCGACGACCACTTCCCGGCCCATGACCTGCCGCTTGAGGTGCGCATCCCCGTTGTCCTCGCCGGTGTCGTTGTGACGATACTGCGCGACCGGCTCGTGCGGCGCGAGCGCCTCCAGCCAGCGCTTGAAATCGGCGTGCAGGCCGCGCTCGTCGTCGTTGATGAACACCGACGCCGTGATGTGCATCGCGTTGACCAGCACGAGCCCTTCGCGCACGCCGCTGTCGGCGACGCAGCGCTCGACCTCGCGCGTGATGTTCTCGAAGCCGACGCGCGCCGGGATCTCGAACCACAGCTCCTTGCGATAACTCTTCATCGCCTCAAGCCCCCCGCAGCAGGGACAGCACCTCGGCGCCACCTTCGATCGTTTCGCGCAGACCCAGGTAGTTCGATTCGCGCCGCACCGCCGCGAGGTTGCAGCTGACGCCGCTGAAGCCGAGGTCGAGCACCGCCCGCAGCTGTTCTGCACACTCCGCCGGCGTGCCGGCGACGGCGAAAGCGCGCGCGAGATCGGCGTCGACGAGCTCGAGCAGTTCCGGGGGATCGTAGCGCGCGAGATCGAAATACCAGCCGCGCGCCCGGGTGAGCGCGCTGGCGATCGCCGCGCGCGTCGCGGCGGGCACCACCGGGGCGCGGTCACCGAGGATGCCGAGATAGTGCGCGGCGAAGCGCTTCACGCTGTCGATCGCGAGCGCGCCGTCCCGCGACACGCAAAGCGTGACACGCGGCATCACCTGGATGGTATCGACCGGGCGGCCCGCCCGCGCAGCGCCCTCGGCGAGCCAGGTCCTGTAGTTGGCGACGATCTCCGGCGTCAGGTGCCGCGCGCCGACGAGCGCGATGTCGGCGAGTTCGCCGGCGAGACGCATCACGTGCGGACTGCGCGTGCCGATGGCGATCGGAACGCGCGTCGCGGGCGGGCGCAGCAGCGCCGCGTCGCGCAGCGTCAGGATCGCGCTCTCGTGCGTGACGGTCTCGCCGCGCAACAGCCGGTCGATTGCGACGACGGTCTCGCGCAGCGTGCGCGCCGGCTGCGGGTAGTCCATGCCGAGCGCCTCGAGCCCGGCGCCGACGCCGAGGCCGCAGAACGCGCGCCCGTCGGACACGTCCTGCAGCGTCGCCAGCGCGGCGGCGTGGACCGCCGCGTGCCGCGTATAGGGATTCGTGACCATCGAGCCGATGTGGATGCGGGACGTCGCGGCGGCGACGAGCGCCTGCAGCTGGTAGGTGTCGGGCCACAGCGCAACGCATGAAATGCCGAGCCGATCGAAGCCCGCCTGTTCGACGAGCCGGCCGAGTTCCACGACCTCGCGCACGGCCATGCCGGGGGAGATCTCCGCTTCGAAGGTAAGTGTCATGCGCCCGATTGTGAGCCAAACGACCATACGACAGCAAAGTAGCGCCTGCCATGCGCGTAGCCCGTGCAACACAATCGGCCGTCAATGCACCCATCTTCTCCGTGTGCTCCGTGTTCTCCGTGGTAAAAGAAACGGCGTCCCGTTGCGCAGGAGCGCTGGGTTTCAACACGGAGCACACGGAGAGGAAAACTCATGAGGAGCGGATACCGCGGCCTCGGGTCCCCGCGCCAGCCGCGCGGCGGCTAGGCGGAAATCCGCGCGAGCGCCGCCGCCCAGGCGGCGCGCTTGCGGGCGTAGGGGATCGACGCGTTCGCGGGGCTGGTCGAGGGCAGGCGGATGAACTCGAGTTCGCGCCCCTCCAGCCTCGGGCGCACGTGACGCTCGAAATTCGCGGCCGCGGCCGCGCCGTTGAAGCAGACGACGTCGAGCAGCGTATGGCGGGCGAAGAAGCCGGCGAAATCGTTCGCGACCACGCTGGCCGGATCGATGCGCGCATCGAGGCTGCCGGGCCGCTGGCAGCTGCCGATGACGTCCCACAGCGCGATGCCGGCGGCCTTCAGCGCGCGCACGCGCAGCGCGTAGTCCGCGCCCGACGCGAAACCCAGCAGTTCACCGAGAAGTTGCCAGAACAGGTTGCGGGGGTGCGCGTAGTACTGCCCGGCGGCGAGCGAGGCCGCGCCCGGCATGCTGCCGAGGATCAGCACGCGGGCGCGCGGGTTCTCGACCGGCGGCAAGCCCGTGAGACGTGGCGCGTCCGGCGCACGCGAGGAACCGCCGCGCTTGCGCTGTTTCGCTGGCGGCGCGGCGTCCTCGCTCACGCGGCGGGTGTACAGCCCGCAGGCCGCGACACGCGGCGCGTGGACGCCGGCGCACCTGCCAGCTTTTCGCTCGGACGTCGCGGCCGCGGCAGGAGTTCACCTCCGCAATTCGGGCAGCGACCGCCGAGCACGGTTTCTGCGCAGTCCGCGCAGAACGTGCATTCGAAGGAACAGATGCGCGCGTCGGCCGTGCTCGGCGGGAGATCACGATCGCAGCATTCACAGTTCGGGCGCAGTTCGAGCATGACGAGTCCCTTCGTGTGAGTGGGGATATCAAGGATGCGTGTCGACGGAGTCTAGTGGAAGCACGACGGCGTGCGCCAATTCGCCACCAATGCTGGTGCACCGTGTCTGTCCAGGACGAGGCGCGTGCTCGAACGCGGGGCGCGCGCGCGTCGCACACGTGTCGGCGGAACTGCCGCGGTCGTGACAGCCGACCTCTGTCCAGCGGCGCATTTCTGCGCACGGCTCGCCCGCGTGCACGCGGACCGGGCGCACGGACCCGGGTCGGGCCGGGTTCCGGAAACGCAAACCCCTGAATTGCTTCGCCGCAGCAAGCTGGCGGATTTCTTGCTCTCCACAGGGCGAGCCGTCGCATCGCGACGGCGGTTTCGAGGCATCGGGATACGCGGGGCGCGCGCGGTGAAATGCGCTGATTTGGCGCATGCACGAGCCGCGACCCGCGCCAAAGGAGGGTTTGATGAATTCCAGGGTTCGACCAGAGATCAGCACACGAACGGCACGCGGGATGGCGCGCCGGTGGCGGGCCGCGGCGCTGAGCGTCGCATTGGCCTGCGCGCCGACGGCCCACGCGCTCGACATCGTCGACATCACCATCGCCGACATCGAGGCCGGCCTCGCCGCCGGCAGTTTTTCCGTCGTCGACCTCTACAACGCGCACATGGCGCGCATCAACGCCTACGAGGCGAACTACAACGCGTTCACGTTCTTCAACCCGACTGCGGCCGCCGAAGCGGCGGCGCTCGATGCCGAGTACGCGCTGACCGGGCCGCGCTCACCGCTGCACGGCGTACCGATCGTGATCAAGGAAGCGATGGACGTCGCGGGCCTGCCCTCGACCGCCGGCTACGACCGCTTCTACAGCGGCACCGGCGGCGTCGACCTCATTCCGGAGACCGATGCTCCGGTGGTGCGGCGCCTGCGCGAGGCGGGCGCGGTGATCATCGGCAAGACGAACATCCCCGAGTTCAGTCGCAGCGGCAACAACGCGAACACGAGCTGGGATGGGCCGACCTACAACGCCTACGACCGCACGCTGCAACCGGGTGGCAGCAGCTCGGGCACGGCGATGGCGGTCGCGGGCAGCTTCGCGGTGATCGGCACCGCCGAGGAAACCGGCGGCTCGATTCAGAACCCGGCCGCGGCGCACAGCCTCGTCGGCGTGAAGACCACCTTCGGCTTGATCCCGAATGCCGGTATCGCACCGCTGTCCGGCGCGACGCGCGATGTCGCGGGCCCGCACGCCCGCACCGTGTACGACGCGGCGGTGATGCTCGACGCGATGGCGGGCTACACGCTCGAGGACGAAAAGACCATGGCGTCCGTCGGCAACATCCCGGCGGCCGGCTATACGAGCCTGCTGTCGACGACCGCGCTGGAGGGCAAGCGCTTCGGCCTGCTCGGCAACGGTTGGCGCGCGAACATCATGGACTCGGTGCAGCCCGAGACGCTCATGATGTACGACCGCGCGATCGCCGAGATGGAGGCACAGGGTGCGACCATGGTCGCCGATCCGTTCGCCGGCACCGACTTCAGCGCCCTGCGCGCGGCGATCCCGAACGCGGCCGCCTCCAATCCTTATTACTTCGAGTCGTGGCTCGAACGCATGGGTCCAAGCATGGTCGCCAACGAGCTGGCGGCCGCCAACGGCATCAGCTCCATCGCGGCGCTGGGGCTGCTCGGGGTCTCGCCCTTCGATCCCGGCGAGTCCTTCGCCTCCACCCCCACCAACTTCCCGCTCGAGTTCGCCGACCCGGACACGCCGCCGAACATCGACGAGTTCTTCATCGCGCGCGGCGCGCTGATTTCGCTGTTCAACAGCGTGCTCGACGCGAACGATCTCGACGGGCTGTTCTTCCCGCAGGCGGTGCGGCCGGTGCCCGATCTTCCGGAGGGGCCGACGGGCGGCACGAGCATCGGGGCGACGACGGTGTCGGAGATCAACATCGTCGGCAACCCCGGCGTCACGGTGTCGGCCGGCTACTACGACGACGGTTCGCCGTTCAGCGTGATCTTCGTCGGCAAGCTGTGGTCCGAGGCCGAGATGCTGGCCTATGCCTACGACTACGAGCAGGCCACGCAGTACCGCGTCGCGCCGATGCTGGTTGCACCGGCGCCGGTGCCCGTGCCTGCCGCGTTGCCGCTGCTCGCAAGCGCCGTCGTGCCGCTGCTGTGGCGACGCCGGCCGCAGCGGACGGTGCGCGAACTGGCGTGCGCGGCCTGAGGCCGCAGGCCCGGTTCGACGCAGCGGGCGCCCGTCGGCGGGCGCCCGCGCTTCACCGCGTTGCGGCCGTGCTGGCCCTCATGCTCGCGAGCCCCGGCGCCGAGCCGGCGCAGACGATGGACTGCGTGCCGGACGGCAGTGAATTCGAACGTAACCTGTGCGCGACGCGCGACGCGGAGCGTGCAGAAGAAGAACTCGCATCAGCGCTGCAGGCGGCTCGGGCCCGCAACGCGCACGATCCGATCGCACTGGAGGCACTGACGCGCGCCCACGCCGCATGGCTGGTCTTTCGCGAGGCGGCGCTGGCCGCCGCCTTTCCGTGTCCGCACGACGACATCACCGTGTGCTTCGGTGCGTCGACGCCGCGCTGCCATGCGCGCTTTGCCGCACGCCTCGCGCGCGAACGCGCCGCCCATCTCGCCGAACGCCCCCAGCCAGGCCCGGACGGCCTGCGCTGCGACTGAGTTCGAAGCCACGCCCTTACCGCCTGTCTGTACAGCGCGCCCGGTATCGGGGAGCATCCGGCGACTTTCAATTTCCGGATGCATCACCATGAGCAAGATCGAGTCCCTGTGCAGCGCCGGCCACCTTGCGAAGACCGCGCTGTTCGCGCAGTGGGCGCCCGAAGCCCTCAAGGGCTTCCAGGCGCTGGCTGCAGGCGCCTTCACGCCCGGCGCGCTGTCGGTGCGGGAGAAGGAAGTCATCGCCTTCGGCTGCGCGCACGTGCTGCGCTGTCCCTATTGCATCGAGTACCACCACGGCCTCGCGACGCAGGCGGGCGCGACGCGCGGCGCACTGACCGAGGCGGTGTGGGTCGCGATCGCGATGGCCGCGCACGCACCGCTCGCGCATGCGTCGATTGCGCTGCGCCTGCTCGACGGTGAAGCGGTCGACGACTTCTACGTGGCGGGCGGCGCGTCACCCCTCGAAGCGCTCGGCGCCAGCGCCCCGGCCGCGATGCGCGGCTACGATGCACTGCAGGAAGCAGCCTTCGGGGCGGGTGAACTGGACGCGCAACTGAAGACCCTGGTCGCGGTGGCGTGCGCGCACAACCTGCGCTGCCCGTACACGATCGAGCGCACCGTGCAGCGTGCGCTGGCCGCGGGCGCGCCGAAGGCGGCGATCGCTGAAGCCGTCTTCGTCGCCATCGAAATGGCTGCGGGCGCCTGCCTCGGCCATGCCGGCCTCGCGGCGGCGCTGATGGAATAGCGGCCACCCCGATACTGCAGCGCACATGCTGCCGTACCTGAGGCAGATCAAGAACCGCGCGGGCAAAGTCGTGCGATGGTCGGGCACCCGCCTTCGCCTTCCCGGGGCTGCGGCCCCGCGGGCGCGTACAGGCACGGCGATTCGCCCGCGACCACGCAGGCGGATCGGACGACCATCGAACCATCCGCCGGGCGTGCCGTTTCGCCCCGGCCCAAGCTCCAGGGGAGAGAACCGCCATGCGCGTAGGTGCCACCATCTTCAACCAGAACTACACCGACTGGGACCGTTACGAGGCCGAGGAGCGCGGTGAGAACGTCAGCGCCTTTCCGCCGCGCTCGGACCGCGACGTCTTCCGCGAGGAAATCGATATCGCGCGCATCGCCGACGACACCGGCTTCGACGCGGTGTGGACCATCGAGCATCACTTCACGCCCTACACGATGGTCACGAACCCGCTGCAATACCTGACCTACATCGCGGGCATCACGAAGCGGGTCGACCTCGGCACCATGGTGACCGTGCTGCCCTGGCACAACCCGGTGCGCGTCGCCGAGGACGTGAACATGCTCGACACCTTCCTCGGCCCGAACCGCGAGATCATCTGCGGCGTCGGGCGCGGCCTCGGCCGTCGCGAGTACGACGGCCTCGGCCTCGACATGGGCGATGCGCGCGAGCGCTTCGACGAGTCGCTGCAGGTGCTGCGCATGCTGCTCGAGACCGGCAAGTGCGACTTCGAGGGCAAGCACTACCGCATCAAGGGCCTGAAGCTGCGCCCGCAGCCGGATCGCGATCTCAGCGCGAACCTGTGGTGCGCCGGCGGCACCAACGAGACGGTGGAGATCATCGCCAAGCACAACGTGCGTCCGCTCGTGATCCCGACCACGACGCTCGAACTCGGCCTCGAGACGGCACGCCGCTATGCGCAGATGCACCAGGCCGCAGGCTATGCGCCGAGCAAGACCAAGCTTGCGCTGTGGACCTATGTCGCGGAAACCGAGGAGGAAGCGCGCCGTGGCGCCGAGCAGTACATGGTCGAATATGCGGACTCGGCGCTGCGCCACTACGAGCTGCGCGGCAGCCACCTCGGCGGCGTGAAGGGCTACGAGTCCTACGGCATCATGCAGAAGGCGCTCAGCGCCGACCCGACGCCCTTCCTGCGCGGCTTCTTCAATTCGCACCCGTGGGGCACGCCGGACCAGGTGATCCGCCGTGCCAGCGAACTCGCCGAGAAGTTCGGCACGGACGAGATCATGTTCATCTTCAAGTACGGCAGCATGCCGATGGCGGCCGCCGAGAAGAGCATGACCCTGTTCGCGAAAGAGGTGATGCCGGCGCTGCAGGCCTTGAACCCGCGTCCGCTCGACGTGCGCGCCGCCGCCTGAAGAGGCGTTCCCACCCACCGGCGTGATCCCCGAGGGTCACGCCGGACCACGGCCAGGGACGGTCCGGATCGTCCCCGGCAATCCGGGTCCCAGCCGGCCGTCGTATCAGCAGCCGGGCCGTCCGCCGTCGCGGACGTCGGCCTGCCTGCGCCCCTGTACAACCACGAGGAGTTTCCATGTCACGCCTGCTGCACATCTCGGCGTCGCCGCGCGGCGACCGTTCCGGTTCGCTTGCGGTTGCCACCGCCTTCATCGACGCCTGGCGCGCCGCCAACCCGGGCGCCACCGTCGAGACCCTGGACGTCTGGCAGGCCCGCCTGCCAGCCTTCAACGGTACGCTGCTCGAAGCGAAGTACGCGGTTCTGCACGGCGTCGCGCAGGACGCGGCGCAGGTCGCGGCCTGGCAACAGGTGGTCGACGTCGCGAACCACTTCAAGTCCTTCGACCGCTACGTCATCAGCACGCCGATGTGGAATTTCGGCATTCCCTATGCGCTGAAGCACTACATCGACGTCCTGTCCCAGCCCGGCCAGACCTTCGGCTGGACGCCCGAGCAGGGCTACTTCGGGCTCGTCGAAGGCAAGCGTGCGCTCCTCGTGCATTCCAGCGCCGGCGCCTACGGCGCGGGCTCGGGTGCGGAGGCCATCGATTTCCAGAAGCCCTATCTCGAGTGGATCCTGAAGTTCGTCGGCATCACGGACCAGCACGCGATCGCCTGCGCGCCGACTGCAGCTGCTCCCGAGGAAGTCGCGAAAACTGTCGCTGCCGCAAAGGCGGCCGCGGTTGAGCTGGCCGGGGCTTTCTGACACGGTAGGCGGATGATCCGCCGCCGTTCGCCGTTACATCGCACCCTCCTGTCACTGCTGCTCCTCGCCTCGGCGCCCCTCGCGCGCGCCGGGGTGGAGGAGGATTCCCAGATCTGGCTCGCGTTCACGACGATCGGCCGCTGGCCCGCGGCCACGACGGCCGAGCCCTCGCGCCTGCGCTATTGGCTCGAGGCCCAGGCGCGCTTCGACGACGACGCCTCGCGCCTGCAGCAGGACATCCTGCGCCCCGGCCTCGGCTACGACCTCAGCTCGCGGGTCACGGTCTGGGCCGGCTACGGCTGGTTCGACACCGACCCGCAGGGCGGTCGCGATTTCGGTGAGCACCGGGTCTGGCAGCAGCTGACCTGGAGCGGCGCGGCGCCGCTTGCCGGCTTCGCGCCGAGCGCCCGCACGCGGCTCGAGCAGCGGCTGGTCGAGGACACCGACGACACGGGCCTGCGCCTGCGCCAGCTCTTCCGCGGCCAGCGCCCGCTGGCGGGCCCCTGGTCGCTGGTGCTGCAGGACGAGGTGTTCGTGAATCTCAACGACACGGACGCCGGCGCCGAGACCGGCTTCGACCAGAACAGGCTCTTCGCCGGTGTCGCCTGGCAGTTCGCACCGCTGGCACGCCTCGAAGTCGGCTACCTGAACCAGTTCATCGGTCGCCCCGACCGCGACGACCGGATGCACCACGTGCTTTCGCTGGGGATCGTGCTCACGCCCTGATCCGGCCAGGGCTCTCCCCGCCGTGCGGCCGGCCTCTCCAACTTCACCGCTCCTGCCTGCGGGAGAGGTCGACGGCGAAAGCCGGCGGGTGAGGGGCGCCTCCGTCGGCGCGGCGCCAAACTGAGACGACCCTCACCCGGCCTGGCGGCCGGCCTCTCCCGGAACGGGCTGTCTCTTAGTCACACTTTTTCCTGCCAAGCGCCGTCTCCGTGTCCTCCGTGCGCTCCGTGGTCCAACCAGGCATTTCCGCGACACGGGAAGCCGGATTTTCACCCCGGAGGACTCGGAGGGCGCGGAGAATCGAGGGAACTCGCCCCTGCCACGGTCAGTAGGTTGGGCTGACGCAGGAAGCCCAACGCACGCCGGCGACCCCGGCAGGCACGCCGTGTCCGAGGTTTGGGCGGCCATTCGACCCTCGAGCCCGTGACGGTGCAGGCAGGGCATTTTGGCTTCGCCCGCTGTTGGGCTTCCTGCGTCAGCCCAACCTACGCCCGAACTTAGATGTGACTAAGAGACAGCCCGGGACGGGAGAGGCAAAGCTCACTGGCGCTCGAGGATCCACTGGATCACGAACTTCGCGATGAAGCCGACCATGCCAAAGGCAAGTCCGAGGAACAGCACGAAGGTGCCGAAGCGGCCGGCCTTCGACTCCCACGCCAGCTGCCCGATGATGAACAGCATGTAGAGCATGAACGCGCCGAGGCCGAAAGTGAGGCCGAAGCGCGCGATCTGCTCCTCGCTGAAACCGAGGATCGTGCCGGGCATCACGCGCCCCCGTCGTCACGCAGCGGCAACGCGCTCGCGTCCACCGTGTCGCGGTAGGCGTGCCAGCTCGCGTGGCCGAGCAGGGGCACGACGACGACCAGACCTAGCAGCAGCGGGATTAGCCCGAGCGTCGTCAGCACCATGATGAGCCCCGCCCACAGGGCGAGTGGCAGCGGGTTCTCCAGCACCGCGCGCCAGCTCGTCAGCACCGCGTCGAGCACGCCGATGCGCCTGTCGAGCAACAGCGGCAGCGTGATCACGCTGGATGCGAACACGGGCGCGGCGAGCACGCCGCCGAGCGCGAGCCAGGCTTCGAACAGGTAGTGCTCGCGACTGAGCACGACGTGGTGCAGGAAATCGAGGGGGCTCGCAATCGGCGCCGGTGCGAACAGCGTGATCAGTGACGCCGAGGTCATTACCCAGCCCGTGCCCGCGAGCGCGAGCAACAGTCCGAACCTCACCAGGCGCCAGTCGTGGCGTTCACGCCCGCGCCAGCTGAGCCAGGTGCGCAGGACGAGCCCGAAGTTGGCGGGCTCGCCGCGCTCGAGCGCGCGGCTCACCGCATACAGGCCCACCGCAAGCACTGGCGCGACGAGCAGGAAGCCGGAGAAGGCGCCGGCGAGCAGCCAGAACCGATTGCCGGCAACAAGCAGCAGCAGCAGGCCGAAGGCAGCGAGCAGCAGGCCGTGCAGGGCGCCGATGAGGGCGCTGCGCCGGAAGTCGCGCCAGGCGCGCGCGAGCCAGTCGAGCGCCTGCCCCGTCGTGAGCTCGCGGATGTGCGCCTCGGGCGGCGCGAGTCTGTCCATGACGCCGGAGTCTAGGGGGCTGGCCTGCGTCGCGCCAGTTGCGCGGTCGGCGCAAGTGCCCGCCAGCGCGGACGTCCGCATTTCAGGCGGATCGCGCGCGGCGGCTCACTGTGGGTTCTGCGCCCGGCCGCCCCTCACGACCGCGTCCCGGAAGTACAGGGAGAAGCGCGGGCACCGAGGTCGTCGGTGCGCGTACGCAAGCCACGGTTGCCCTCGTGGTGGAGATTTCGCCCTCTTCACCGGCGAGACGCCGGTCCGGCCGCTTGTCGATCTCGTCAGTTCTACGCGCGGCTGCGCCGCTGGCGGGCGCCTGCGGCGAGTATCTTCAGCAGCGACGTGGTGTCGTCCCAACCGATACAGGCGTCCGTGATGCTCTGGCCGTAGGTCAGGGTGGCGCCCGCCTTCGCGTCCTGGCGCCCTTCGAGTATGAAACTCTCGATCATCACGCCGGTGATGCGGCGGTCGCCGGCGGCCAGCTGATCGGCGATCGACTGCCCTACGTCGAGCTGCTTCGCGAACTGCTTGCTGCTGTTGCCGTGGCTGAGGTCGACGATGAGGCGCGGCGGGAGGCCTGCTTTCACCATGCGCGAGGCGGCGTCCTCGATGGCCGCAGCGTCGTAGTTCGGCTGGCGGCCACCGCGCAGGATGATGTGGCAGTCGGGGTTGCCGGCGGTCGCGATCACGGCCACGCCACCGGCCTTGGTCACGCCGAGAAAATGGTGCGGATGGCTCGCGGCGAGCACCGCGTCCACCGCGACCTGCACGCTGCCGTCGGTGCCGTTCTTGAAGCCGATCGGGCAGGACAGACCGCTCGCGAGCTCGCGATGCACCTGGCTCTCGGTGGTGCGCGCGCCGATCGCGCCCCAGCTCACGAGATCTGCGATGTACTGGGGGCTGATGGGGTCGAGGAACTCGGTGCCGACTGGCATCCCCATCTCGTTGAGCTGGAGCAGCAGGCGGCGCGCGATGTGCAGGCCGTCGTTGATGCGGAAGCTGCCGTCGATGCCGGGGTCGTTGACGAGCCCCTTCCAGCCGACGGTCGTGCGCGGCTTCTCGAAATACGTGCGCATCACGATGTAGATCGTCGGCGACCTCGGGCGCGAAGTCGTGCAGGCGCCGCGCATAGTCGAGGGCTGCCGCCGGGTCGTGCACCGAGCAGGGGCCGACGACGACCAGCAGCCGCGCATCGTCACCCCCGAGGATACGGCGCACGGTCGTGCGTCCGGTATTGACGGTGTCGGCGGCGGCATCGGTGATCGGCAGCGCGAAGGTCAGTGACGAGGGCGCGATGACCTCGGTGGTGCCGATGACGCGCAGGTCGTCAGTGGGGCTTCTGTGCATGTTGCAGGACCTCAGTAGACCGGGCCGTCGCCCGGATTCGGGAATTCGATGGTCGCGAAGCACTGCGCGTCGACCCCGGCGGGCGCGGCGTCACGGACGCGGGGGTTCGCAGGCATGCCGTGTCGATAGCCGTCGACGGCGCGCGCCGGGCAAGTATAAAGGCAGCGCGCCACGTGTCGCCGACCTGCGCTACACGCGCGCGGCAATCACGAAGTTGGTCGGCGAAGTCGCGACCACGCGCGCGTCGCCGAAGCCGCCGGCCCTGATCACCTCGAGAGTCTGCGCCGGACCGGCCTGCGCGCCGAGAGCCGCACGGCCGGGCTGGCTCAGGGAGACCGGCACGCAGACCATCGTCGAGAAGGCGTAGAACGCCCGCGCGATCGGGTTGATGTTGTCCGCCACGGAGTCACCGGCGGCGGGCTCGACCACCATCCAGGTGCCGCCCGGGGCGAGACGCTGCCGGACGTGGCGCGCGATGGCGACGGGGTCACCCATGTCGTGCAGGCAGTCGAAGAAGGTGATCAGGTCATAGCTGCCGTCGAAGTCGCTCGCGCCGCCGGTGCGGAAGTGGATGTTCGACAGGCCCCAGCTCGCCGCGAGCTCGGTCGCGTGCGCGATGGACGGCGGATGGTAGTCGATGCCGTCGAATTCGGCGTTCGGAAACGCGCGCGCCATCAGTCGCGTGGAGAGGGCGTGACCGCAGCCGACATCGGCGACCCGCGCGCCGCGGCGCAGTTTGTCGACGACGCCGTCGAGCTGCGGCAGCCAGTGCTCGACGAGGTTGGCCTTGTAGCCCGGACCGAAGAATTTCTCGGCGGCGCAGAACAGGCACCCGTGGTGGTCGCCCCAGCCGATGCCCTTGCCGGTCCTGAAGGCTTCTTCGACCTTCGGCTCGTCGTGGTAGAGCGCCATGATCCCGTAATAGCCGCCGGTGATCGCGACCGGACTGTCGGGGTCGGCGAGGCAGGCTGCCTGCTCGGCGCTCATCGAGTAGCGAGCGGTCGTCCGCTCGTACTGCAGGTACTCGGCGGCCACGAGGGTGTTGAGCCATTCGCGCAGGTAGCGCTCGTGGCAGCCCGTCCGCGCGGCCAGCTCCTGCGAGCTCAGAGGACCGTGGGCCGCCAGCGCCCGGAACAGCCCGAGACGCTCGCCGAGCACGATGAGCGGGCCGGTCGCGGCGGCGGCGACGTCGGCGATCATGCGCATCGCCGTTGCGTTCAACTTGTCGGGATCGATGGCCATCGGCAGCTCCTTGCGTAGCCGTCGGGTGCTTGCGCGCGAGCATCGCGGGCGCGCGCGGCGACGTCAATCAGGCGCGGCGGCGCCTCCCTGCGCGCCGGCGCGGGGCGCCGGGGATCCGGACCCCGCTGCCCGCGATCAGGCGACCTTTTCCCAGATCAGCTGCTGCACGAGCTTCACGCCGTCACGGCCGCGTATCGGCGGCGTCTTCAGTGTGAGCCGCGTGCCCGCGAGTTCGTAGTAACGCACCTGGTCGCCGCCGGGCCAGCTCGGCGCGGAAGCGCCGGTGACGTGGTGGGTGACTGTGCCGGCGGCAGGGTCGAGGGTGTAGGTGCCCCAGTAACTGGTGAAAGCGAGGAATGCCTGCTTCACCTCCTCGGCCGGCGTGTCGTCCATGCTGCGCGAGGAGAACAGGGGTCGACCCGCGCTCATCAGCTGGGCGGACATGTTGCCCGCGCTGTCGTACATGATCTGGCCGAGCACCTTCTCGCCGAGCGGTGACGGCAGGCGCTTGCCGTCGGGCGTCAGCGCGAATGCGTCGACGAGGTGCCAGGTGCCAGCGAAGGATGGGGTACTCATCATGAAACTCCTCAGAGGTCGAAGCGCAGCGCGCTTGGCCGGCCGGCCTGCACGTTCGCGAGATGTTCGGCGGCGTTGACCAGGTCGCCCAGGGCCTCGCCCGCGCGCAGGCGCGCAATCAGCGCCGCTTCGCGCGCGGCGATCGCCTCGGCCTGCGGCAGCGCGGCGCGGACTTCGTCCGCTGTTGCGACGAGGATGCCGTCGTCATCGCCGAACAGCAGGTCGCCCGGGGCGACGATGACGCCGCCGCAGGGCACCGGCACCTGCGTCGCGAACCAGCGGTTGATCGTGCCGGCCTGCGGGCAGGTGCCGCGGGCGTGGACCGGCAGGTCGAGTTCGCGGATCGTGGCGGTGTCGCGCACGAGGCCGTCGACGACGATGCCGGCGAGTCCCTTGCGCACCGCTTCCAGCGAGAAGAGCTCGCCGAGCACCGCGCGGCGACTGCCCTGCGTGTCGATGACGAGGACGTCACCCGCTTGCGCGGCGGCAAGCCCCGCGATCACGGTCAGGAAGTCCTCGCAGCAGCGCACGGTGTGCGCGCGACCGACGAGCTTCAGGCCCGTGCGCACGGGCCGCAGGCCGGCGTCCATCGCGCGGATGGCCTTGTTCGCGTCTGCGAGGTGGGTGGTGTCGATGCGGGCGAGGCGCGCGACGAGATCGGCTGTGTCGTTCATCGTTTCATGATGCCCGCTGGCCGCGGCTTTTTGTACCCCGCGCCAGCCGCGGCGCGCCTCAAGTCCCTGCCAGCCAGTCCCGCGGCCGGATGTAGCGCTCGTACAGCAGCGCCTCCGGCGAGCCGGGCGCCGGCTGCCAGTTGTA
>Ga0255182_1000303_pt1 | contig 37284 bp, 30 predicted proteins | sample Atl_UVDOM_RepA_8_FD_188420 | JGI IMG/M metagenome (GOLD analysis project Ga0255182, IMG submission 188420) | Freshwater microbial communities from Altamaha River, Georgia, United States - Atl_UVDOM_RepA_8d | ecosystem: Environmental > Aquatic > Freshwater > River | place: USA: Georgia...
TCCTCTCCATGGGCATCTTGCTCGATGGGTCCGGCCGAGATACGTACCTCGGCAATCGCTATGCGCAGGGTGCCGCGGCGCACCAGGCGTTCGGAGTGCTGCTCGAGGACGGCGGCGATGACCTGTTCGTCAGCATCACCGCCGCAGGACAGGGAGCGGGATGGGACATGGCGGTGGGCGTGCTGCTCGACGCCTCGGGGAACGATGCCTACCGCGCCGACGGGCTTTCGCAGGGTGCGGCGGCGCAACAGGCGATCGGAGTGCTCCTCGACCTCGCCTGCGACGACGATTACCGCGCGACGGGCAAGAGCCAGGGCCAGGCGGATGACAACCGCTACCACTGGGAATCGACGCGCTGCACCAGCGCCGGGATCCTGATCGACCGCGCGGGTGCGGATCGATTCTCGCTGGATGTGCCGGCCGGCGCGCGCACGGTCACCGGCGACCGCACCCGCACCGACGGCGGCAGCCAGTGGGGCGTGCGGGTGACGCGCTGAGCCGACCGTCGAAAGTCGGCAATCTCCCCCCGCATCCATACAATCGGCCGCATGGAAGCCGCCGCCCGCGCCACCCGGAGCCTGTTGCCGCCCTTGGTCGAGCGCGTGCTGCGCATCGCCATGCTTCTCGTGCGGCGATCGCTCCAGGACGACCTGCCCGCCATGGCATCCGCCTTGGCCTACAAGACGCTTCTCGGGCTGATCCCGATCCTGGTGGTGGTCACGCTGGTGGCCAAGACGCTGATGGGCGCCGAGTTCGCGCCGTTCGTGGCGGGGTTCATCGAGTCGCTGGGGCTGGACAGCATGAAGATCGTGCCTCCGGCGGACGGGGCAACCCCTGCGGGCACGGGGCCCGTGGAACTTGGGTCGTGGGTCGAGGACCTGGTGAAGCAGGCCTCCGAGATCGACCTGAGCGCACTCGGCTGGGTGGGCGTGGCCGTCACGGTGGGAAGCGCCATCTGGCTGATGACGAGCATCGAGCTGAGCTTCAACCGAGTGTGCCGCGCCCGCGCGGGCCGATCGTGGGTCAAGCGCGTGGTGCTGTACTGGTTCGTGCTCACGGCGACGCCGCTGCTGCTGGCGGCGATCCCGTTCCTCTCCTCGCGCCTGGCCGCGTTCTCCGACACGCCGGGCGTCGGGGTGCTCGTGGCGCTCGCCCGCACGGTGTGGGACGTGGGTGTCCTGTGGGCGCTCCTGCTCCTGGTCTACGTGGTGGTGCCGGCCGGCCGCATCCGGGCGCCGTTCGCGGCGATCGGCGCGCTGGCCGCCGCCGCGGTGATCATCGCCCTGAAGGGACTGCTGGCCGCGTACTTCGAGCATGCGTTCGCGATGAGCAGGCTGTACGGCTCGCTCGGGCTGGTGCCGGTGTTCATGTTCTGGCTCTGGGTGGTGTGGATGGCCGCGCTCCTGGGGCTCGAGATCGGCGCGCTCGCGCAGACCATCCGCCTGCGCGGCCTCGATGCCGGAATGTCCACGAACGACGGCGCAGCGCCCGACCCGGCCGTGGCCGTGGCGGTGATGGACGCCGCGGTGGCCGCGTGGCGCACCGGAGCGCACGTGGATCGCCAGGCGATCGCGCAGCGGCTCTCGATCGATGACCGACTGGCGGGTGAGTTGCTCGAGTCGCTCGCGCGCGGCGGCTTCCTGGACCGCACCGAGGGCGACGCCTACCTGCCCGCCCGGCCCCCCGAGGCCATTCCGGTCGCGGACGTACTGCGCTGGACGCAGCAGGGCTGCGCCGGCGAGGACGCCATTGGGCGGTCCGGTCCGGCTCGGGCCATACGCGCCGCACAGGATCAGGCCGCGCGACAGCAGTCGTTGGCGTGACGGGGCCGGATAGACTGCCTCGGATGGCCGATTCGCCGGATACCCCCGAGTACGTGGAGTTCACTCACCCGGGTGGACACCTGGTCGCACGGGTGGTGGTCCCGAGCATCGGCCAGGCGGAGGCCCCGGCGATCCGGGATCAGGTCGCCGGGCACCTGCACGGCACCGCCAAGGGCCGGGCGTTCGTGCTGGACCTCTCCCAAGTCTCCCTCATCTCAAGCCTGGGACTGGGGACCTGCGTGGACCTTCGCAACATGGCCGCCAAGGCCGGGGTGAGGCCCGTGGCCTATGGTTTGAACCGGCACCTCATGGACTTGTTCCGGCTCATGAAGGTGGATCGCCTGTTCGATTGCCCGACGTCTCCACAGGCCCTCGACGAGATCATCGCCCGATGAGCGACGCCCCCGTCCGAACCCCCCGCCGCCACGCCCGGCGCCGTCCCCTCCGTGCGCTTGGACTGGCCTCGGTCGCGGCCGCCGTCGCGCTCCCGGGCTGCTACCGGCACGTGGTGAGCGTCAAGGGCAACACCCCCACGAACGTGGAGGTCCACGAGGCCAACGTGAGCAAGGAAGACAGTTTCTGGGCGCAGCCCGAGGCCCGGCGGGTCAACCGGCCGCTGCCGATCGCCCCCCCTGCCCCCACGAGCACCGCCAAGCCCGGCTCCTGAGGCGGCTCCGGCCTACACTGCATCTCCCATGGGCATCGAAGCCGCTCTTCCCGTCGACAGCGTCCTCACCACCCAGTTGCAGCGCGTCGTGAACTGGTCGCGCCGCTCGAGCGTGTGGCCCATGCCGTTCGCCACCGCGTGCTGCGGCATCGAGCTCATGGCGACGGCGTGCAGCCGCTTCGACCTGGCCCGCTTCGGCGCCGAGGTGATGCGCTTCAGCCCGCGCCAGTGCGACCTGATGATCGTGGCCGGCCGGGTGAGCATCAAGACGCTCCCGGTGCTGCAGCGCATCTACATGCAGATGACCGAGCCCAAGTGGGTCATCTCGATGGGCGCCTGCGCGAGCACCGGCGGCGTGTTCGACACCTACGCCGTGGTCCAGGGCGTCGACCAGTACATCCCGGTCGACGTGTACATCCCCGGTTGCCCCCCGCGCCCCGAGATGCTCATCGAGGGCATCATGGCGATCCAGAAGGTGATCGACAACGACCAGATCCCGCGAGACCCGACGGGCAAGCGTCTTCCCCTGCAGATCGCGCTCGAGCCCAACTACCGGCCGCGGATGCAGCCTGCACCGGTGACGGTCGGCGCCTCCTGACGCACGGCGCGCGACCCGTCCGGCCGCGCCGAACGCCCTCCTCAACCCGCCTTCGCCCGAAGCGTGCCGTCCGAGCGCACGCGGTCGCGCAGCCGGACCAGGAGTGCGGACCATCGCTGCCGAAGCGCCACCTCGGACACGCCGGTCACCTCGGAGATCTCGCGCCACCGCTTGCCGCGCAGGCGCAACTGCACCAGTTCGGCGTCCTGGGGACGGCAGCGCTGCAGTTCGGCGAGCACGGCGGCCACCTCGGCACGCTCGGCGTGGTCAGGCGGCTCGTCCCACGGTTCGCGCTCCTGCGCCGCGCGGGCCGCCGCCGCCGCTCCGCGGGCCGCCCGCTGGCGATGACGCTCGACGGCCCGTTGAAGCACGCGCGTCAAGAACGACCATGCCTCGGGCGCCGTTCGCATGCGGAACGACCCACGCACCACCGCGCCGTCGACCCGCCGCAAGGTGGTCGAGAACAGGTCATCGGGATCCAGGCCCGGCGCCCCGCGCGACGCGTGCTGGATGCGGCGCCGGAGCGCCGCCTCGTGGGCGAGCATGAATTCGGCGATCGCCTCGCGTTCCGACCGTCCGTCCGTGGGTGCTGCGGGTTCGTCGTGGCTCATGCCCCCAAGCGTCGAATCGGTCCGCGGACCGTTCAAGCCGAACCGGCGGAACCCGACGTCTTCGCGCGATTATCAGCCCGAAGGCGCAGCGCCATCATCACCACCAGCGCCTGGATCACCGCGGTGCCCAAGGTGCTCACGATCACCTGCGGCCGCGTCCACTCCGCCACGGTCATGTACAGGCAGACGTTCGCGAACGCGAACAGGCTCCACGTCAGCCACGACACGCCGGCGCTGCTCTTGGCCCGAAGCAGTGCCACCAATTGCAGCACGCTGGCCGCCGGGAACACGATGGCGGGCACCCAGCCGACCGCATCGAGGAACGCCTGCCACCACCCGTCGTTCATCGAAGCGATTCCGTGAACGAGGCGATCCGATCGAGGCCCCGGCGGATCTCGGATTCCTGGCAGGCGAACGTCAGGCGCACGTGGTCCGCGGCGCAGGCACCGAAGTCCGCGCCCGGCACCACCGCGACGTGCGCCTCGGCAAGCAGCGCCTCCGCGTACGACGTGCCATCCACGATCTCGCGACCCTGCGGGGTTCGCAGCCCGCGGCACGCCGCCACCGAGGGGAACGCGTAGAACGCCCCGGTCGACCGGACCGAGCGAAGCCGCGGAATCTCGCGCAGGAGTTCGGTCACCAGCGCCGCACGCCCCGCGAACGCGCGGCGCATCGACTCCACCTCGGGAACCAAGGCAGGCGACAGCGCTTCCACGATCGCGGGCATGAAGAACGAGGGGATGTTGTTGGTCATCTGCCCCTGCAGCTTCACCAGCTGGTCCAGGAACCGTCCGTCGTCGCCGGGAGCGCACACGTAGCCGATCCGCCAGCCCGTCATCGCGAAGGCCTTGCTCATCCCGTTCAGCGTCACCGTTCGGCCGGCGATCGCGGGAACGCTGCCCGGCGAGAAGTGCCGCAGGCCCGGCGCGATCTCGGGGTAGACGAGCTTCTCGTAGATCTCGTCGCTGACGAGCGTCACGTGCGGGTGCCGCTCGATGACCGCGCACAGGGCCCGGATCTCGTCCGGGGAATACGCGATGCCGCAGGGATTCGACGGGCTGTTCAGGATCACCGCCACGGTGCGCGGGCCGATCGCGGCCTCGAGCTGCGCGGGCGTCACCTTGAAGTCGTGCTCCAGCGAACCCGGCACCTCGATGCACGTGCCCCCGGCCAGCTCGATGAGCGGTCGGTAGCTGACCCAGGCCGGGGTCGGCAGCACCACCTCGTCGCCCGGGTCCACGAGCGCCTGCAGCGTCAGGTACAGGGCATGCTTGGCACCGGCGGTGATCGCCACGTGCCCGGGCGCGCAGTCGATCCCGTTCTCGGTGCGCAACTTCGCCGCCACCGCCGCCCGGGCCTCGGGCGTGCCCGGGGTCGGCACGTACTTGGTCATGCCGGCATCGAGCGCTCGCTCGGCGGCGCGCTTCACGGCCACCGGCGTGTCGAAGTCGGGCTCGCCCATCCCGAAGGCCACGAGGTCGATGCCCTGCTTGCGCATCGCCCCGGCCTTGGCGGCGACGGCCAGCGTGGAGCTCTCCTTCATGCGGGCGACGCGCTCGGCGACCTTCATCGGGAAGCAGTCTAGCCGCGTACACTCCATCGATGCACTACGACGCGCACCAGCCGGTGCTCAACGACCTCGAGGCGCGGATCGTGACCATCCGCGACTCCCTTTAACTACCCGCTCAAGCGCCAGGAACGCGACCGACTCAACGCGCGCATGGAGTCCGAGGGGTTCTGGAACGACCCGAAGTCGGCCCAGAAGGTGATCGACGAGCTGAAGGTGGTGCGCGCCCAGATCGAGCCGCTCGAGGCGGTGATGAAGGGGCTCGAGGATGCGCAGGTCGGCTACGAGATGGCCAAGGAGTCCAACGACCGCGACCTGCTGGCAGAGGTCGACGAGTCGCTCCACAACCTCGTGCAGGCCATGGAGAAGGTGGAGGCGCAGAGCCTGCTCTCGGGCAAGCACGACCACCGCAGCTGCTTCGTGACCATCCAGGCCGGGGTCGGCGGCACCGAGGCCAACGACTGGGCCGAGATGCTCGAGCGCATGTACCTGTACTGGTGGGACCGCATGGGGTTCAAGGTCGAGGAAATGCACCGGCTGCACGGCACCGAGGTCGGCATCGCCGAGGCCGCCTACCGCGTGAGCGGCCCCTTCGCCTACGGATACATGAACTGCGAGCGCGGCACCCATCGCCTGGCGCGCGTCAGCCCGTTCAACGCCGAAGGCAAGCGGCAGACCAGCTTCGCCACCGTGGACGTCACGCCCGAGTTCGAGGCCAACGCGCTCACGATCCCCGAGAAGGACGTGGAGGTGGTGGCGTTCGTGCGGGCCAGCGGCCCCGGCGGCCAGAACGTCAACAAGGTGGCGAGCGCCATCCGCATCACCCACATCCCCACCGGCATCCAGGTGGTGGCCAGCACCTACCGCGACCAGCCGCAGAACCGGGCGCAGGCGTTCGCCGTGCTGCAGTCCAAGCTCGAGGCCCTCGAGGAGGAACGCCGCCAGGCCGAGCTCGACGCGGCCACCGGCGGCAAGGTCGACCGCGGCTGGGGCACGCAGATCCGCTCGTACGTCTTCTACGACAACCGCGTCAAGGACCATCGGTCCGGGTACGAGGTCACCAACCCGCAGAAGGTGCTCGACGGCGACCTCGACGGATTCGTCGACGCCGAGCTGAAGCGTCGGCGTGCCGCCCGCGAGGTGCCGTCGGCATGAGCGATTCCGCGCCGGCAACGCGCCGGGGGCATGCGGCGGGTTGGGTGTCCGTCGCGGCAGGGGCCGCGGTGGCACTGGCCACGGTCATCGGATGGCGGAACCTCGAGCGGGCCGAGCGCCGGGCGCTCGAGGTGGAGATCGCCGAACTGCAGCGGCAATTCGCGACGGCGCTCGACTCCGGGCTGCAGCTGCGCTTCGCCGCGCTGGCGCCCCTGGGCATGTGGCCCGAAGGACATGAGGGCGCGGGGTGGCCCGCAGCCGCCCGGGCCACGGTGGTCGAATTGCCGGCCACCATCGGCATTGCGCACGTCACCACCGACGGAGCGTTGGCATGCGAACCCGCCGAACGCCTCCAAACCGTGCGGGAGGCGCTGTCGTCGCTGCCCGCGGACTGGCTGGCGGCGACCGCGGCGGGCCGGGTCGCACGGACGCCCCCGGACATGCCGGGAATGGTGGTGCTTGCGGTGCCGGCAGCATCGGGAAGCGCCATCGTGGCCCTGGTCGACATGCGCGACCCGATCGCGGAGCTGCTCGGCTCGATCGACGAACGGCTCGGCGCCGACATCGTCGTCACGTCGAAGGCGGGGGGCGCCCTCGTGACGATGGCGACCATCGACGAGGCGCAGCCCGGCGATGCTCCGGAGGTCCCCGCCGCCACCTTCGCGGGGGCGGGGCTGGAGTGGATGATCCGCCTGGCGCCGGGCCCTGAGTGGCTGGCCGAGCACGCGCATCCGGCAAACACCGCCTTTCTGGCGGGCGGCCTCGGCGTCGGCGCGCTGGCCGCCGTGTCCGGCTGGCTCGCCTCCGACCGACGCCGATTGCGGCACGCACTCGCCGCTCGCGGGCAGGAAGCCGCCCGTGCGGCGGCGCGCGCATCGGTGGCCGCCCATGCCCGCGATGCCCTGAGCCAGGAGGCGAGCCACGTGATCCGGGCCCGCATCCGCGAGACCGCGCGCGCGCTCGATGCCGCCACCGATGCCCGCTCGACGCCGGATGCCCGCGTCGAGGCGCTCCGTCGCATCGGCCAGAGCCTCTCACAGGCCGAGGCGGAGGCCGCCGCGCTCCTCGAGCCTCCGCCGCAGACGAGGATGCTGAAGGCCGAGGAGGAGGCGAAGCTGATGGTGCACTTCGCGCGTGCCGTGCTCGAATTCGAGGACGGTCCGACCATCGAGCTGCGCCAGGCGGTCAACCCGGCGACCCTTCGCGACGTGCAACGCGCGCTCGGCACCGAACGGTTCGCGGTCATCACCAGCGACAATCCCGCAGGCGCGCCCGAGGACGCCCACGCCAACGCGCTGCGGCGCGGCGTCCTCGGGCTCGAACTGCGCAACGCCCGGATGAGCCACTGGCCCGTCACCGGGCGCAGCGAGGATTCAACCTGGAGTGAACACGGATTTGCGGTCGCGGCATCGATCCCCGAGGCGGACGCCATCGCCGAGGTCCATGCGCAGCGCGCGTATTACTGGTTCGACGGCACGCGATTCTCGGTGCACGAGTGCGTCGGCGAGCGACGCATCATCGCGCTGCCGACGACCTGACGCCACGGCGTCGCCGGCGCGCGCGTCTGCACCACTACACTCGCGCGCGTGGTCCACGACCCATCCATCCTGCACCAAGTGGCGGCGGGCGACGCCGGCGCCATGCGCGAGTGCATGGATCGCTTCGGGGGATTGGTCTGGTCGCTCGCGCGTCGCGTGACGCAGAGCACGTCGGAGGCCGACGACGCCGTCCAGGAGATCTTCATCGACCTCTGGCGCAGCGCCGCGCGCTTCGATCCGCAGATCGCCAGCGAGACCACGTTCGTCGCGATGATCGCGCGGCGACGGCTGATCGACCGCGGTCGACGCAAGCAGCGTCGCCCCGATGCCGCGCCCTTGCCCGAGGCTGCGCAGCCCGCCGCACGAGCCGAGCCCGACCGTTCCGAGCACGCCGAGGAGGCCGCCCGGGCCGCCGCGGCCCTCGAACGCCTTCGCCCCGAGCAGCAGCGGATCCTGCAGCTGGCGATCTACCACGGGCGCTCCCACGAGGAGATCGCCCGCTCCACCGGCCTGCCGCTGGGCACGGTGAAGACGCACGCCCGGCGCGGCCTGATCCGCCTCCGCGAGATGCTCCGTGCCGAGGGGGCGCTCGACGAGACTGCGGGCGAATAACCGAGCGATTCCCGCGATCCGCGGCCCCGGTGTACACCGTGCGACCCCATGGTCCACGCCATTCCCGCCATCGTGTCCGTCGTGCTCCTCTCCGGCCCCGCGATTGCCTCGGAGGGGCCGCCCACCACGCCGGACGCGGCCATGCTGCGGTACCCGGACATCGGGCCAAGCGACATCGTCTTCGTCTTCGCCAACGACCTGTGGCTGGTCGACAAGCGCGGGGGCGTTGCGCGACCGCTGACCACCGTGCCCGGCAGCGAGGTGCTCCCGAAGTTCTCCCCGGACGGCGCGCGCATCGCCTTCGTGGGCAACTACGACGGCGGCCGCGACCTGTACGTGATGCCGACCGCCGGGGGCAGCCCCGAGCGGATCACCCATCACCCGGCGGGGGAATCGCTCGGCGAGTGGACCAACGACGGTCGCCTGGTGTTCACCGCGTCCGGCATGGAGGGCATCGCGCGCGCGTCGCGCCTCTACGCCGTGAAGGACACGGGAGGCCTGCCGCAGGCGCTGCCGGTTCCCTACGGCGCGAACGGCACCATCAGCCCCGACGGCGAGTGGCTGGCCTACACGCCCCACTCCATCGACAATCGCACGTGGAAGCGGTACCGGGGCGGGATGCAGACCGACATCTGGATCTACAACCTTCGCAACGGCGAGGCCCGGCGCATCACCGACCACGAGGGGATCGACACCCTCCCGATGTGGCAGGGCAAGGTCATCTACTACCTGAGCGATGACGCCAGCGACGCCAAGGACCCGCACAAGCTGAACATCTGGTCGTACGACACGGCTTCGGGCACCCGCCGCCAGGTGACCCGATTCACCGACGACGACGTCAAGTGGCCCTCCATCGGCGACGGCGAGATCGTCTTCCAGAAGGGAAGCGCGCTCATGGTGCTCGACCTCGCGAGCGGGCGCTCGCGCACGGTCGACGTGAAGATCCCCGGCGACCGCCCGACCGTCCGTCCCTCGACCATCGACGTGGCCGGGCAGGTGCGCGGTTCGAGCATCAGCCCGGGCGCCAAGCGCGTGGCGGTGTCGGCGCGCGGCGACATCTGGACGGCCCCCGCCGAGCACGGCGTGCCGCGCAACCTCACGTCCACCGACGGCGTCGCCGAGCGCTCGCCGGCGTGGAGCCCCGATGGCCGATGGATCGCCTGCTTCAGCGACGAGACGGGCGAATACGAACTGTGGCTCATCCCCGCCGACGGCAACGGCGAACGCAAGCGCCTCACCACCGATGGTGGCCCGTTCAAGACCTCGATCACCTGGTTCCCCGATTCCAGCAAGCTCTGCTACCAGGACAAGACCGGCTCCGCATGGCTGGTGGACGTGGAGAGCGGCGAGCGCCGATTGGTGGATCGCGAGCCGTGGGACGGGTCCCTCGACCTCAGCATCAGCCACGACGGCGCGTGGATCGCCTACGCCAAGAGCAAGCCCGAGCGACGCACGGCGAGCATCTGGATCCAGGACGTGGCTACCGGCGACGCCCGCGAGGTGACCAGCGGGATGTTCCGCGACAGCACCCCGGTGTTCGACCGCGCCGGCGACTGGCTTTACTTCAGCAGCCAGCGCGGCTTCGGCAACGCGCAGTACAGCGAGCTGGACACCACGTGGGTCTACCAGACCACCGAGCGCGGCTACGCCGTCCCGCTGCGCACCGACGTCAAGAACCCCTGGGCCGTCGAGATCGACGAAGAGACGCCCAAGGAGCGCAAGGCGGACAAGGACGCGAAGAAGGACGCAAAGAAGGACGAGAAGCCCGTCGACGCGCCGAAGCCGACCGACGGCGAGAAGCCCGCAGACGGCGAGAAGCCCGCGGATGGCGAGAAGCCCGCGGATGGCGAGAAGCCCGCGGAAGAGCCGAAGCCCGCCGACGGCGACAAGCCCGCGGAACCGAAGCAGCCCGAGGGTGAACCAAAGCCGGATGGTGGCGACAACCCCACCGGGGAGAAGCCCGCGGAAGCCACGCCGTCGGAAGCCAAGCCCGCCGACACGGACGCGCCCCCCGCCAAGAAGGGCTTCCGCATCGACTTCGACGGATTCGAGCAGCGCGTGATCGAGCTGCCGCTCGGCACCGGTCGCATGGGCGGCATGGCCGTCAACGACAAGAACCAGCTGATCTACGCGCAGTCCGGCCAGATCAAGCTCTTCGACATCAAGGATCGCAAGCGCGAATCCAAGAAGGTGACCGACGGCATGGGCTTCGAGCTCACCGCCGACGGAAAGAAGCTGCTCGCCGGCCTCAAGATCATGGATGCCGCGCCGAACGCCTCCGGCAAGGACGTGGTCACGCAGCCGATGCTCGCCGAGGTCGACCCGCGCCGCGAGTGGAAGCAGGTGGTGCGCGATGCGTGGCGCATCTTCCGCGACTACTTCTACGACCCCACGATGCACGGGGTCGACTGGGTCGCCGTGGGCGACCGCTACCTGGCCATGGTGCCCGACGCCAACAGCCGCGAGGACGTGGGCTACATCATCAGCGAGATGATCAGCGAGCTCAACGTCGGCCACGCGTACTACACGCCGCCTCCCACGGGCGAACGGACGCCGACGGTGAACATCGGCCTGCTCGGCGTCGACTGGGAGACGGGCATCGCCCCGGACGGCACGTCGGTCTACCGCATCAAGCACGTGGTGAGCGGCGCCGACTGGGATGCCGACGCCCGCAACCCGCTCGAGGAACTCGGCGTGAACGTGAAGGCCGGCGAGTACGTGCTCGCCGTCAACGGCAAGCCGCTCGATGGGTCGAAGGACCCGTGGTCGGCCTTCCAGGGGCTGGCCGGCAAGACCATCTCGCTCACCGTCGGCCCGAACCCGTCGCGCGACGAGCAGTCGCGCACCGTGGTGGTCAAGCCGATCGGCAGCGAGGACAACCTGCGCTACCGCGACTGGATCGAGGCCAATCGCCGCTACGTCGCGGAGAAGTCCGGCGGCAGGGTGGGGTACGTGTACGTCCCCAACACCGGCGTCGACGGGCAATCGGACATGGTGCGCCAGTTCCAGGGCGAGCGATTCCGCCCCGCACTGATCATCGATGACCGCTGGAACGGCGGCGGGCAGATCCCGACCCGCTTCATCGAGATGCTGAACCGCCCGATCACCAACTACTGGGCGCGCCGCGACCAGCAGGACTGGATCTGGCCGCCCGACGGCCATTACGGCCCGAAGGCCATGCTCATCAACGGCCTGGCCGGCTCCGGCGGAGACATGTTCCCCTGGCTGTTCCGGCACAACGGGCTCGGGCCGCTCGTCGGCACGCGCACGTGGGGCGGACTGGTCGGCATCAGCGGCAACCCCGGCATGATCGACGGCTCAGGGATCCGAGTCCCGGTGTTCGCCTTCTACGAGAAGGACGGCACGTGGGGCATCGAGGGCCACGGCGTCGATCCGGACGTCGAGGTGATCGATGACCCGGGCGTGATGCGCGGTGGCCCCCACGCGGGCGGCGTCGATCCCCAGCTCGACAAGGCCGTGGAACTGCTGATGGCGGAACTCGAGCGCAGCCCGGTCAAGCACCCGGCTCGTCCGGCCTACCCCAACCGGGAAGGCTTCGGGATCGCGCCCGAGGACAAGTGACGCCCGAAGCCGCCTGCGGCGGCCGCCTCAACGGCGGCCGCCGCGGGCGGTCCCTCGGGTGCCCCACTGCGTCCCGCGAATGCCCTCGCCGGCCCAGTGGTCATAGGTGCCCCAGCCGCCGTGGTCGTTGGCTCCGGGCGGCGTGGAGTACGGGCCCACGTTCGAGTTGCGGCCTGCACCCCAGTACGCCCCCGGGGCGATGAACTGCTGCGGCGGGTGGAATCCGTTCGGGCGCGCGAGGGGCTCGTAACCCCAGTTGCCGCCCAGCGGGCTGCCCATCCCCGACCACGGGCGATACGCCACGGGGTCGTAGCCACCGTACTCGTTGCCGGGGCCGCGGAACGCAGCCGGTGCGTCGGCGGCGGCGCCCTCGTATCGACGCTGCAGCGCCTCCTGATTCTCGCGCGCGGCGGCCGTGCCATCGCGACGGGGCACGGAGGCATCCGCGCGACGCGTGGCGACGTTGCGCGCCCCGTCCGCCACCGGACCGCGCCCGGCCGGCCAGGTGCGTGCGTCGGGGGCCATGCCGTGCTGCGCCACTCGCTGGCTCGCGGCCGCGGCATGCGCACGCTGCCACTCGTGGTGCTGCTGGTTCCAGCGGTCGTAGTACGGGTGCCAGTGGTTCATCCACCAGCCCCAGTGGTTCCAACCCCACCAGCCGCCCCACCCCCAGCCCCAAGCCTGGTTCCAGCCGCAGCACCATCCCCACCCGCCCCACCCGCAGCCGGTCATGTACTCCGGCCACACGTCGGCGTAGCCGTAATACGGCACGCCCTCCGCCGGAGCGGGCGGCGCGAAGGTGCCGGTCTGTGCGTCGTATGACGGATCGAAGCCGTAGGTCTGCGGATACGGGTCGTACGAGGTAGCCGACGACTGCGGATACGCGTACCCGGTGCCGTACACCGGGGTGCCGTCATGGAGGTACGTGCCCAGGTACCCGGGCGAGAACCCGTAGGTCACGCTGTCGGCGGTCGAACCCATCACCCACACGTAGGTGCACGGGTAGATCGGGCACGACGCCGGGATCGAATACACCTCGTCGGGCACCCGGTCCGCGAGCGTCCATGGCCCCTGCTCGGAGTCCGACTGGAACCAGGCACCGGCATCGCACGCGTACACCAGGCCGCCCGAGCGGATCACGGGCTGCGTGGCGTTCACGAGCCACGACATGTCCGTTCCCGAGATCGGCGTCCACTCCGGGTCTCCGTTCACCTTGAGGTCGGGCGTCGCTCCGCTCCGCCGCAGCGTCACGGTGCGGATCTCGCGGGAGGCGAGCACCGCTTCGTGCGACTCGGGAGTGCCCGGCACCGCGGCGCGCACGGCGTCCATGCGAGGTGTGCTCGGCAGCGTGGCGAAGGCCGTGGGCACGTCGGCGGGCGCGACGGCCGACCACGAGCCGGCGGCAAGGTCGGGCGTGCTGAACCAACGGCCGGCGCTCAAGAGATAGAAAGTGCTGCCATCGGTGGTCAGCAGGGTCGACGGAGTGTTGGTCACCTGCTGCACGCCAGGGGCGGCGTCGGCCAGCGTCGGCGCACCGTTCATCGAGACCAGCACGGTGGGCTCGGTGGCCACGACCACGCCCGAGGCCACGGGCGTCGGGGCGGCACCGCGCCGAGCGGTCGACGCGATCGCGCTCGGCGGCGTCGGCGCCTGGCCGATCGCCTGGACCACGTCCGCCGGAGGCGCATCGCCCGGCGCGAAGCCCGAATCGAGCGCGGTCGAACGCTGCCAGGCGTTGCTCACGCGGGCGCACCACTGGCCATCGGGCGACTTCAGGAGGATCGCGGGCGTGTTGGTCACGCGCATCCATCCGCCCGACCCGACCGCCGCAAGCCGGGGCTCGCCATCCACCTGCACCAGCACGGATGGCGTCTGGGTCACCACGATCCGCGGCGGTTGGTGGCGCAGCCCGGGCGTCGAACTCGCGCGCGGATTCACCAGCTGCAGCGAACGCACCATCGTGGCACGATCGCTCGTCAGCGCGGTGAAGTAGAGCGCCTGCCCGAGCGCCGTGACGTCCGCGGCCGCGGCCGGCTTGCCGTCGATCTCGTAACTCTGCACCGCGAAGCGATTCACCTCGACCTCGCCCGGCACGTCAGAGGCCATGACATCGGCGGAGAGGCGCGCTTCGCCCACCACCAGCGCGCCGTCCGCGCCGCTCTTGGCGACCTCGGTGACGAAGTAGGCACGCGACCCGTCCAGGCCCGTGAGCACCGGGCGGTACACGTGGAACGTGGCCCCGTTGGACGTCACCGACTGCGGCCACGCGTCGGTGGAGCGAACGGGGTCCGCGGCGGTCGTGCCCGGCGCCGACGCGGCCGGAGCCTGAGCCGGGGCCACCGAGGCCAGCAGTGCGGACGAGAGAGCGATGAGTGCGGCGCGTGGGGTCATGGGGGTATGCGCCTTCCGAAGGGGTCGGCGAACCGTCAGTCTAATCCCCCAAAAAGCGCGATCACCGGGGCGGCCGCGAGGGCCGCCCCGGTGTCATCGCTTGCAAGGAGCGTCGAAACCGCGGATCAGCGGCGGCGACGGGTGCCGGCCAGGCCAGCCACGCCCAGCAGGGCGAGCGCGCCGGGAGCCGGGATCGCGTTCACGCCGATCAGCGTGATCGAGCCGGTCCAGGTGCCCGAGGTGCCCGAGGCGCCGTAGCCGTTGCCGACCCAGATGATGGCGTCGGCCGAGGTGCCGGAGAAGCTGATGGCGTTGACGGCCACGCTGTCGATCACCGTGGTGCCGGGGGCGCTGGAGCCGCCGTTCGCCCACGAGACGCGCTGGAGGGCGCTGAGGTTGCTGAAGCCGCCGACCTGGAGCAGGCCGCCGGTGGACAGGGGCGCCGGATCCACGTAGACGCAGAGGTCGTCCGCGTAGGTGAAGCTGACGGACGAATTGAGGGTCGCGTTGACCGACACGCCGGTCAGCGTGCCGGTGAAGCCGCCGTACGCCGTGGTGAGGTCAGAGAAATTGAATCCGGTCCACGTCTGGTTGGTGAACGTGAAGGTCACGTCGGCCGAGGCAGCAGACACGACCGCAGCAGCGGCCACCGTGGAAGCGATGAAAGTCTTCATTTGGAGGGAACTCACGAAAGGGGAAACAGGCAGAGACTCGGTCTGCCGAAGCCGCCCTTCCCGCCCTCCAGGGGGAACTCCTGCATCGTGCCACCGCCCCCGCGGTGCGCAAGAAACAACCGCGCAGATTCCGGCGCTTTACGGTCCACATAACAAGTTGGGCGCGCCGGATGCCCCGGTACCCTCGTCCCGTGCCGACCCGTGTCGATTTCACGCACCTGGACCGACTCCTCGGGGATCGATCGTTTGGCCAAGCCCTCCCGATCGCCGAGGCGGCAACCCGCGCCGCCCCGCGTGATGGCCGGGGGTGGCTCGCCTTGGCACGCGCCGCGTTCGGCCTTGGGCGCCTCAGCGTGGCCGACGACGCGGTCGATCGCGCCATGCGCCTTGGGCTCTCCGGGCCGGAAGGGCAGTTGCTGCGGGCGGTCATCGACCACCGCCTGGCGCGCAGCGAGGCGGCGGTGGTCCGCCTGAGGACCCTCGTTCGGGCCAAGGCCCCGAACGCGGTCGACGCCACCCTTGCCTTGGCCGAGGTGCTGCACCGCGCCCGGCGGCACGACGAACTCGCCGAGCTGGTTGCGGCAGGAGGCCCATGGACCGCCGACCCGCGCGCCGTCATCTTCACCGCACGCGTCGAGGCCCGGACCGATCCCGCCGGCACCGCCGATCGGCTGGAGGCATTCGCCCGCGGCACCCAGCCGGCCATGGCCCGACGCATCGCCGGGTTCGATGCGGTCCGCATGCTCGACGCGGCGGGGCAGTTCCGGCGCGCCTTTGAGCTGGCCACGCATCTCCACTCGTCAACGGGGTCGCCGTTCGACGTCGATGGACTCATGGCCGATGCAGAGGCGCAACTGACGTGGCTCGGTCGGCTGAGCCGCCCGCCGACCCCTCGCGCCGCCGCCACCCATGGCATCGCACTGGTGGTCGGGGCACCGCGCAGCGGCACCACTCTCCTGGAGCAGATGCTCGACCGGCACCCGGCCATCTCCGGCATCGGCGAGTACGACGGCATCCACACCCTCGGGCAGCAGTGCGTGGCCGCCGGGGTCTGGCCCGACCAGTGGGCGGGCCTCGACCACGCGTCGGCCGCCGCCATGCAGCAGGCGTACCGGTCGGGGGCCTCGATCATCCAGCGTCCAGGCACGCCGTGGACCTTCGACAAGAGCCTGCACACGTGGCGATGGCTGCCGGCCGTGGCGGCGGTGCTGCCCGGGGCCGCGTGCCTGCGCATCCAACGAAGCGCGCGCGACACGGCGATCAGCCTGTACCTCTCCAATTTCCATCCGCAGTCGTTCGGCTGGACCCGGTCGCTCGAGTCCATCCGCGCGGTGCTGGCGAAGGAGCGGCAGCTTGCGCCGGCGGCGCTGCACGCCTTGGGCATCCCGCACCAGGACTTCCGCTACGAGGACCTGGTCGATCGCCCCGCCGACGTGATCGAGCGGTGCCTCACGACCATGGGGCTGCCGATGGATCCGGCGGTGCTGGCACCGGAGTCGAATGCACGGACCGTCCTCACCCTGAGCCATGAGCAGGTTCGACGTCCGATCAACCGCTCGTCCGTCGATCGGTGGCGCAACTACGCGTGGGCCTTCGGGGCGGAGTGGGACGCGTTGGATTGAGCCGGGTCACCGCGAACCGCGATCGCGCCATGCCTCGGCCAGGATGCGCTGTCCACCGCTGAGCCGGACGATCCACACGTCCTTGCGCGGCACCGGGCCCCGGGAGTAATCGATGACGCCGCTTGCCCCGCGATGGTCGCGAACGCTCGCCAGGGCCTCGCGGATCGCCGCCGGATCGCCGGGCCGGCCGGCGGCCTCGGCGGCGTCCCATGCATCGAGCACCAGCGTGGCCGCATCGAAGCCGAGCGCCGCGAACGCGCTTTCGGGCGGGACGCCGTGCATCGCTTGGTAGCGGGCGGCAAACGATGACGCCTCCGGGGTTGCGCCCTCGCCGAACCACGCATGCGTCGTGAACCAGACGCGATCGGTCGGTGCACCCGCCGCCTGCGCCGACGCGGGGCAGTCGAAGGAGTCCGCGCCCACCACCGGGGTCTCGGGAAGCACGCCGCGGACGGCGGTGAGCACCGGCGCCACGTCGCCGGGTTCGCACGCCACGTGGATCGCGTCGACGTGCGCCCCGATGCCCGCGATGAACGCACCCAGCTGCACGGCCGGGGTGACGGCCAGGTCGAACTCGTGCGGGATGCTGCCCCCCGACTCGCCGAAGCGCCGGCGGAACGGCCCCGAGACCGCGCGGCTGAAGGCACTCCGCGAGTCGAACACGATGGCGACGCGCGCGCCGAACGAGCGCCGCATGAAGTCCGCCGCGGCGTGCGCCTGCACGTCGTCGGTCCAGCACGCCAGGAAGACGCCGTCGCCGCCGCGCGTGCCCAGTTCGGGAGCCGTGGCGCCGATCACGACGAACGGAACGCCCGCGGACGCGAATGCCGGGAGCCCCCCGAGCGCGACGTCGGTGTCGGTGAAGCCGAAGCCCACGGCCGCGTCGGGGATGTCGCGGTGGTAGCGCCGCGGGTGCAGCGCGATCGCGGCGGCGCTCGCCGCACCGGCGGACGTGCTGCGGGTGTCCGCCGCGTTCAGCACGGGAACCTTGCCCGATGGATCGCGGTCGGCGAACGCCACGGCCGCGCCGCGCGCGGCGGGCCGGTCGAGCGCAGCCACCGGCCCCGACTCCGCCGAGAGCAGCGCCACGGACCGGGCCATGACGGCGGCAGGACGCGGGGAGTCAGGGGAGGTCGCGGCGGGGGCCGATGGTGCTGGCGCGGGGGCGGTGCACCCGGCGATGACGGCCGACGCGAGGCCGATCCCCGTGGCCACGATGGTGGCGACGGGCTGGCGGCGGCTGATGCGATGGGTCAAGCGGCACTCCATGCGCTCATGCTAAACCGTGCCCCTGCGCGACCGGACTTCTCCTGCCATGACTGACCCCCGCCCCATCGTTCCCGGCACGACATCGACGCCCCGAGCCGTCACCGGAGAGGTGATCGAGGCAGGCACCACTTGGCGCGAGCGCTCCGCCGGAGCCGACGCGCCGCGGAGCGCACGCGGCGCCGAACCCGTGCTGCGCGCGATCCACGGAATGCTGATGGGACTCGCGACGCTGGCGATCGTGCTTCCGGCGGTGATCCTGGTGGTGGCCGTGATCGTGCCGGCGGTGATCCTGTGGCTGGCCGTCGCCGCGGTGCTGCGGGTGGTGTTCCGGGTGCTCGCCGCCCTCACGGGCGCGCGCCCCGACGCGGTGATGCCCGGGGCCGTACTGCGCGCGCGGGCGGTGCGGGGATTTTCGGGGTTCACGCGAGGTTGGGGCGGCGGCGAGCGCTGACGCACCCGCGCTCAGGGCCGAAGCATGGTTATCAAGCCGAGGATGCGCTTGCATGCCACCGAGGGCCGCAGTACAATCTCGCGTTCCGAGATCGGGCGCGCGCGATGTTCGAAGCAGCGGATCGCGCGCCCGACCGGACGTTTGCGGGTGTAACTCAGTGGTAGAGTGCCACCTTGCCAAGGTGGATGTCGAGGGTTCAAGTCCCTTCACCCGCTCTCAAGCTTGCAACCGAGGCCCGAGGCCTCGGTTGCTGCGCTTTTGAGAGCGATTGATGCGTCCCGGGCCCCGCCCTCAATGCGCCGGCATGGCGATCCAGATGGGCACCGACGACTTCTCGCCCCAGCCGTTGGCGCGGCGGATCTGTTCCTCCGTGCGGCGAGGGTCGCGAGTTCCCGGAAGCCGTGCCTGGAGATCCCGGGCCAGACCGTGTGCGCCAAGCCGTCCGGCTCCACGAGCGCGAACGCCCCGGCCTTGGTGACGCCCAGCGCCGCGGCGAGCCCCGCATCGGACTCGGCGACGTGCGGGAAGTCAAGCGACGTGTCGCGGATGAACCGTTCGGCATCCGACTGATCGCCCTCGACGACGGCCAGGACGGAGGCGCGCGGCCCGAGGAACGGGGTGATCCCCGCCAAGGTCCGCGCGAAGCCCTTGCTGCACTCGCACGTGGCGCCGAGGAACACCAGCACCGTGGGCCGCGACGACGTCGGGAGGCGCGATCGAAGGGACTCCGGGATCGAGCGCGCGGCGCCGCCGCTCGCGGCGCTCACGTCCCCCGGTGGGGCGGCGTGGAGGCTCGGCCGCGCGGGCGCGGCATGCTCGCGACCGACCGGCGCCGACGCGTGCCGGAGCCACAGCGCGACGGCGCCCACGACGGCGGCACCGGCGAGCACGAGCATGGCGTGGGGCGGTCGACGCATCCGGGAGACCGCGATGGTACGGCCCATGGGCCGTGCCCCGTCGGCATGCCTGCCCCGTCGGCGCGCCCATGCCCACGAACCCGGGCCGCGCTCGCGCCGACCTCAACCGCCCGCCCACCGCGCGCGGTAGGTGCCCTCGCGGTCGTAGCGCTCGGCCTGCCCGCGCACGTCAAAGACGCGGTTGCGCGGATCGTTGCCCACGCCGGCCACGTACTGCCAGTTGCCCCAGTTTGGCCCGACATCGAAGTCAATGAGTTGGCTCTCGAACCACGCGGCGCCCCAGCGCCAGTCGATGCCCGCCGTGCGCGCCAGCCAGCTGGCCACGTTCTGGCGCGCGCGGTTCGGGATCCACCCGGTGGCGCGCAGTTCGCGCATGCCCGCGTCGACGAAGGGCTCGCCGGTGGTGCCCTCGCACCACGCGACGAATGCCTCGCGGTCCGGCGCGCCGCACGGCGTGCGGCCGAGGACGCCGCTCGCCGTGAACGCGCGCCCCTTCCACCGCCGAACCCAGAAGTGGAAGTAGTCGCGCCAGAGCAACTCGAAGAAGAGCCAGTACGTGCCGTCGTTGGCGGTGCGCTCGGACTCGTAGCGCCGGATCTGGGCGGCGACCTCGCGGGGCGAGACGGTCCCGAGCGAAAGCCACGGCGACAGCCGGGACGAGAAGTCCGCGCCCACCAGTCCGTCGCGCGTCTCCTTGTAGTGCGTGATGCGGTCGTCCTTCCAGAACCACTGCTCGATGCGCGCAAGACCGGCGGCGCGCGATCCGTCGGAGGCGAACGATGAACGTGGGTGGTGCGTCGCGGCCGCGGCGCGCGCTTCGGCGAGGTCGGGCGCCGCGAGCGTCGCGGCGGAGCGCTCGGACGCGAGCGCGCGCACGACGGCACGTGCCTCGCGGATCGTCGGCACCGCAAGCGGCGCGCGCACGCGGCCCCCGCGCTCGACGATGCGCCGGAAGTTCGAGAAGACCTCGGGAAGCTCGGCGATGTCGAACGGCAGGTCGGCCGCCGCGATCATCGTGTCCTCGTCATGCACGTTCAGCACGGCACCGTGCGCGGCGAGCGCGCGCGCGACGCCGGCGTTCTCGCGAAGTTCGTCGAACGCCGGGCACGGCGCGGTGTGCACCGCCCGGGCTCCCAGCTCGGCCGCGAGCGCGGGGACGCAGTCGACCGGATCACCGCGCAGGACGAAGAGCTCGGAGCCCGCGGCGCGCCATTGGTCGCGAAGCCCGTCGACGGCCTGCAGCAGGTGCCCCACGCGACGCGGGCTCGAACGCGGGACGCCGGGCGGAGCGCCCCGGGCCGCCGCACGCGCGACGGCGGGCGAGGAGTGCGCGGGGGCGAGCACGAACGGGGCCGCCGGATCGGCCGGCAGCACGACCACGCCGACCGCCCCGCCGCGCGCACCGACCGCCGCACCGGTCACGGCGGCGTTGTCGGCGAGCCGCAGGTCGGTCCGGTGCCAGACGAGCGTCGGGGGTTCGGGATCGGTGGGCATGGCGAGGAAGGCGGATGCGATCGGCCGGTCAAGGCAACTCTAAGCGCGGCGAGGCATCCTCGTGATCGCCCGCCGACGCTCAGAACGTCACCTGCAGCTGCGACACGAAGCTCGCGTTGTTGTCGCTCGCGGCGATGCCCAGGCCGCCCGAGATGCGGCGGATCCCGTTCACGTTCCCGCCGCCGAACGGGACCACCGCCTTCACGGTGAGCTTGACACGCTCGCCCTCGAGGAAGATGTTGACGCCCGCCTGGGCGATCCACTCCACCGGGACGTCGCTCATCCAGCATCCCTCGACGAAAGCCTCGACGGCCTGCGAGAGGAACGTGCTGGCCTGCACGTTCACCCCTTGGTGCCAACCGAGCGTGGGCGCACCGACCGGGTCACGCATCAGCGCGTACTGCGCGATCACGGTCGTCTCGCTCAGCAGGATCCGGCTGTCGAAGGTGAACCCCTGCGCCGACGGGGTGGCAAGCCGCGCATCGGGCGGCTGCGGATTCTGCCCCCGGCCGTTGCTCATGCACGCCCCGAGCCCCAGCACCAACCCGGATGCGTCGCCCGGCCGGCCGGACATGTGGGTGATCTGCTCCCACGGCACCCCCCACTTGACCTCGGCGCGCCCGGACACGGCGAACGAGAGGTTCCGGAGCGAGTCCCAGCCCAGGTTCAGCGAGTTGATCTGGTTGAACACGCCGCCCGCGGCCCGGAACCAGTCGCCCGTCCATCCGACGGCGACGCCGGGCTGCTTGCCCGCGCCGAATCGATAGTTGAAGATCGAGTAGTCGCCGGTGGTCAACCGCGACGACCCGATGTAGTCGCTCTCGAGGTCCCAGGGCACGTTGAGGAGCCCCGCGGCCACCGCCCAACCTTCGCCCAGGTCCTTGCGGATCCGCGCGTACACCAGGCGGTACTGGCCGGGAACGATGATGAAACGGTTGGTCTGCGACGTGTAGCCGATGGCGGCGAGGTACGTGATCGACGGGTCAATGACGTTCCCCGACAGCGCCAGGAGCACCGTCTTGTTCTCGAATCCCCAGCGCGTGTCGGTGACGGGACCCGTGGTCGACGTCGGCCCGTACGCGGACGCCGCCACGAATCGGGTCTGCGACATGCTGACCAATCGCATGCTCGCGGAGCCGTCGGCGGCGCGGACGTACACCCCGCCCTCCGGACCGCTTGCCAGCCCGGACGACCAGTCCGCCGAGAGGAAGGACGCGCGCGTCGCGCTGTCGGCGAGCGCGTCGCGCACGATCGCCCGGATCTCCTCCGCCCGGGCCTCGTCGAGCCAGCCGTCGCGCGCCTGCGCACGGATCTCGGCGAGCTCGGCGCGCATGGCGGCCAGCTCGCGCTGGACGTCGGCGGGTGGGAGGTCAGGCAGCGGGAACACCGGCGCGGAGCGTAACGGCCCAAGCGCCAGCCCCGACGAGCACGGCGAGCGCGCCGAGCGCGATCGGCGCCCACTGCCACTCGCCCGCCCCGGGATCAAGGCACGCGAGCGCCGGATCCTCGGGTGAGTGGTGGACGGTCACGGTCGAACCCACCGGGTATCGGGCCACCAGCTCGCGGACGGACGCCTCCGAGCCGGAGCCCATCCGGAAGCTCACGCGACTGGCCTCGACGCTGGCCCCGGCCACCTCGAACCGATACTCAATGCGCGGGCTCCACGACTGGGTGGTCCGTCCCCGCTTGCTGCGGGTGGTGTGCACGGCGCGGGACTCGGTCACGATGCCCGGTGCGGTCGGCCATCCCGCGCTCTGCACCGCCCGGTCCCACTCGATGGCCCCGATGACCGCGAACGCCACACCGAAGGCGATCGCGAGGGCCGCCCACACGCGGATGAAGATGCGCACGAACCGACGGGCGCGGGGCGGCAACGCCGAACCACGCTGCGCCATGCCGAAGGACCACCGGCCCAGGCTCACGTTCACGACGGAGAGCCTACGAGGGCCGGCATCGGATCATGCGTCCGCAGGGCGCCGAATTATCGGCAAGCGAGTGACGGCCTGAGACGCCGCCCACAAAATTGTCACCCGACCATGATGCCCCGTTCGGGCGAACTGCGGTTCTGACGGGACACGGCCACCGCAGTCTTGGCCGCCGCAACAGGTTCCGTTTCGACCAGTTCACGCCCTACCCCACATCCCGGAAATGACCCCGAAGAACACGCTGTTCGTTCCCGCGCTGTCGCTCTCCGTCACCCTGCTCGCCGGAAGGCGCCGCCGCGCGCGCTGAAGCCGCCACCCAGCACATGAACGCGCCGCGCACGGTGTTCGTGCCGGACCAGACCACCACCTTTCACTGACGAGGAATCCACCATGAAGAGCTCCATGGCCATCATCGCCCCCATCGCCATCGCCTCCGTCGCCGTCGCCGGCGACTTCCCCATCTCGCTCAGCAGCAACCTCACGTACTCGGCGATCACCGGCCCGGGCGGATCGGTCAGCCAGACCGGGACGTGGGATCCGGCCGAACCCTACCTCTTCTCGTACGTGTCGACGATGGACCAGTACGAGCAGCAGGACTACCAGTTCAACATCTTCGTCCACGGCACCTCCGAGCTCGACGCTGACTCGGGGCAGCTGCTGCTTGGCGATGCCTACGACATGAACGCGCTCGACAACGCGTACAACAGCTCGGTGACGTTCAACTTCACGCTGGCGAGCGCCGCGCGGTTTGCCTCGTTCTACGCCGACCCGACCATTGCCGTGACCCTGAACGGCGCGACCATCACCGCGAGCACCTTCACCGCGGGCGACACGCTCGCCGCCGGCAACTACGCGCTGACCTACGCGTTCGGCCCCGGCGGCAACTACGAGTTCGCCTCGTTCCGCTTCACCGAGTTCCCGGCGGGCATCCCCGCTCCCGGTGCGCTGGCGGTGCTGGGCCTGGCCGGCCTGGCCCGTGGCCGTCGCCGCAAGTGAAGCACCCGGATCCCGCACGTATTCAGCGGCGCCGGATCGCCCTCGGGCAATCCGGCGCCGTGCATCGCGCCGGGTGGCCACGAACCGGCCGCGGCCCCGCCCGGTAGATTCACTCGATGCCCCCGACCGAACCTCCGCTGGCGGCGCTGCAGCGGCAGCTCGACTCCGGTCACTTCGAGGATGCCCTGGTAACCGCCGACCGGCTCATCGAGCAGAACCGCCGCAACGTCGGTGCGTGGATCGGCCGGGCCCGGGCGAACATGCGGCTCGGGCGCACCGCCGATGCCGACCGGGATCTCGAGCACGCCCTGAGGCTCTCGCCCTCGGATCCCCAGGCGGGGCTGCTGCGAGCCATGGCGGACCAACGCCTCGGGCGCATCGACGATGCCGTGGCGCGCCTGCGCCGGCTGATGACCGCGCCGGGGACCGTGGCCACCGAGGCCGGGGTGCTGCTCTCGGAGGTGCTCTACTTTGCGCATCGGCACGAGGACTTGGCGACGCTCGTCTCGGCAGGCGGGTCGTGGCGCAACGACCCGCGGGCACGATTGGCCGCGGCCCGCGTGCTCGCGCGCCAGGAGCCGGACCGGGCGATCGAGGCGCTGCGCGAGATCGCCGTGCGCGCATCGGGCCCCGTGCTCCACCGCGTGGCCGGGTTCGAGCTCGTGCAGCTGCTCGACCGTCGCGGCGAGCACCGCGCGGCCTTCGACCTGGCGACGGAGCTCCACGGCGAGACCACGCCGCCTTACGACCTCGACGGACTGGAGCTGCGCATTCGCGAGCAGGCCGAGCTGCTCTCGCGCGGGACGCCATGGTTCACGCCGCGTGCGCAACCCGTGAGCGGGGTGGCCATGGTGGTCGGGCTGCCGCGTTCCGGGACCACGCTCCTCGAGCAGATGCTCGACCGCCATCCCGACATCGGCGGGATCGGCGAGTACGAGGGCATCGACCGGCTCGGCGAGGCCGTCACCGCGACTGGTCGCTGGCCGCGCGGCATCGGGCTCCTGCGGCCCGAGGTGGCGGGCGCGGTGCAGGCGGCGTACATGAACGGCCGGGATCGGCTCCGTCGCGCGGACGCGTCATGGACGTTCGACAAGTCGCTGAGCGCGTGGATGTGGCTGCCGGCGATCGCCTGCATCCTGCCCGGGGCCGTGTGCATCCACGTGGAGCGCGATCCCCGGGACACCGCGATCAGCATGTTCCTCTCCTTCTTCAACCCGGTCTGGTACGGATGGATGTCCAGCCTTGACTCGATTCGGCGGGTCGTCGACCTCGAGCGTTCGATCGTGCGGCCCGCGCTCGAGCGGCTCGGCATCCCCCACGAGAGCGTGCGCTACGAAGACCTGGTGGCCGACCCGGCCGGGTACGCGGAGCGGTGCTGCGCTCGGCTTGGGCTGCCCATGCACCCGGCGGTGCTGGCGCCCGAGTCGAACCCGAGGGCCGTGTACACGCTGAGCCACGAGCAGGTGCGGCGCCCCATCAACGCCGCCAGCATCGGCCGGTGGCGGCGGTATCCGTGGGCGTTCGGGTGAGCGGACCGCGGCGGTGGTTCACGAGAAAGTGAACGCCGCCCCCGAGATACTCGGATTCTCCGGCAATCATCAGCCGCGCGGCACCACGCCCGGATAGCGTCCCGGGATCCCCTTGGACACCCACACCCTCGCCCTCGCCCGCCCCGCCGCCACCGAGCCGCGGGCCCTCATGGTCCGTTACCTGGTCCCGATCGCCGCGGTGCACGTGCTGGCCCTGGCGGTGGCCATCCCCGCCATCTTCTCGTGGACGGCCGTCATCTCCTGCCTCGTGGGGGTGCACCTCTTCGGCCAGGCGATCACCATCGGCTACCACCGCCTGCTGGCGCACCGAAGCTTCTCGACGCACCGGTGGTTCGAGCACCTGTTGGTGCTCGGTGCGCTGTGCTGCCTCGAGGACTCGCCGGCCCGCTGGATCGCCACCCACCGCATGCACCACGCCCACAGCGACGAGGAGGAGGATCCGCACTCACCGCTCGTCGCGTTCGCGTGGGGGCACCTGTGGTGGCTCTTCGTGCGCAACCGCGACCTGCACCACCGATCGAGCTACGAGCGCTACGCGCGCGACGTGCTCTCCGATCCCTTCTACATGTGGATCGAGAAGCACCCGTGGAGCCCGCTGTGGTTCTACGGCGCGCACGCCGCGCTCGTGGCGGGGGCATCCTTCGCCATCGCGCTCCTGTGGGGATCGCCGGCCGAGGCCGGGCTCTTCGCCGCCGGCATGGTGGCGTGGGCCGTCTTCCTCCGGACGGTGCTCGTCTGGCACATCACCTGGAGCGTCAACAGCCTCACGCACCTCTTCGGGTACCGCAACCACGAGACCGGCGAGAACAGCCGCAACAACTGGCTCGTCGCCTTGGTGGCGTGCGGCGAGGGCTGGCACAACAACCACCATGCCGATCCGGCCCGATGCTCCGTGTCGAACCGATGGTGGGAGATCGACATCTCCCACCTGGAGGTCAAGGCCCTCTCCGTCGTCGGCGTGACGTGGGACATCGTGCCCGCGCGCGCCGAGCGCGTGGCGCGTGCCCGTCAGGCCCGCGGGGCGGTGACCGGGGTCACGGACACTCGCCCCAGCTGCCCAGCATGACGCCCATGTCGACGCCGTTCACGAGGCCGTCCCCGTCGAGGTCCTCGGAGCAGCCGGCGCACTCGCCCCAGCGTCCGAGCATGAGCCCCATGTCGATGCCGTTCACCGCGCCGTCGCCGTTCATGTCGGCCGCGCAGGACGGCGTGTCCACGAAGCCGAGGATCTGGACGTCGTCGATGTTCCAGCCCGAATAGACCACCGACGAGTCGGTGGTTCCCATCGTCCAACGCAGGTACACGGCGGGCCGCCCGTCGGCGATCGACGAGATGTCGTACGACACGTACGACCACGCCGTCTCGTTGAGCGTCGATCCCGCGTGCTGCCAGACCGTGGTCCAGCTGGATCCGTCGGTGCTGACGCTGAACACCGCCTTGTCGTACTGGGAAGACTCCACGCCGAGCCAGCGGCGGAACGCCACCCGGGTGCCGGTCACGCCCGTGCAGTCGAACGGCGTCGACACCAGGTGCATGGCCGTCATGTTGTTGGCGTAGTTGCCGGCGAGGTTGTAGCCGTAGACGTTGCTTCCGGTGAATCCCGACGTCGGGTCGGTGGTGCCGCTTCCGGTCGGGGTGCCGAAGGCCCACTGGCCCTGCACGGACCACCCGGGGTTCTCGTCCAGCGGCTCGGAATGCACCACCTGGAGCGTCGGGCACACGCCGCCTTGGGGCACCAATCGCAGCGACCACTCCTGGATGGAACCGACGTCCCCGCTGGCGCGGTCGGCCACCCGGAGCGTCCATGTGCCGACCGAGCGCGCGGAATCGAAGCCGGACAGCGTCCCGGGACCGCTGGGAAGCGTGCCCGCGCCGTCGTCGTCGTACGTGGTCCGGATGTCGTCGGTGGTCCCGCCGGTCCGGTTGTGCAGGCGGACGACCACGCCGTCCGGCGAGATCAGGTCGACCTCAAGGTCGCCGATGTACGTGTGCGCCAGCCCGACCTGCACGTCGACGTCGCCGATGCAGAAGTCATCCGGAACCACGATGGTGCTGGAGACGACCGCGTTGTCGGAGATCGTCCTGGGCAGGTCGGTGGCCGCGTACACCACCCGACCGACCTCGAGCGAGACCGCTCGGCTCGCGGTGCCGGTGCCCCCGCTCGTGTTCGCGAAGGACACCGCACCCGAATAGGCGCCCGCCGGCAGGCCGCTGGCCGCATTGCCGATGGCCACGGTCACGTTGCGCGTGCTGCCGAGCGCAGGCAGCGTGAACGTCGCGGACGTGCCGCCGTCGATCATGATCCACGGGGCATTCGCCGTCACCGAGACCGCAACCGGCGATGGGCTGGTGCTGGTGACCGTGTAGGTGCCGATCGCCGTGAACGGCCCTCCCACGGGGCCGCTCGCCTGCAGGCCGACGTCCGGGGTGACGGCGATGCTCGTCAGGCCGACTTCCACGCGATGGGTCAGCGCCCGCTCCACGCCCGTGCCGACGTCCGTGAAGATGACGTCGTCGCTGTACGTTCCCGCGGGAAGCGCGATGATCGACGAGCCGCACGTCACCGACACCGTGACCGCCTGCCCCGGGGCGAGCGTGCCGCCGATCGGCGAGCCGGAGCCGTTCAGCAGATAGCCGAGGCCGTCGCGCGTGCGACCGGTCCAATTGACCGGGTTCGGCGTGCTGTTGGACAACGTGTACGTGTACGGGTCATTGGTGAACGGACCGCCCAACACGCCCTGGTGCACCGCACCGGTGGCGGGCGTGATCGAGAGGCCGCGCGTCGACAGCGTGTCCATCACCAGCGTTCCCGTGGAGTCGGGGTCCAGCCAGGCGCGCAACTGGGTGCTGGCCGTGCCGCCGCCGTTCCAGCTCACCGAGAACCGTCCGTACCAGTCCGAGGTCAGGCTGGTGCAGGAGGCGTAGCCGCCGTGGAGCTGGCCGGTGACGCGGTGGTCTTGGTTGAAGAGCGGCGAACCGGACGACCCGGGCTCGGTGGTGCCGAGGTCCCACTGCGTGATGCGCACGTGGGTGCCGTCGCCCGGGACCGCGTTCTGCAGGTACGTGGTGGTGGTGGCAGGGTCGTAGTCGAAGCTGATCCGCTTCTCGTCGGTCTGCGGATGGTGGATCGCCACCGACCACTGCGCGTCGGTGGGGGTGGCGTCCCAACCGGCGAAACTGACGAACCACTCCGGCGCCGGCGACGAGGACAATCGCACCAGCGTCATGTCCGACGGGGAATGCGCCGCCAGCCACGTGGAACCCGTGGTGAACCGCGCCAACGAACCGTCGCCCGCCCCGCCGCTTGCGGCGCTGCCGGGCACCCGGCACGTGGAGTGTTCGTAGCCCCAGAAGGCGACCAACGACGCCGCGTTCGAGGACGTCACGCCGCAGTGCGCGGCGGTCATGAAGTACGGGGTCAGGTCCTGGCGGACGTTGTTGACCATGAACCCGGTGCAGACGCGCGAACCCCCGCGCGAGATCACCGCGACCGAGGCGATCTCGTCCCGCCACTCGTCGCCCTCGGGGCACACCACGTCGACGTTGCAGCTGCCGGAGAGCAGGCCCTCCTCGCCCGCCTTGCCGAATGCACGGTACCCGGGGTTCACCGAACCGAGCCTCAGGCGGACCGCGCGCTCCTCGCGCGGGTCGACCGCGAGCTCGATCACCACCTCGTTGCCCGGCACGGGCGGCGTCCACAGCTGGCCGTGGTCGGCGTGGTCGCGCCACGTGAACCCGCGCACCACGTGCTCGAGGCCCGGCGAATGGATGAAGAGCGTGGCCGACGCCGGCAGCCGGAACTCGGTGAATCCGAAGTTGATGTTGACCGCGTTGGCGCACGACGCGCGAAGGCGCCAGACCCGGAGCGGACGGCCATCGCTCGTGACGGCGTCGGACCAGTGACCGGCGGTGGATGGCCGGATGTCGACGGCGTGCGGGACGGCATAGCGCAGCGGCTCGCCGGCCGCCAGGTCGAGTTCGTCCTGTTCGAGCAGCGACTTGATGTCGAGGTCCGGGATCGCGACCACCGCGTCCACGGGAAGCGGCGCGAGCACGGCGTTCGCGGCGGCGGGCTTCAGGTTGGCCGACACGGCGTCGGGCGCAGGCATCTGTGCGAATGCGGACGCGGCGAGACCGGACACGACCACGGCGAGCGCCTGGATGGAGCGGGGGAACGCGCGGACGAAGCGGTGGCCTTCAATCATCGTGGTCTGCCTTGGTCTGGCGTGGAGTCAAATCTGGGGTCAACAACAGCCGGCCGCGTGGCCAGCACCCCATGGCGACAACGTAGCACGGAACGCCCGAGAAGCGAGTGCCGCGAACGAAGAATGCAGCAGAGGCCGAGACCGCCCGGAACCGTCAGTCCACGACGGCAGCGCCGCGTCGGAGCAGCTCCGTGCGCGCCTCGCGGTACTCGAGCGCTTGGGAGTCCAGGGCGAGCCGGGGGTTATGGAACTCGCGCATCATCTGCCGCAGCTCAAGATCGCCGTAGTAGGGCTTGCCCCACCAGAATGAGGACGGACCGCCGGGAGCGGCGGCCGGAACGGCGGCGGGAGCGGCGGCCGGCGCGGGGGCAGCCTTCGGTGCCGACGCACTGCGCGCTGCGTCGGCTGCCGAACGCTCCGCGCGATCCGCTCGGTCCGCGGCTGCCTTGGCCTCGGCTCGCGCGGCCTCCAGCTGCTTGCGGAGCTCGGCGTTCTCCTTGCCGAGCTTTCCTGCCGCGTCGCGCATCGCCTCGGCTTCCTTTGATGATTCCTTCAGCTTGGCCACCTGGCCTGCCAACTCGGCGTTGGCCGCGTTGGCCGCGTCCAACTGCGTCTTCATGTCGCCGTGCTGGGCGCGCGCCGCCTCCAATGCCGCGTCCTTCTCCTTGCCGGAGGACTGCGTGGAGTCCTGGAGCGCCAACAGCGACTCGGCGGCCTCGCGGCGCTCCTTCTCCATGGCCGAGGCCTTGGAGGAGAAGTGGAAGGTGAACCCCACCAAGAGGGCAACCAGCGCAAGCAGCGCGACGATGAGGATCCGCGGGTTCATGCGGGCAGTGTCCCCGGAGGCGAGAGGTGGGTCAACCGGCACCCGGCGCGGGCGGCGGGACTTGGTGGCCCGGGGCCTGAATCGGTTTTTCCCGACTTGATGATCCGTTCCCTTCGCCGATTCCGCCTCGGGGAGGTCGGGACAGCGCGTTCTGGGCGCTCCGGGTCTTCCACCCTTGCACCCAGGCTGTTCCGGATCGGTACCAGCGCCCGTTCCGGGCCAAAGGATCACGAATGCGAGACATGAAGCATTTCGTCGGTGGCGCGATCGCCTTGACGATGGCCTCGGGGGCCATGGCCGGATTCACGTTGGACACCTTTTACGACTACACGCTCTGGCAGGAGGTCGGCCCGGAGCCGCTCCTCGACGCCGAGCCCAAGTGGACCACGGACAACGCCGGCTACGCCATGGCGGGATCCCCCATTTCCGACAACGCCGTCACCGGCGGATCGGGGTGGTCGGCGTTCCGGGTATCGCCGTCGATGGACGGAATGCTGAGCTTTGACCAGAGCGGCACGTACCTCACCGCCGGCGTCGGCCATGCGCTCCTCATCGACTTTACGGCCATGCCGGGGACCGATGGAAGCGGCGTGTACGGATTCGGAGGCGACTTCGCCGTCTTCGCCCCGTCCGGCCAGGCGGCCGAGCTCGACGTCATCGCCACGATGTCGGATGGCTCCAAGGCCGTCAGCAAGCCGACGACGGGCTCGGCATCGACCTTCGTCGGGTTCTGGCTGACCAGTCCGGGCCTGACCATCACCCAGGTGGAGATGCGCGTGTACGCCTCGGAAAGGCCGTCGGATGCCGGCGACTTCGCCATCGGCATGTCCCAGTTGTATGCGGGCTTCGCCGGACCGATCCCCGCGCCGGGCGCGCTTGCCCTGCTCGGCGCTGCCGGGCTGATCGCGACACGGCAGCGTCGATCCAACTGAGTCCCGATACGCGTCCGCCCCTTCCGGGGCATTTCCCTCGCTCTGCGACCCGATTTCGCTTCCAGGATCCCCATGAAGACCTTCATTGCAGCCACTGCGGCCGTGCTCATGACCGCCACGGCCAACGCCGCCATCAGTTCCTACCCCACCTACTCGGCCTGGGCCGGAGCCGTCGGCAACCCGAACGGAAACGTGTTCCCCGGCATGACGGGCAACGTGGTGAGCGATCCGATGGACTCGAACATCGCGGGAGAGGATGCACCGGCGTTCTTCGGATCGGCGGGACAGGCGGTCGACTCGGTGAACTGGGCGATCCGCGCCAGCGTCGGCAGCGTCGTCAGCACCATCGGCGGGTTCCGCACCTCGTCGTCCGGCGCAACGCTCATCATGGAGTTCTCCATCGATGTTCCGGTCCCCGGGCGCTCCGTCCAGGGCATCGGCGGAAACTTCCGCCTCATGGACGAATCGAACAACTTCGTCAACGGCGCGATGCGCGTGCAGCTCGGCAACGGATCCGCCATCACCAAGACCTTCACGGCCAGTTCGTCATTCGCCGGGTTCTGGTCGAACGACCTGGCGGCGCCGATCACCTCGATCTCCATCCGGCCACTCTCCAGCACGCCGGGGAACTACCGCGTCGCCATCGAGGACATCTACGTCGGCACGGTCCCGTCACCCGGACCGATCGCGCTGGTGCTCACCGCCGGCATCCTGGTGGTGCGCCGACGGCGCGCCTGACGTCCAACGCGGGGCCACGCACCACCCGGGGCGTCCCCAACGAGAATCGAGGGCAACATGCGCCACTGCCTACGCGGCTTCAGTCGAATCGACCTGGTGGCGCTCATGGCCCTGGGCACCGCACTCGTGGGTGCCATCGCGCCCGTCATCGCATCCGGCACCGGCCAGGCGGGCATGGTGGTCTCCCTCAGCAACATGCGGCGCATCGGTGCCGGCTGTGCCTCCTACGAGGCGGACTGGGGCGGGCGGCAGTGGTCGTGCCTGGAGGATCGGATGGCGGACTTCGGGGGTGACTGCGCTACCTACACCGTTGGTCATTGTCCGCCGCAGTTGATCCTCGGGTACGACGCCGGAAACAGTGCGTTGTGGGGATATTGGATCCGCGGAGGGCTTCCGACCTGCACAGGCTGGCCGGGTTCGTGTGCCACCAACTGGATCGTCCTGATGCCCATCACGCTCGGGGGAACCACCGGCCCGGCAACCGACTACGGCGCCGGGGTCGGCACGTGGCAGTTCATCAACGCGCGCGGCGTGCGTGAGTACATCGCGAACCGTCACTACGACCCGGTCTTCTACGCGCCGAACGACGTGGACGCGTACGACCTGGTGCAAGGTCGGCTGGCGGGGGTCGCCGCGGAGTTCCACTACCCGGCGGACAGCTACCGCATCTCGTCCTACGGCCTGAGCCCGGCGGCCATGTGGGGCCCCGGGACGTTCCGCGCCCCGTCCGCCGGAGGATTCGTGCATCCGAGCGAGAACCCCGCGGCATTCTCCACCCCCACCGCAAGCTCGGCCCGGCATCCGACGCTGAAGACGCGCCTGATGGAGCGGAACTGGTGCCAGAACCCGCCGACCCACCTGCAGGCGGGTCAGGAGGCCGGCCGCATCCCCTACGCCAGCAATGCGTCCGGGCGATCGCGCCCAGGATGCTTGTTCTTCGACGGGCACGCCGCGTTCGTCAGCATGGAGAGCTTCGCGGCGGACGACGCGATGGCGCAGATGCAGACCGGCGACGGCCTGTGGAGCCGGGACACCGCGTACGGTCCGCTCGGCGTGTTCGGGGCACAGGCGCTCGACGGCTTCGCCAACAGCGCCCACCTCTTGACCATCGACGGAGTCCAGGGCCGTGACCTGCTCCACCAGCGCTGACCGACACCGAGGACCATCGATGCAAACCGGCCGATTCTCAATGTCGCTCATGGCCGTGATCGCCGTCGGCGGACTCGGCACCGCCGTGTGCGTGCATGCCACGGCCTCCGATGCCGCGCTTGCCCCGCAACCCGAAATGCCGCTTGGCGGCGCCGGGGCCGCGGTCGCGCTGTTCCAGCCCAGGTTCGAGCCGACCGCTCCGCAGCGGCCACAACAGGCCCTGGCCGTCGTCGGTGCCCCGTGGGGAACGTCCTTTGCCCGAGCCTCCGGAGGCGTGACGTTCTGGTGGTTCATGTCACCGGGTCCCAACGAGTGGCAGCTCATCGGTACGGTTGGGGGGCCGGTGCCGCGCTCGGGAGCACGGTTCGGCGAGGCGATCGCGGCCTACCAGGAGCCGGCGTCCGGCAACTCGTGCACGGTGGCCATCGGCTCGCCCGCCCATCGGCGGACCGCGCTGAGCGTCGCGCAATCCATGGGCCGCGTCGACGTGCTGGCCATCGCGAACGCCGCGGACCCGCTGAACGGGACATGGCTCCCAGTGCTTCCGGAGGACCAACTCGACGGTGACCGCCTCGGCTCCGCCGTGGCCTTCGCCGACCCGGGATCCGGGCCGGTGCTGCTGGCCTCGGCTCCGGGCCGGAACCTCGGCGACGCTCAAGACGCGGGCATCGTGTGGGTCTGCTCGGTCTCGAGCGAACAGGCCACGCGGACGGCGTTTCTCTCGGTGCCGGAGCCGCGGCCGGGGGATCGACTCGGAGAGGAGCTCGCCGCAACCGGCACCCATGTCTTTGCCTCGCTCCGTCGAGAGGCGGGCCAGGTGGCGGTGTTCACCCTCGACGACACCCTTTCGGCGCCGCAGCTTGCCACGACACTCTCGGCGCCGTTCAAGGGCCTTGCCGGATTCGGCCGTTCCCTCGCAGCGGATGGGGGCGTGGTGGCGATCGGGGCACCGGGCGACCTGGATGACGAACCGGATGCCGGTGCGGTGTGCATCTACCGCGGATCGGCGCCGCACGACGTGCTGCAGGTGATCGCCTCCCCGGTTCCGGGCGAGTGCGCCGGGTTCGGAAGCAGCATTGCCATTCGCGGGGATCGCCTGGTGATCGGCACCGCCCAGGGCAGCGACTCGTTGAGCGGCGGGAAGGTGTTCGTGTACCGGCTCGCGAGCATCGACCAAGCGGCGGTGCTGGAGGAGGTCATCACCGGACCGGAAGGCCCGGGGTTCGCTGCATCGCTCGCCGTCACGCCGAGTCACGTCCTGATCGGTGCGCCGGCGCTCGGCGGTGTCGATGCACCGACGGGCGGTGCGCTCGCGCGCTCCTTGGATGAGTCATTTCGGAGTCCGGACATCAACGGCGATGGGGTCGTCAACGGTGCCGACCTCGGCGCGCTGCTGATGCGGTTCGGGCTGCCCTGCTCGGGTCCGACGCAGCCCTGTGCGCCCGCGGACCTGAACAACGACGGATTCATCAACGGCGTTGACTTGGGCATTCTGCTCAGTGCATGGGGATGACCGACAGAGGACCGGCATTGCGCCATTGCACCGCCACAGCCCCATTCCGCGTCATCGCCATGCTTGCGGCCGTGGCGCCCGGCCGGTTCGCGACGGCGGCCCCCCCAGCCCCGTTCGTGGCTGAGCCGTTCGGCGGCACGTTCACCGATGTCATCGGCGCGGAGACGCTCCCGGATGGCCGGGTGCTGGCGTTCGAACGTTCCGGGTTGGTGTGGCTGGTGCGTTCCGACGGCACGCGGCAGCCGACACCCGTGCTCGACATCAAGGACGAGGTGGGCGCGTGGCGCGACCACGGCCTGCTCGGGCTGGCGGTTCACCCGGCGTTCCCCGCGGTACCCGACATCTTCCTCCTCTACGTGGTGGATCGCCATCACCTTCTGAATGCGGGCACGGCGGCCTACGACGCGAACACCAACGACTACCAGTCGGCCACCATCGGGCGGGTGACGCGATACTCCCTTGAGTCCTCGGACGGCGTCCTTCGGACGGTTGCCGGATCGCGACTCGTGCTCCTCGGCGAGACGCGCCAGACCGGATTCCCGGTGTGCCACCAGTCACACTCCGTCGGCTCGATCGTCTTCGGGCGCGACGGCTCGCTGATGCTGTCCACCGGCGACTCGGCCAGCTACCTGGCCGTCGACTCCGGCGGCCAAGTCTCCGGCGGCTACGTCAGTCAGGCGCTGGCGGACGGAATCCTCACGGCCAAGGAGGACGTCGGGTCGTTCCGGGCGCAGATGGTCGACAGCCTGGCGGGAAAGGTGCTGCGGATCGATCCCGAGACCGGCGACGGCCTGGCGGGGAATCCGTGGTTCGATCCCGCGGCCCCTCGATCCGCCCGGAGCCGCGTTTGGGCCCTTGGCCTGCGCAACCCGTACCGGATGACGCTGCTCCCGGGAACGGGAAGCCCCGACCCGCTCGCGGCGGATCCGGGCACGCTGGTGGTCGGCGACGTCGGCTGGAACTTCTGGGAGGAGTTGTCCACGATCACCGGCCCCGCGCAGAACCTGGGGTGGCCGATCTTCGAGGGATTGGAGCACCAGCCCAACTATGCCGCGCTCTCGACCGCCAATCCGGATGCGTTGGTTGCCGGGTGCGGGACCGTCCCGTTCCGCGAGCTGATCCGACAGGATTCGTCGGCACCGCCGCGATTCGTGTCGGCCTGCGGCGTGCTCGGCGCCGAGGCGGCCAACGCCCGAAACGCACCGACCGCATCGAACGAGTTCGGGTTCACGGGCAGCGGATATCGAGACTTCGGCGATACGTCGGACGCGTGGATCGAGTGGACGGTCACCATCCCCGTCTCCGGGAAGTACTCGCTCGCCTTCCGCTTCGCCAACGGCAGCACCGCCGATCGCCCGTTGGACGTGCTTGTGGACGGCGTCGTCCGGCAGGCATCGATGCCGTTCCCCGCCTCGGGATCATGGCGCGAGTGGCGGGTGGCGCACGCCGCACCCACCGCACTCGCCGCCGGAGACCGCGTCATCCGCATCCGTGCGACCGGACCCAACGGGCCGAACGTCGATGCCATGTGGGTTGAATTGCCGGAAAGCGCCGCGGACCTGCCCGCATCCATCCCCACGTTCACCCACCGACGCCCATTCGTCGATTGGCGCCACGGGTCCCCGTCCGCACGCACGCCTTCCCTGACGTCGTCCGGAGCCGCGGCCGTGGCGCCGGTCGGATCGGCGGGCGGCGCGGCCGGAACGCCCTTCAGCGGCTACTGCGCGCTCGGCGCGCCGCGCGCCGACTTCGCCACGTGGCCAGCGGAATGGCGCGGCGTGCACTTCCTGGGGGACTACACCGAGGGGTGGATGCGCAGCGCTCGCCTGAGTGCCGATGGCACCCTCACCGCGGTGGCACCGTTCGACTCCGGGCTGCTCAACCTGGTCGGCGTGTACGCCGACACGGTCAACGAGTGCCTGTACGTGGCGCAGTTCTCCAAGCTGACCCGACTCCGCATCCCCCCGGCCTGTCGGGGCGACCTCAACGGGGACGGCGTGGTGGACGGAATCGATCTTGGAGCCTTGATCGGGAGATGGGGCCTCGGCGGAGTCGCCGACCTGGACCGCAGCGGCAGCATCGACGGCGCGGACATCGGAATCATGCTCGGCAACTGGGGACCGTGCCTGCCCTGAGACCGCCGGGGCGTCGCGTACGGGACCGGGGCTCGCGCCGCGCCGGGAGTCAGGGCCCCCGCCCCACCTGCTCCAGGAGTTGCCGATACACCCCCGCGAACCTCCCCGACTCGCGGATGCCTCGTTCGGCGAGCGCCCGGGCGTCGGCCGCCCGGCCGCACTTGAGGTAGCTCGCGATGAGCGCCTGGTCGCAGGCCACCAGGTCCTCGGCGGCCATGCGCGGGCGCGCGTCGAGGAGGTACGGGATCGCCTCGGCCCACTCGCCGCGCAGCTGGTGCAGTCGGCCCACGTAGCGCTCGGTGAGCCCGGTGGACGAATGCCCGTGCGCGAGCAGGAACCGCCCG